>Ga0209223_10000292_pt1 | contig 57555 bp, 55 predicted proteins | sample COG_06_FD_184750 | JGI IMG/M metagenome (GOLD analysis project Ga0209223, IMG submission 184750) | Pelagic Microbial community sample from North Sea - COGITO 998_met_06 (SPAdes) (version 2) | ecosystem: Environmental > Aquatic > Marine > Neritic zone/Coastal water | place: Helgoland, sampling... | reverse complement strand
TTACAGGCGGTTTCTCAAGTTTTTCTGCAGTCTTGGGTCTCGATGGTGGGGGGGCACTACTTTGCACGGCACCAGACGCCACAATTTCTACATTCTTTTTTCCTTCTGGTGATATTTTTGTTGATGCTTCTTTTGGAGCCTCAGCTTTAGTAATTTCTATAACTTTTAAAGCCTCATCAGAGGCCTCTATCGCTTTTTGTGGTTTCTCCACAATATTTTCTGAACTACTTTTTGAAACTGCTACTTTGTCAATTCTGTCCGCTGTTCGTGCCTTTGGTTTTGCAATTTTAGGGGATGCATATGAATTAAATTCATTTCCTAGCCTTGGCTCGATCATTATCATTTCTTGAGTCATAATTTTTTTTGGATTTTTTAATTTTATTGCCTGTCTTTTATCAATATTTAAATTGACTGCTTCATTATTTACCACATAATTTTGATCTTCGTTTTGAAGAGTAATTTTATCTAATTTATTTGTTAAATCTGGAACCTCTGTATCCAATTCAATCTTAATAGGTTCGTTCTCTAGGTTTTTATTACTTGGCTTATTGAGTAATTTCTTTGCGATATTTGTTGGTGCCTCAGAAATCATTGCGTCAAATTGAGACAGAGGGATTAAATCTAGCTCGAGGACAGATGGAGGATCGATATATTCGTGATTGGGCACGGATCCTGCAAAAGCCATCAAAGCCAAGAGCCCTATATGACCAGTTGTCGATATTATCAAAGACTTTTTCATCACGTATTTTTATTCTGTTTATGCATTTAGTATGAAAGATATCAATCTGTATCTGTAACCATTGCTATATTGGTAAACCCTGCCCTGCTTAACAACCCTAATACTTCCATTATATGGTCATAAATATTAGCCTTATCAGCTTTAAAAAATATTTTGTCGTTCTCTCTTTCAAAACTAATTGCCTTCAACTTGGGAAGCAGCTCATCAATCTCAATTAGTGTGTCCTGCAAATATAATTCTCCATCAGCAGCGATTTGAAGTGTCAAAGGTTTTTCTTCAGATGGCAATGCCTTAGCAGCCGTATTTGGTAAATTTATTTCTACTCCAACGGTTAGCAAAGGAGCAGCAACCATAAAGATTATCAAGAGAACTAGCATCACATCGACGAAAGGCGTAACATTGATCTCAGACATTGGTTTGTGGCCTCTTCGGGTGTTTCTTGAGCCCCTCACCACTTTTTGAGTTGTACCCGCCCCCATTAAACTCCCTAAGCCTCCATCCTATCAAGTTCCCTTGATAAGATCATTGAAAACTCATCAGCAAACCCCTCTTGATTTGCTATAATCTTGTCTGCATCACCAGATAATTTATTATAGAAGATAACCGCTGGAATGGCAGCTACCAATCCCAAAGCTGTGGCTAGAAGAGCTTCAGCAATTCCAGGAGCCACAACGGCTAAATTTGTACTCTGTTGTGTGGCAATCTGTTCAAACGAATGCTTTATGCCCCAAACTGTGCCAAAAAGTCCTACAAATGGTGCTACAGATCCTACCGTCGCCAGTACGTATAAACCCGATGCAAGTTTATCACTAGCTCGAGACAAAGCTACATTCATCGCTCTATCAATCCTCGCTTGCGACCCAGCAATTAATGCACCATCTTTTCTGTGCGATTGCCGCCATTCTATCATACCAGCAACAAAAATTGATTCACTATCTCCCTGTGGACTTGAACCCAACTGCTCAAAAAGTTCATCAAGAGGTTCCCCTGACCAAAAAGAATCTTGAAAAAGTTTGTTCTTTTTCTTAGCTTTTTTAAAATCGAAAAATTTTTGAATAATAATACTCCACGACCATATTGATGAAACTATTAATATTAGCATTACAATTTTTACAATTAGTGTAGCTTTGAAAAATAGTGCCAAAAGAGAAAAATCAATTGATTGTGCAGCCGTTAAGGTTTCAGATTCCATAAAGCCCTCTATTTTTGTCTAATATTTATTATATAGGATTTTGATAGTTATGCCCATCAAAAAAAAGGTTTATCACTTATATTTTTGGTTAAGAAAGTTAGTCAAATTGCATAAGTTTATACCTAATACCATCGGAGAGCCGTACTGGGCGGCCATTGACGACAAGACCAAGCTTCACAGTTGCTGAGAATACGCACTTTTTTTGTTTAAAAATCTTTTGTTCCAATTGAATACTAGCTCCACCAATGTGTCTAAACCTAGTAACAACCCTAAGTTTATCATTAAAATAAGTAGGAAGTAAAAATTCCGCTGACAAAGATCGCACAACAAAAGCACCACCAGTACTTTTAAGCCCAATTTGGTCTATTCCAACAGAGGCTACTGCAGCACTCCTTGCTCGCTCCAAAAACTTTAAATAATTGGGATGGTAGACGGCACCAGAAAAATCCGTATCCTCATAATAAACCTCCAAATCAAAAAAGTGTGTCATTCTTCTTTATCCAAGAGGAGTTTTAGTCTCGACTGAAGTCGTAAAGCATGTGCCTTATCCTCAGAACAATCGGGAAGAACACTATCATAGGCGGCTTTAACCAAAGCGACATAAAATGGTTTTATCACGCACATATTATTAGCTTCCACAACAGCAATTGGGCTTTCTTCCTTAAAAGCGTCTGGCGACCAAAGTAAAATTGATTGAAGCATTTGACTTGTAGCAAGAGCGTGAACTGAAACAGACGCCAGATGACTATCATATTTGAGCATTAATACCGAAATATTAATTGCTCCAGCTGATGTAAATGAAAAAGTCCGATACTGGTTGGCATCATTTTCATTAAGCGTTACAAGGAGCTCGGGAAGGTCGGATATTAATTTATTTAAATTGGGTATATCAAGCAATTCTTTCCACTCTGAACAAAAAAAGACAAGAAAATTAGCCCCTAATTCAGGATCAAAGTCAGTCAGTTCTAACGGAGTCAAAGAAACAACACTTTCAAAGGCCGCTCTAATTGCAACGAGCGACGTATCATCAACACCAAATACGATAGGCGAAATAGATTTATTCCACCGTGAAAACTTGTAACGACCATCTCTAACAAAAAACTTCGATAGCTCTAAGTTACTCATTCATTTTTCTCATCAAACAAGTCATTTTGAGTACTGCTTTTAGGAGGATTAAGCCCTAGATGTAGCCACGCAGTTGGACCCAACATTCTTCCTCTAGGCGAACGCTGTATCAATGCTGCCTGCAAAAGATAGGGCTCTATTACTTCTTCAATGGCATCTCTCGACTCAGAGAGAGCAGCAGCAATTGTTTCTACCCCAACAGGACCTCCGCCAAACCCTTCCGCAAGCAACATTAAATACCTTCGGTCAGCACTATCAAGGCCAAGTTTATCTACACCAAGTCGGCTTAGGGCATTATCTGCTATTTTTTTTGTAACCTTACCATCACCGTCAACCAATGCAAAATCTACTACTCGTCTTAATAGGCGGCCAGCTATACGCGGCGTTCCTCGAGCTCGTCTCGCAATTTCGGTTGCACCAGCCAAATCAGCCTCTGCTCCAAGAAGTTTAGCTGCACGTATTACAATTTTAATCAAGTCCTCAACGCCGTAGAACTCTAATCTCGTCGGAATACCGAAACGGTCACGAAGCGGTGTCGTCAAGAGACCTAATCGGGTTGTCGCACCAACAAGAGTAAATGGCTGTAAATCGATTCTAACAGACCTTGCTGCAGGACCCTCTCCTATCATTAAATCAAGTGCATAATCTTCCATTGCGGGATACAGCACTTCTTCCACAGCTGGATTTAGTCTATGGATTTCATCAATAAACAGTACGTCTCTATTATCAAGATTTGTCAAAATAGCAGCTAAATCACCAGCCTTCGCCAATACAGGACCCGAAGTGAGCCGAAAATTAACGCCAAGCTCCTTTGCCATTATCTTAGCGAGCGTGGTCTTACCCAGACCTGGAGGTCCATAAAACAACACATGGTCCATAGACTCCCCTCTTTGTCGAGCAGCCTCTATAAATACAGATAGATTCGCTCTGGCATCAGTTTGTCCAATAAACTCATCAAGATTCTGTGGTCTCAAGGCTGGGTCTTTATCCTCAAAAGTTTCAGTGGGGTTTAGAGTAAGATGTTCTTCGTCCATTAATTAATCTTTCGGTAATAAATTTCTTAGAGCTAACTTAATTAACTCTGAAACCTCAATAGGGTCAATTTGTTCAAGCATGACGTTCGTTATAGCTAATGCGGCATCATAGTGAGAATAACCTAAGTTTGTTAGGGCGGACAAAGCCTCTGATTGTATTTGACTTGAAAAACTTTCTAACTCATGATGAATTTCGAACACTTCAGTTTCGCTAGGGCTATCGACTTTCAACTCATCTTTCAGAGGCACTGAAGTAGCCTGATTTTCAGAATTAGGCTCAGAACTTAGAGCCATCAAAGCAGGTGCTTTATCTTTTAATTCAGAAACAATTCTTTGTGCAATTTTTGGACCTATACCCTGTGCGGCTTTGACTGCATTTATGTCTCCCGTCAGTATAGCACGCGAAAGCATACTTATTTGGATTGTCCCCAAAATTTTCAATGCTGCTTTTGAGCCAACACCCTGTACCCCGGTCAATAATCTATACCACTCCCTTTCGTGTCGACTAACAAACCCAACCAACTGTAGTAAGTCTTCTCGAACGATCAATTCAGTATAAACTGATATTTTTTCACCAATTGGAGGGGCCGTTGCGAGCGTTCGTTCTGAAAGGTAAACTTCATATCCTACGCCGTTTACATCGATTAGAGCATGATCTAGGCCTTTATAACTTAAAATACCATAAATTTTACCAATCATTTTTTTTTACCTGACCCTTTGAAAGAGCCGCACGGACCCTCTCATCATAATTTCCTTGAAATACGTGACACAATGCGATTCCAAGAGCATCCGCAGCATCAGAGCCATTCACAATTGCTCCTGGCAATTGTATTTTCACCATATGTTCAACTTGGGCTTTATCTGCATGTCCAACTCCTACAACAGTTTTTTTTACCTTATTTGGAGCATACTCATAAACTCGCAATCCTACTTCAGCAGGTGCCAAAAGTGCAATGCCACGAGCTTGACCTAATTTCAATGTTCCAGCGCCATCTTTACTAACAAACGTATTTTCAACCGCAGCACAAGTAGGCTTGTACAAGGTTATCACTTCCTTAAGTTGCAAATATAGTTCTAATAACCTGACAGATAATTCTTCAGAAGGTGTTGACTTACATACTCCATTTCCAACATGAGAAAGTTGATTACCATTAACTTTTATGACACCCCAACCTGTTCTTCGAAGCCCAGGATCAATCCCAATTACGCGCATTTACCCTAAACCTCTTTTTCCAAACAAATAATAGCGACTATTAATCTCTAATTCTCCTTAGGAGCGTTTTGGCAACAAACACTCCCTTTACAGGAACCTCACCGCCGACGCATGACGAGTGTTGTCCAATCTCCAAGCTTTTGCACAAATACTCGTGAAAATCCATTTGAAAAATAATAATGCTCAACGCGATTAGCTTGTCTATTCAATATTCCTGACAGAATTATCAATCCATTCTGTCGGCAGAACTTTGCCATATCTGGAGCCAACCGGCATAATGGATTAGCTAAAATGTTTGCAAATATAAGATCATAAGGTGCATTTTGAGAAATACGTGCGTTCTTAAATCCAGATGATTGAACTAACGCTATTTTCGTGGACATCCCATTAGCAATAAAATTTGCTCTCGCAGTCGCAACTGCAATCTCATCAATATCGGCTGCAATTACATTTCCTTGAGATACTCTTGCTGCTGCCATAGCGAGAACGCCAGTTCCGCAACCAATATCAACGACGTTTTTAAACGTGTAGCCAAGCTTATTTAAATAATCTAAGCTCAACAAACAACCGACTGTTGTACCATGGTGACCTGTTCCAAAAGCCATCGCAGCTTCAATCTTCAAACTAAATGCATTTATCGGAACCCTGTTCTTGTCATGGGCACCAAATAAAATGAATCTTCCAGCACACACAGGTGTAAGTTCTCGCTGCACTTGCGATACCCAGTCTTTATCCACGATCTTGCACACGACAAACTTGACATCATAAGCAAACTCTAAAATGGTCAAGTCAGATGGGCTCGGTTTTTGGGTGAAGAAACCTCCAATCTCCCACATACCAGAACCGTCTTCCATTTCGAAGACGCCAATACCTATTGGAGTTGGATTCATTTTCTCTAAAGACGATCCAATAATATTTGCCTGATGCTCATCATTAGTTTGAGTAAACGCCGTGAAATTATTCATTTGCACAAATATGTCACCAACAAGTGTGCTTTAAAACAAACAACGTAATCACCTATTTCAAGCCAACGCCAGTACCACCTAACCCGCAGTACCCATTTGGATTCTTAGCAAGGTACTGCTGATGGTAGTCCTCTGCATAATAAAATTTCTTAGCCTCTAATATCTCCGTAGTAATCATGCTAAAACCAAACGATTTTAATTTTTTTCCGTAATCATTTCTAGTTTTTAGTGCAATAGAAAAATCTTCACGGTCATAGGTATAAATACCGCTCCTATATTGACTACCAATATCATTTCCTTGTCTCATTCCTTGAGTAGGATTATGACCTTCCCAAAAAACTTTTAAAAGGGATCCAATGCTAACCAAGACTGAATCATAATGAACGAGGACGACTTCATTATGTCCAGTTTTAGATGAACAGACGTCTTTGTAAGTTGGGTTCACCATCTTTCCACCAGAGTAACCTACCGCGGTCATTTCGACACCTTCAATATTCCAAAACAGTTTTTCCACTCCCCAGAAGCAGCCCATTCCCAACATTAATTGCTTGGTTCTATGAGAAAAGGGTCCTTTTAAGGGTCTCTCAAATACAAAATGATTTTTCGACTCTATTTCATCACCTTTAATATTAAAGGACTTTGTTTCAGAATAGCCTCTTTTTAGTCTTGCAAACATTTTTTTCTCCTAAGCCTAACCGCTATGACTCAGTTCTAAATGGTAATCCAAAATTTTAAAAGTAAAATAAGACGTTCTTAGGCTGCAATTTAAAAGATCGGTCTGAAAAAAGTTTATGCTCAAGTAGTAAAAAATCTAGCTAGAGTGAACTAAGAGGGCTCACTCTCTACTAAACCTTTAAACATCGAGCACTAGAAACTTTATAAAAATAGAACTTAAAAACAAAATTAGTTTTTTGCGTAAAATTCTACCACAAGATTTGGTTCCATAATTACTGGATACGGAACATCACTAACAGCTGGAGTTCGTACAAAGTTTGCTGACATTTTGGAATGGTCAACACTTACATACTCAGGAACATCGCGTTCCGCTAGAGCTACCGCCTCCATAACTAGCGGGATTTGCTTTGATTTTTCTCTCACTTCGATTGTATCGCCTTCATTTACTCTGTAAGACGCAATATTAACTTTTCGGCCATTTACCAATATGTGACCATGGTTGATAAATTGTCTGGCAGCAAACATAGTCGGTACAAACTTAGCTCTATAGATCAATGCATCTAAACGGCTTTCCAATAGACCTACCAGATTTTCACCAGTGTCACCCCTAATTCGCTCTGCCTCAGAATATATTCTCCTGAACTGCTTTTCAGTCAGGTCGCCATAGTAACCTTTAAGTTTTTGTTTGGCTCTCAATTGAATACCAAAATCTGAAAGCTTGGCTTTACGTCTTTGACCGTGTTGCCCTGGGCCATATTCACGACGATTTACAGGGGACTTAGGCCGGCCCCATATATTTTCGCCCATACGACGGTCTATTTTATGCTTTGCAGCTGTGCGTTTTGTCACTGCTGGTTCCTTTCATATGTTGAAAGGTGTTTTCCTCTACCAAAAATAATGGTCGACAGGCTTCTTCTTACGAAGTCCACAAACACCAAAGAGTAAGTGCAGTATGTACAGCTAGAACGTCAACCAAGTCAATCCAAAAACAGCCTGAACTACTATCTTTTTTCAACTAAGATACCGCAACTTTTTTAAAAAATCACTCAGACTTATTTTCACTTTAACTTTGGTTACTATTTAGTGTAAAGATCTGGACACTGAGCAAAGAGGCCCCAAGTGAGTACATCATCAATAAATCTTATCAAACTTTGTGTTGGCGCTAAAAACGTGTCTGACTTGGATCATTGGCAAAGCCTACAACTAAACGATCAAAATACTGACCAGAGCAAGAAAAAAATAATTCATGTAACTAGAATGTGGCCCAAAAGAAAGCAGGAACTTCTCTCGGGTGGATCAATTTACTGGGTTTTTAGAGGGTTAATCCTTGCACGCCAAAAAATTCTAGGTTTAGAAGAAATCACCGGTGCAGATACCATTACCAGATGTGGTCTGGTACTTGATCAAAAAATATTTAATACGATACCAAAACCAAAACGTGCATTTCAAGGTTGGCGATACTTGACACCAGAACAAGCACCACTGGATGTTGGTCAGTATTCAAAAAATACTGAGGAACTTCCATATAAACTGCAAGTAGAGCTATCTAGACTTGGGGTTCGTTAAGGATAATGTTGTGGCATCACTGCAGAAATCTTTTGGCAAAGACTAATTAACGTTTTATATTGCTTTTCGTTCATTTTATTTTTAGAGGAAAGAAAAAGTGTTGCTTGACTTCGAAGCACTGGCTCTTGACCAATAATTTTTAGATGGTTTGCCTTAAGTGTTTCTCCAGAAGAAGTTATATCTGCTACTGCTTCCGCAGAGTTATTTTTTATTACGCCCTCTGTTGCACCCTGACTATCAATTAATTGATAATCAGCTACTCCCATTTTCCGCAAATAAGCCCAAATTAAATTTTGATACTTAGTAGCAATACGTAACCTATAACCGTTCTTCCTTCTAAAATTTGTTGCTACAGCATCAAAATCATCTAATGACTCAACATCTATCCAAAATTTAGGAACGGCTAACACTAAATTTGCATAACCATAATTCAATAGCTTAAGTTCTAACATCATCTCAGTCCAAAACGGTATTTTCTCTCTTACCAAGTCTTGCCCAGTAATACCAAGATCAACTCGACCCGCCGCCAGTTCTTTTGGGATTTCACTTGCAGCTAACAGTATTAGTTCAATATCGGGTATTTCCACCATGTACGCAGAATACTCTCGCGGACCAGCCGCCAACTGTATTTTTATTTTATGCTTTGCAAACCAGTCAATTGTTAAATCACGAAGCCTGCCTTTAGAGGGAATTGCAAATTTAAGAGTACTCATTCGTTATATCCATTATCTGGCTAATGCTAAAATTTCTGGTCGTACGATACCACCAACAGCGGGTATTTCTGTACCTTTTCCCAAAATTTTAGTTAACGCATTATACCGTCCTCCTTGTACAACTGGCGGTAGGTTAGGTCGATCTTTAAGACTAGTTGAAAAAACGAATCCATCATAATACTCAAGACTTGTTCGACTAAGGTTAGTTAGAAAGTTTAAGTTTTTTACATCAATGCCAAGTTCACTCATCGCGTCAATCCTACAGTCTAGATTATAGGACACATCTCGCAATTCATTACCAATAGCGAAAAATTGGGAGATCTTACTGCTTGCTTTGGAAAGTGGACATTGCAAAGACAAAAGGTCCTCAATCGCCTTCACTAAATTTGAAGAAATTGGCCTCGCCAACTCTTCCTTTAACAGCTCTTCTGATCGTTTTCTAATTTCATCTAGTGTTCTTAAACCAATTTTGGGTCCATTAGCATTAACATAATCATTCAATTTATCATTATTTATAGACTCAAAGAGTAACGAACGAGAAGTACTAATACTATTGTCCTCAGATAATTGTCGAATTAATTGAATGAATCGGTCTGGGCGCCAAAGATGCCGTAGAAGTAAGCTCCTCTTATTATCAGATATATCCAAACTACTCACGACAGCTCGAAGTATTCCAACATCGCCAAGTTCGATGTCCAAATCTACTCCTCGAGTACAATGTTGGAACAACTCGAAAATTTCTGCATCGGCACGAGCAGAGTCAGATTGATGGAAATACTCGAATCCTGCTTGGTAATATTCTGTTGGCTCTTGGCTGCAGTAAAGCTGCGAGCGCCATACTGGTCCGCAATAGGAGTACTTGGCCTCTTTCTGCTCAGTTGCAATATGCATCTCAACGATTGGTACAGTGAAATCTGGCCGCAATATTTTTTCTCTATTTATATGACCGATCGTATAAGCTTGGTTCCGAATATCTTCTCCATAAAGGTCGATTAGCGCATGAGAATCTAAAAGAGACGGCATATCTAGCTCCAACGCACCCGCCTCTTGGAACAGCTTCATCACATTTGAAATGACCGCACGTAATTTAGTCAAACTACTGCCAAACCGAATATTTAAATCTGTTTTCTTTGTAAACTCAGGTTCAATCACTATTTTGACCCAAGATTTTTTTTACCTCACGTATCAAATCAGCTCGCTTTGTTTCTATTTGGGCTGGGCGCTCCCTCCACTCTTGATTAGTTTTTATATCTTTAGAGAGTTCAGTTCCTAACTTTAAATCTTTCAGCTGAATTATACCTTGATCAACCTCTTCAGAGCCAACAATTACGGCGACTGGGCTATTTCTCTGATCAGCATATTTAAGCTGCCGGCCAAGATCTTTGGGATTACCTAAAAACATTTCAGATCTAATATTATTTCTTCTTAGTTCTTGAACTATCGATTGATAGTGAGGCACCAATTTCTTATCCATCACAGTAACTATTACTGGCCCAAGCTTAATCGTTTTTGATATTTCCGACTCAGTTAGAGCAGATAATAATCGATCGATACCAACCGAAACGCCCGTAGCAGGTACCATTTGACCAGTGAAGCGTTTTATCAGATCATCGTAGCGGCCCCCACCAGCTACCGATCCAAACTGGCGTTTTCGTCCCTTTTCATCAAAAATATCAAAAGTTAGCTGAGCTTCAAAAACTGGACCCGTGTAATAGCCAAGGCCTCGGACCACAGTCGAGTCTACAGCAATTTTATTATTTGAGAATCCACTGGATTCAGAAAACTCACACATCTGCTCAAGTTCGATCACCCCTGCTAGTCCAGTTTCAGAGTTTTTAACTAACTCTCGAAGGTTTGATAAAGTTTTGTCATTCGTTTTTCTTGAAGATTGTAAGAATTCAATAATTAATCCTGATTGAAGTTCTGAAAGCTCAGCCCCATTTGAAAAGTCACCACTTTCGTCTTCTCTACCAGCTTTAAGAAGCTGATCTACTCCAGCCAAGCCTAATCTATCTAATTTATCAATGGCTCGTAAGACTATTCCTCTTTTGAGAGTCAACTCTTCATTTTCACTCAGAACGCTCAATCCTATTGTTTCTAATAGACCATCTAAAATTTTTCGATTATTGATTTTTATTAAATAATCACCAGACAATAATCCAATTTTCTCTAGTATATCCGCAAGCATCATACACATTTCAGCATCAGCTGTAACATATGGTACTCCAACACTATCGGCGTCACATTGATAAAACTGTTTAAACCGTCCAGGGCCAGGCTTTTCATTTCGCCAAACAGGACCCATTGCAAACCTTCGATATGGGAGTGTTAGCTGATTTTTATATTGTGAATAAAATCGGGCTAAAGGTGCGGTGAGATCATAGCGGAGTGCCAACCATTTGTCCTCCTCGTCTTGCCAAGAGAAAATACCTTGGTTTGGTCTATCTACATCAGGTAAGAATTTTCCAAGAGCCTCAACAGTTTCCACAGCTGGTGTTTCAAGTCCATCAAAACCGTAATGATGATAAACTTCGCTTACCGATCGTAAAAGGATATCACGTTCTATAATGTCAGAACCTTCGTAATCTCTGAAACCTTTTGGAGCTAAGGCTTTAGGTCTATTGTGCTTTTTAATTTTATTTTTCATAACCATATTTAAACTCTAATTGTCTTTACTTAAATTTAAGCTAACCAAATAACTGTGCAAAAAAGATAAATAATAATTAACTTAACTGTCCTCTGAAAAATATAAGTGGTTCTAGCCTACTTTCATTAAAAGATGTAACCAAGCCTAAAATTATAGAATGATCCCCACCATCATAAACTACATGTTGCTCACATTCTAAAATAGCAACCGCATTTTTTATAAGAGGAACCCCTCGCCCACTATAGTAGAAGTCTAATCCAGAGAATGGCTCTTTGTGTTGTGCGAATCTAATAGCAACTTCCTCTTGGCTCTTTGAGAGGATGTTAATTGCATAATTTTTAACACTGGTCATTATTGGATGTTTTTGTGAGTTTTTAGAAAGCGACCATAAAACAAGAGGTGGTTCTAATGAAACAGACGAAAAACTATTAGCCGTAACCCCTATTAATCTACCATTATCTGTGGCAGTCACGATGGTCACACCCGTTACAAAACATCCCATCACAGATCTAAATTCTTTACTATTCATTGCTTTTTCAGTCTTTAAAGGATTAAGAATATTGTGCGACTAAATATGCTAATTATAAGGTCACGCTCATGAGAGGATGTTTTGCCATGGAAATTCTAGAAAGTCGAGTAACAGATTTGGAAATTCAAATAAGTCACCAAATCAGAATGCTTGAAGAGCTAAATTCAGTTATAATTTTGCAACAAAAACAGATTGAGGGGATAGAAAAAATAAATAGTTTTTTAATACAAGGCTTAAAAACTTCTTCTACAGGTGAAGAACAAATTTTATTAGATAATAATACCCTTAAACCACCACATTATTAATTTTTAACTCATCAACTCATTCTTTCAACATGGACTACACCGTCGATATGCTTAATCGCACCTATTAAATCTGGGTTAACAGAATAAGCTTCAGCCAGTTTTATTTCTACTTCACCTTGCAAGTTTTTATCAACCACTACTAAATTTAAGGGAACCTTGTTTCCATTATGTTTAGGTGGAAGATTACCTAAACGATCGACTAAGGCATTTACAGCTTCAATTGACTCAATAAAAATTCTAAATCCGTTGCCATCAGACTTTTCAATTATTTTTTCTATGGCTTGAACACCCTTCAGTAAGATTTTTATTTGCTCACCTTCAATTTTTATTTCACACAAAAGGACCAAAATTTGTCCTATCTCAAACATTTCACGACTTCGCTCTAAGACGTCTGAAAATACCGTTACTTCAAAACTACCAACAGGGTCAGAAAATTGTACAAATGCAAACCTATTACCCCTAGCCGACTGGCGTTCCTGTTTTCCCACTACTATTCCGATGATATTTAACATTGGTGGTATTTTCTGAAGGTCCTTTTTTAAGTCAGAAAAGATCAATATATTCTGTTCCACGAGATATGGTAAGTATTCATCTATTGGATGTCCTGACAAATAAAACCCAACCGATTGATGCTCCTCACTTAATTTTTCAGTAAACATCCAGTCATCTAAGGGTTCCAACCTAGGTTGAGGAACAGCTTCAGCTATAGCCCCAAACAAGTTAATTTGCCCAGATGAAGATTCAGAAAAAAAAGCTGTCGAATAAGATACAAGTTTCTCGATCGACAAAAATAATAATTTTCGGTTTTTGTTTATGCAGTCGAACGAGCCAGACCTTATCAACATTTCAAGAGGCCTTTTACCTAACTTACGTAAATCAATCCGTCTTGAAAAATCAAAGACGTCAATAAACGCACCTTGCTCCTGCCGAGTTGTAATTATAAGTTCTACAGCACCAATCCCCACATTCTTTAATGCCCCCAGCGCATAAAAAACTTTACCTTCGGCTACTGTGAAGTAAGCATTAGACTTGTTAATACAGGGGGGGCTTAGCTCTAGTCCAAGATTATCCATTTCTTGCTTATAAACATTGAGCTTATCAGTTAGATGAATATCACAATTCATGACCGCCGCCATAAACTCTATCGAGTAATTTGCCTTGAGCCAAGCTGTCTGGTAGCTCAGAACAGCATAAGCTGCAGCATGAGATTTGTTAAAACCGTAGTTGGCAAATTTTTCTAATAAGTCCCAGACCCTTCCTGCCGTTTTCTTATTGACATTATTTTCCAATGAACCAGCCAAAAATTTTGGTTTTTCTGCATCCATAGCCTCTTTTATTTTTTTTCCCATTGCCCTACGCAGAAGGTCAGCACCTCCAAGACTATATCCACCCATTTTTCGAGCAATTTCCATTACTTGTTCCTGGTAAACAATAATGCCTTGGGTTTCATCCAAAATTCCATCGATTAGAGGGTGAATGCTCTCTCTTGCTTGTTCACCATTCTTTACTGAACAAAACTTTGGTATGTTTTCCATAGGCCCAGGCCTATATAGTGCCACTAGTGCTATAATATCTTCAATACATGTGGGGCGCAGTTGGCTTAAAGCATCTCTCATTCCGGAACTCTCAACTTGAAAAACTGCAACTGTTTTTGCGCTAGCGTAAAGATCAAATGTTTTTTGATCGTCCAGAGAAATCGTATTTATATCAATTGAAATTCCTCGATTCTTTAAAAGATCAACAGCATTTTTTACTATCGTTAAGGTTTTCAAACCAAGGAAATCAAACTTAACCAATCCTGCCTGTTCAACCCATTTCATATTGAACTGTGTTGCAGGCATATCCGAACGAGGATCACAATATAAAGGCACTAATTTATCTAAAGGTCGATCAGCTATAACTACGCCTGCTGCGTGTGTTGCAGCATTACGAAGTAAACCCTCTACTTTTTGCGCATAATCTAACATCCGAGAAACGATCTCACTATTATTTTTTTCTTCTAAAAGTTTAGGTTCGTCTCTTAATGCTTGGGCAATTGAAACCGGTCTTGTGGCTTCAACCGGTATCATCTTAGATAGTTTGTCAACTTGGCCGTAAGGCATCTGAAGAACTCTACCAATATCCCTGATCGCAGCCTTCGAAAGTAAGGCCCCAAAAGTTATAATCTGGGCTACTTTATCTTTACCATACTTCTCTTGAACATAATTAATTACCTCCTCCCGCCTATCCATGCAAAAATCTATATCAAAATCAGGCATAGATACTCTCTCTGGATTTAGGAATCTCTCAAATAGTAGAGAATATCTTATGGGATCAAGATCTGTAATCGTTAGAGCATAGGCTACAAGGCTTCCAGCTCCAGATCCTCTACCGGGACCAACTGGAATATCCTGTAGTTTTGCCCATTTTATAAAATCAGCCACTATCAAAAAATAACCTGGGAAGCCCATATCTTCAATCACACTCAATTCGAAGTTGAGACGTTCAAAATATTTTTCAGCACTTGTCGAATGTACTATTTTTGTTAATCTATCCTGCAACCCTTTTGTCGCTTGGTTTCTAAGTTCTTCAACTTCATTATTGGCATATTTTGGTAAGATTGGATCTCGCAGCTCCGCCTTGACTGCACATCGCTGAGCGATCTCAATGGTATTCTCAATTGCCTCTGGCAAATCAGCAAACAGATTTTGCATTTCCTCAGAGGATTTAAAATAATGTTGGCTTGTGAGGCGTCTCCGTGGCGTTTTCTGATCGATGTATGATCCTGTCGAAATGCATAAAAGAGCATCATGAGCTTCATACATATCCGGCTTAGGAAAATAAACGTCATTAGTTGCAACGATAGGGACGTTCTTTTTTAAGGCCATTTCAAGAAACTTTGGTTCAGTTTTTCCTTCATCCAAAGTTCGAAAATCCGTTTGAGAAGGATGCCGTTGTATCTCAAGATAAAAGCGATCACCAAAAATATCTAAAAATTTATCAGTTAGTGGTTCTATAGAAATATTAGACGATTGCAGAAGCAGTTGTCCAAAGGGACCATCCACACCACCACTTAGACAGATTAAGCCCTCACCATATGATTCAAGATCTTTTAAATCAATGTATGGATCATTTGGATCATGCTCTAAATAGCTGATAGTTGAAAGCTTCATTAAGTTTTTATAGCCAGCTTTGTTTTTCGCTAATAGAACTATTGGGCTTGGCACCAAATTCTCAATTTCTAAATTATACTTTAGATTTATTTGGCAACCAAGAATTGGCTGTATTCCAGAATTAGCTAATACCTCAGAAAATTCGAGAGCCGCAAACATATTCCCAGTATCAGTGATCGCAACAGCAGGCATATTATTTTCACTACAGAGCTCTTGCAATTTTTTAATTGTTATCGCACCTTCCAGCAAAGAATATGCACTATGCAAATGCAAATGTACGAAGTTGTTGGGTGCTGAGGACTGGCTATTCATCCCACTATTGTACTTAAAGACACAGACTCTTCAAGCTCCATTAACCTTATTGAATACTTTTAAGACGAATAAGATTTAGTTGATTCTCATACTGCTAGGGTGATTGTAATAGGTAAGAAAACTAAAAGGGGTAAAAAGTAATCTTACTAACTTTCGAAACTACTTCACTGCTAGAAACTTAGTCACCATTTTAAGTAACTCTATTTTTTTTGAAAAAGTTAAGTTGTATATAAAGTACTCATTTGAGATTAATTATACCAACTATCTCAATAAAAATTTTTTCTATCCAGACGTAAGTTTTATACGTGGTGGGAGAAGTGATTCAAATAGTGCTGATATATCTGTTTATCATGAGAGTAAAAAATTATTAGTATTGAATGTAAGTTGTCATTTTCAAAAGCACAATCATCACAATATGTGGTCAAAGTTGATAAGCAAAAACATAATTTTTATATACCGCCCAAAGTTAAGTCACTTTATTCTGATACTTGTGATATAATTTTACACATGAATAATAGTTTTGAATATTACTCTCAAGAAAACTTAGAGAGTGAGATTTATAATAAATTAATCTGTGAGAAGGATATCATGATTAATTGTGTAAAAAAAAATATTTCACAGAAATCATCTTTAATAATAGCTTTGAGGTACAAAGAAGACTTTAGTCATAATAAACTACTTTTTGTCGGAGAGATCGCACAACTCCACCAGTTTTTTGAAATTGAAGGTGTCTATTGAGGTAAATATAGTGGTTCTCGTCATGCTTCAAAAAAGAGAATCAAAGATTTTCCATTTTAAACGAACATATTTGACAAATGGTATTATGTATATGATCACCACTATAATTTGGCAAATTGTCCAAACAAAGACAGGTCATCCTTTCTACCCAAAGAAGGAGAAAAAATTAAGGGTTATAGAGAAGCACGAATACCTAGTAATATTCGTGACAATAATATTATACTTGAACTAAAATTGAATAGTGAAGTTCATTCTGATTTATCTGTTTTAAGATTAATGGTAGATCAAAAAATCGTTTCTTGAATTTTTTTAAATATTTTTTCTATAACTGGAACCGATACACTATTCCCACACATCTTATACGCTTGAGACTTGGTTATTTCATGAGGGAAAGAATAATCTTCAGGAAATCCTTGAACCCTTAGACATTCTCTTGGTGTAAGTTGTCTTACTTTGTTATTTATTAGGTAAGCTCCTGTTTTCCCAGCTATTCCTCCACCATAAGCTGATAATGTGATTGAGTGACCTTTAGGACTATATATTCTTTCGCCTTGTCCACCCTTACTTATAGTTCCTATCCTTAGAGGTCTGAGATATTTCTTTTTATCAAATAGGTCTAATTCTGAGAGTAGTTTATTTTCTTTAAATGTGATATCTACTCTATCTACTAAGAAATGGTGTGGAACATTATTTTCTAATACATCAACAAGAAATACTTCTTCGCAGGTAGGGGTAGGGAATTCAAACTCCTTTGATGTATATGACCTTTTTAAACCTATTATAAATATTCTTTGTCTATTTTGAGGCACTCCGTAATGACTCGAATTAAGTAATTTGTGAAAAATATTATAACCTAATTCATTTAGTACATTTTCTATGGTATTGAGGGTCTTACCATTATCGTGTCTACCTAAATTTTTTACATTTTCTAAAAATATTATTTTTGGTTTCTTTTTTTTTACAATTTTTGCGATCTCAAAAAATAAAGTTCCTCTAGCATCATTGAAACCACCTTGTTTTCCAGAAATGCTGAAAGCCTGGCAGGGAAATCCTCCACAAAGGATATCATGGTCAGGAATTTTTGAGATATCTACTTTGGTTATATCTCCTTCTGGGAGTTCTCCAAAATTATTTTTGTATGTAATTTGTGCGTATTTATCCCATTCAGATGAGTATACACATTCGGATTCGTTCCTTTCCAAAGCAATCCGGAAACCTCCCATTCCAGCAAACAAATCAATAAATTTCACAACGGCTACACTTTTAATAATTTTATTAAGTTTTCAATGAGAAACATTACTCTTTTATCAGATTATTGGAAATCATATCTTGTTGCTAACAAGGAACATATGGCAAAATTGAAACCTATTAATGTTATTCCACTGTTCAACCTCATTCAACAGTAACTGACTTAGCAAGATTTCTTGGTTGATCAATATCTGTTCCTTTATCAAGGGCAGTAAGATATGCTAAAATTTGAACAGGAATAGTTAAAAGAATTGGTGCAAGCAATGGGTCAACAGCTGGCACCGTAACGACCTCAGCCGCAAAGTCAATTTCAACGGCGGCTCTTTCGTCAGCGATTAAAATTATTCTTGCACCCCGGGCGGCGGCCTCCTTCAGATTACTTATCACTTTTTCCATCAAATTATCATTTGCAAGCAAAGCAATTACCGGCAAGCCTTCTTCAATTAGTGCTATTGGTCCATGTTTCATTTCCCCAGCAGCAAACCCCTCAGCATGAATGTAGCTTAATTCCTTAAGTTTTAGAGCCCCTTCAAGTGCAATTGGAAATAAATAACCTCGTCCCAAAAACAGGGCTGAGCTTGCAGATTTCAACCCACTGGCTATTGGTTTAATAACATCAAAACAATCTAGAGTTTTACCAACCAGGCCAGGCAGAAGTCTTATTTTACGTTGAAGTTCATTTGATTGATCTACCGTAATTTCATTTTTGGCCTCAGCTATTGCTATCGCTAAACTGATCAAGACTGTTAGTTGAGCAGTAAATGCCTTCGTACTCGCAACGCCAATTTCTGGACCCGCCTTAGTGGCCAAAATTACATCAGAGTTCCTTGCAATAGTGCTATCAGGCACATTCACGAGAGCAATAGTCGTAAGCTTTTTTTTAGCTGCGTAGTTCATAGCTTTTAAAGTATCAAGGCTCTCGCCTGACTGTGAGATTGCAATAACAGTATTAAACCCATTAGTCACCGGATCACGGTAGTGATACTCAGAAGCGAGTTCGCAAGCAACTGGAATTTTGGCAATTTTTTCAATCCAGTAGCGAGCCACTAGAGAAGAAATATGACTTGTTCCAGCAGCTAGCATAACAATACCACTTATATTTTTAAGCACTTTTGGGGATATTCCAACAGATATTTTTCCATCGACGCCCGTCATGGCAGCAATAGTATTAGCTATAGAATCTGGCTGTTCATATATTTCTTTTTCCATAAAGTGGCGATAGCCGCCTTTATTAATGCGCCCAGGGCTCGCCGCCACAATAACAGTTTCCCGCTTCACTGGAGTACCATCTGAACAAAATACCTGTACGCTGTCAGCCTTGATAAGAGCATAATCAAGATCGTTCAGATAGATAACTTTTCGAGTTATATGTGAAAGTGCTGTGGCATCTGAGCCAATATAAGATCCAGAATCTCCTAGACCAATGGCTAAAGGCGACGCATTTCGTGCAACAATTATAAGGTTAGGAAAATCAGTTGATATGGCACCAAAAGCATATGCACCTTCTATTTCGTCTATAACCCTTCGAGTAGCTTCAACTGGCTGTAGCCCAGCGTCAAAAGCTTCCACGAATAAATACGCCAAGACCTCACTATCTGTATCGCTTGAAAATTCATACCCCGAAGCTTCAAGTCGCACTCTAATTTTTTTATAATTCTCAATTATACCATTATGTACTATTGCTACACGATTTAACGCAATATGTGGATGTGCGTTTATTTCTGAAACATCGCCGTGTGTAGCCCAACGAGTATGACCCAAACCAATGGCCCCATTCAATGGAGCCTTGCTCAGTATACTTTCCAAATTTTTAATTTTACCCACAGAACGACGCAAATCAAAAGTATTACGATTACAAGTCACTATTCCAGAGCTATCGTACCCACGGTACTCAAGTCGCTTTAGGGAATCTAATAGAAGAGAGCTACAGTCGTCAGCCCCAATCGCTCCCACTATTCCACACATTACATAACTCCAGTATTAGCTCACTTGCTCTGAAAGTATACTGTTTAAATATACTGTAGATTTACTCAAAATAGTATTCAAATAATAATCATTGATATATCGTAAAGCATTAAATATTACTATTTCTTTTTAGACTGTATTTATATCTTAGTCAGCTGAATCCACTTTAAATATCAAAAGAAAAATTATGAAACTAAATGAGTTAGAAGTATTTGTTACAAAAAATCTTACACCTGGGCGTGGTGGACAATATTTTATTTTCGTTAAACTAATTACACATTGTGGGATTGTTGGATATGGAGAAGTTTATGCCGCCTCCATTCACCCAAAAACTATGACCCTAATTATTGAGGATGTTTTTCAACGACATATGTACAATGAGAACCCATGTAATATAGAACTTATGTTTAGGCGGGTCTATTCTTCAGGTTTCACACAAAGACCAGACCCTACTATAATGGGTGCGTTCTCTGGTTTAGAAATCGCTTGTTGGGATATATTAGGGAAATCGTTAAACCAACCAATTTGTAACCTTTTAGGAGGAAAAATAAGAAACAGTCTTCGAAGCTACACTTACCTTTATCCCAAAGGCCAGCAATCAGAAGCTGATTTTTATAGTTCTCCTGCCTTATCGGCCGAAGCAGCACGAGTTGCCATAGATAAAGGGTTTACGGCTATTAAATTTGATCCAGCCGGCCCATACACGATTTTCGATGGACATCAACCCTCCCTCGCTGACTTGGAATTATCAGAAGAATTCTGTAGGCTAATCAGATCAAAAGTAGGAAACCAAGCAGATTTACTTTTTGGTACGCATGGACAATTCACGCCCTCAGGAGCATTGCGGTTAGCACAAAGGTTGGAGAAATATAGTCCTCTATGGTTTGAAGAACCGATACCACCAGATAGTTCAAGAAATATGCAATTAGTGGCAGCCAATACTAGTATACCGATTGCAACGGGTGAAAGACTGACAACCAAATACGAATTTTCAGAAGTTCTCAGATCTGGAGCGGCTTCAATACTTCAACCTGCCCTTGGAAGAGTGGGTGGGATTTGGGAGGCAAAAAAAGTGGCAGCTATAGCTGAGGTTTTCGGTGCTCAAATAGCTCCTCATCTTTACGCCGGTCCAATTGAGTGGGCGGCAAACATTCAATTAAGCTTAACATTACCGAATTTTCTGCTTTTGGAAACCATTGGAACTGGCGATGGGTTTCATTCGAAACTTCTAACATCAAATATCAATTGGGAAAACGGTTATGTCTTTCCACCTAATGCACCGGGATTAGGAGTAGAGTTAAATGAAGTCGTAGCAAGGGAAAACCCATATACTGGCGAAGAACTTCACCTTAGCATGTCCGAAAAAGAACACCGCCCATAAGGCTTAATTTACTTCCAGAAATTGATGCCTATTTTTCCTGTTGTAATGTAAGAGCTATGAAACGACGGGATCCATCTCTATAAATCAATAAAAGTAGAGATTTACGAGCAGAATTAAGTGCATTATCAATTTCATCTCTTAGGTCCATTGGAGTCGTAATGGGTTTCTGACCACTCTTAATTATGATATCACCCTTTCTAATACCTTTATCTTCAGCATCACTACCAGCCTCAACATTTGACACAAACAACCCGTCAATATCTGGATCTAACTCCATCCGCGTTCTAATTTCATCAGTAATGGTGGATAAAGTCATTCCAGCCACTATTATAGATTTTTGAGGTTTGGGTTTTGAACCTTGACTTGAAGCAAGAGCATCTTCTAACCTCCCAAGTTGGACGCTTTTCATAAGTTCTTTACCGTCGCGTATGATTTTAACCGGTACTGATTTGCCAACGGCACTATCGGCTACGACCCTGACCAAGGTTTTTGTAGAGTCAATGACCTTACCATCAAATTCTTTAATTATATCCCCTGATTTTAATCCTGCGTCTCTCGCTGGGCCGTCGGGAACATCAGTCACAAGGGCACCTTCAGTAGTTTCCAGACCCAGAGCATCCGCAACATCGATACTGATATCTTGGATCCTAACCCCTAACCAACCTCGTCGGGTTTCACCAAAATTTCTTAACTGGTTAACCACTTTTTCGACAACTGACGAAGACATTGAGAAGCCAATACCAATAGAACCACCGTTAGGAGACAGAATGGCCGTATTTACGCCAATAACCTTTCCAGTCATATCAAAAAGTGGTCCGCCTGAATTTCCTCTATTTATCGCCGCATCTGTCTGAATAAAATCGTCATAAGATCCGCTTAGCGACCGCCCTCTCGCTGAGACAATACCCGCAGAAACCGAAAAACCCTGCCCTAATGGATTTCCAATAGCCAAAACCCAATCGCCAGCTCTTGCTTTCGTTGCATCACCAAACTCTACAAACGGTAAGTCATTTTCAGTTTTTACTTTTAATAATGCAATATCTGTCTTTTCATCACGACCAAAAACTTCAGCTTGAATTAACGTACCGTCAATCATCTCTATTTCAATCTCATCTGCATTTTCAATAACATGGTTGTTAGTTACGACAAAACCATCAGACGAAATAATAAAACCAGAACCCAAAGCGGACCCTCTTCGTCGACGCTTAGGAGAGTTTTGAGGATTTCCCCTATCTTGAAACTCACGAAAAAGCTCTTCAAAAGGGGACCCAGGAGGAATACTAGGATTAAACTCTGGCTGCTGCTTCATCAATGTCGTTGAGGTGATATTTACCACCGCTGGACTTAATTTTTCTACAAGATCAGCAAAACTCTCAGGTGCTCCTCTTGCTCCAACTGGGGACACATTGAACGAAATTAAAACTATCACCAAAGGAAGAAATTTCAATGTAGTCAATTTTCCTGAAATTCTTCTTAGCACGGCTATTGTATCTATTCTCATCAAGCACACACCTTTTTATTATCTTGTAAGTTCATTTAAAACGCAGTTAGGGTTTCGAGAACTGCCTATTCTTTTTCGGATTATTCAGGTCATGATATATTGCTATCTGATTAAATTTCAATCAGTGATAAAAATAATATCCCACTTACCATCATTAGCAGTCCAATAATCGAGAGTGTGTTGCTAGAGGCCTTTTCTATTAGTTGAACGGCTCTTTTTATTCTATTTGGGAGAATTGCTAGCATCAGCCCTTCAAAAACTAGAGCTGATGCTAATCCGAACAAAATCTTTTCGATCACTCTAGAGTGCTTTCCTTCATATAGTTGAAAAACTCAGAATCAGGGCTCATTACAATCGTCGTATTTTCACCGGTCATTGATTTTTCATAAGCATTAAGCGAGCGAATGAATGCATAGAATTCTGGATCTCGCCCAAAGGCATTAGCAAAAATATTCGTCGTTTCAGCATCTGCTTGGCCCCGAATGATTTCGGAGTCCCTTTGGGCTTCAGACACCAAAGTTACAGCAGTTCGGTCGGCTACCGCTCTAACTTTTTGGGCTGCTTCTCTTCCCCTTGCCCTTTCATCTGTCGCCATTCTCTCTCTTTCCGCCTGCATTCGCTGAAACGTAGCTGCCAGGTTTTGGGTCGGAAGATCGGCACGTTTTATTCTAACATCAACAATTTCAATACCTAAAGTTAATGCTTCAATAATTGCATCGTCACGAATTTGTTCCATCAATGCTACACGACCGTCTGACAAAACTTCGTTTGAACCAACAGATCCCAATACTTGTCTCAAAGCTGCGTTTAAAATTCTTTCTAAGCGCTTTTCAGCTGAAGCTGTCCCACCAGTTCCAACAGCTTGTCTGAAGCGAACGACATCAGTTATTCGATATCTCATAAAGGCATCAACAACTAATCGTCTGTCGTCTAATGGGGTTACCTCCAATGGCTGGGTATCAAGAGATAATATTCTATCGTCGTAACGTACAACCTCTTGAATGAGCGGGATCTTAAATGCTAGTCCTGGGTTTTCTTTCACAGCTTTGATTTGTCCGAATTGTAACACTAACGCCTTCTGACGCTCATCAACCACAAAAAATGAACTATAGCAGATCACTAAAACTACGGTGAGAATAACCCCTAATATACGTAAAATTGTCATTAGTTTGTTCCCCCCACTTTAAGTTGATTCAAAGGAAGATAGGGAACCACTCCTTGATCACCCCCCACTCCTTTATCTAAAATAACTTTATCCACCTTACCAAGCATCCTTTCCATAGTATCTAAGTACAGTCTCTTCCGCGTGACATCTTTCGATTTTATGTACTCCTCATAAATCGAGAGAAACCTACTTGCCTCACCACTCGCTTCATTGACCACCTTTGCTTTATAACCTTCAGCCTCCTCTAACAGCTGAGCTGATTCACCGCGAGCCTGTGCCAAAGCCTGATTAGCATAAGCGTCTGCTTGCTTTTCAAGCGTATCACGTTCTTGTTCAGCCGCCTGAACATCCCGAAATGCATCGATTACTTCAGCCGGAGGGTCAGCTTTATCAAAATTCAATCTCACAATATTTACTCCACTATCATAGCTATCTAGTGTTGTTTGAATGAGGGCTCTTACTTCAGCACTAATCACGGCCCGATCTCTATTTAAGATTGGACTTAATTCGGATCGTCCGATAATTTCTCTCATCGCAGATTCTGATACTGCTTGAATGGTCATTCGTGGATCAGCTAAGTTAAATAAAAACTCCCTCGGATCAGAAATATTCCAAACCACTTGGAAATCAATGTCCACAATATTTTCATCACCAGTCAGCATTAAACCGTCATCAGCACGTCCACCCCTGATTCCAATCCCGATGTCCTCGGTATTTTCTCTGGTGGTGGTTAGCACTTCAGCTCTTACTATTGGCCAAGGTGCAAAATTTAATCCAGAAGTACCCGTTTTGTAGTAACTTCCCAAAAATAGCTCTATGGATTGCTCTTCGGGTTTAACCGTATAAAATGATGAGTAAGCCCAAAATCCTGCTAGTGCTAAAAGAACAAGACTTATTGGCCCTCTGGCTGAACCACCTGAACTACCATTTCTTATGCCATTTGGCCCACCCCCACCTTTTCCACCCAAGATGCTCCGCAGTTTTTCTTGTCCCTTCCTGACAAGTTCATCAATCTCAGGAACTGAACCAATAGGGTCATTACTACTCTTTCCCGGGTTTTTATCATCACTGGAACCCCATGGGCTCTTTTTATCATTGTTATTTTTTCCACCATTGCCCCAGGGGCCTTCGGAATTATTACTATAAGGCATGGGCCTCTCTTTCTGTTGGTATATTACTGATGTTCATTCAATATCTAATTAGATTTGTGCTTTCTTTTGAAAATTACAAGGGCTACTTCAATGTTACTAGTTCTTCTGCCATTGTTGGGTGCACAGCGCAAGTTTTATCAAAATCATCTTTTGTTGCGCCCATCTTAATAGCAACTGCCGCCAACTGTATCATTTCTGCGGAATTGGGTCCGACGAGATGGCAACCTAAGACTTTACCAGTTCGTTCTTCAACGATCATTTTCATTAAAGTTCGTTCATCACGGCCAGATAATGTATTTGCAAGAGGTTTAAATTTTGTATGATACGTTTCTATTGAATGGGTTTTCATCGCTTCCTCCTCTGTTAAACCGACAGTTCCTATTTCTGGCCGAGTAAAAACAGCCGTAGCAACGAGTTTATGGTCCGGAAAAGAGGGGTTATTTTTAATTGCAGTTTCTACAAATGATATAGCATCTCTGATGGCAACAGGCGTCAAATTCAATCTATTTGTTACATCACCTATTGCATAAATGGACCCCACCGAACTTTGTTGTAGCTCATTGATTTTAACCGCCCCAACACTATCAAGCACAACCCCCATCTCTTCCAAACCCAAATTTGAAGTGTTTGGGAGTCTACCAGTCGCATAGAGAACACAATCAGTCTCAATAATTGAGCTATCAGATAAAGTAACAACTAATTTATTAAAAAGTTTTTTACATTTTATCACATTAATACCACACTTAATATCAATGCCCCTAGTAATCATTGAATCCATGACGTGATCTCTAATGTCAGAATCAAAGCCTCTAAGAATCTTGTTTCCACGGTAGATCTGAGTCACGTCAACACCCAAACCATTAAAAATCCCTGAAAACTCTGAGGCTATATAACCTCCGCCAACAATTAATATTCGGCTTGGTAATTTTTTTAACTCAAATATTTCGTTTGAGGTTATAACATGCTTATTCCCATCAAACTCTGGCACAAATGGACGACCTCCCGTCGCTATAAGAACCGTTCTTGCTGTGAAGGCTCTTCCATCATCTAACTCAACTTTGTTCCTTGCAACTAATTTTGCTTTAGATTTAAATAGCTCAACACCACTACCTTTCATATTTTTTTCGTAGATATTTTCTAACCTTTCTATTTCTTTATCTTTTGCTTTTAAGAACTCCTGCCACGAAAAGGTTGTGTTCCCAACTGACCAACCAAAACCATTTGAATCTTCAAAGAAATCCTTAAAATCAGAAGCATTGACCATAAGTTTTTTGGGAACACAGCCACGAATTACGCAGGTCCCGCCATACCTAAATTCTTCTGCTACGGCTACTTTAGCGCCTTGAGCTGCAGCTAACCTTGCCGCACGCACACCTCCAGAACCAGCTCCAATTATAAAAAGATCAAAATCATCTGTTTTCATGAGGGACGTTCTTTCCCAATCACCCTACAAGTTCCATCAGATTTTCCAACCACGATCGTATTAGCTAAGTTAAGAAATAGGCCTGTTTCAACAACTCCAGGGCAAGCTATTAGGTGATTATGCAATATCTGAGGCTCCTTTATTTTGTTTAATTTCAGGTCAATAATAAAGTGTTGTTCATCCGTAACAAACCTCTTATTGTTCTGCGTTCTAAAAAGCACCTCATACTTGGTGTAATTTAATTTTCTTAAAACCTCCTCAATAGCAGTCTTAGTTGAGCCGGAACCAAATTTCACGACTTCCACAGGCAAATCAAATGCACCAAGGGAGGAGACTTCTTTCGTATAATCAGCAATGATAACCATATGATTGGCTGCAGCAGCGACAATTTTTTCTTGTAACAATGCACCACCGCCACCTTTAATTAAATTGAGCATGGGATCAAATTCGTCAGCGCCGTCCACGACTAAATCAATTGCACTAACCTCTTCAATAGTAGTCAGTGGGATGTGAAGCTTATCTGCAGACTCCTTGGTTGCATCCGACGTTGGGATACAAGAAATTATCAACTCCTCTGTGATAATTCTTTCGGCAAGAAGTTTTAAAAACCAGGCTGCTGTTGAGCCCGTGCCAAGGCCAATTACCGTCCCTGATTTAACAAATTCTAGGGCTTTAGCCGCAGCTACTTTCTTACCTAGCTCACTCTCAGTCGAGTCAAAAATCATAAAACCTTCAACATGAATATTTCATCTCCTATTTTGTTCCCTTTCAGTCTGATTAATGCTTAAGTGATTGTGTCAAAATTTATAAGCACCATTGCATCGATAAAGTAGTTGTGACAAAAACCGTTCTCTTGTTAACTGAAAGTCCTATGCATAATTATCAATACTTTTAGCGTTAGTAAAAAAATTTTTTACATAAGTAAGGCAAGATCTTGGTAAGATCATAAGCATACCTTCTCCTGATAGATTTATTTTAACCTTACTGGAATTCGTTTCATTAGACGTCCCAACTCTTTTGGAAGGATGGAATTCCAAACCAGAAATTGACCATTTTAAACCACTACTACCACAACCAACTATCTGGTTCATTGGAAAAAGTGATAGGCGTGTGCCTAAAGGCAAAACCATTTCAAACGTTTTTGGGACATGAAATATAATATCGTGAGAACCAACTAATATTACATTTTTAAAATGATACTTTATCAAAATTGAGCAACTAGCTAAAAAATGATCTGCTCGTTTTCCAATAAAACCGAGGCAAAAATAGGTAGGTGCATCAATCGAATATAGACACTTCTCAAAATCAGTAGTCTCTTGCTCGCTTATCTGAATAAAATTTGTTCCATGCGATTCCCAATAAGGCTTGTTGTTTAATGAGTCTAAATCACCAATAACGTGGTCAAGTTTATATTTTTTTTCTTCTAAGTAGTTTGCACCTCCGTCTGCGGCTATTACGACAGGAGCAGTATTAAGGCATTCTTCAAAATCACTTTTAGAGAACCCCGCCGCTCCAACAATAATTACAGGCTGATTATACAAATGTAATTCTTTTGTCATTTTAATACCACGTCATCACTCTACTAGATCTACTAAATTTTTTTGGAAATTACAAAATGTCCATCACTTGCCAGGATCACTTTGACCTATTCCACGAAAAATAAATTTCGTTGGAAATGCCCAAGCGACACCAAAAAAGATATATACAAGAAGTTCAATTATAACGGGCAAATCGACTAGTAACGACATTACCGTCACTACAAACACCGCATATACTGGTAATCCGACGAGTAATATTAGTAATGAAAGTATTCTACGAGTTTTATAATGTAATTTGATCAATTTTCAAATGGGTCCTTGACTAAAATAGTATCATCTCTTTCAGGGCTTGTTGAAACTAATGCAACCGTACAGCCAACTAATTCCTCAATCCTTTTTATATACTTAATAGCATTTGAAGGCAAATCAACCCATGTTCTAGCTCCCACAGTCGATCCTGTCCAACCCTCTAAAGTTTCATAAATTGGTTCAACTTTTTTCTGCAAAGCTGCTGCCGATGGTAAATAATCAAAGTGCTTGGTTCCCAATTTATAACCAACACAGATTTTAATAACTTTTAAACCATCCAAAACATCTAATTTTGTTAATGCAATGCCAGTAACGCCACTTATTGTACAAGTTTGCTTCACCAAGACCGCATCAAACCAGCCACATCTACGATCACGGCCAGTAACTGTTCCTTTTTCACGACCAATCGTCGACAAATGCCTACCAATTTCATCTGAGAGCTCACAAGGAAATGGTCCTTCACCAACCCGGGTCGTATAAGCTTTTACGATACCTAGAACAAAATTGATTGCATTCGGAGAAACTCCTGAACCAACGGAGGCCATTCCTGAGATTGTGGACGAAGAAGTCACATATGGATAAGTACCAAAATCGACATCTAGTAGACTACCCTGTGCACCCTCAAACAACAAGCGACTACCTGACTTACTTCTTTCATTGAGGAGTTTCCAAACTGGACCACAAAAAGGTAAAACTTTTTTGGCAATTCCTAACAGTTGTTTTTTTAATTCTTCTTTATTAACTCTGGATGCACCAAGGCCTGCTCTCAAAGGGTTATGGTGAGCTAACAATCTCTCGAGTCTATCATCTAATGTTTCCTCATCCCCAAGATCTGAAAGCCTAATGGCACGGCGACCTACTTTATCCTCATACGCAGGTCCTATTCCTCTACCAGTTGTGCCAATTTTCGCTTTGCCTGAAATTAATTCACGAATTTGATCCAAGTCTTGATGAAGAGGCAATATTAATGGTGTATTTTCAGCAATTAGTAAATTTTCAAGAGAAATTTTTACACCTTGAGACGATAGCTTTTCTATCTCTTTGACTAGTGCCCAAGGATCTAAAACTACACCATTACCAATCACTGAAAGTTTATTTTTTCTTAGTATACCTGATGGCAACAATGAAAGTTTATAAACAGTTCCATCTATTACCAAGGTATGGCCAGCATTATGTCCACCCTGAAACCGAATTATGACGTTAGCACGATCACTTAACCAATCAACAATTTTACCTTTGCCTTCGTCACCCCATTGGGTTCCAACTACAACAACGTTAGCCATCTTACTTCCTCTACTTTCGAAACAGCGTAACTCAACAGTTAAATTACTTTTACGAAATTATGTCGCCTAGACCTAAGTATATAAGAATCCATTCTCGAGCAACATTAAAAGGAAAACTCAAAAAACAAGTGCGTGCGCGTTAACGACTTGTGGAAGTTCTTGAACCCTCTTTAAAATCTTGTCTGTAATCAGATCGTCAACACCCAAAAGAGCAATCGCTTGGCCATCTTTTTCTGAGCGCCCAAGTGCAAATGTTGCTATATTAACATTCATGTCGCCTAGTGCTGTTCCTAAAGCCCCAATATAACCCGGTACATCTGCATTCGTAGTGTATAGCATGAAGTTTTGGGGCTCAGCTTCCAAATTTATTCCTTTGATTTGAATAAATCGCGGTTTACCATCAGAGTAGATCGTTCCCGCGATGGATCGAGTTTGTTTCTCAGTTACTATTGTTAGCCTAATGTAGGATTCAAAAGCACCATAAGAGTCTTTTCGGATTTCAGAAATTTTAATTCCCCGCTCTCTCGCAATTATTGGAGCTGAAACCATATTCACAGAGCCTTTTCCTACCAATGGGATTAATAGCGAGGAGGTAATCGCAGCGACAAGAGGTTTAAGGCTTAACTCACCAACCGTTCCTACAAATTCAATTTCAAGCTCGCTGATAGCGTCTTCCGTAACCTGCCCTACAAAGCTTCCAAGTGCCTCTGATACCTTAATCCAAGGAGTCAAAATGGGAATCTCTTCGGCCGTTAATGAAGGAGCATTAAGAGCATTAGATATCGAACCTTTTTTGAGATACTCACACATTTGTTGAGCTATTTGAAGTGCCACGTTTTCTTGTGCTTCTTTTGTCGAAGCACCCAAATGAGGTGTGCAAACCACATTTTCTAATCCAAACAAAGGACTATTAAAAGCAGGCTCTTCATTAAACACGTCAAATGCCGCTCCTCCCAAATGACCAGAACGAATTGCGTTCGCTACGGCTATTTCATCTACCAGACCGCCCCGAGCACAATTTATAAGTTTTGCTCCACGCTTCATAGAGCTTATTTCTGAATATGATATTAAATTTTTTGTCTTTTCTGTGCGTGGGAGATGAAGCGACAAAAAATCTGCACAACTCAAAACCTCTACTAACGTTTCGACCCTTGTTACTCCAAGAGCCATAGCTCTTTCGCTAGATAAAAATGGGTCATAAGCAACTATCCTCATTTTTAGGCCAATTGCTCGAGAGGCGACCACTGATCCTATGTTTCCTGCACCAATCAACCCGAGTATTTTTCCAGTAACTTCTGTGCCTAAATATTTTGTTTTCTCCCATTTACCTGAGTGTGTCGAGACATTCGCAGCCGGAATTTGCCTCGCTACAGATAACATCATTGCAATGGTATGCTCCGCAGTTGTTATTGAATTACCAAAAGGAGTGTTCATTACTACAATTCCGTTTGCTGAAGCCGCAGATAAATCAACATTATCAACTCCAATACCTGCTCTTCCAATAACTTTTAATTTAGACGCCTCAGCAATTATATTGGCCGTAAGTCTTGTATTAGATCTAATCGCTAATCCATCATAATCACCTATTATCTTTTTCAACTTCTCTGGGGCTTTTCCTATTTTGGGATCAAAATTCACCAAAATACCATTATCTTCAAAAATTTTTATAGCTTTTTCCGATAACTCGTCAGAAATTAAAACTTTGGGTTTACCTCTACTCATCTTTTACTCCAATTACTTAACAAAGGCACCTTAAGACTAATTAAACGACTGATTTACAGTATCAAACGCCCATTTTAGCCAGGGTAACAAATCCAATAAATCTTTATTCTCAATAGTAGCACCACACCAAATTCTTAAACCGGGAGGAGCTTCCCTATGACCGCCAACGTCGTAAGCAACCTTCTCAATTTCTAGCAATGCAACTAACTGCTTGATGAATTGTCGCTGTTGATCATTAGAAAACGCTAAAAACTCCTTCGAGACAACTTTTAAGCAAACTGAAGTATTTGACCGATATGTTTCTGTTTTTACTAGATTTTCTATCCAGTCCTGCTTATCTAGCCAGTTTTGTAAAATAGCGAAGTTGCAATTAGCTCTTTCTACCGTTTCATTAACACCGCCCATTCTTTGTATCCACCTAAGCGAGTCAAGCGCATCAGCCATACACAACATAGATGGAGTATTAATTGTATCGCCCGTAAAAATTTCTTCTATTAATTTACCATTTTTCACTAACCTAAAAATTTTTGGTAAAGGTCTATCGGGAATGTAATTCTCTAGTCTCTCTACGGCTTTTGGGCTTAATACAAGCATTCCATGAGAGGCCTCACCACCCATAGCCTTTTGCCAAGAAAACGTCGTTGCGTCTAACTTACACCAATCAATTTTTTGGCCAAAAACAGCGGACGTCGCATCACAAAGAACCAAACCTTCTCGATTGTTCGGAATCCAGTTAGCATCAGGCACTCTTACTCCAGATGTTGTACCATTCCATGTAAAGCATAAATCACTTTCGCTACGAAGCCTCGTCATATCCGGTAAGAAGCCATAATCTGCCGATATCACACTGCAATCTTCAATTTTTAGTTCTTTGATCACATCATTCGCCCAAGCCAATCCAAAATTTTCCCAAGCAAAAATGTCGACCGGTCGTTTTCCAAGCATAGTCCACATTGCCATTTCAAACGCCCCAGTATTCGAAGCTGGTACAATACCAACTTTATAAACATCCGGAATTTGTAGAACTTCTTTTGTTAAAGAAATAACTTGGGCAATCTGGGATCTTGGGTCTTTGCCCCTATGAGACCGCCCTAGAAAAGCAAGCTGGGAAATACTTTGCATATCCCATCCCAGATGCTTAGCACATGGCCCAGACGAAAACTCCGGCCTTAGAGGCTTTACCTCTGGTTTTCTAATGAGCCTCATTATCAGCTCCTCGTTCAGGGTGAATATTTTTGAGCTCACATTCGCTCACCCTCTACCCGAAAGTGTGCCCAAAACAAGGTTTATATCTATAAAATTATAGTTCAAGCGAAAAATATATTTTTAATTAAAATTTAAATTTTCATCTCACTGCTGATTTGTTGAACAATTTCTTCTATTAATTTGGTATCAGAATGTTCTACCATTATCCTTATAAGTGGTTCAGTTCCAGACTTTCTAATCAGAAGTCGGCCATCACTCCCCAATTTTTTCTCTGACTCAGAAATAATCTTTTTTACTGACACCTGCTCAAGAAAATCTACTTTTCCAGAATATTCGACATTTTTTATTATCTGAGGATAAAGCTCAAACTTTTCAAGCAACTCACTTGCAGGTTTTCCTCCATCAACCATTGCAGCCAAAAATTGAAGTGCTGCAACCAAGCCATCACCTGTTGTCATATAATCAGTCATGATAATGTGACCAGATTGTTCACCACCTAAGTTATAATTTGACTTACGCATTTCTTCTAGCACATAACGATCGCCAACTGGTGTTCTTTTAAGATGTAAATTAAGCTCATTTAAGTATCTTTCAAAACCTAAGTTTGACATCACTGTGGCTACAATCCCATTTCCTCTTAAGCGACCGATTTGTTGCCAAAAACTAGCGATCAATGCCATAAATTGATCACCATTTACTTTATTACCCTTTTCATCAATTAAAATTACCCTGTCTGCATCACCATCTAAGCAAATACCAAGATGAGCTTTTTCACGTAAAACTACTTCAGTTGCTTTGTCTGGATACATTGAACCGCAGTTTAAATTAATATTATAGCCATCAGGATGGTTCCCCAATTCAATCACTTCAGCTCCAAGTTCCCAAAGAACTTCAGGAGCCGCCTTGTAAGATGCTCCATTCGCGCAATCAATTACGATTTTTAACCCCTCTAGTGTAAAGGAAGATGGTAAGGTTGTTTTGACAACTTCAATATACCTTCCCAAACCATCAGTAATTCGACTTGCACGTCCAATTAACTCAGAGGATACTAGGGGCAATTCCTTTTTAAAAAGTGCCTCGATTTTCAACTCATCAAAATCAGATAATTTAAACCCATCAGGACCAAAAAACTTTATTCCATTATCACTGAAGGGGTTATGTGAAGCCGAGATCATTACACCAAGATCGGCTCGCATTGACTTTGTCAACATTCCGATTGCAGGAGTTGGCAGTGGACCTAACAAGAAAACATTCATTCCGACAGAGGTAAAGCCTGCAGTCATAGCATTTTCAAGCATATATCCTGATCGACGAGTATCCTTTCCAATTACAACTCTTTTTGTTCCTGAAGCAGATCTAAAATAATGCCCAGCCGATATGCCAAGACGCAATGCAACTTCCGCCGTTATAGGTGGAGTGTTAGCTCTGCCTCTGATCCCATCAGTTCCAAAAAAATTTTTCGTCAAGGCCTGCCCCCATTATCTATGTTACTCTAATAATTTATTGCCTCCCACAAAGCAACGGCCTGCTTAGTTTCTCCAGTATCATGTACTCTAATAAGCTGGATACCCTGTCTAATTAAATCTAAGGCTACCGCAATTGATCCTGGAAATCTATCACTGACCTTTTTCACACCACTTATTCCGCCAATAAATGCTTTACGAGATACTCCATAAAGAACAGGGCATCCGAGACTATGAAAAATACTAGCTTTTTGAATTAACTGGATATTTTGAGTTTCTGTTTTTCCAAAACCAATCCCAGGATCGACTATTATATTCTCTTTTTTGATGCCTCCTGCCACGGCAGAACTAATGCGTTCCTCCAAATAGTCATAAACATCTAAAACTACATCATCATAGACTGTTCTTTGTTGCATAGTTTTTGGATTAAGCCCTCCATGCATTAAACAAATCTGTACATTATCCTGAGCTAACACCTGCATGCTGCTTGTATCAAAGCTCAAAGCAGAAACATCATTTACAAAATCTACTCCGAGTTCAATTACTCTTTTCATAACTCTTGACTTCCGCGTGTCCACAGACACCTTGCAGCTGGGATGATTCCTCTTTATCGCTTTAATTGTTGACTCAATCCGAGATAGTTCCAATTCATCAGTAATTTGCTCTGCCCCTGGTTTTGTCGACTCGCCTCCGACATCGATTACGTCTACACCATCTTCTACCATTTTTTTAGCTGATTTAATTGCATCCATGGCATGAAAATTTACTCCGCCGTCAGAAAAACTATCCGGCGTTAAATTCAAAATTCCCATTATTAATGGCTTTTCAAAACGGTCAAAAATACAGCTTTTTCGAATGCTCGTGAGGTTTCTTATTACTTCACTCGGAACTAAATCTGCAGAGATGTGAACAGGCTTTTTTCCACGCTCTAATTTCTCAAATCTATCAAACCATTGATATTGGTTGCTCAAATTCAAGTAAAATTTAGGTCGTGTAAGATCATTCTGAATTATGGGACGATAATAAACTTTCATTGGTTAAACCTCACTAAGAATGCGATCAACCAAATCAGGTATTTCGTTATGACTTTCAAATGCAGCATAATGATCTATTTCTGCCATAGGTGAGTTCCTATAGCCGCCAGCAAACAGTAAGAAAAATGCATTTGAATTCTTAGCGGTAATTGAATCAGTCTCACTATCACCAATATAAATAAGGGGACCATTATCAAAATCCTTAATTGAGTAAAAAACCGTCTCCGGATTTGGCTTCATTACCGATAGTGTATCACCAAAGGCAAAACCATCAAAGTATTGTTCCAAATCCAATCCAGAAAGAATTGTCCGTGCTGGATTTTGTGCCTTTTGAGTACAGATAGCTAGTTGAGCAGGTAGAGATTTTAAATACTTCAAAGCTTCAGAAACTCCGATGTATAATGTTGTTTCAACTAGTGGGTTTTGATCATAGTGCTCTCTAAATAACACAAGCTGTTTTTTTAAATCAGTATGTGGAATGCCACCCGTAGAAATAAGTAACTGTTCCACCTGTTTCAACATTCCTTTTCCTACAAATGTTTTATATGTTTTTACATCTATTGGCGGTCTGTGAAGCAATTTTAGTAAATAATTACCACTTTTACATAGTGATGGTGCACTATCGACAAGAGTACCATCAAGATCAAACACAATGTTTGGACGCACCGCCATTAAAACGACTTCCAATCATTTTTATGAAAAAAATTGACAGAAAGATTTTCAGCATTTCTAGTCCACTTATTGTTAACTCGGCCAATTAAACATAACTGTTTTAGTCCCAAATCCTGTATAAAACTAACTAAGAAGTCATCGTAGTTATTTAACAAATCTGGAGTAACAGATAACGAGTTTTTAGTAATATTATTTGGACAAAAAAGTGTAACTTTATTGCTCTGAATTGCCTGAAATAATTCAGCCCTATTGCTGACAATGGTCAAACGGTCGTCTAAACAGACATTACGCCAAGCCTGTTGTTCCATACCAAGCAATAGAACTTGGTCAATTGCATACTCAGTCACATTTTTATTAAAGGACTGGAACTGTGGTTCTAACAATATAGTCACTTTCTTCTTCGACTCAAGAAACATAAAAAGCCAAGACTTCATTTCTTCACAATCAGTCATTTCAGCTGAAAAGCTAACGAGAACAATTTCACTTAAATCAATCTCTTCTGCATTCTTAATAATATCTTTTTTGTCAGAAACTTTATCCCTAGAAATCTGTATGCCAAGTGATCCAGGAATTCTATCAAGTTTTTCAATTCTGACCTCGACTCGTTTTGCTCTGGGCTCTTGCAAACAACGATCGGCTACTTTCTCCGCAAGAGTCTCTAAAAGATTAAATCGCTGCCTAGAAAGTTCCAGATTTATCGCATCTGTGATGATCTCATATGATATTATTTTATCAACATCGTCATCAAATTCTACACTCAACGGTATTAAGTCGAGGGAAACATTGAACTTCACTCTTTGAGTACAGCCCCGTTCAGATTGGAACGCTCCAATTTCAACTTCTTTGAGGAAATCATATACAAAAATTTTATCCAAGTTCTGCTACTCCCCTGATTCTAATGGTTGCAAATTAAAACTATTTAGCTCATCCAATAATAGGTAATGGTCTTACGATAATTCTAAAACAATCACAAACTAGTATAAGTATAAGGCCACAAATCTATTTTTTTCCAATCAGTTTTGAGCAATTCGCTTTTCAAGGCGATAAAAGATGTGTCGGCCAATTTCACTAGTTTTTTTCATTTTAATTGTCCATGAGGGCAGAACTGCATCAGAGTGGTAGAAAGTCGCTCCATCAGTAAGAATTCGGGCAGTCCCGCCGTATAACATATTAGAAAGTTTTAGAATCCTTTTATAGGATTTGCGATCATTCACATATTCAGGCTTACCATCACAGTTATACGAGAACTGACATGCATGTAATTTCGTCGAACCTTCCGATACCACCTTACAAACTGAATTTGGGAACTGATTTGAGTCAACCCTATTCAGGATTACCTCTGCTACTGCATACTGACCTAAAACATTTTCACCACGAGCTTCAAAATATATCGCCTCAGCTAGACATTTGACTTGGTTGTCTAAATCGGCAAGTAACAGATAATCAACAGTTTCTCCTGAAAACCCTTCAAATTTTTGGCTCATTGGTTTATAAAAGGGTTTAGCAATTTTTGAACTTAAAACATTTAATTTATTATCCGACGTAACCCGATCAAAACTATTTTTACTTACGACATCTTCACGATAGTTTTTCTTTGATTGAACCAAGCTTAAGCCAGACATTTCCAATAAATTCTCTTTTGTAATAGAAGATATTAGTTCTCTTTCAGAGGACAGCACTTTCCCAAGAAATATTGTAAATTCGTCATTATTGGAAGTACCAGAATCTTCATTAACAGCGCTAGCGACAGTACTAGTGGCTAAAAAATGGAACATAAACATCAAGCCACTGATTAAATAGAAAGCCTTTATCAACGAAAATATCCATTCTTTGGTATTTTGTTCATTTCAAAACATCCAATATACTTATTAAACCACTTTTCATTATCTACTGTACTGACGCCCAGAATAAGTTTCTTCTGTTAACCATAGGGGAATAAGGATATTTCATGCATTGTCCATCATTTTTTCTCAAAAGATATATTTTAACTAATTGCTACCAATGCGATAGTTTTATAAAACTCTATTGTTTATTGTTTCAAACTATCTTCGATACATTTTCAATTTTTTTTATAATGGATGCTTGTGCCGCAGCTAACCGCGCTATTGGGATACGAAAAGGCGAGCAGGACACATAATCAAAGCTAGCGTCTAAACAGAATTTTATAGAACTTGGATCGCCGCCGTGCTCACCACAAAGGCCGAGCTCTATTTGCTTTTTAACCTCACGGGACCGTTTCACTGCAATCAAAATCAACTCTCCAACGCCCTCTAAATCAAGAGAATGGAATGGATCATTAGGAAATACTCCCTTTTCCAGATAATCTCTCATAAACCCACCAGCATCGTCTCTGCTAAGTCCGTATGTCATCTGCGTCAGATCATTAGTTCCAAAACTCAAAAAGTCACTCAACTCACTTAAATTTTGGGCTTTTAATGCTGCCCGTGGTGTTTCTACCACTATACCGAGTTTATAATTTATTCTACAAGCAATATCCGGCCAAATCTCTTCTGAGATTGACGATATACTTTTTTTTATCAACTCGACTTCCTTATCAGTTGATACCAATGGAATCATAATTTCTGGTACTACCTGATAACCTCCTTCTTCTCTAACACATTCTGCCGCTTCAAAAATTGCCCTGGCCTGCATCTCATATATTTCAGGCATCGTAATGCCTAACCTGACCCCTCTTTTTCCTAACATTGGATTAAATTCTTCAAGGTCTTTTGATCGATCTAAAATACACTTTAAGGTTACATTCATCGACTTCGCAATCAAAACCATTTCAGCCTCAGAATGAGGCAGAAACTCATGCAAAGGAGGGTCTAATAGTCTTATTGTTACAGGCTGACCTTTCATTATCTGAAAAAACTTAATGAAGTCATTTCTTTGCATTGGTAAAAGTTTAGCAAGCGCATTCCTTCTGTCTAATTCACCTTCAGCTAAAATCATTTCTCTCATTACAAGGAGTCTTTTTTGTTCAAAAAACATATGTTCAGTTCTACACAAACCAATTCCATCCGCACCAAAATCCTTTGCTAACTGTGCCTCTTGTGGTGTGTCAGCATTTGCTCTCACCCCCAATGAACGGTGTCGATCGGCCCATTCCATAAGCTTTAAAAAAGAACCAGAAATCTCCGGCTGTGTCATCTCCACTGAGCCCTCAAGAACTTCCCCTACTGTTCCATCAAGTGTTATAAAATCTCCTTCTTCGAAAGTTCGTCCGTCATCAGAAAGTATAGTTTTCTCTGAAATATTCACACTCAAAGTACTAACACCTACCACGCAGGGTAGCCCTAAACCACGTGCAATAACAGCAGCATGGCTTGTCATTCCACCTCGCGAAGTCAGAACACCCACTGAGTCGTGAATTCCAGAAATATCTTCTGGTGTTGTTTCAACTCTGACTAAAATTGCAGCTCCTCCCTTCAAGTTAATCAGATGAGCAGATTGACTTGAAAACACTATTTGCCCACTGATAGCTCCAGGGCTAGCCGGTAAGCCGACACCAAAAACTTCACGAACCGAGTTCGCACTTATTTGTGGGTGTAAAAATTCTAGAAGGTTATATGGTTCAACTTTTAGCAGTGCCTGCTCTTCAGTTAACGCATTACTCGTTACCAGATCGACAGCTAACTTGACTGAAGCACGAGCACTTCTTTCAGCTATTACTGCATCGAGAAAATAAAGCACATTGTTGGAAATAGTAAATTCAAAATCAAAAAAATCACCCAATGTAATTGACGTCTTATCAATAACGTCCCTAATAGTATTAAAAGAATTTGAGTCTAAACACTCAAGAGATGGTTGAGTTTGTTTTTCTGTTTTCATTTGTTGTTCACTAAGCATATGTGGTATCCTAAAACCCATAAGTGCATCATTTCCTTGACTGTTTGGTAAAAAACAACCCGTCAATTCACATTGACCACTTTCGGGATCGACAGTATTTATTTGCCCTGATCCAGAAACATTTTTTCCAATACCTAGAACCATTTCTTGAAGAATCATTCCTAATCCAGCATCATCTGGAGCTCCTCTGGCAGCCCGTAAAATTTTTGCTGAGGGCCGATACCAAGCCATCGACATGGCTGAAAATGCTAAATCAACCTGATCTTGCAAGCTTTGAGGGAACTCAAATCCCAGCTCCTCTCTGAATTTTTGTTTAGAAAGAGATACTATGGAATATAATGCTTTTTCATCTAGTAAGTTCTCATCTTCGACGTTCATTAACCGCATTTGATCATAACATATTTTTTCAAAAATCTCTGGCTCCAAACCATAAACCGAGGTGCTGAAATTATGGATAAACCTCCTATAAATCTCCAAAGATCCACATTTCCCAACTTTTACTTCGAGCCGTTGGATGTAGGTGTCAGACATACCCAAATTTAGTATTGCATCAATACTCCCCCAATTTCGATCAGTTGGACTTGCTCGTAACGAGTATAGGCCACTAAGGTTCCCAATTATTTGTGAAATGTTTTTTTTGGCAGTAATGCCTACATTAGCAGCCACATTTTTTGATATAAAAAACCCTGGAGGAATGGGCAATCCAATGTTAACCAATTGCCTTATCTTCTGAGCCTTAGCACCAAAAGTCTCAGCTTCTAACTCCGTCGTCGAGTGAATTGATTCAATTTCATTTTGTTTAGCTGTCATAACCTAATCTTTCATTGAAAATCAAAATGTCTGAAAACTTATATGAACTAATTTAAATTTCCCCATCAATTTTCGAAAAGTTGGCTACCTTGTGCATCACTTCCTTTATTCGATTTAGGAGACATAGTCTATTTCTTCTAATGATTGAGTTATCAATATTAATTTGTACACTATTGAAGAATTCATCGATTGGCCTTCGAAGGTTGGCTAAATTTTCCAATGCTGCTTCAAAATCCTTTCTTACCAGATCTTTAACAATTAATTTCTCGATTTCCAGCAATTTTTGAAATAGATTTTTCTCTGTAGTCTCCCTCATAAGGCTAAGGTTTGGATCAAGAGAATATTCCACTCCATCTTTTTTTTCCTCTGCGGATAAAATGTTTGCAGCTCTCTTGTAGCCCTGGATCAAATCTTTTCCTGCAACAGTCGTAACAAACGCCGTTATTGCCAATGCTCTCAAGAAAATGTCCTTGAGAGGAACATTCTCATAGTTTTTTGAAATTATTGAATTAAGCACGTCATGAGGCAAACCTTTCTCGCTTAAATGAACTCTAAATCTATCATTAAAGAATTCAAGTAGGTCATCAAAATCTACGTTTTTATTCCCTAACCTTAACAAAGTGCTCAATGGCAACTCTAAATCATTTTCTATTAGAATGCGAATAATACCAATCGCCGCTCTACGTAACGCAAATGGATCTTTACTGCCAGATGGTTTCAAATTGATTGCCCAAAAGCTGGATATCAGATCTATCTTATCTGCTAGTGCTAGAGCAACAGAGACTTCATTTCTCGGAACCATATCAATTGGTCCTCTCGGTAAATAGTGTTCATAGCATGCGTCCGAAATTGACTTTGAAAAACCTGCTCTTTTTGCATAGTACTTGCCTATCACACCTTGAAGCTCAGGGAATTCGTAAACCATTTCAGATACTAAGTCTAACTTGCACAGTGATGCAGCTAAACTTGTGCTTTTTTTATCAGCACCAAGCATTCTTGATATTTCATGTGCAATCGTTGAGATTCGGTTGACCCTATTGAACTCATTACCAAGCTCATTATGAAACGTAACCGCTTTTAATTTTTCAGCCAAAGATTCGTAACCATTTGTTTCAATAACTCTCAGATCATTTTCCCAAAAAAACTTTGCGTCCGATAGCCTTGCATTAAGAACTCGTTCATTACCGTTCACTATACTTTTCCCATTATCTTGCGTAACAAGATTAGCCACTATGACAAATGCTTCAATAGCAGTAGAGCCCTTTTGCCTTAAAGAGAAAAACTTCTGATGCTCTCGCATTGAAACTTGAAGTACTTCAGGGGGTAAAGATAAAAAGATTTTCTTTACTTTACCAAGAAGAACAACAGGCCACTCTACCAGACCAGTCACCTCCTCTAATAGATTTTCATCTTTTACAACTTCGAACCCATTAGCGAACGCGATAGTAGAACAGTCATTTTGTATTTTTCTTTTCCGCTCCTCTCTATCCAAAATTACGAAATGCTTCTTTATTTTATATTGGTAGTCTTCAAAAGAGGATACACCAAAAAATTTTGGTTCCATAAAACGATGCCCAACAGACGTATTACCGGAAGATATACCATCAAACTCCAAAGGCAAAACCTTGTATTCAGTTTCGTTAGAAAGCAGGCAAACAACCGAGTGTAAAGGTCTGACCCATTTGAAACTTCCAGAGCCCCACTTCATTGACTTTTTCCATGGAAAGTTCCTTATTATCCTTGATAAAATTTCTGGAATAATACTTTCACTCGTTTGACTTCTTTTTTCAAGTTTTGCGTAATAAAATTCACCTTTTTTTTCAATTTTGGTGAATAAATCAGAAATATTTACATTCATAGACTTTGAAAAACCTTCGATTGCATTCTTTGGAGCGAGAACACTAGGTCCTCTTTTCTCTTCTGACTTAGACAATGTTTTCTCAGGTAATCCCGTAACAGCTAAAACTAACCGTCGAGGCGTGCTGAAAGACTCAATAGCTTCAAAAGTGAGCTTTGATTCGATTAGACCCTCTTTCACAAGGTTTTTAAGGCTCTTTTCAGCCTTTGACTGAAATCTTGCAGGGATCTCTTCGGAGAGAAGTTCTAACAGTAAATCTGGCATATCTTTAATCCAAAAATTTCGAATTTAATTGCCGCCATTGAAAAGCATTTCCATTAGGATAAACAGCAACGACTCTATCTATTCCATCTTTCTCGTTCTCAGACACCAAAAAAGCTTTTGCCTGGCCTTCATTGATCTCAAGTTGTAATTTAGCGTGGTCAAAACATCCAAACCAAAAGGGAGCTGAAAGCGGTGTGGCTTTGACAAGAATGGGCAAATCAGAAAATTCCTGTGGGTCAACAGAAAAGCAGCCTCTAAGTTTCAATCCAGAGGTAAGTGAGTCTATTCCTCTATAATTTTGTACCTCTACATCTCGATCCAACACTTTTATCGATCCTAAACCATCAGCCCGACTGTAAAACGCATACACTTGAAAATAATACAGAATCATAGAAAAGCTTAATGTGAACACTAGGAGAGAAATTACAAACAATTTTCCATTCATTCTAATACACCACCGGCCTCAGTTTTTAGAAAAGCCTTAGCACACATCTTTGCTAACGCCCTTACCCTTGAGATATAGGCTTGTCTTTCTGTAACCGATATCACCCCCCTGGCATCCAACAAATTAAAAAAGTGCGATGCTTTGATACATTGATCATAAGCAGGAAACGCCATCACAATTTTTTTACCAGTTCGAGGATCTATTTCACACTGCTCTAATATCTCTGCGCAGGAGTTCTCCGAATCATGAAACTGCTTTAGTAACAGTTCAGGATTCGAAACGTCAAAATTCCAGCGGCTATACTCCTCTTCAGTTTGCTTAAATACATCGCCGTATGACAGAACTAGATCAGAATTGGGGTTTGTGTAAGGCATGTCCATAACATGATCTACCCCAAGAATATACATTGCTAACCTTTCTAAACCATAGGTCAATTCTCCTGAGACTGGTTTACAATCATAACCGCAGATTTGCTGAAAATAGGTAAATTGACTGACCTCCATACCATCACACCAGACCTCCCAGCCCAGGCCCCAGGCCCCAAGGGTTGGGCTTTCCCAGTCATCTTCAACAAATCTAATATCGTGTAGGCTTAGATCTATACCAATAAAATCTAAACTAGCCAAATAGAGGTCCTGGAGGTTTGGTGGTGAGGGTTTCATTAAAACTTGAAATTGGTAGTAGTGCTGCAGTCTGTTTGGATTTTCACCATATCTACCATCTGTTGGACGCCTCGACGGTTGAACATAAGCTACGGACCATGATTTAGGACCAAGGGCTCGCAAAGTAGTACAAGGATGAAATGTTCCCGCACCTACTTCCATATCATACGGTTGGATCACTGCACAGCCATTGTCTGCCCAGAAGTTCTGCAAGCGAAGAATAATTTCTTGGAAGCTTTTAGGAGCAATTACACTCTTGTTCTTTTTCATTAAAAGCTCCTGAGTTTCAAATACACTAAGAAAAATTTATAACAAAGCCACTTAATTCTTAAGCACCTCGTTTTATATCACTTACCAACGATTTTATAAAACTCATTCTTCAGTTCTTGTTTTTTCTTGAAATCGCCAGTAAAGGCACTTGAAATCATTGTAGAAGTTGTTTTGTGAACACCTCGTGTGCACATGCAGTGATGGTCCCCTTCAACCAGGACTGCAGTTCCCAAGGGTTCTAGCACTGACTGTAGCGTGTTGGCAATTTGGCTAGTCATTTTTTCCTGAACCTGTAGCCTTTTTGAAAATGCATCCACTAACCGTGCTATTTTTGATATACCCACTACTCGTTCATTCGGAATATATGCCACATGAACGATTCCAATTATTGGAGCTAAGTGATGTTCACAGTAACTTTCGAATCGTATGTCTTTTAAAGTCACAATCTCCGAATATCCTGCGACTTCTTCAAATGTCCTCTCTAAAATTTTCTCTGGATCTTCATTATATCCTGCAAACCATTCTGAATATGCTCTAACAACTCTCGATGGAGTATCAAGCAATCCTTCACGTAAAGGATCATCACCTGCCCACCTGAGAAGCGTTCTCACAGCTTCTTCGGCTTCCTGGCAACTAGGTTTGGTCACTGGTTTTTCTTTCTTTCCAACTTCTGGTTTTGAATTTAGAAAATTCATATCTCTGTTCCATTATCTTTTTAGAGCGTTAAAATTGAAGCCTTTATATTTTAGTCATTTTATTTTATCACTTCTTTGCACTGTTTATTAGGGAGTACAACAAAAATGTGCTCCGCTCTTGCTATCAAATGACCTTAAGACTTAAGTTACTATTTAATTCATTGTCCACTTTCCCCTAACTTACATAGGACTAAACGAATAACAGTCGAAAAGAATATGAAAAAATTCGTTTTAAACATTACACATCGCCTATCATAACTTTCTTAAAAATAGGCTAATGAGTTACGATATTTGATTTTGTTAGTCAATCAGTTGAATAATTGGTCCTTTTTAGTTGGAATATTACAAATATCAGCATACACAGTGAGTTAGTCGCTTCTACAGAATTACAAGGGATTTAAGTTGAAAAAACCAATTGATTTCTACTACTGGCCCACACCCAATGGTTGGAAAGTAAGTATTGCTCTGGAAGAAATGAAACTCCCTTATCGAACACTCGCTGTTAATATTATCAGTGGCGAGCAGTATGAGCCAAAGTTCTTAAAATCATTCCCAAACAATAGAATACCAGCAATCATAGATTATAATGGGCCGGGTGGTGAGCCAATCTCATTATTTGAAAGTGGTGCAATTCTGCACTACTTAGGGGTCAAAACATCATCCTTTCTTGGAGAGACTGACTTTGATTATCACGAAACGATGAAGTGGTTAATGTGGCAAATGGGGGGATTAGGACCAATGGCTGGACAAGCACATCATTTTTTACGATATGCCCCCAATATGGACCCACCAAATATAATTCCCTACGCAAAAGATCGCTATAAAATGGAAGTCAAAAGACTTTACACGGTGCTTGAAAAAAATTTGAAGTCTAGAGACTTTGTGGCTGGTTCATTTTATTCAATTGCCGATATGGCCATTTGGCCGTGGGCTAACCTCTGGAAGCGCCAAGACCAAGATATTTCACTTTTCCCACATATGCAGGGTTGGCTAGAAAGATGTGAGGATAGGCCCGCTGTACAAAAAGGTAGGTCACTTCTTGAACACAAGCGTTCAAAAATTGAAGATGACAAGCAGGCTCAAAAAATTTTATTTAAGAAATCTCTTTGAAACTGTGGGCCAAATTTTTTTTGAGATTGGCTATAAGATTTATAAAGTTTGAAAAAGCCTGAGCATAGTTAAAAGTCGTGGTTTCAGTAATTCTAAAACGTAGACTTTTTCTTTAAAATAACCTATACTAATGGATAGACAATGAGTAAGAAGGAATGATTGTTATAATGAACAAAATAGTAAAATCAGAACAACAATGGAGGGATACACTGTCAGAGTTAGCTTTCCAAGTAACCAGAAAATCAGCAACTGAAAAGCCCTTCACAAAGCATAATTTTCCAGACTCACCTGGACAGTTTCACTGTGTGTGCTGCAATGCCGAACTATTTGATCACCAAACAAAATATGATAGCGGCTCTGGCTGGCCTAGTTTCTACGATGCCAAAAGCGGTGACGCTATAAATCAACATCAAGACAACAGTCACTCAATGATGAGAACAGAGGTATCCTGTAGCCAGTGCGATGCACATTTGGGTCATGTCTTTCCTGATGGCCCCAAACCAACTGGCCTAAGGTATTGTATTAATGGTGCAGCTCTTACTTTCTCAAAAAAATAGAGTTACTCTAAAAATTGTTCCGAACTGAAATTGCCAATGTTACCGAACATTTGTTGCCAAAAAGTTAATTTCCGTCCTTCCGAAACGACAATGTTTTTTTCGCTCTCAAATACCCGGCTGTCAACTTCATCAGCAAAATCAATTCGTGATAAAATAGAACGCTTATTAAAAGTAAGTTTTATAACTTTCCGCTCGGTAACTCTAGGTCTTAAAAACGCAATGGTCTCAACCTTTTTTTGAACGTAAAATAAAAACTTAGTAGAAGAATAATTGTAATTAAGTGGTTCGCCTATTTGTCTAACAACATCCTCTTTAGTCGAGGAACCTATCTGCAACTGGGATATTTCTATTTCAGTTGGAACGTAACCTGATATCCTCGAAATCGGTGCACATGAAGCATTCACTATACTCAGTAAAGTGAAGAAAATCAGAAAAAAATATCTCACTTTTGTTGCTATCCTTTTGTTTAAAGTTTTCACACGTGACATTACAGAGAAAACGCGATAGTCACAACTCAAATATCTTGGTATAAAAGGTCTTAGCCAAACAACTTTCAGCTTAGCTGCTTTCACAAGTGAGATAATGAAATTAGTAAATCCGATAAATTACGCAGTACCTTTACGAGTTTTATCAAGAACTGATACGTACAAGATTCAATATAACTGCTCTGATCTTGAGCTCATTGAGCTGCAAAAGTCTCTGCCGCTAAAAAAAATACTTAGCCTTTCATTTAAAGGAAAAATAATTCAACCAAAGAAAAAGTGTTACGAACTTCATGCAGTTTTAAAGGCAAATATTATTCAAGACTGTGTAATTACATCCAAGCCAGTTAAAACGTTAATAGAAGCACACATAGAGCGATTTTACTCGGCAGAAATTCTAGAAAATAATATAGAAAACTTGTCCTCAGACAGTGATAAAGAGGGTATTGAACCTATTTTAAAAGAATTACATATCGGGGCAATAGTGGCCGAAGAATTAGTCTTGAGAATCCCAGATTATCCAAGAAAGAAGAATGTGAAGTTTGAAGGTGTGACGATCACAGACACGGGTTTAAAGCCTCTAGATAATATTTCAAGCAATCCTTTTTCAGTTTTAAAAGATTTCTCCATCAAATAAAATTTCTTCAATGAAAATCAAATTTTTCACATGAAAGCATATTTAGTTTACTGCAGGGCACTTATATTTGCTTGCACTTCCTTTACAAAATAAGTATGAGAACTTAGTGATAAAAGTCGCTATCTTTTGTGTTAGGGACGATCCACGGCACACTTGACACAATGCTTACGCAATTAGAGGTTTTAAATGGCAGTTCCAAAGAGTAAAATAACAAAATCCAAGCGAGGCATGCGAAGGGCCCATGATGCACTCAAGAGTATAAATTCTACAGAATGCCCTAACTGTGGTGAATTAAAGCTACCACATCACGTGTGTGTTTCGTGCGGATATTATGGGCATGGAGATTCTAGTAAACAAATTTTGGTTAATAGTGAAGAAGTGGATACAGATGAAGACGCGGCATAAACTTAACGTTTATGTGTTTGGATACCAATATAAGTGAAGAACTTAAGTCACAACAAAAAAAAGATAACTATATCCATTGATGCAATGGGTGGTGATAATGGTGTGGGAGCTGTAATGGCTGGGATAGCACGATCTTTGAAAACTAGTAGCCAAATTCACTTTTTAGTACATGGGAAAAAAAACGACCTTCAAAAAGAAATGTGTAATTATCCTGAAATAGCCTCGTCATGTAGTATTATTTCTTGCGAGGAAGTGGTAAAGATGGATGAAAAACCATCCGCTGCACTAAGATCAGGTAAACGGTCGAGTATGTGGAGTTCGTTGCATTCTCTGGCTACTCATAACGCTGATATAGCCCTCTCCTGCGGGAATACAGGGGCGTTGATGGCGATGGCAATGGTACAACTTCGTAAAGCTCCAGGCGTGAACAGACCAGCTATTGCCGTGCTTTGGCCATCAAGAAATGATAGAGGTTTCAATATTGTTCTTGATGCTGGTGCTGATATCAAGGCTGGAGGTGACGACCTTCTTCAATATGCCCTGATGGGCGTAGCATACGCAAAGGATGGATTTTCCATTAACTCCCCACGGGTTGGGTTACTTAACGTTGGAACAGAACTTTATAAAGGGCGAACAGAACTCCATGAGGCCTCAGTATTAATCGAAAAGGCAGCCAAAGATTTAGAAAGCTTTACATTTTTGGGTTATGTTGAAGGAGGAGACCTACCATCATCAGGAGTGGACGTAATAGTAACGGATGGATTCACTGGAAACATCGCACTCAAGACAGGTGAAGGCACTGCCTCACTGATCAAATATTTTCTTAAAGAAGCTTTTACTCAATCGTTTATATCTAAAATTGGATCAATTTTATCGCTCTCCTCTCTTAAGAAGCTCAATCAAAAGATTGATCCTCGAAACGTAAATGGAGGGATTTTTCTGGGCTTAAATGGGATTGTCATCAAATCTCACGGCGGAGCAGATGCCATCGGTGTCGCAGCTGCAATAAATTTGGCATGCCAATTAGCAGAATCTGGATTGTCGACCAAACTTACTTCGCAATTTCAAAACTAAAGAAATAATTAGCATAAACGCGAATAGAGCAGAAATTCAATACCATTTGTTTTTTTGAGTTCTACACCAATAATTACAAAATAATTCAAGACTGGCGTTTTACTACTGTAGAAATTTCATGACCGCTTGCAAAGCAAGGTTCCGTTAAAGATTTCTTCTTTTAAGGCTAAATTATAAACTAATAATTCAATTAGACTAAAATATCACAAAAAAAATATTTCTTCATATTGACTTATAATTAATGGGTCTTTTATTGTAGCTGTAAACAAGGACAAAAAAAATGCAAAATTCGACAAGAACACGAATCCATTTAAGCGAGGCTGTTTTTAATGAAGTGGGATTGTCCAGATACGAATCGGCACAATTAGTAGAATCAGTCTTGGAGCATATTTCAAACGCTTTAGTCAAAAATGAAGTCGTAAAAATTTCCTCGTTTGGAACTTTTAGTACCCGAAATAAAAGGGCCAGAATAGGCAGAAACCCAAAAACTGGTGCAGAGGCTGAAATAAGCGGCAGGCGGGTAATAACCTTTAGACCGTCCCAGCGTTTGAAAGACCGTGTTAATAACGGTAATAAATAAAATAAAAAATGGTGACTTAATGTGAGCAAATCAGAGAAAGCCTTCAAAACAATCACTGAAGTAGCCGAAATACTTGAATTGCCAGCACATGTACTAAGATTTTGGGAAAGTAAATTTAAGTATATAAAACCCATGAAGCGTGGTGGTGGAAGACGATATTACCGGCCAGAAGATATAAATTTGCTGATTGGAATAAAACATTTATTATACTCAGAAGGATTGACAATTAAAGGTGCCCAAAAGGCTATTAAGACGGACGGAGTCAAAGCAACTGCACAAATTGGTCTGAAAAAAATTATTGATATAAATCCTAATAGCTCACCTGCAGAGATAATGGCTTCCTCAGTTCATAAAGGTTGCGAATTGTTACCAAAAAGATTCTCTCAACAAGCGACACTTAGAAGCATTAATTTTATACAGATGAGACCACTTTTATCACGCTTAGAAAGAGTTCGCGATAGAATAAAAATACGAACTACTAAAAAGACAGTTGCATAAACACCAAAACATCAATACCCACGTCAAACATACGGGCTATGGCGCAGTTTGGTAGCGCGTTCGTCTGGGGGACGAAAGGTCGTGAGTTCGAATCTCGCTAGCCCGACCAAAAAAAAGGACCAATAACCGAGTTGATTAAAAAATGAGTTCAAAACATGCAGGCGTTCTACCTTATCAAACAATAAAAGAAATGATTTCCCAAAATACTATTGAAGCGGAAACAGCTATAAAAAAGAGTCAAATTCAACCGTCGAGCCTTGATTTGCGTCTGGGTTCAAAAGCCTGGCGGTTACAGGCTTCGTTTCTACCTGGAGCTGGTTTCACCGTTGCAGATCAATTACACGAACTTGCAATGCATGAGATTGATCTTTCTAGCGGTGCTATACTAGAGAAAAACTGCGTCTATTTGGTGTTATTACAAGAAAAGTTATTATTACCACAGAATGTAAATGCAATTTCAAACGCAAAAAGCTCTACTGGACGGTTAGACCTCCTTACAAGATTGATCACAGATTTAGGAACAGAGTTTGATCGTATACCAAACGGATATAGTGGTCCACTGTATGCAGAAATCTGTCCAAGATCGTTTTCAGTTTTAGTTAAAACAGGTACAAGATTAAATCAGATTCGATTCAGACGGGGCAAAGTCATTATCAACGATCAAGACTTAATGAATTTGAATAAAACAGAAAACCTTGTTGGAAAAAATGCTGTTGTAGACGGTGGTATAAGTTTTTCAGTTGATCTAGAATGCGATGAAGATAACGTGATTGGCTATAAGGCTAAGCCAAACGCACCGTTAATAGATCTTGATAAAATTGATTATTATCAAATCACAGAATTTTGGGATGGAATCAAGGCTAAATCTGGGTGCCTAATTTTGGACCCAGGAGCCTTCTACATACTAATGAGCAAAGAATCTGTTACTATCCCACCCGACTATGCGGCAGAAATGGCCCCTTATTTAGCCATGGTTGGTGAGTTTAGAGTTCATTATGCTGGCTTCTTTGATCCAGGATTTGGCTTTTCGAAGGCTCACAGTTCTAGTTCGCGAGGAGTGCTTGAAGTACGGTGTTATGAATCACCATTCGCACTTCGTAGCGGTCAAATTATTGGTAGATTAATTTACGAAAGAATGGCGGAGAGACCAGACATTCTATATGGATCAGATCTAAATTCTAACTATCAGAATCAAAGATTAAAGCTTTCAAAACATTTTAGACAGTAACCTTACAGATAACTTATCAATTGTATTAATCTTTTGGGTTTAATTTGTACTCACGCGGTAACTTCGATCTAGCAAACCAGTTTCCCGCAGTTCATTCACACCGGGTAAATCCTTTGTGGATTTTAGCCCAAAATGATCAAGGAATTCTTTAGTAACCAGAAATGTTATTGGCCGCCCCGGTGTTGAGCGTCGGGCACCTAAACCGATCCAACCCATTTCCATTAGTAAATCTAATGTTCCAGCAGAAACTGAAACACCCCGAATTTCTTCAATTTCAGCCCGTGTCGAAGATTTGTGATAGGCAATTATCGCTAAAACTTCGAGTGCCGCTTTTGACAATTTACGGTTTTCAACAATATGTTTCTGAAGTAGATAACTTAAATCTGTTGCCGTCCTAAATGCATAACCATCTGAAATCTTTACTAGCCTAAACCCCCTATTTTCGTATTTTTGCTGTAAAAGGATCAAAACGTCTGTTATATTTGAATTATCTGGCATTCTTTCATTAATTTCTCTTAAACTCAGTGGCGCAGGGCTTGCGAATATCATCGCTTCAATCATGCGCTCTTGCTCAAATTCGGACAGTGCCGAACCTCTAGCCTTTGGGTTATCTACACTATCCTTAAACAATATGTCCATTCTAGTTCGCCTTTTCTAAGAACTTTCCATGCTTCGCACATACAGTGGTGCAAACAGTTCAGATTGTATTATTTCTACTTTTTTTACCCTAGCCAATTCTAAAAATACAGAAAAGTTTGTGGCCGTCGCTGTTCGAGTTTGTAGCGAGCTATTCTTCCATGCATCAGTCACAAAACTTTCTAGTAGTTGCCAATCTACAGAAAGTTTTAACATCTTGTTTATTGTTTCGAGCGCTTGCTCTGGAGACAAAATAAATTGTTGCTTTAGGTGCAATGGCTCAAAATCATCTTTTGTCTTAAGTTGAGCATAGGCCTGTAAAACTTCTAGTAACGATGCCGTATATACAATTTTCTTACTTGTTTTGATCGTATCCTCTTTCCCTCGAGCAAAAAAATCTCTTCCTAATTGATCAGTAGACATAAGTTGGACCGAAGCGCCCCTCAATGCATCAAGCCGCAAAAGTTGGAACTTGAGATTCCGGGCTAATTCGTCAGCATTATGCTCTTCATCTAACTGATCACTTGGCAAAAGCAATTCAGATTTAAGATGAACTAACCAAGCAGCCATAATTAAGTAATCAGCTGCAACTTCAATCCGAAGTTTCTTCGCCTCTGAGATGAACTCTAGATATTGATCACATAGATCTACAAGAGAGATTTGTCTCAAATCTACTTTCTGCACTCTGGATAAATTTAAAAGTAAATGGAGTGGGCCTTCAAAGCCCTGTAAATCTAAGATAAAGTTTTTAACATTTGGCTTGTACTGATCTTTACTTAAATCACTAATTGGTTCTGAAAAACTATTCTTATTCACGACTCACCCACCGCAGGAACACATTTCTCACCGCGCTCTATTAAGCGATCACACATATCTTGGGCTAAAGCAATTGACTTAAATCCCACAATTCTTAATCTATAAATTTCTTTTGTATCGTTGAAAACCTTTACTACCTGATGGTTGTAATTCACCAAAAGATCAGCGTTTGATTGCTGTAATAAGAACCAATGTGCATTTGCTTGATTTGCATCACTGTAAGAAGCGATGTGTAGCTCTATGCTATCATGCTCTACTTTTTTTGATTGCTCACTAAGTCCAAGTAACGTTTCCAAGGCCGCAGTTATTGAATTTGAAACTTTTTCTTTATCATCAATAGCTTGATCCTTTGGGCTCAAGATTGGACTCACATCAGAAGCGAGTAAATTGTCTTTAAGTGGTGCCAGTTTTATTTCTCCCGTACCCTCACCAACTTTTTTTTTATCGAGAATGTGGTTAACCGACAGTCCCTTAAAATTTATCACTTTTCCACCCACATCGGTTGGCTTAACCCTAGTTAAATCTTGAACCGCCAAGAGCAGGGGTAAGTCTTCGATATCCCGCTCATACAAAGTAATTGTCCATTTTACAATCAATATTAAAACTGACAACGAAAGTAATGCTCCAAAAATCCGAATTATTTTCACTGTTATACTATCTCTATCAGTTTCATAAAAATCATACTCTTCATGTTAATTCACAAAAGTTAAATCTAAAGTAAAATGATCCCAACATCTAGTGATCAAATTGACATGAAACCCAAAATATGTACTTTTTACATTTTTGTCAAAGGAGAAACACCTAATATTGTTAGACCAGTACGAATTACATTTCGAACGACGGTTACGAGAATCAATCGAGCAATCATCTTATTCCTCTCATCGCTCAAAACCCTTAAACTGCTGTTAAGTTTTCCCTCATGTTGGAAACTATGCATGTCAGCAGCAAGTTCATATAAATAGAACACTATTCTATGTGGCTCGTGCGAGGCGGAAGATAGTTCAATCAATCTTGGCCACTCAGATATTTTGGCTATAAGTTTATTTTCAGAAAGTTCAGTTAATATTGAAAGATCTACATCTTTGAGTTTCAGGCTTGGCAAATCTAAACCCATTTCAGTAGACTTTTTAATTATGGAAGAGCATCTTGCATGAGCATATTGTACATAAAATACTGTGTTGTCCTTAGATTGCTCTAATGCCTTATCAAAGTCAAAATCAAGTTGGGCGTCATTTTTACGCGTTAACATCAGAAACCTTACGACATCTTTTCCAACCTCTGATATCATATCACTAAGAGTTACAAAATTGCCTTCCCGTTTCGACATTTTGTATGGGGATCCATCTTTGTAAAGACGAACAAGCTGACACAGCTTTATATCTAGATTAACCCGACCATCCGATAAAGCCTTCACAGCCGCTTTCATTCTTTTAACGTACCCGCTGTGGTCAGCACCAAATACATCAATTAAGCCATCAAAGCCCCTTTCGATCTTATCAAAATGATATGCGACATCAGGCGCAAAATATGTCCAACCCCCATCAGACTTTTTGATTGGACGGTCCACATCATCTCCAAACAAAGTAGATTTAAATAAAAGTTGATTTCGAGCTTCATAATCCTGAATAATTTTTCCTTTAGGAGCAGGTAAGGTACCTTCATAAATTAAACCTTTCGACCCAAGCAAGCCAATGGCTTCTTCAATTTTACCAGAGCTGTATAGGTGCTTCTCTGAATAGTAATTATCCATTTTGACACCTAATAACTCCAAATCACTTTGGATAAGTTGCAACATAGACTCAGTTGCAAAATTTCTTACCTTTGGCATCCATTTATCTTCGGAGGCATTCAAAAGACTATCCTTCACCAAAACATTCAAATCCTTAGCTACATCAATAAGATATTCTCCAGGGTAAACGTTATCACCGAATTCAATTTCCCTACCGTGTAATTCAAGATATCTGAGATAGACTGATCTTGACAAAGCATCAATTTGAGTGCCTGCGTCATTGATATAATACTCTCGCGTAACTTCAAAGCCGGTAAACTCAAGTAAATTTCCTAACGAGTCGCCAAATACTGCTCCACGCGTATGTCCAACATGGAGTGGTCCAGTCGGATTAGCAGATACATACTCAATATTTATTTTTTTTCCTTGTCCTAGATCACTTGACCCAAATTTATCGCCAATTTCAAAAGCATTTGCCAAAATGTCTAACCAAACAGACGGTTTTAATGAGAAATTTAAAAACCCAGGTTTTACAACTTCAATTGAACTTACTTTTTCATTGAGAGTTAAAACTTTAGATATACACTCCGCAATTACAAATGGGTTTTGTTTTGAACTTTTAGCAACAACCATTGCAGCATTTGTAGAAAGTTCACCATTAGATCGGTCCCTGGGTGGTTCTACTATTATACCACTAAAAGAAACATCGTCTGCTAACGTTCCATCATACTTTAAATCTTCAAGTATCTTAACTATCTGACTTCTAAAATCTAAATATATATTCATTAGCTCTCAACTCTATCCAAATCTACTATTTAAATACTACCCTCATAAAAGAAATACTTTCTTTTTTAGCAGACGGCAGTTAGCCCATAAGAAAATTATTATCCGTCAATTTTTGATATTCCATTAAAGCATACTGATCAGTCATACCAGCAATATAATCAGAGATCAGACGGGCTCTCATGGTATCATCTAAAAGTTTGCCTTTACGTCCCCAATCCTCAGGCATTATATCTGGGTGTTCAAAAAACATCAGGAATAATTCTTTTATCACTCGTGAAGCTTTAAATCGTAATCTATTGACTTTCCAATGACGATACATTCTTTCAAAAAGGAATTTTCTAATTGTGGAGAGTTGAATTAAAAAATCAGGCGAAAATCTAATTAACGGTTCGTGATGGGCTCTAATTGCGTCAGAGGTCAAACCAGAAAACCCTTTAAGAGTTCTTTTGCTCTCAGACAAAACATCAGTGACCATAAGGTTAAACACTCGGTTCAAACCCTCGTGACATTGGCGACCTTTATCAGCCTTAGGGTACAAATTATTAACCTCACGTAAACAATCCCCTACAATTGGCAAACCATACAAATCATCAACTTTAAAGAGACCTGCCCGTAAACCGTCTGACAGGTCGTGATTATTATACGCTATGTCATCAGAGATCGCAGCTACTTGAGCTTCACAACTTGCAAAAGTTCCAAAATCTAGTTCATGAACCTCATTATATTCACTTAAGTAGTAATTTTTTGGCGACTTTACTGGCCCATTGTGTTTTGCGATGCCTTCTAGTGTTTCCCATGTTAGATTTAATCCATCAAACCTTGCATAATTTTTTTCAAGCTTTGTAACAATTTTTATAGCTTGTGAGTTGTGGTCAAAGCCTCCAAACGGGACCATACAATTGTTCAACGCCTCCTCGCCAGTATGTCCGAAGGGAGTATGACCGAGGTCATGTGCTAAAGATATGGCCTCAGTCAAGTCAATATTTAGGCCAAGTGTATCGGAGATCGTCCGCGCTATTTGACCTACTTCAATTGAGTGAGTAAGCCGTGTCCTAAAATAATCACTTTCATGTGCCACAAAAACTTGTGTTTTATGCTTTAGTCTTCTAAAAGCTCCTGAGTGGATTATACGATCACGATCTCTTTGGTAGGCTGATCGATGTCCACTATTATCTTCTTTAAAAAGTCTTCCCCGTGAGTCACTTGGGATTACCGCGTAGCTAGAATGCAAATCACACCTCCACCCTTGCAAAAAAATCTAAAAGTTATATGTATCTTACTATAGTGGAAATTATTCGGGTCTTAAAGATGGAATTGAAACTGCCGCCAAAAGTGACGGATAGAGCATTCACAAGAATTTTAGAAATTTCTGAATCGAAATGTTTAAGAATCGCAGTAGAAGGTGGTGGGTGCTCAGGATTTCAATACGATATAAGATTAGAGCAAAGAGAGTCTGCGGAAGATATAGTGTTCACCAAAAATGGTGCTAAGGTTGTAATTGACCCGATTTCACTAGAATTTTTAACCGGAGCTACAATCGATTTTAGCGAAGAATTAATTGGTGCTAAATTCACTATAGAAAACCCAAATGCAACTTCGTCATGTGGTTGCGGCACTAGCTTTTCTCTTTAAATCTAACTCTCGTATTAAGAATCGCCAATGGATAAAAAAGCGCCGATGGATAAAAAAATTGAAGATAGCTAGCTATAATGTTAACGGAATTAAAGCCCGAATAACGACATTATTAGGTTGGCTAAAAGACGCAAAGCCCGACGTGGTAGTTTTACAGGAAATAAAAACTACTGACGAAACTTTCCCTCAGACAGAGATTGAAGAGCTTGGTTATAACATCTTAACTCACGGACAGAAAAGTTTTAATGGAGTTGCACTTTTATCAAAGTACCCGATTGAGGAACCACAATTTGGCCTTAAGGGCAACCCAAACGACACTCAGTGTCGGTGGATTGAAGCTAATATTAATACCATAAAGATCTGTGGGTTGTATTTGCCAAATGGAAATCCGTCTCCTGGACCTAAATTTGACTATAAACTAGAATGGATGGACAGGTTTTATCAAAGAGCCAAAGAAATCATAAAATCAGAACAAACTGCGGTTATGCTAGGGGACTATAATGTTATTCCACAAGAGGAAGATGCGGCAAACCCAAAAGCCTGGCTGGATGATGCACTATTTG
>Ga0209223_10000290_pt1 | contig 57655 bp, 56 predicted proteins | sample COG_06_FD_184750 | JGI IMG/M metagenome (GOLD analysis project Ga0209223, IMG submission 184750) | Pelagic Microbial community sample from North Sea - COGITO 998_met_06 (SPAdes) (version 2) | ecosystem: Environmental > Aquatic > Marine > Neritic zone/Coastal water | place: Helgoland, sampling... | reverse complement strand
GAGTATGATAACTTACATGTAACATCTATGGGCGGTGTAAATGCGCTTAACTATGCTTCTGGCATAGCGCAATTCCAACCAACTCTAGTTTGTAACCAAACAAATGGTAACGTTTGTAGACAAGATGTTAGAGTTGAACAACCTATGAACATAGGTCTTGGTTTTGCATTTAACGGTCTAATGAACGGAAATCTGTTAGTTATGGCTGATATTACACATAAAGCATGGTCTGATGCTAGATTCTTTAATGAATTCTACGAAGACCAAGAAGTCTACTCAGTAGGTCTTCAGTTAACTCAAGGTCCAATGAAGTTTAGACTTGGATATGGTTACGCTGATGATCCACTAAGAGACACTGTTTCTGATGGTATTGAAGTCAAATCAATTGGTGGTGTAAACCAAAACGGTAGCACTTATACATCTGCAATGTATCCATTGTTCATGTCGTATTTCCAAGCTATGGAAACACCAGTAATTTATAAGCATCGTATATCTGCGGGTCTTGGAATCGATGGATTCTTAGCTCCAATGTTAACGCTTGATACTCATGTTGCATTCCAACTTGAAGAAGACAAGTGTTTTGGTGCGAAGCAATCAACTATTACTTCTGGCTATGCTGGCGGAAACGCAGCGGTTAGAGGTACAGCTTTAGGTGACGGTCTTGCAGCACAAGGTTGTAGTGCAAGTGACCATACGAAAGCTACAGTATCTTCGTTCCATCTTGGTGGATCTTTAACTTGGACTTTCTAAGTTAACTAGAAGATAATAAAAAGAATAGAGGGTCACTTGCTTCGGTAGGTGGCCCTCTTAAACGAAGCGAAACAAATAGGAGCGCGCAATTATGAAAATAAGAAAACTTATGTCAACCGTATACGGTATGTTGATGTCAAGCTTTCTTGCTTTAGTGCTAGTCCCAACACATGTATTCTCTGACGAGACATGCATGTCACCATATATGGCTAAGATCGTGGGTCAAGAAGACTACGTCTATGTATGGACTTTAGGACAAGTAGGTGTAGGGGATGAACAAGATAAACTGGTAACAGTTGCTGTTAACCCTGCGTCGCCACACTATGGCAATGTAATCGGACATACTTCTGTTGGTGGTCGTAATGAAGCACATCATTCTGGTTTTACAGATGATAGGCATTATTTATGGGCAGCTACATTAGATACTGGAAAAATATTTATTTTTGATGTTCACACGAACCCATCTAAACCTAAACTTCATAAAGTTATAACTGACTTTACGAAAGCTAGTGGTGGTATCGTTGGACCACATACAACATATGCACTACCAGGAAGAATGATGATTTCTGGTCTTTCTAACAACCAAGACTTTGGTGGTAGAACAGCGCTTGTAGAATATACAAACGATGGAACATATGTAGCTACTTATGACATGCCAACTGACGGCAATTTAAATGGTGCTGTGAAAACAGGACAATTTGCTGACGGTTATGGCTATGACATTCGTGCATTACCACGTAGAAATGTAATGATCACATCTTCATTTACTGGATGGAACAATTACATGATGAACCTTGGTAAATTAATGGGCGATGCAGATGCTATGGGACGATTTGGTAACACAGTCGTTGTTTGGGATCTTCATACTCGTAAACCAAAGAAAGTATTTGACGTACCAGGTGCACCTCTAGAAATTAGATGCGCATGGGGTTCATCAAACAACTATTGTTTCACAACAACAGCGCTTACTTCTCAAATATGGCTTATCTATGAAAAAGATAACGAATGGCATGCTGAGTCTGTAGGTACTATTGGTGATCCATCTAAAATTCCACTACCTGTTGATATTTCAATCACAGCTGATGATAAACATCTATGGGTAAACACTTGGAATGATGGAATGACAAGAATATTTGATATCTCTAACCCACACAATGCTGTGGAAGTTAAAGCTCATAAAATTGGCGACCAAGTAAACATGCTATCTCAAAGTTGGGATGGAAATCGTATTTACTTCACAACTTCACTATTATCTAATTGGGATAAAGGTGACGTGCCAGATGTTGAAGGTCCACCACAATTTTTCAAAGCATATGATCAAGTGAATAATGATTTAGTTCTTAAATTCACTATTGATTTTGCTGCAGAAAAACTAGGTATGCCTCATCAAATGAGATTCGGAGCATATTCGTTATATTCGAAAACAGCAGATAATAAAAATTTAGCAGAACTTAATCGCTAAATTGTTGTCATAGTTATTATACACCCTCATTGGTGGTAAATAACGTAAAATGGCTGTAAACATTAGGTCGCTTACTTTGGTAAGCGGCCTTTTTTATGCAAATTAAACCCTAAAAATTTACAATCAGTTGATTTATGGTATGATTTCCATATGGAGAAATTAAGGATATATTTGCTACTTTTAGTAGTGTTTTTCATCAACCCTAGTTACGCACAAGAAGAGAGTTATACATCGACCGTGCTAGCCCCTGGTTATAATCAACTTACCTTTGATGCACCTGTTCCTGGCTCATATGTAATACCGAGTTATATGCCTGCTTCTAATGGTGATGTAATAGATGTTGACGGTCTTACTAAGTCACTCCACGATATATATGATGATAAGATTGTGCTATTGAATTTCATGTATAGTACTTGTGCTGATATTAATGGCTGCCCATTAGCAACAGCAGTGTTCCATAAAATTAAAAATATACTAGATAAAGATCCTGTTATTGGCAAACAAGTAAGCATGATCAGTTTGAGCTTTGATCCTGAAAATGATTCACCTGATGTAATGAAACTCTATGGAGATGGAACAGATTCTGGCGCAGTTGATTGGAAATTTTTAACCACTAACTCAATGAATGATTTGGACCCTATACTGAACAAGTATAGCCAGCGTATAATTAAAGAATATGATGAGAAAGGAAATTATATTGGTTCTATATCCCATATTCTCAGAGTATTCTTGATTGATAAAGATAAGAATATAAGAAGTATTTATAGTGTTTCTTTTTTACACTCTGATGTTCTGATAAATGATATAAAAACACTTTTACATCCCGAATCTCAAAACGGAACAATGGTAGTTGCTTCTACTGAAAATGTTGTCCCATCCGGGTCATCTCTTGCAAGGCCAGGTGATGCTAAAGAAGGTTATGAGAGTGGTGATTATGTTACAGATGCTCAGTCACTAGTAAGAACGGGTGTAGCAACAGATTTATATAAAATTGCTAATTCTCCAATACTGGGGTTACCTGAATTAAAGATGCAAGAGGGTACTGACCTAACTAGAGAGAAAATTGCTTTAGGGAGAAAAATGTTTTTTGATAGAAGATTGTCTCATACAGATACCATTTCATGTGCAATATGTCATGTACCAGAAATGGGATTTGCTCATAATGAGCTTGCAACAGCTGTTGGTACCGAAGGAAGATCTAATATAAGAAATGCGCCAACAATCTTAAACTCAGCATTATTAACACGTCTATTTCATGATGGCAGAGAACACTCTTTAGAGAATCAAGTTTGGGGCCCTTTGCTTTCGCATCAGGAAATGGCGAATCCAGCGCCCGGATACCTAATTAAAAAGATTCAAAATATGCCAGACTATGATAATTTATTTGAAGAAGCATATAACACTGGTCCATCTATTGATACAATCAGCAAAGCATTCGCTGCCTATCAGTATACGCTTCTAAGCGGTAATTCAGACTTTGATCGCTGGTATTATGGTGGTGAAAGAAATGCTATTTCTAATAGTGCTAAAAAAGGTTTTAAATTGTTTACTGGAAAAGCTGCATGTATTACATGCCATGTAATTGGGGATGACTATGCTTTATTTACAGATGAAAAACTCCATAACACAGGCATGGGTTTTAAAGCATCTATGCATATAGAACCGCCTATGAAAAAAGTTACTTTAGTGCCAGGCTTAACTATTGATATTGACACATCTTCTTATAGAGATAATGTGGCCTTTAAAGATGAGATTGCGCCAAATGATTTAGGTTTATACACAGTAACGCAAGATCCATATGACAGATGGAAATTTAGAACAGCGAGTTTGCGTAACGTAGAGATCACTGGACCATATATGCATAATGGTGCATTACAAAATTTAAAAGATGTTGTGGAATTTTATAACAAAGGCGGGATTAAAGAATCTGGTAAGATGAAAAATGAAATGTTAAGTCCTTTAATGTTCCCTTTAAATTTATCTGAAAATGAGATGAATAATATTGTTGATTTTCTTAAAACTTTAACAGGTTCAAATGTCAATGAGCTTATCTTGGATGCTAAGGCTGCACCTATTGGTGAGATATCACTAAATGACCCAAACTGGTTTCATGAAAATAAACCAAAATACTAAGGTTATATGAAAAAATTACTATCGATATTTGTTTTACTGCCTATACTTTTTTTTACATATAATTTAAATGCATCTGGCTACTTAATGGATCCTATGCCTAGCCATGAAAGAGCTCCAGAATTTAGTTTGATAGGTATGGATGAAAAAGTTCATACGTTAAAAAGCTTAGAAGGAAAATTTTTATTAGTAAATTTTTGGGCTACTTGGTGTAATCCTTGTAAAGCTGAGATGCCTACCTTGGAAGCTATACATAAAAGATTTGATAATGAAAAGTTTACCGTCATAGGAATTCATGTTGGACCAGGACCTGAAAATATTCGAAATTATTTAGATATAAGCCCTGTTTCTTTTCCAATTTTTATTGACATGGATTTAGAGTATGACTGGGGAGTGCCTGGATTACCGACAACATTCTTGATTAGCCCAGAAGGTAATATGTTATATCGAGCAGTAGGGAAAAGAGATTTTGCTTCTCCAGAGATGGAGTCATTTTTTGTTAAGTTAGTAGATGAACACTTTGGAAAATAATACTTTATAGTTTAAATAAAAAAACTTCTGAAAGATTACTACTATTTGTATTACCATAATATCTTATTAAATTTTTATTTTCTAAAAATATTTTTTTACTGATTACATTTGATATTTCTTTAAAGTAAAATTTTGTAAAATTATATTCAGCATCATTAGATCTGGCGTACTCTTTAACTACTTTCTTGTCTTTTGTGAAAATAGTTCCGCGCTTCATACCTTCAGCAAATATTTTACCTATCTTGCCCTTTATGATAATTGTCCCAGATAGCATATCATTGCAAGCATAATCACCTATATTACCCTCTATAATTACATTACCTCTCCGCATTCTCTCAATAGAATTATTTCCAATATTACCTTTTACATATAAGAAACCATCAACTATGCCAATATTTCCATGATTAGTTTTCCCGCCTGTATAGTCACCAGAATTTCCATATATAAATATAGAACCCCCTTTAATTCCAGATGCTGCATAATCTAGCGCATTACCATATAATATAAGTTTTCCAGAAAGCATTTGTTCGCCAAATGAATAACCAACATTTCCATGAACAGTAATATTAATATTATTTAACCCTTTGCCGATATTGTCCATTAAATCAACTGAAGATTTGATGATAATATTTTTTATATCACTACCCTTTATGCTGAAAAGCTCTTTAACTTTAAACTGTTTATTTCCATAAGATATAATCTGAGATGAAAGCTTAGATGCATCTTTATAAGCATTAGATAAGAATGACATATCTATTCTGTATTTTATTTTTTTCTTTAGTTTTAGTATCACTGGATTCATTTCATGACTTTCCTTAGATGGAAATGGTATTGCCCTAATTTTCCACCATAATTTCCTGCAGATATAGCAACTATATCTTTTTTTATTTTCATTTTAGAAATACTTTGTATCGAAGTTTTTATTGCCTCATTGATATCATCAAATGTTAGGCCATTAATCACTATCTCCATCACACAATTTACATTAGCTGGCAGAGTACTCTTTGTAATACTCTTTAGTGTTGGACAAAAAGCATCATTAGTAGATGCTATTAAAGCTTTGTATTTTGAACCAACTTTTGATCCAGACCTCACAACCCCGCCAGGGAAAGGAGTTATAATATTTGGCTGATTTTTAATTGCATTTATTGCTGTCTCACAGGCAGATAAGCATGATTTTCTGTTAGTACTCAATACTAAAAAATTACCACCACCTATTGCTGATACACGTGCAGTCGATTCTTCACAAAGAAATTCTCCATCCATGACTGGTATACGCCAAAATCTTCTATCTTGTATTTTTTTTGATATTTGATAGCCATCACCAAAGTACCTTAAGTTTTTACCTAAAGGAATTACATCTTCTCCGACCATCCCAGAAAATATAGCAGTTGTTGGGCAAGTAAGAATACACTGGCCAACCCTAACCTCTAATTGCTTTTCTAGCTGACTTCTAGACATTGAAAACAGTAAGATTGAATAACCTGGCCTATTGTCAGGTGTTTCTGATGATTTTAATTGTTTTTCGATACCAGCTTCTATACCGCATGCAATAACTGATGTGGCAAATCCAGTAAAAGAGTCACAGGCATGTTTTGCCCATTTTAAATTATCCGCTGTTACGATTATACGACTGGCTTTCATGTTAAAAGCTTCAGCAAATGTATTATCTATTTTTATACCATTATAAATCATTGCTTTCTTTTATATTTGCAATCATTAACATAAACAGGACTGCCTACCAGTCTATTCATTTCATCATCGCTTAATATATAGTTATCTAATTTCATTGTATGATATTTTTCAAAAAATTTACCTAAATCTTTTTCAATTGATTTATCATAATCTGGCTTAACAGTATGGGTTTTACCCCAAACATATTCTTTTATTTTTCCATTTTCTACGACTATTTTTCCATCTTTAATAACTAGAGATGGATGCGCAAACATCTCTTCTATATCTTTTTTATTTTTATCATAAATCGTTATGTCTGCATCAGATCCCTCAGATAGATTACCTTTCTCTTTCAACCCTAAAATTTTTGCGGGCGCTGATCTTGTCATGATGGAAATTTCGTTTAATGTATATTCTCTCTTAAGGGTATGAAGAATAGTATGATTAAGAATTTCTTTTGGCAGTTGATTTAAAATATCATTACGAAAAGTTTTATCCATTAATAATTTAATTAAATGAGGATACGAGGTAAATGGTGCCCCATTAGGATGATCTGTGGTTAAGAAAACTTTCCAAGGATCTTCAGCTAATAAAAATATTTCTAAACCTATAGCCCATTGAAGAGCATTTACAAAACTTTTATCTTTATATTTAAAAGGAACTACGCCGCACCCTGCATCACATTCTATATCCATACACATCCATTTATTTGGATGAGCATGATTATGATTTCTATATTGAGACATACTATCACCAGACATGGTTACAGTTTGTCCAAACATTATTTGTCCTACATCGCAAGTTAGATTCTCTATCTTGTTTAAGTAGTTTGAAATTTCTACTGCTGCTGAAGAAAAACCCTTATCTCCATTATTGCCATAACTTTGAAATTGTATATGAGTTAAGTGAATTGGTAATCCATTCGCAGCTTTTATAGTTTCTATTGTTGATAGAAAATTACCAGGAATACCTAAGTTACTACAATGCACATGTAATGGGTGAGGAACTCCCAAATCATATATTGCTCTTGTGAGCTTCTCCACTATTTCTCTTGGTGTTATGCCATAGTATTTAGATTTCTCATCAACATTTAGGGCTCTTTGATTAAACTTAAATGCATTAATGCCACCAGGATTAACAACTTTTATTCCCAAGGATTGTGTTGCACTTAAAATAAAAGCAACATAATCATTTATTGTTGATTGACTAGATTTTTTCCTTAGCAAATCTAAAAAGTAATCATCATTTCCTAGTAAAGCGTAACCGCCTTTATCAATAAATGGAATATCTGACATCTCTGCATGAGCTTGCCTTGCATTTATAGGTAGTAGAGCTGGTTCAAAACAAGTTGTATAACCCATTTCTATATACTTTAATCCAGTTTTAAGAGTAGATGGCGCAATAATAGCCGAAGAATCATATCCGGGTTCTTTTTCATTATGAAATTCTTCCAGCATTAATCTTGCAATGTTAACCTTTCCTCCACCAATATGAGTATGAAGGTCAATAGCTCCTGGCATTATTATTTTATCTGAGCAATTTATGATTTTATCAATCTTAGACCTAACATTTTTCTTATCAATAATTTTTCCATCTTGAATAAAAATATCTTTTTTTACATTAGATATTTTATTATGAGGGTCATATACATTTCCAGATTTTAATTGTGTGATCAAGATTTCTTCCTATGCTAAGTTATCTAATATATTTTGCGTGGACGGTAATTTAATATCTCTAATTTTTTTTAATGCGACAGAGACCACTTTATCAGTCCTAAACATTATACCTTCATAGTCAATTCCAGGTATACCTATAGGTATAAAAATATCGGGTGTCGAAGTAAAAGTAGTATTTGGATGACCTAAAACTATATTAGTAATATCCTTGTTAATCTTTAATTTCCCAGGATTAATAGTTGAAATATGAATTACCACATCCACATTTTTTTCATCTATTAATTTCTGGCTATTGAAAGCATTACGGTCATGTTTAAAAGCCCCATCTATATGTTTTATGCTAGATGGAAATCCAGTCATCCATGTTAATGCTTGCGAAGAAGTTTCATCAGCAAGAATTCCTGATATTGGCATACATGCCGCTCTAGATGATACGTTAAGATCAACAATATACTTGCAAATAGCAGCAATTATTTTTTTTGGGTTAAGAGTTTTGACGAAATCTGAAGCAGTCCATGTTGCGACTATATATTTAGATTTATTAAGAATATTTTTAATCTTAATAAGCTCGCTTTTTTTCAGTCCTTTTAATAACTTTAAGTCATCAGTAGCAAGTAATTTTAAAAAATCATCAATTAGATTTAAGTCTAGCTTGATGTTTGTGATATTACATTTTCCTTTCCCTTTAATATTTTTAACAATCTTTGCGGAGAAATCACCAATCAATATAATCTCTTTTTTGCTTGTAGAGAATAAGCTATCTTTGGGAGTTAACACTTTATCAATTAATCTTGGTGTTTTAGTCAAAACTTCATTGCCAAATATAATAATGGCATCAGCCCGATTTTTAGTTTCAGTCAATGAGGTAGCCATATACCCAGTTCTTTGAACAATTCCAATATTTTGATATAAAAATTTAGAATTAACATGATCAACTATGCAGTTTCGTTGTGATGCAAAACTTAATATCGATCTTAGTCCAGCTAATTCTACCCCATGATTTAAAATTAATGTTTCATTATGCCCTTTAATAAGATTTGAAATTTTTTTTAATGCTTCTGATAGCTTAACTACTTTTTTACCTATCATAGGCATGACTATACTTTTTGTATTTAGATTATAAGATTCAATTTTTTTAGCACAAACAGTATTTTTTTGGCCAACTTTATATTGGTCATTTTTCGTTGTTACACTTATATCATCACAATGCATAGAGCAGAAAGGGCATGTTAAGTTTTTAATATTATTTTGGCTAGTCATATGGATATATTCTACATTATAACCATGTCACTTTGTACATAAAAGGTATAAAATATGGACGTGAATATACTATATCTATCACTATGAATAAGACTGCAAAAGAATTAAGTATCACTAGTCCATCCAGGTTACATCTTGGATTTTATGGTTTTGATGATAGCTATGGATATAAGTATGGGAGCATGGGACTTGCAATTAATGCATATAAAACCTCTTTATCCATAAAAAAGTCAAAAATTTTTTCAAGCAATCTGCCAAAAAAGTTTACAACTCCAATTTTAAAATATTTGAAGCTAAAAAAAGTTAGTAGTAATTTTGAAATTAACTTATTAAGTCAGCCGCCTAGCCATATAGGCTTAGGGTCTGGTTCACAACTATCATTATGTTTAGGAAAATCGATATTAACGCACCTCGATATCAAGGCAAGTATCAGTGATATTGCTCGCATTTATGATAGAGGGGAAAGATCAGGCACAGGTATAAGAATATTTGAGAGAGGAGGTTTTGTTGTCGATGCTTGTAAAAAAGCAAACATGTTACCCGAGATAATGTTTAACTCTAAATTTCCTAGTAAATGGAAAATCATACTTATTAATGATAATCAGCTAAAGGGAGCTTCTGGGGAGAAAGAAGTTAAATTTTTTAATAAGAATATTAAATTATCAAGACAGTATAAGGCTGAATTATCACATATTGCCCTCAGAGGAATATTGCCTTCAGTAATTTATAAGGATTTTGATAATTTTTCAAAAAATATTTCAGAATTTCAAAGAATTACATCTTTATTCTATAAGGATAAGCAGAAAGGTATTTTTTTAAGTCCTGATATCTCTAACATCATGGAATATATAGGAAATTATGATAATTTAGGGATGGGACAGAGCTCATGGGGACCAATGTCTTATATATTCGTTGAGTCTAGTTTGCATGCTAAAGAGCTTATAAGTATTATCCAAAATAAATTTAATGTGTATAATAACCTAACATTTAAAATTGCAAGCTCATGGAATTCGGGCTATAAAATTAGTTACAAATAAACAAGTAATGGAGATCTGATCATGGAAAAACCTTTTTTATTACATATGATAACACCTGAAAAGAACATCAGCCCTTTTGATGCGAATATGGCTTTTGACGCAGGTTGGGACTCTGTAATCCCATATACCAATATAGGAATGGATGAAATACAAGGAATCGTTCAGGACACAATCTTTTCAAGATCCCCGTCTGCATTAAAGAGAACTGGAATTTTTATTGGTGGTAGAGATACACATATGGCGATGGATATGATTGAAGAAGCAAAAAAGCATATGGTCCCACCATTTGAGGTACCTGTTTTTGCTGATCCTAGTGGAGCATTTACAACTGCAGCAGGAATGGTTGCCATAACTGAAAAAGCTCTTAAAGACAAATTCTCTGAAAAATTTACAGGTAAGAAAATAGTAATCTTAGGTGGCACAGGACCTGTAGGTGTTGCCTCAGCTGTTATCAGTGCTAAAGCAGGAAATAGCGTACTATTGGTAGGAAGAAGTTTAGATAAAGCAGAGAGCATAGCGAAGATATGTAATGAGAAATACGGTTCAAAATCTGTTATAGGAGCAGTTGACTCTGAGAAGAAATCATTTTTAATAGATGCCGATATTGTTTTTAATACTGGAGCAGCAGGCATTCAGCTAATGGATGACGAATTAATCAAAAACGCAGTAAACTTAAAGATATGCGCAGATGTAAATGCTGTTCCTCCAGCAGGAATATCAGGAATAGATGCGATGGATAATGTTGTTCCAATGAAGAACTCTAGCTCTGGCTGTTTTGGAATAGGAGCTTTAGCGATAGGAAATATTAAATACAAGTCTCAACATGATTGTCTAAAGCTAATGTATAGTTGTGATAAGCCAGTATACTTACATTTTGAACAAGCGTTTGAGTTTGCACAAAAAAATGTCTGATGATTAATGCTGTTGTTGTTATAAATTCAGACACAACGTATTTAGAAGACAAATTTACATCCCTGGGCATCAAGGTTTTTGCTTTTGACCAATATTGCCATAATAATCTAGATAAAATTCAAGATATTGCATATCTAGAATCATTTATAAACAATATCCTTATTGATTATCAGAATGTTGGCCTATTATATGGGTCTGGACTAGAAGACAAGCCTGAAATTTATGATTGCTTAAGACGAAAGTTAAGAATATTAGGTAATGACCCAAGAATTATTTCAAAGTGTAATGATTTAAGGCTACTAGCCAATACATTAGATGAGTGCAATCTCAAGTTTCCAGAATATATAAACAATGCTATAGGAATAAAAAAAAGATACCTATCAAAACCATTTAATAGTTCTGGAGGATATAATATAAGCTTTAGTAAAAAATATAAAAAAAATTACTATCTTCAGGAGTATCTTCAAGGAGAAACATATTCAATATCATTCTTTAATCATAAAGACAATTTTATTTTCTTAGGATTTAATAAGTTACTACATCTTAGAAATTTTGACCCACATCCTTTTATACATGCAGGAGCGTTAACGACTAATAAATTTTTAGAATCTGCCAATATAATTAACTCATTTAAAAAATTATCAGAAAAACTCTCAATGCATGGTTATAATAATATTGATTTTAAAATACTAAATGAAGAAGTTTTTGTACTTGATATCAACCCAAGAATTACATCTACATTCAAAATTTATAATGATACTTATAACAATGATTTATTGCGTCTTATAATAAACCCTCACCTTGATAAAAAACTAGAAAGTCATAATAATAATAGGTATGCTTTTGTCCATATGTTTGCAAAAGAAGAATATAAGTTTAAGAATTTTTTTATGGGCGACCCTACGTTTATAAATCTTCCTAATGAAGGTCAACGTGTTGGGAAAAATCAGCCTTTATTATCAATATATCTAAATTCATTTTCAAATTTAGAGTTAATGAGAAGATTAAAAGAAAAAATTTCAATTACAACAAATCTCTATAACTGCTATGATATAGATATCTAAATTATGACTGAAAAAATAAGTATAAATAAGGTTGTTAAGCCACTAGTTGAAAAGCTCATTGAGACTGCAGATCAATTAAATATTGGTGTCCATACTTCAGAAGGTGGAGCCAAGATTATTGATGCCGGCATTAATTATACTGGTTGTTTGGAGTCTGGACGGTTGATTACAGAAATCTGCATGGGTGGGCTGGGCAGGGTATCCTTATCAATGACCTCTAATACCCCAAATTGGCCATTATCCATTCATGTACATAGTACTAACCCAGTATTAAGTTGCTTGGCTAGTCAATATGCTGGTTGGAATCTTTCTTTCGTTAAGGAAGAAGATAATTTTAACGCACTTGGATCAGGTCCATGTAGAGCACTGGCACTAAAAGAAGATTTATTTAAAGATTTAGATTATTCAGATAAATTCTATTCAACAGTAGTTGTGTTAGAAGTTGATAAAAATCCACCACAAGAAATTATAGATAAGATAACAAATGATTGCGGAATTAGTGAAAAGAATTTAACTGTTATTTTAACACCTACGAGGTCATTATCTGGCTCTGTTCAGGTTGTCGGAAGGGTTTTAGAAGTTGGTATGCATAAATTACATGAAATTGGATTCCCTTTAAACAAGGTCGTTGATGGATTTGGTTCGGCCCCAGTGCCACCGCCCGCGCCTGATTTTTTGATAGGAATGGGAAGAACTAATGATGCAATATTGTATGGAGGAATGGTCCATCTTTTTGTAGATGTGGATGATGATGAAGCATATGAGCTTGCCAAGAGATTGCCTAGTTCAACATCGTCTGATTATGGAAAGCCATTTGCAGATGTGTTTAAAGAATATAAGTATGATTTTTATAAGATTGACAAGTTACTTTTTAGTCCAGCAAAAGTTATAGTCACAACAATTAAGACAGGAAAAACTTTTACAGAAGGATCTACAGATTTAGAATTAGTTGATAAATCATTCAATAAATGAGAAAAGTTCTCATTCTAACTGATCAAAAAGGTTGGCACTATAAGCAGCTAAAAAAATCTTTTGAAAATAGAGGTATTTCTGTTGAGTCATCTAATCTAGATAATCTTTCGATAGCTATTCAAGGTAAAAAAAATCAAATTATAAAGAATAATGGTGAATTACTAACCAATATTACAGATGTCTTTGTTCGTCATATTCCTGGAGGAACTTTGGAAGAGGTGATTATCAATCTTAATATACTTAAAGTTTTTGAATCACATAATATCAATGTAATGAATACATCTGAAAATATTGAAACAACAGTTGATAAATCACTTACGTCTATAAAGTTAATGGAATCTGGTATTTTAACTCCAGACACTTGGGTAGTAAGGGGTAGGAGTAATTGTAAAAAAATTGTTAAAAACCTTCTCTCTAAGCATGCTTTGATATACAAACCTTTGTTTGGTTCCCAGGGCGATAACATAGTAAAAGTTACAACAATTTCTGATTTTGATAAAATTATAAATGAAAGTAATGTTTTTTATATACAGGAATTTCTTGAAACAAAACCTTCTCATGATTACAGAGTCTTAATAGCAAAAAATAAAAATAAAAAAATGGTCTATACTATGATGAGATATAGTGATTCTTATATTAATAATATATCAAAAGGAGCTATGTGTGTTTCGGTGAAAGCTGACAAAGATATAATTGAGACTGCGATTAAAGCAGCATCAGTTATCAATATTCCATTCTGTGGTGTTGATATTATCAAACATAATAATAAGAATTATGTGATTGAATTAAACAGTATACCTGCATGGAAAGGTATGCAGACCACGCTTGAAAATAATATATCCGATGAAATCATAAATATATTTATTGGAAATTCGAAAAACAAATCACTCTTATCCGTTCTTAAGTAAGCTATATGTTTGATAACTTAAAATATCCAATCCTCAATGAAGATTCTAAGGAGTCTATCCTTCGCAATGCTTACTTGTATGCATGTCATAAAGATATTGAAGTAATTAAGCCTGGAAACGTTAATATAAATTCACCTCATCATGATACTACTGCTAGTGACTACCTTATTAGTTCAATCAATAGTGGATCCGAGTTATTTCATGAAGAATATAGTTTAGGCGACCGAATCTTAAAAGCTGTTATTGCTACGAGAGATGAAACTTTAACTAATACTAACCTAGGTATTATCATGTTATGCGCACCCATCATACATGCATTGGTCAAATATAAGGGCTCAGACTTGAGAGAAGCTATCATAAAGACGATTGATGATGCCACTCCTGATGATACTGTAAAAATATGTAAGGCGATTAATATCTCAAGCCCAGGAGGGCTGGGTGATGCATCTAAATATGATACTAAATCTTTACCCAATGTGAAATTAAGAGAAATAATGAGTTATTCAGCTGGATATGATCGTATTTCGTATCAATATCATAATAATTTCAAGGATATTCTTGATTTTATTCTCCCAAAGCTTGATAAAAATATGGCCAAATATGAATCTACTGATATTTCAATATCCATAACATTTCTCGAAATATTAAGTAAAATCCCTGATTCGCATATTTCGCGTAAATTAGGTGAAGAAATAGCAAAAAAGACTAGCAATCATGTCAATGATTTGTTAAAAATACAAGACAAGGATTGTAGTGAGGATTATCTGGTCAAACAGCTAAGTGATCTTGATTATGAATATAAAAAAAAAGGAATTAATCCGGGGACTACCGCAGATTTATTAGTCGTAAGCTTGATGATCCATAGGATTTTCAAAAGCGCATAATTCACGTATGAACCATTTAATATAAACAAGGAGATAAAAATGGCAGTAATTGATAAAGTATTGGTCGGTGAAGGACTAGTTGTAACTGAAGGCGGTGACAATGAAATAGCTCATATCGACTTAATTATGGGACCACGTGGTTCTGCTGTAGAAGATGCATTTTGTAATACACTTTGTAATAACAAAGATGGTTTTACTTCGCTATTAGCTGTATGTGCACCTAACCTACCAACTAAACCAGCTACAGTAATGTTTAATAAGGTTACTATTAAAGGCGCTAAACAGGCAGTTCAAATGTTTGGACCAGCTCAAAGAGCGGTAGCTATGGCTGTTACAGATTCTGTAAAAAATGGAACAATTCCAGCAGCTGAAGCTAATGATATTTTCGTTTGTGTTGGTGTTTTCATCCATTGGGATGCTAATGATGATACTAGAATTTATGACTACAACTATGAAGCTACAATGATGGCTATCAAAGCTGCAGTTGCTGGTACGCCAACAGCTGAAGACGTTGTTGCAGCAGCAGCAGATTCTGCTCACCCATACTCACCTAAGTAGTACTTAGAACAGTAAGATTAGCCAGCTCTATTTTTAGAGCTGGTTTTTTCTTTTTGAATCATATATTTTGTAATCTTATTCTGATGAATCATTGTTGAAACTAAAACTCCGCTCGCACCAAAATACTTTGCTCTTTTGATATCAAATATAGATTTAATTCCACCAGCAATATAATAATCTTGGTTATTATTTCTAATAAATCTTCTAGCAAGTTTATAATTAATATTATTTTTTGATCCAACTTGAAGTAAGTCCATGAGTATAATTTTTGATGGGGATGCCTTTTGTTGTCTATATATAGGTTTCTCTCCTATATATTTTCCCATAAAATCAAATGAGCAAACACAATTATTAAATTTATTTGATGAAAATTCATAGCCTTTTGATTTTTCACTGCAAAAAACAGGATAATAGTTTCTATATTTCTTTTTTAATTTTATTTCTTTCAAACCAGAGTCAATCCAGAATTTAGTTTTTGGAAATGAAGATAAAATATCATTATATATCTTCGGGTCTATAGTGTTATGTATAATTGCATCTAAATCAGCAATGTATAATATCTTAGGAGAATACCTTTTTACAATTTGATCAATTATATCTCTTGGGTCTGTACTATTGTATAATTTATGGTTGATAGACTGATAATTATCTCTATCACCTTTAATTGCTCTAACCACTTGGTTATTAAGAATGTCTATAACAGGGATTATGTCCATAGTATGAAAAAGATATTAATATATGAATATATTACAGGAGGAGGGCTTTTAAATGAAGATTTAACTTCTGATCTTATGAGTGAAGCTAATATGATAACTTCCTCGGTTTACGATAGTTGTCGGAAATTAAAGCATATCAAGCATAACTATTTTAGAGATTTTCGCCTTTCATCTGTAAATGAGAAAGAATCTATAGTCTTAAGAGATAATAGCAAAATTTATAATATAGATTTTTTAAGAAAATACGATTATGTATTACCTATATTGCCAGAAATAGATATGAGCTTGTATCTTTATGTAGAATACTTAGAAAAGAATGGAGTTGATGCTGTAATATCTAATTCACAAACGATAAAAACATGTTCCGATAAATTAAAGTTTTATAAATTTTGTCAGAAGAACTCTTTACCTGCTATTGATACATATCAGAAATATAGTAGTGATTTACATAATAAGTTACTTTTAATTAAAGATAGGTATGGAGCAGGATGCTCTCATATAGAAATTACTAAAAATAAAAAAAACCTTGAACTAATTAAGGATGATAAAATAATCCAACCTTATATAAATGGTGATGATTATAGTATCTCAATTTATTTTACTAAAAATAATTTTTATATACTCACTATTAATAAACAAATATTAGAGTATAAAAATAATAGAGCTAGGTTAAGCAGTATTATTGTTAATGTGGAACACCCTGCATATTTAAAAATAATAAATCTTATATCGAAAATTAAAGATTCACTTCCAGGACTATATGGTTTTGTTGGTATTGATATTATAACTAAAGGTAATGACATATTTATTGTTGAGATTAACCCTAGATTGACAACATCATTTATTGGAATTTATGACACAATAGGGATAAATATTATTGATTTAATAATATCTAGAAAACCATTAAAAAATATTATAAGTGGAAAGAAGTATTATATAAATAATCATGGATAAAAAAAATTTATATATTGGTTGGGACATAGGTGGTGCTCATACAAAATATACTATATCGTCAGACACTAGAGATATAGTAGAATCTAGAATTATACTTTGTGAACTATGGAAATCTTTATCACAGTTAGAAGGTATAGTTAAAAGCATAGATATAAAATATAGAAAAAAATTTCATATAATAAATCTAATTAGTATGTCAGCTGAAATGTGCGATATCTTTTCCTCCAGAAGAGAAGGTGTTAAAGCGATACTTTCTTTATTTGAGAATAAAGGTTTTATTAACCATATATATTCTAAAGATAATCGAATATTAAAGTTTCAGGGTTTTAAAAAATATTTATCTCTAGCGTCAACAAATTGGATGGCTATTCCTGATTATTTAAAAAATATGGATAAAAATATAATAGCTATTGATATTGGATCTACTACTACTGATATAGTTCTTATAAAAAACCACACATGTATAAACAAAAGGCATGATGATTATTCAGGCCTTAATACTAAAGAGTTACTTTATACTGGCGTTTTAAGAACTCCCATATACTCAGTAATAAAAACCCTTAATTTAAATAAGAGGGTATACAATGTGATTCCTGAAAATTTTGCTACGATGTCTGATGTTTATCGATTACTATCAATTATCCAAAAAAAATCTGATTATACTAATACAGCTGATGGAAGATTAAAATCAAAAAAAGATACTTTAAATAGGATTTCAAGAGTTTTTGGATTTGATTATTGTGTGGATAAAAACAAGACTATTTATATGTTGTCTAGAAAAATCATGTCAGCGCATCTAGATCAAATAAGTTATACTATAAAAAGTCATATTAAAGATAACTTCTCTAATGTGAAAGATCTCAAAGTTATTGGTATGGGTGTTGGTAGAATGCTTATTAACATGATAAGTAAAAAAAATAATTGGAAATATATGTCTTTAAATCAGTATATTAGTATTAGATATAATAAGAGATTATATGAGCCATCTGATGCAGCACCATCTTTTTTGCTTTCTTTGTTATTAAAAAAATATTATGAATAAACAAAATAAAATTAGTTATGACTATTATGGTGACACTCGCGATATATTTGCAGTAATCAAAGATTCTGAGTGGTCAGTATTTTTATGTAGTAATCATGATAAGTTTCAAGATGAGAGATATGACATACTTAGTGCTAATCCAGTAGAAAAAATAATTTCTTATATAGATAAGACTACAGTAGAAAATAAAAATGGTATCCAAGAATATAAAGATGACCCAATAGATGTAGTAGGTATTGTCATGAAAAAGTACCCCTCCGATACTAGTGACTTGCCATTTACTGGTGGAGCGATTGGTTATTTATCATATGATTTAGGTAATCATTATGAAGGTATTGAAATTAAAAAAAATGATCTTAATGTACCACTTATGGCATTTGGTATTTATGACTGGGCAGTTATTGTTGACCATCATAAAAAAAATACAACTTTAGTTTATAGAAATGAAGATTCTTTTATTGAAAATATAAAATTATGCCTTGAAAAAAAAATATTTGATAAGAATCAAGAAAAAAAATTCTTAATTAATTCAGCTTGTGAATCGAACATTACCCATGATGAATATGAAAGTAAATTTAATAAAATACAATCATATATCCAGAGTGGAGATTGCTACCAAATTAACTTTTCACAAAGATTTTCTGCTCAGTATAGTGGAGACACTTGGGATATTTACAATAAGATCACACCTGCTTACTCATCACCTTACTCGGCATATATAAATATGCCTTTTATTAATATAATGAGTTTTTCTCCAGAACGATTTCTCTCCTATGATGGAAATATTGTAGAGACTAAACCAATAAAAGGAACTCGTCCTGTTTCTGCTGATATACAGCTTAATAAACAGCTTATAGAGGAATTATCTACTTCATATAAGGAGAGAGCAGAAAACTTAATGATTGTTGATTTACTGAGAAATGATTTGGGAAAAAATTGTGAATTTGGTTCGGTAAAAGTTAAGGAGTTATTTAGTATTGAGACATTTGCAAACGTCCATCATCTTGTCAGTACTATTCAGGGTAAGATTGCCAGTAATAGTAATATTTACAAGCTTATTAAGGACTGTTTCCCTGGAGGTTCTATTACAGGTGCGCCAAAAATTAGGGCTATGCAGATTATAAGCGAGCTTGAGCCTGATAATAGAAATATTTATTGTGGCTCTATAGGCTATATTAGCTTTAGCGGAACAACTGACTTAAATATTGCTATTAGAACTATAATTGCTACAAAAGATAAATTATATTTTTGGGGAGGAGGCGGGATAGTCTATGACTCTGAAATTGAATCAGAGTATAAGGAAACGTTTGATAAAATCAAACCTCTATTAGATTTACTCAAAAATCCAACTTAATTTTTTTTGAAACTTCTTTTGCTAGATTTATATTAAATTTATACCGTGCTTTCGATGAATCGCATAATTGTCCTCTAAATCCTAAAAAATCAGGATTTAACTCTTTTAGCATTTGTATATGATCAAGTTTTAAAGACCCGGACAAGCCACAAACCATCCCATAAGATTTTACTATCTTTAAAAAATCTTTTATCTCTTTCTGGCTCAATAGGTCTATTATTGATTTACTATTTTTATGACATGTGTCAATCATTATGCCTTGATAACCCATATCGATAAGTTTTTCTACATTATTAATATCAAAGTCTTGGTCAGCAAATATTACACAGATAGGTTTAGTATTTTTGAAATTAATTTGTTCAAGAATAATCCGATGTTCTGATAAATATTTTTTATCAAACATTCCTATCTTTAAATAATTTATTTCTTTTTCTATAAGAATCTTTAAATTTTTTATATTACTACTATTATTTGGATTAATATCATTACCCATAGTTACACTAAGAATATTATTGGGTAATAAAATTTTTACTTTAGAGATTAATTCGATACCTACAAAACCTAATGCACCATCATTAATATTTTTTAAATCTAAAATATCAATGTCAACTTTTGAAGCAATAGTTGCTTCATCAATATCTTTTATACTAGCAAGAAATCCTACCATATTATTTCATATTCTCTTCTTGAAATTCTTGAATCTTATCTTCTATCCATTTCCAGGCTTGAGACTCTCTTGGTCCCGCGGTCTTTTTAATTCCTATCTTAAGATATTCTATTTCTTGTAAAATTTTTTCTATAGGTAGCATTCTCAGCCTGCTAACTAATACTGATGCCTCTATTACTGAAAACTGCGCCCTATTAAAACCCATAAATGGTTTATTAATTACTTTTTTACTTATATCGCATACTATATTAGGTCTTTTCTCATCATCTTTAAATTCTTTGGCTATTACATTATAATGAGTATTAGCTAGTGTCAGCCTTGGCACTAGACTCTTATCTTTAATATCTTCTAGCTCCCAATCTTTTTTATATTTTGTAACAATTCCTGCAAACACTCTTACATCATCAATAAAGTTTATGGTCGCTAGATTATTTTTAGTAATATTCTCTAACGTTTGAGATGGCCGAAAAGGTGAAATAATAACTCTATCGTCGATGAGCTGTATTCCCATAGGCGCTATATGAACTATATTTTTTTGAGAGACAGTTGTGACTATAACTTCATATATCATTTTTTCTTTTTAAAAGTTGGACCTTGTTCTTTAAATTCAAGCTTATCATCAATCTTTTCATCTACTAAGCAACCCCATTTCAATTCTTCATCTTGTTCATAAGTTTTTCCTAGTTGGTGTGCAATTTGAGCTCTAGCTAATTCTACTCCTAAATAAAAAGCATGACCAGTATCATCTCCAACGTCTATCTTTTCAAAGAAATCAAAAGGATCGATAGCAACTTGCAACCCTTTTTTGTTAAACAAATTAACACCGTCATCTGTATTCATTATTCTATAGCTAGAATCTTTAACTTGTTCAAACAATTCTTCAACTTCTTGCGCATTGTATCTTATAGGATCTTCTTCATGAGTTGTAAGTAGTCCTGAATTAATATGTTTTGGCGTGGTGTTTCCAAGACTTGCTGCTAGAATAATCCTTCGTGCTAAATCACTTTCTTTAATTACTGTTCTGCAATGTTTGCTAACTTCAGTAGTTAAAATATGATTAATTTTAAGTTCAGATATTATCCCCATCAGTATCATAGTCATTCCAGTTGTATCTGCATGAGTAAGCTCTGTTACATTACCAGTACCCATCATAATATGGATATCTGGATACCTTTTTCTTAATTCACTATACCTAGTAATTGATTGAGTAAAACCATAGTTTATTGGATCTAAAATAGGGTCTGCAATAAATATTCTTTTATTTTCAATACATCTATCAATGCAATCATATAGGCTCGCCATATCTCCATCCTTAGGTATTAGAATAGGATATGAATCTACTTCATCTAGGATATAAAAATTATCTGATTTTATACTCAAAAGATAGTCTGCTCCGGATTTTCCCCCAAGAATTAATTCTTTATCTAAATGAGAATCTATACTGACGTAAAAATCTTGACGTTTTAGCTCTTGTATAGTTTCAGATAAGTGAGGAAATGGTTTATTAGGTAAACAACCAATATCAATTATATCTGCACCATTGTCTCTATAATAATTAGCCATGCTGATAATTTCTTGTATTTTCATATTAGGAGCATCAGTTATTTCAGCAAATATATGTACCTCATACTTTGAGAGATCATATTTCAAAGGATTACCTCCAAACATAACTGGCAAGTCTTTTAATTCTTCTGGTCCGCGCTCAATTTCAATCTTAAGTTTTTTAACCAACTCATCTATGTCGCCTCTAACCTTCCCAGGCAATATAATCTTGCTGAAGTTATCCACATTTCCAATACGTCTATATATCATTTCTGTAGTAAGCAATGCAGCGACATTAATATTAAGATTCCTTATTTCATATGAAAAATCTTTCTCTTCTATGCAGTCTAAAATCTTCTTTAGATTTTTCTCAGCTAATTTTCCCGTAATAAATAAAATATTCTTTTTCATATCCATTTTTTTAGAGCTTGATTTAATTTCATAACATTATCCACAACATCAACATTCTTAAATTTTTTTAATTTTTCATAATTTTCTAACTCTATATCACGTGGGTATAATGTCACAGACTTTTTTGGCGCTTGTGTTATTACCGTAGGCTCAGTATCACAGGCAAAGACTATTGAGTGTATTTTACATTTACCAGCTTGCGCAAACATATTTGTCACCAAAGTGTCTGATAACCCATAAGACATTTGTGCAATAGTATTAGATGTTGCAGGAGAAACTACAATTAACTTATATACATTCTCATATAATAAACTAACAGGAGCAGAGCTAGCTGTAATATCTTTAAAAATCTTAATTCCTTTTGATTTAAAATCTTCAAGACTATAGTCATACCATTTAAGAACTTCCTCGCCTGCTCCACTAAGAAATAAGTCTACATTTTTTAAAGTAAATATAATCTCTATTGATTCTTTTAAATAATGACCAGAACCAGTAATACACCATGCTATTCTTTTTGTATTATCCATATTATTTTATTTTTTGATTTATTAGTGTTTTATATTCTATCAAGTCTTCTTGACTGTTTATATTAATAAATATATTTTTCTCATCCGAGAAATCCACTAATTCTAGATTACATTGATTATACCATTTATCAATTTTTCTCTGACCTGTATCTATAAAGGACTTTAAGTTATTTAATAAATCTTTTTTTATTAAGGAATATACAGGTTGAATCCTGTCTCCATTATGAGCAGTTCTAATATCAAAATCAGTACTAATGTTAGTCATACGCTCAAAATAAGTATGGCTGAGCAATGGGCCATCACATGGTAAAGTTATCAGATACTTCGTTTTAGTATTAAGCAGTGATGTATATATGCCTGACAAAGGCCCCTGATAATTTTCTAGTATATCCTGCCAAGTTATTAGCCCCATTTTATTATATATATCAATATTTCTATTAGCATTAACATAAATTTCATCTGAGTATTCTTTGCAGATATCATATAAATGTTTGATAACATATTTTTTATTTATCTGCATTAAACCTTTGTCCTGGCCGTCCATTCTCTCAGATTTTCCACCTGCTAATATTACTATTGTTATATCTTCTTTATTTATATTCATTTTATTAAAAGGTTATCATTAGATATTAAGTATCTTATATAATAGAATAACTCAGCATGGATAATAAGCGTATATATTTAGCCCCTATGGTTGGCAGAACAGATGAACATTATAGGGCATTTGTAAGAATATTATCAAAAAATATCTATTTATATACAGAAATGATTACATGCGACTCTTTTCTTCATACAAATAGGAAAGACTATGTGGTCAAAGAAGGAGAAAAAAATCTAACAATTCAGTTAGCGGGATCAGACCCTAAGAAATATGGTCAATGCGCCAGCATTATTGAAGACCAAGGTTATGATGAAATTAATCTAAATATTGGATGCCCTAGCTCTAAAGTAGTGAAAGGGGAGTTTGGAGCTTGCTTGATGAATAATCCAGATAAGGTGGCTGAATGTGTTTATGAGATAAAACAATCATGCGACTTACCTATCTCTATCAAAACTAGATTAGGATTAGGTTATGAAGAGAATCTTGACTTACTTTTTACTTTAATTAATAAAACAAAAGTGTTTGGATGTAGCAAGTATATAATTCATGCAAGAAATGCAATATTAAATGGTCTCAGTCCAAAGAAAAATAGAAAGATACCGGTATTAAGATATGCTGATGTTACTACTGTAAAAGATTCTTTTCCTGGTCTTGAGTTTTATTTAAATGGTGGAGTTGAAGATATTTCAGAAATTAGAAAAAATATTAATAAGTTTGACGGTCTGATGATTGGAAGAAGAATATATGATAACCCAATGTTCTTAAATCAAATTGAAAAAGAAATATATAATAATAATGAAACCTTATCTAGACAAAGTATTTTAAAAAAATATTTAAAATATGCATTAAGTCTTCAAAATAAAAATACAAGTAATTATCTCTTGCTTAGGCATTTGTTTAGTTTATATTATAATACTAGCTCATCTAAGAAATGGAAAAAGTTTTTACATGATATTATTCAGTCAGATAAAGACATAGAGCTTATAACTAATTTTGAAGAATCAACTTATGACGAAGAAATTAAAGCTTACCGCTAAAACAGCTAATAAGTATGATTTATATGAGCAGTCAGTCCAAAATGTAGATTTTGAAGTTGAGTTTATCTCAAAAACTTTTAAAAAATATAATAAGTCAGAATGTACAACTCTTAGAGAGGATTTCTGTGCTTCTGCAAAAATATCATCTGCTTGGGTAAAAAGTAACCCTAAAACCATTTCATATGCGATTGATCTAGATGATGATATTCTCCGGTTTGCAAAGAAAGAGTTTATAGGGTCTTTAGAAAAACATCAATTAAGTAGGGTTAAGTTAATAAAAGGTAATTCACTAACAAAAAAAACGCCAAAAGTTGACTGTGTTTCTGCTTTTAATTTTAGTTATTGGGTATTTCAAGACAGAAAAGATCTTGTTAAGTATTTTAAAAATGCATATACAAACCTCAATTCAAAAGGTTTGCTAATGTTAGATGCTTTTGGAGGATATGAAGCGCATCAGGAATTAGAAGAAAAAACTAAATATAAAGATTTTACTTATTGCTGGGATCAACATAGTTTTAATCCAATAACGAACTCAATTACATGTTATATACATTTTGAGTTTAATGATGGTTCGATCATGAAGAAAGCTTTTGAGTATAATTGGCGACTCTGGTCTTTGCCTGAAATTAGAGAATGTTTGGTTGAAGCAGGGTTTAAGTCTATCGATGTATACATGCAAGGATGGGATGATAAAAAGAACGAAGAGACTGAAAAGTTCTATAAGATGACAAAATGTGATGCAGATCCAGGCTGGGTTGCTTATATCGTAGCCTCCAAATATAAACGATAAATATTCCTATATATATTAAAGTTCCCTATACTTGTATCGAGAGTCAACTATATGATCGCTGTGAAAACAGAGGAAAGTCCGGGCTCCATAGGCAATAGTGCCAGGTAACGCCTGGGAAACGTGAGTTTACGGAAAGTGCTACAGAAAATAACCGCTAATATTTAATATTAGTAAGGGTGAAAAGGTGAGGTAAGAGCTCACCACATACGAGGTAACGAGTATGGTTGAGGCAAACCCCACTAGGAGCAAAGCAAATTTGTGGCATTTTGTCAGCCTAAGACACGCTACATGGTAAGCTGCTAGAGGTTTTTGGCGACAAAAATCCCAGATTAATGATCATACACGACAGAACCCGGCTTATCGGTTGGCTCTTAGACCATTTTTTAATTATAAAATTATCACATCAATCTAACCTATTGTTAAATATAAATATTTGATTAATATAAACTATTTTTAGTATATTCCATGTGTTTATGGAGCTAAAGCCTTGCATACATCAATAAAAAGTCATATAGTGTTGATATATGGTAATTTATGTAAGATTGTGGGGAATAATGGTAAATGTTTAAAGGCATTCATAATATAAACTTGGATGGAAAAGGCAGATTAACTATGCCAACCAAGTATAGAAATACTATTAGTGACCAGTCTGGCAATAATATGGTTGTCACAATTGACTCAGAAGAAAAGTGTTTGCTTCTATACCCAGCTACTATTTTTAGCAATATTGAAAAGGAAATCAATGACTTACCAAATTTTAATAAAAATCATAGAAGAATACAGCGGCTAATAATAGGTCATGCTGAAGATTTAGAATTAGATTCAAGTGGAAGAATATTATTGCCTAAACCTCTTAGGTTGGTTGCCGAAATGTCTAAAAAAATTACCCTTATAGGGCAAGGGCAAAAATTTGAAATTTGGAGTGATGATATCTGGAATAACAAAGTTAATAAATGGAGATCCGAAGAAACAGATGAATCAGAGACATCTATTTTATCGGATATTAGAATTTAATGAAATTAGATAGATATTATAGAACATTAGGTGTAACTGGAAATGAAGATGTTAGAGTCATCAAGCAAGCATTTATGAGAGTCGCTCAAAAATATCATCCTGATAAAAACCCAGATGATGTCAAATCAACTGAAAAATTTATAGATGCAAGAAATGCATATGAATATATCATGAAATATAAAAAAGGTATTCAGTAATGATTACTCCAAAACATATACCAGTAATGCTTAATCAGTCAATTGATGCTATGAAGATTTTACCTAACGGTACATATATTGATGCGACATTTGGATTTGGTGGGCATTCGAAGAAAATTCTAGATTCCTTAGATGATGATGGCCGACTCTATGCGATTGATAAAGATACATATGCGATCAATATGATTAGAGAAGATATTGTTAGTGACAAAAGATTCACCCTTAAACATGGATGTTTTTCAGAATTAGAAAATTTTTCTAGAGAATGGGGTATACATGGTTCAATTAATGGAATTCTATTTGATTTGGGAGTTTCCTCGCACCATCTTGATGAAGCAGGCAGAGGATTTAGTTTTAATAAAAATGGACCTATAGACATGAGGTTTGATCAATCGTCTGGTATTTCTGCTTGTGAATGGTTGGAAACCGTTGATGAACAAACATTATCACATGTAATTTGGAAGTATGGAGATGAAAGATATTCAAGACGCATCGCTAGAGCAATAGTATATCAGAGGGATAAAGAAAAAATCTCAGATACTGGTCACTTAGCTAAAATAATAGATAAAGCTATGCCTAGAAATGAAAAACATAAACATAATGCTACAAGAACATTTCAGGCTATAAGAATATTTATGAATAAAGAGTTAGAAGTTTTAAAAGATGTATTAAGCAAGAGCTATAATATTCTGGCTCCAAAAGGCCGATTAGTACTTTTAACATATCATTCTTTAGAAGATAGAGTAATTAAAGATTTTCTTGCGGTAACGGATGAAAATATTTCTACTCCAAGAAACTTGCCTATAAAAAGTGAATTTTTAAAAAAAATGTTTAATATTGTTGCCAAGTCAATTAAACCCAGCAAGGATGAGATCGATTTAAACCCAAGATCTAGATCTGCGAAATTAAATATACTGGAAAAAGCTAATGAGGATTATGTTTAATTTATTTATATTATTTATTATTACAATATCAGCCTTTACTGTTGTTCATTTAAAGCATAAAAATAGAACCATGAATATTAGTATTGAGGATATTGAGCAAGAATTATCTTTCGAATTAAATGAGCATAAGAGGTTGCTGGATACTAAGGGAAAACTAATTAATCAAAAGTTAGTAAACACTAATATTGAGAAAAGTCTTGGAATGGAAATTCCATCAAAAAAGAAAATAATTTATTTAGATTTGGTTGAATAAACCGGAGGTGTAGTATGTTTGAGTTAGTTAATGAGTATAATCAAAACGCTGTGATAAAAGTGATTGGTGTTGGCGGTGGCGGTGGTAATGCTGTTATGTCAATGCTTGAATCTAAGATTCATGGTGCAGAATTTATTTTAGCAAATACAGATTCTCAGGCTTTGAGAGATGTGAAAGGAGCTACAATGATACAAATTGGATCAGAGATTACTAAAGGTCTAGGAGCAGGAGCTGATCCAGAAAAAGGAAGACAGGCGGCTTTAGAAGCAAAAGAAGAATTATCTTCTGCTATTGAAGGTGCTGATATGTTATTTATTGCTGCAGGAATGGGTGGTGGTACCGGCACTGGAGCCGCATCAGTTATTGCTCAAATCGCAAGAGATGCAGGAATATTAACAGTGGCTGTTGTAACGAAACCATATGAGTTCGAAGGAGCTAAAAGGATGTTGCATGCTGAGCAAGGTATAGAAGCATTAGGTGAGTGGGTCGACTCATTGATTGTAATACCTAATGAAAAGTTATCTGAAGTATTTGGAGGTGATAATTCAATATTCTCATCTTTTGAAAACGCAAATGATGTTTTAAGGGGTGCTGTAAAAGGTATCGCTGAAATTATAACCATAAGAGGTTTCATTAATGTTGACTTCGCTGATGTTAAAACTGTAATGTCAGGTCGAGGTAAAGCAATGATGGGTTCTGGTTGTGCAACAGGTGACAATCGTGCCGAAGAAGCTGTTCAAGCTGCATTAAATAGTCCTTTATTAGATAATATAGACTTGCATGGTGCAAGTGGTGTATTAGTTAATATTACAGCTGGAGCAAACTTAACTTCTAATGAGTTTGGTATAATAGGCGAGCGAGTTAAAGAAATTGCAAATGAAAATGCAACCGTTATCGTAGGTTGTATAAAAGAAGAAGATAGTTTGGGAGAATTAAGAGTGACTTTGATAGCAACAGGTTTTGAAGAATTTTCTGAAAACCCAGATGCTTTAGAAGAAAATATATCTCATAATCAAACAAGTATATCTTCATCTAATGGAACAATGGCAGCAATGACAACAGCCAATACTTCATCACCAGCAACTTCTAGTTATAGTGACCCTATAACCAGTAATGCAATTACAGAAAAAGAAAAGGCAGAGAATATAGATATACCTGCTTTCTTAAGGCAACAAGCTGACTAATAAAAGTAATAGCTTAAGTAAACATATGTGGAGACAATATTTTATATTATTTATTGTCTCCATGACTTTTCTTCTCATCACAACAAGAATTATTTTATTACAAGGATTTGATACTGATTGTTTTTTATTTAACAAGTCTGGCTGCAAAGTTAATCTCAGCCATGTAGCAGATAAACGCCAAATAGATCATAGGATAATTAAAAAATATAGAGGTATGATTTACGATAGAAATGGCGAAATTCTTGCCATGAGTCTGCCTAAAAAAACATTATGCATTAATGTTTATAAAGTTAAAAAATTACTAAAAATAAAGGATATAAATTATAGTAAGCTACTTAAAATGATTGGATTATCTGAAAAAGATTTTTCAAAAATATTGAAGAAACATTCGAATAAGAAAGAATATTATTTAAAAAGAAAACTAGATGATAGTCTTGCATCAAAAATAACAGAGTTAGATCTACCATATGTTTATTTTATAACTGAATTTTCTCGTGTTTATCTTGGAGGGTCATATTTTTCTAATATAATTGGATTTACAGATATTGATGATAATGGTCAAGCAGGCATAGAGTACTCAAAAGATAACGAATTGAGTCCTACTCCGGGAATTAAAAAAATTAGAAAAGATAATCTTGGACGCTCAGTTGAATTAATTGAACTTATTAAAAAACCAATACCTGGAAAGAATATATATCTGTCTTTAGATAAAAGGATTCAGTTTATTGGATATGATATTTTACAAAAATATGTGAAGAGTAGTAATGCTGATAGCGCGTCACTTGTTTTAATAAAAAATACAACAGGTGAAATAATTTCCATGGTAAATTATCCATCATTTGATCCTAATAATAGACAAGAGATGATGGGGCATAAAATAAGAAATAAAGTAGCAACACATACATTTGAGCCAGGATCGACCATGAAACCATTTGCGGTATACACGGCACTAGAGACAAAAGCTGTTGATTATGATTATACTATTAATACCTCTCTAGGTTTTAAATTAAATAATAAGCCTCTCAAAGATTATAAAGATTTAGGGATTTTAGACCTAGAAGGAATCATTCAGAAATCAAGCAATATTGGAGCAGCAACCCTGTCAAAAAAAACAAATAGAGAGGATATATATAATACTCTAAGAGATTTAGATTTTGGTCGCAGCTTATATATTGATTGGCCTAGTGAACAAAATGGAAATCTACATCATTATAATGATTGGTCTGAAGATGACCATGCTTCTATTAGTTATGGGTATGGAATATCAGCAACATTATTACATTTAGCTAATGCTTATGTCACATTAGCTAATTATGGAAAAAAAATTCAATTAACATATGAAAAAGTAAGTGAGAATGAAATCTATTATGATGAAGTCCTAAACAAAAATATTTCAAAAGATATTATTAAAATGATGAGGTCTGTTGTTGAGATAGGGGGTACCGGAGAAAAAGCTAAATTAGAAAAATATTCTGTTGCTGGTAAAACTGGCACAGCAAGAATGATGGATAGTGGAAAATATAATATAAATAAACATAATGCAATATTTGTAGGTATTGTGCCAGCTTCTAAGCCTGAGTATGTGGCTGCAATCATTGTTCGTAATCCTAAAAAAGGTAATGCATCTGGAGGAAAACATGCTGCACCTATATTTAAAGAATTTATGAATCATTCATTAAACTTGCTAAGGGTTTATCCGGATATTAAATAGATTATGAATAGCGATATAAAATATATAATTAAGTTTGTACAAGATATTAAGCCTAAGCTTTTAAATTTTAAAAATATATTTTCTTTTAATAGTAAAGATCATTGCAAAAATAAAATACTAGTCCTTATTAATCCACCCAAAAAAAAAATATATGATTATATAAATGAAGCTATCGATAATGGAATTATTGGATTAATTATAACAACTACTATTGATATTAATCTCCTAACAAAAGATATTCCAGTTTTGCACTCAAAATATTTGAATGATAATTTAAATATATTTCTTGATTATTTATATAATGAACCACTTAAAAATAAAAAAATAATAGGTGTGACTGGCACAGATGGTAAAACATCAACCTGTCATCTTATTGCCGACAGTTTTACTAAATTAGGTAAAAAGGTTGGTATAATTTCCACAGAAGGTAACGGAGTATACCCAAGATTAAAAAATAGTAATTATACAACACCAAGAAACGATATTTTATATAAAGAATTTGATAATTTCAATATAAAAAAAGTAGATGTCATTATAATAGAATGTTCTTCTCAAGGCCTAGATCAGGGAAGATTAAGTCATATAGTTTTTAATGACTCCATAGTAACAAATCTAAATAAAGATCATATTGAGTATCATAAAACATTTGAAAATTATGTTAAATCTAAACAAAAACTTTTAAATATGACTATAGGAAATATTTTCATAAATATGGATTGTAAGAATTCTATCTCTAAGTTTAGCAATATAAAAAAATCAAAAATAATACTTTATGGAAGTCATGTAGATAAGAATATTATGAGTGACTTAATTAAACCATCAAATATATTAGAAGATTATTTAATAAAATCCAATAAGTCTCTATTATATAAAATTCTCCTTCATGAAGGTTATTCTTTAAATAAAATTAGATTCATCTTAAACAAGAAATCTAAAGTCATTAAAGGACGGATGAATTATTTTAATAATAAAATAAATAATGCTAAATATATAATAGACTATGCGCATACAGAATATGCCCTAGATCTGCTCTTGAAGGATATAAAAATAAAATCTGGAAAATCATTTTTAATAACTTTATTTGGCTGTGGCGGAAATCGTGATGTGAGCAAAAGGTCCAGGATGGGAATAGTCGCAAAGAAATATTCCGATCAAATTATTTTAACAGATGATAATCCAAGAAATGAAGATCATATTGCTATAATTAATGATATTCACAAGAAAATAAAAGATAAATCTAATATATATATTATACCAAATAGGAAAGAGGCAATGAGGAAAGCATTTTCAATGTCTAAGCAAGACACTGTCATAGTTTTTGCCGGAAAAGGTAATGAAGATAATATTATTTATAATAATAAAGTTATAGGTCATAATGATATAAATTATTTAAAGAAATTATTGAAATGAATATATCAATAGCAGAATTAGAAAATATTTTAAGATCAGAAGTAACTAATAGTTCTTCCATTATAGATTGTAAGAATTCTATCTCTATTGATGGAATTTCCATTGATTCTAGAACAATTAATAAAAATGAATTATTTATTGCAATAAAAGGTGATAGCCATGATGGGCATTTATTTATTAATGACGCTATTAAAAATGGAGCATCACTTATTATCTCTGAACATAGAGTGGAAGACTTTCCGTATATTTCTGTAGATGATACTACGGATTCTTTAGCTGAAATTGCTAAATTTTATGTTGATAAAATACATCCTATAGTGATAGGCGTTACTGGTACAAATGGAAAAACTTCTGTGACAAATATGACTTCCATGATCCTTCAGACATATAAGAAAACATTAAGTACATATAAAAACTATAATAATCAAATAGGGTTGCCTTTATCAGTATTAAAAGCGACAAAAGATGATGAAGTTTTTGTTTTGGAAATGGGGGCTAGTAAAGTTGGTGACATAAAAGAATTAGTTCAAATTGCAAAACCAACTATAGTAGCTCTATTAAATGTTTCTCCAGCTCATATGGATAGTTTTAAAAATATTGAAAATATCATTAAAACAAAGGAAGAGATTTTATCATATCAAGGGTATCCAAAAACTGTCATACTGAACCTTGATGATCACAATTTTGAAAGGTGGTCATTAAAAGCCAACAAGAATAAAATCATTACAATATCTATTAGTCAGCCAGCTGACTATTACATCTCTGGTTCAAATAACCATAATATACACGTTAAAACACCACATTCAGATATTACAAATTTACATGTAAATGATTTGGAGACCCATACTCTTAATAATATTCTATTTTCAATAGCACTTTCATATGAGGCTGGAGCTAGATTCTCAAATGTTATAAAAGGACTCTATGATTATAATGATATAGATGGAAGATTTAGTATAAAGGAAGGGCAGCATGGATCTAGAATTATTGATAGCTCTTATAATGCTAATCCACAATCTTTTATGGCTTCCATTAATTCGCTTGTAAAATTAGATGGTGATTCTTGGCTTATTATGGGTGACATGGGTGAATTAGGTGATAATTCTGAGTTATACCATAAGCAAGTAGTGCAACATGCATATGAGATGGGGATTAAAAAATTATTTGTAATTAGTAAACATGCAAGCGCAATCCTTGGGGAATTTGGTAAAAATTCATATAATTTTGACTCAATTGATACATTAATTTCCTTTATCAAGCCACAACTCAATGATAATGTTAATATCTTAATAAAAGCATCGCGTTTTATGAAATTTGAAATTATTGTGAATGCATTAACTGAAAGGAAAGATTAATAACTATATGCTTTATTATTTATTTGACTATTTAGCTCAGTATAATTCTGGGTTTGATGTTTTCCATTATCTTACGTTAAGAATCATATTGGCTGCTCTAACAGCCCTGATAATTTCTTTGATACTTGGGCCCATAGTAATTAATTATCTGAATAGTAAAAGTTTATACCAGAGTATAAGAAGTGATGGCCCAAAATCACATATTAAAAATAAATCTCAAACGCCATCGATGGGTGGCCTTATCATAATAATATCTATAATACTTAGTACATTTCTTTGGTCTGACATTTTGAATAAAAATATATGGGTATTATCATTCACATTAATATCATTTGGGGCAATTGGGTTCTATGATGATTATCAAAAATTTGTTCATTCATCAAGTGATGGAATAAGCGGAAAGAAAAAGTTAATACTTCAAATTATTATTTCTAGTTTCATAGCATATTTTATTTTTAGCACATCAACAAGTTTAATAGAGTTAGAACTAATGCTTCCCTTTTTAAAAGATTTCGCATTATATCTTGGAATATTTTTTATACCTTGGTCCATATTAGTTATCATTGGTTCTAGTAATGCAGTAAATTTAACTGATGGTTTAGATGGGCTTGCTATTTTACCTTGTATATTAATTGCCGCAGCATTTGTTTTATTTGCTTATGTTGAAGGTAATTTTAATATTGCTAATTACTTATTAATTCCTTATTTACCTGAAGTATCTGAGGTTGCAATATTCTCTAGCACTATTGTTGGCGCAGGACTCGGTTTTCTTTGGTATAACTCATACCCAGCTGAAGTATTTATGGGGGACGTAGGATCTTTATCGTTAGGTGCTGCCTTAGCTACAATTGCGATTTTGTTAAGACTCGAAGTTATATATGCGATAATGGGAGGTGTTTTTGTTTTAGAAGCTTTATCTGTAATTATCCAAGTAGCCTCATTTAAATTATTTGGTAAAAGAGTTTTTAGAATGTCACCTATTCATCATCATTTTGAACTTAAAGGTTGGCCAGAACCAAAGATTATTGTTCGTTTCTGGATTATAACCTTTGTTTTGGTTCTCATAGCTTTAGCATCATTAAAAATTAGATAAAATGTCAAAAAATAAATTAATACTAGGTATTGGCGTTACAGGCATGTCATGCGCAGATTTTTTTAAGTCTAAAGATATCCCTTTTAGGATATTTGACACTAGAGATCAAGATTATTTTCTTAATTATAACTTTAGAGGCATTAATCTTGATTCTATTTATTTTAAAGAGTACCCGGTTGATCTTCTAAGCAATATTGATGAAGTAATAATTAGTCCAGGTCTGGATAAAAATCATAGGATATTTAAAGATATTAAAAGACATAACATTAACGTTATAACAGATATTGATATCTTTAAAAGATACTGTGATAGTAAGCTAATATCTGTTACCGGAACTAATGGAAAGACTACCATGGTGACAATGCTAAAATATGCATTTAATAAAATAGGTTATAGCTGCATTGCATGTGGAAATAATGGAATACCTCCTCTTTCAATCATAAACAATACTTATGATTATATCATGCTTGAATTATCTAGTTATCAGCTTGAGTATATGTCAGATTTAAAATCATTTATTAGTGTGATTACGAATATTGAAAATGATCATCTGGAGCGACATAAAAATATAGAAAACTACTCAAAAATAAAATTATCAATATATAATAATTCATCTTTTTCCTTAGCTTCAAATTCAATTAATCATCTTACTGATGGTACAAAAAAAATTAAGACTTATGGCATAACTGATACTGAAAAAATTATTATTAATGGCTCCATAATTAAAGATTTAAATTACGATGGCTCCAAGATATATTTTAAAAATGAAAATTTAGAATATAAAGGAAAGCATAATCTTGAAAACATATTAGGAGTTATCTCTATACTAGATATCATTAAGGTTAATATCAAGAATTCCTTAAATGCTTTAAGTGATTTTAATTACTTACCTCATAGAATAGAGTTGATTGAATCATCAAATAATATAAATTGGTATAATGACTCAAAGTCTACAAATTGTGCATCAACAAAGGCAGCACTAGAGTGTATTGATGAGAAAATTATTTTAATACTTGGTGGATCTATGAAGGATATGAATTATGAATCATTGAGTTCTTTGATAAATCGAAAGGTTAAACTTGTAATATTTATTGGCGAAAATAAAACATATATCAAGAACCAGCTAAAAATAACTACTAAAACGATAGATGCCAATAGTATTGAGTCTGCCGTTGAAATATCATTATCACACTCATTAGCTAATGATAATATTTTGTTATCTCCTGCCAGCCCAAGCTTTGACATGTTTAAAAATTATGAAGAAAGAGGTGCTGCATTTATTTCTGCGGTTCAGAATATTGTTAAGTGATTTTATTAAAAAGAATATATTAATTAGTGAAAGCCAAGGTATAGATCATACCTTAATCATATGTTTTGTTGCTTTATTATCCATAGGAATGATAATGATTACCTCGGCCACACTTGATTATGCATTAGATCAGAAATCAAACCCTTATTATTTTATTACTAAACATTTAATCTATTTATCTATGGGAATAGTTCTTTCAGTAATAATTTCTAAAATTAAACTAAGTTTTTATTATGATTATGGAAAATATTTTTTATTATTTTCTTTTATTATTTCACTGATAGTATTTATTCCTGGGTTAGGAAAAGAAATGAATGGAGCAAAAAGATGGCTTGACTTAGGTTTTATAACTATACAGGTTTCTGAAGTGTCAAGATTATTTGTGATGTTTTGGATTTCTGGATTTATTGTCAAACATGATGTAACCAAGAGTTTTAATAAATGCCTATTCATGGTTGTTGCATTATCTTCAATTATTCTTTATCAGAAAGACTTTGGTAGTACAACGCTACTTGTTTTTACATTTTTTTCTTTAATGTTAGTAGCTGGGGCACATTTAAAATATTTATTTTCTTACATATCATTGGCTTTTCTAATAGCTGTCCCATTGATACTCTATGAGCCATATAGATTTAGGAGAGTCATATCTTTTATGAACCCTTGGGATGATCAGTCTGGGGGTGGTTACCAACTTATAGCATCACTCTTAGCATTTGGAAAAGGAGGATTTTTTGGTTTAGGGTTAGGCTCCAGTGTTCAGAAACTTAGCTATTTGCCTGAGTCATATAATGATTTTATATTTGCTTTAATTGCCGAAGAACTCGGGCTGTTTTTTTCTTTAATTGTACTTATCTTGTTTGGTATTATTTTGTTTAGAATTGTTAGGCTTGCTAATAAATCATATGATAATAATCTTATATTTGCAGGAAATTTAAGTTTTACATTAGGTTTTTTTATTACTTATCAAGCTTTAATACACATAATGGTTAATACAGGTCTGGCTCCAACTAAAGGTATGGGCTTACCATTTATTAGCTATGGAGGCACTAATCTTTTAATGATGTTTATTTTTATTGGCTTATTGATTAGAATACAAATTGAAAATCGCCAACAAATTAGTCATGCTGTTAAAAGAGGATATTAATTTAATATGAAAATAATTGCAATTCTAGCTAGTGGCACTGGTGGACATGTATATCCTGCATATACCATTGCACAAGAGTATATCAAGCTTGGTTATAAGGTTTTATGGATTGGAACTAAGAATGGGCTTGAAAATAAAGTAGTAAATAATTCATCAGTAATTATTGAACATGTAAGTTCTCAAGGGATACGAGGGAAATCATCATTTAAAAAAATATTAGGCCTGTTTAATTTTTTAAGATCTATATATGAATCATTTATGCTGCTTAAAAAATATAAGCCATCCTTAGTGATTGGATTTGGAGGCTATGTTAGTGTTGGAGCCTCTATAACTTCTTTTCTATCATCGATACCAATGGTTGTCCATGAACAAAATTCAATAGCTGGTACAGCTAATAAAATTAATTATTATTTTGCTAAACGTGTTTATGAAACATTTCCTTTAAGTTTTAAAAAAAATAATAAAAAAATAATACATACGGGTAATCCTGTTAGAACATCGTTTGATAAAGCAAAGAAACCCGAAGAAAAATATATCGATAATAATCCTTGTATCAATATTTTAGTTATGGGAGGTAGCCAAGGTGCAGAATTTTTAAATAACACAATGCCTTTTGCTTTCTCTCATTTTCATAGTATTAATATCTCCATAAAACATATTAGTGGCCCTAATCATGCGGAGTTGGTAAAAAATAAATATTTAAAATATTCCATAGACGCAACTGTGCTGGCATATTCTCAAAAAATAGAGGAACTATATGATTGGGCAGATTTAGTTATATGTAGAGCTGGATCAACATCTATATCTGAACTAGCAAAAATAGGGATAGCCGTCTTGTTAGTTCCGTTTCCTCATGCAACAGATAACCATCAATTTTTTAATGCCAGTCATCTAGCCAAGAATTCTGCTGCTATTTTATTAGAAGAAAAAATTGACTTTATTGAGAATTTTGTCACTATTGCAAATATTCTTTTAAATGATCAAAAGAGGATGTATATGTTATCAAAAAATATACAAAATATATTTCCGCCAAATGCTATAAATATTATTATGGAAGATTCCCTGAAACTAATTAAATAAACTATGATAATACAAAAGAATATATCTCTAAAAAATTTTACAACAATTCGTATTGGTGGAAATTCAAATAAAATATATTTTCCAGAATCTTTAGAGGACATATCTAACTTGAAAAAAATATTATTATTACCAAAAACATTGATTATTGGTAAAGGCTCAAACATTGCATTTTCAGATAATGGATATAGGCCTGATATTATTTCTTTAAGAAAATATTATAATAGACATATTTCTATTATTAATAATAAGTATATATCTGTTTCTGCTAGCATATCATGCGCGAGACTCGCAAAATTTTGTCATAAACAGTCTATAGCTGGTTTTGAGTTTCTTCATGGAATACCAGGAACAGTTGGTGGAGCATTAGCAATGAATGCTGGTGCGTTTAAACAATCAATATGGAATTCTGTTGACTCTGTTAATGTTGTTAATAAGGCAGGTGATATAAAGAACATTTCATGTAAAAAAGTTAAAACCTCTTATCGTAATGTTGATAAAAATAATATTTTATTATTTTTAGATACATTATTAGTTATAAATAAAAGAAAGGTGTTTGATGCAAATCTTCTTAAGAAGTATTCTATGCATAGAAGCCTCACTCAACCTATAAAACAATGGTCGTCAGGCTGTATTTTTAAGAATCCCTCAAAAAATACTTCGGCAAGTTTACTTATTAATTCTCTTAATATTCAAAAAAGAAGAATTGGCGGTATATATATATCAAAAAAACATTGTAATTATTTCATTAATGATGGAAGTGGTTCATGTAAAGATCTCATTCAACTAATCAAATATGTTTCAAAATTAATTAAAAATAAATATAACATCTCTTTAACCAAAGAGATTTGTATATACTCAAATAGTAATGAATAAGTTATCTGGAAAACATATTGGAGTATTATGTGGAGGTTGGTCTGATGAAAGACCTGTATCTTTAGATAGTGGTAAATCTGCTTATGAATCACTCTTGAGCAGTAATTTAAACGCTTTTCTTTTTGATTTTCAATATGATGATATTGACCTGCTTGCTAAATTTATTAAATCTAATGATATAAATCTTGTACTAAATTTAATTCATGGCTCTGGTGGCGAAGATGGTCTGGTACAAAGTTATTTAGACAAGTTATCTATTAAATATGTTGGTTCAAACTCAAAGTCTTCAAAGCTTTCATTCAATAAAGTTCATACCAAAGAAATTTGGTTAAGAAATAAATTAAAAACACCAAATTATCTAAAACTATCTGATAATATTTCTTCAAAAAAAATAGAAGAAATTTTTGATGAAAAGTTTATTTTAAAACCATGTGAATCTGGGTCAAGTGTAGGTATAAAAATATTTGATAGTGCTAATTTTTATTCATCTAGCCATGCTGATATATTAAAAAAACTTTCTCTGAATAGTATCAATTTACATGATTATTTTATTGAAGAATTTATTGCTGCCCCAGAATATACCGCGCCCATTATCAATAATGAAGTTTTTCCAGTAATTAAAATAGACACAAAGAGAGAATTTTATAATTATGAAGCTAAATATTTGGATAATGATACTGTTTTTTCATTTCCTGATTTTTCAAAAGATATTCATGAAAATATTAATTTAATTTGCATGAAGGCTTTTAACAGCATGGGATGCTTTAACTGGGGGCGTGTTGATTTTTTTATGGATAAAGATTCATCAGTTAATTTAATTGAGATTAACTCTATACCAGGTATGACTGATCATAGCTTGGTTCCTAAGTCTGCAAAAAAGAATGGATTATCATATGATGAGTTACTTTTATTACTTTTAAAATATTAATATGAAAAAACCCCTTATCTTTTTTAGTTTATTTTTATTATTTATTGGTGCATATAATTATCCTATTTTTTTTGGCACAAATCCTGTAAAACATATTTTTAAAGAAGGAACATTTGAGTATAGTAATGAATCTAGAATAGATGATATTTTAAAAAAATATATCTCTAAAGAAATTTATGAAATTGACTTACGAGGGTTAAAGAATGAAATAGAAGAAGACCCGTGGATAAGAAATGCACAAATTATATTAAATCCTCCGCACAAAATTATAGTTAAGATATCTGAGTTCAAGCCTTTATTTTTATGGAATGATGCATCGTATGTGGATGAAGAAGGGTTTTCCATTGAAAGTGGAAAATATCCTATTAAAAATATCCTAGAGATATCTAGCGACCAAGATGACAAGATTTTCATGCATAATTTGTATTTAAACCTTAAAAAAATATTATCTGCAATTGATATTAATATTATTAAATTATCGAAAGATCGTGAAATGATTACTATACTAACTTCAAAATATAGATTTTTTGTACGTCATAGTGATTATGAATCAAAGATGAAAGAGTTTTTGTCTGTATATGAGCAATTTTTATTAACTCAAAAGTCTGGAAAAACAAGAAAGAATATTGATTTAAGATACCCTACAGGTTTTGCTGTACAGTAAAAAATGATATTATAAAGCATGGCAAATACTACAGTTAAAGATGAATTTATCGTTGCTCTTGATATAGGAACTACTAAGGTTTTATGTTTAGTTGCTGACTATGATGAAGATGGGCAGTTAAGATTAGTAGGCATCGGTCAAGAGTCATGTAATGGGCTAAATAAAGGTGTTATTTCTGAAATTGATGCAACCGTAAGAAGTATTCGAAAAGCAAAAGATCAGGCTAGAGCCATGACAAATTGTAAATTTACTAAAGTAATTACTGGTATTGCCGGGAATCATATTCAGAGTTATAACGGCAATGCAGCCATTAATATTCTAAATGATGAAGTCACACAAGAAGATAAAGATAAGGTTATAGCAAGTGCAAGTGACATTAGCATACCTGCTGATCAAGAAATTCTTCATAGAATACCTCAATATTTTACCATAGATGGACAAATGGGTATAAAAGAGCCAATTGGAATGGCTGGTAAAAGATTGGAGGCAAATGTCCATGTTATTACATGCTCAACAACTGCTAAGAAAAATTTAACAAAGTGTATAGAAAATAGTTTTTTAGAAGTCGATGAATTTGTATTACAACCGGTAGCTTCTAGTTACTCAGTTTTAACAGATGAAGAGAAATCTTTGGGTGTATGTCTTGTGGATATTGGTGGAGGAACTACAGATATTGCTATTTTTACTGATGGTGATATAAAGCATACTGCTGTAATCCCTCTTGCTGGTCAAATGGTCACCAAGGATATTCAAATAGGATTGCGTACTTCATTTGAAGCAGCTGAAGATATAAAACAGAAGTATGGTAGCTTAATTAATGAGACGAATGACACTACGGTTAATATACCAGTACCATCAATTTCTGATAAACCTGAATCTGAAGTTAATAAACCAATTCTTACACATATGATTACTTGTAGGGTAGATGAGATATTCCAAAAAATAGAAGAGGAAATTAATTCTAGTGGATGGGTGTCAAAAATTAGAGCTGGTATTGTCTTTACCGGGGGAGGTTGCAAGCTAAATGGTCTAGATATATATGCTGAAAATAAATTACTGATGCCAACGAGAATAGGCAGTCCAAAAGAAATAACTGGAATACAAAACTTGAGCGGAAAGACAAGGTATGCAACAGCTGTTGGGTTGTTATTGTATAAAGATGAAAAACTTAATGAGATGCCTCATAGACAAAAATCTGAAAATCCATTCCTAAGATATCTTGAAGTAGTTTGGAAAAAATTCTCAGTGTATTTTCAACGGGAACTTTAATATCAATATCTTGTCTAAGTTAATATGATTAGGCCTAAAATGCTTGAAATTACTTAACATTTATTAAGAATTGCTATAAAATGCACATTAAATATATGCTTAAACAAAGAACATTATCCAGTAAAATCAAGGCTTCAGGAGTCGGGCTTCATACTGGGAAAAAAATAACCCTAACTTTAAAACCAGCGCAAGTGAATACAGGGATTACCTTTATAAGAACAGATCTTAAGTCTGATCCAATTAAGGCGTCTCTAGAGAATGTACATGATACTAGACTTTCTACAACTCTCTCAAACAAAACTGCTAAAATATCAACCGTTGAACATCTACTTTCTGCTTTAGCAGGCCTAGGGATAGATAATGCTCTAATAGAGCTTGATGGCCCAGAAGTCCCAATAATGGATGGTAGCGCAAGACCATTTGTATTTATGATCCAATCTGCTGGTATTCAAGAGCAAGATGATACCAAGAAGTTTATTAAGATCAAGAAAACAATTGAAGTGAGACAAGACGAAAAATGGGCAAAAATTGAACCTTTTGATGGATTCAAAGTAGCTTTTACAATTGATTTTAATCATCCAGCATTCAATGAAAGCTCGCAGTCGTCTGAAATAGATTTTTCTTCTGTATCGTACTTAAGCCAAGTAAGTCGTGCCAGAACATTTGGTTTTGCTAAAGATATTGAGTTATTACGTAAAAATAATCTAGCACTGGGTGGAAGTGTTAATAACGCAATAGTGATTGATGACTATAAGGTTATAAATGAAGAAGGAGTTCGTTTTCAAGATGAATTCGTTAAACATAAAATATTAGATGCTATTGGTGATTTATATTTATTAGGACATGGATTAATTGGCTCTTTTTCTGCTTATAAGTCTGGACACCATTTGAATAACCTTCTATTAAGGGAATTAGTGAATAACGCAGATGCCTGGGAAGAAGCAACCATTGAAGATAATGAAAAGGCTCCAATATTTTATAGTGCGCCTGAACCTCATATTATTCAGTCATAATTAATAATAGTCACTTTAATATCATCAATTTTACAAATACTATTACCACTCAATAAATCAATAAATTTCTGTTTTTCAAATCGCATAAGTGTTGCAACCGAACTATTTTTGCAGCTAATTATGAGTACATTATCTTTAATAGAGCCTACTTCTATATTATTAAGTACATCCTCTGGAAAGACATTTGAAATATAAGAAGTTAAGCCTTTGATTAAGTCATTCTTATTGATAACATGCACAGGTATGAATGACGATATTTTTTTCATAATCTATTATAATGATTGTACGATAATTAACTCATTACATGCAAATTTATATAAAATATTATGATATCTAGTTTTATTAAAAAAATTTTTGGAAGTAGAAATGGCCGCATCCTTAAAGAATACGGGCCTCTTGTAAAAAAAATCAATGAATTAGAAGATAAGTATCAAAAATTTACTCAATCAGATTTTCATGCAGAAACTAAATTATTAAAGGAAAAGTATAGAGAAAGTAATCATCTTGATAATATTTTACCCGAAGCATTTGCGCTGACCAGAGAAGCCTCTATCAGAACCTTGGGCCTAAGACATTTTGATGAACAGCTCTTGGGAGGAATTGCATTACATTTTGGTAAAATAGCTGAAATGAAAACTGGTGAAGGTAAAACACTGGTTTCTACATTACCTGCATATCTAAACTCATTATCTGGGCAACCAGTTTTTATTATCACAGTAAATGATTATCTAGCAGTAAGAGATTCTGAATGGATGGGCGAGATATTTAATTATCTTGGATTATCAGTTGGAACTATTACAAGCTCTTCGGCACCAGAAGAAAGAAAGAAAGCATATCAGTCTGACATTATATATGGAACTAACAATGAGTTTGGCTTTGATTATTTAAGAGACAATATGACTTATGAGTTAAGTCAAAAAGTGCAATGCAAACTAAGTTATGCAATTATTGATGAAGTTGACTCTGTTTTAATAGATGAGGCAAGAACACCATTAGTGATATCGGGATCTGCAAAAGAGTCAGGTAATTTGTATCTTAAAATTAATCAAGTTACACAGTCACTCATAACCAAGAATAGAGATGACAAATTATTCTCAATTGACGAGAAACAAAAATCTGTTTCTTTGACAGAGGCTGGTCATGGAGAGATTGAAAATACTTTTGTAAAGAATAATCTATTAGGGAATAATGAAACTTTATATGACCCTAAAAATATACAGTTACTACATTTGGTTGATGCAAGTTTAAAAGCTAATTTAATGTATCATAAAGATATTGACTATGTAATAGAAAATAATGAAATCGTTATCATAGATGAGTTTTCAGGTAGAAAAATGCCTGGAAGAAGATGGTCAGAAGGTCTTCATCAGTCTGTAGAAGCAAAAGAATCTGTAAAAATACAAAATGAAAACTTAACGTATGCATCTATAACTTTTCAAAATTATTTTAGATTGTTTGATAAATTATCAGGCATGACAGGAACTGCTGATACTGAAGCAACTGAATTTCAACAAATATATAGTTTAGAAGTTATTGTTATACCGTCGCATAAAAAAATGATAAGAAAAGATCATGTTGACTTAGTATTTCTCACTGTCAAAGACAAGTATGAGGCAATTGTTAAAGATATAATAAACATACATGATACTAAGCAACCTGTTTTAGTTGGAACAACCTCTATCGAGTCATCGGAATATATTTCAAAACTTTTGAAAGCAAAAAAGATAAAACACTATGTTCTTAATGCTAAGCAGCACCAGAAAGAAGCAGAAATAATAGCGCAAGCAGGTAAGTTATCTGCAGTAACAATAGCAACTAATATGGCTGGTCGTGGTACAGACATTGTTCTAGGTGGGAAAGATATGGAAAATGATGGAGTCAGTTCATCTCTTGATAATCCTGATGATGTTAAAAAAATTGGAGGACTCCATATCATTGGAACAGAAAGACATGAGTCTAGACGTGTTGATAACCAATTAAGAGGGCGCTCAGGCAGGCAAGGAGATCCAGGAGAATCTAGATTTTATTTATCATTAGAGGATAATTTAATGAGAATATTTGCATCAGATAAAGTTACTGAAATTATGAAAAAATTAGGCATGGAAGATGGCGAAGCTATAGAACATAAATGGGTATCTAGTTCAATTGAAAATGCACAGAAAAGGGTTGAAGCTCATAACTTTGATATAAGAAAAACACTTCTTGAATATGATGACATCGCTAATGAGCAAAGAAAAGTAATTTATAATCAGCGTAATGATATTTTATCAGCTGATGATTTATCATCTATTTATAATAATATCCTTAATTTTACATGCGAGGATTTGATAAATAATTATATTCCATTAGATATACCATCATCACAATGGGATTATGAGGCAATTGATGAGTTATTTAAAAGTGATTTTGCTATCGAGATTAAAAGTTCTGAGATTATTAAAGACGGTGATCATGAAGGGCGGGCAACTTTTAGAAATTACATCCATAATATTATTTTTACATCAATTCAGTCTAATCTTGATATTTTATCTAAAGAGGATAAAAATGAATTAGTTAGAAACATATTTTTGAGTGTAATTGATGAAGACTGGAGAAATCATTTAAATGCCATGGATTATCTGAGGCAGGGAATTGGGCTGAGGAGCTATGCTCAGAAAAATCCAAAAAATGAGTATAAAAGAGAATCATTTGAAATGTTTGAAGAAATGTTATCTGTGAATAATCTTGAAACTATTAAAATCCTAACTAAGATTAAGGTAAATAATTCAAATGTCTCAAACAAATTAATAAAAGGTGATGCTTTGAATGCTAATATGGATAATAATAATACTGATATTTCAAGAAATGCATTATGCCCATGTGGTTCTGGTAAAAAATACAAAAGATGTTGTGGTAAATTATGAGTAACAAAGTTTTAATTGATATTTTCAATATAGGCATTAAGGATAAGAAAAAAGATGCAGTATGTTTTAAATTACCAGAACTTTCAAAAATCGCAGTCGTATCAACCAAGAATAAGTATGCAGCTGCACCTGTGATTTTATCCAAATATAATGCATCTAAATTCAACCCAAAGTATATTTTAGTTAATTCTGGTAATGCTAATGCATGTACTGGAAAAACAGGAATGTCAAATGCCATAAAATGTACAAAGTCAATATCTAAAAAATTTAATTGTCTTAAAGAAAATATACTATTATCTTCAACAGGTATAATTGGAAGACAGCTCCCAATTAATAAAATTGTAAAATCTATAGAGAATCATGATTTTAAATTTAAATCTACTTGGAAACAGGCAGCTTCAACTATTATGACTACTGACAAATTCAGTAAACATGTAACCAGATCTTTTTTATTAAACAAAACTAAGATAACAATAAATGCAATATGCAAAGGTGCTGGAATGATTGAGCCTAATATGGCAACAATGTTATCATTTATATCGATAAATATTGATCTGAAAAAACCACTTTTGTTGAAAATTTTAAAAAAAGCAGTCAACTCTTCATTTAATACAATTTCAGTTGATGGCGATATGTCTACAAATGATACTGTGATGTTAATTTCAACAGGTGAGAACAAAGAGTTTAATTTTAGTACTAATACTAAAATTTTAAAAATATTAGAAAATGAGATAACAAATGTATGTCATGATTTATCTAAAATGATAATTGAAGATGGAGAGGGTGCAACAAAAATTATCAAAATAACTGTGCATAAATCATATAATGTATTGCAAGCTAAAAAAATAGCTTATAGCTTGGCAAATTCTAATTTAATTAAAACTGCAATGTATGGGGCTGACCCGAACTGGGGAAGAATTATTGCAAGAATAGGATCAATCAACAACATTAATTATGATCCAAGTAAGGTTAGTCTTAAAATTAATGATAAAATAATATTTGAAAATGGTTTGCAATCTAGAAAATGTAATTTAAAGCAACTCAATAAGTCTATGATGAAAAAGAATATAAGCATAGATCTTTATATGAATTCTGGGAGAGATATGCATACAGTTTTGACATCTGATTTATCTCATGAATATGTTCACATTAATTCTGCTTACACAACATAGATAATGAGCAATAATATTGAGTGTTCAGTGGCCCTGATAAAAAATAGCATTGGATATTTGTTTTCAGAGAGAAGAAAAGAACCATTTAATAATTATTATGAATTTCCTGGCGGAAAGATAGAGGAATCTGAAAATCCCGAAGAATGCTTGGTCAGAGAATGCTATGAAGAATTAGATATACAGATTAATAAGAGTATATATCATGGTGAAATCATCCATCTATATAAAAACCTATCTGTAAAATTACATATATTTGAAATTATTGAGTATGGTGGAAAAATCAAAGCTAAAGAGGCACAGAATATTTTATATGCTGATCCTTCTACATCTAATCATTTATTTCTTGAGTCAACTGCTAGAATATTAAATAGGCTGAGACTAAGAGAATTATTTTATATTACTCCAGTACATTTTGATAGCATACCTCGAGAATTGGAAAACACTAGTGGCAATAATTCTTTTATTAGATTAAGATCATTTGGGTATTCTGTATCAAATTATATTCTTGCGGCAGAGAGATTAGCTCAATTTTGTCTTAAAAAAGATATACCTTTAATTGTTGATAAAAAATTTAGAAATGACCTGGGTGATATTAATATTGATGGAATTCATTTCACCTCTGAAAATTTAAATAAAATTAATAATTATAAGCATGTAAAAGAAAAAAAATTAATTTATTCCGCATCATGTCATAATTTGAATGATGTCATGATTGCCAATAAATATAATTTTGATTTTATAATTTTATCTCCAGTAATTTCTACAAAATATACTAAACAGATACTTGGGTGGGAGAATTTTAAGATTATTTCAGATAGATCGAATATGCCAGTGTTTGCACTAGGTGGGATAAGAATTAGTGATCTTGAGTTGTGCAAGAAATTTAATGGTTTTGGAGTATCAGGTATAAGTGATTTTTGGGATTAATGCTTAAAGAGCACAAGTGGTCAATATAAAGTTTAAGTCTTCTTGATATGGAACTAAATTATTCTTATCATCTTTAGTCATGAACATTATAGTTAATCTCTGTTTACCTACACTGATTTGAGGGTAATAATATAAATCAGAAGTAAGTGTCACTCGAATAAGAAGAATATTTTTTTTTGGATCAAGTTTCTCTATAAAAAATCCTTTTTCTGCCATTCTATCTTCAAATCTACCAGACTTTCTGATTACTTCTAAGATAAAATCAATTGACCGTTTGATAAACACCAATGGTTCAAGCCATAAATCTATTTGTGTTTCTCTGATCAATATATCTCTTGATAACCAAAATTCAATAGAAGCTGGTTGTAATTGAGTAAAACAGTTTTTTAATATTGTCTTAAAAAGAATATCATGTTCTAGGTAGTCTAAATAATTTGACTCAATATTATAAATTAATTTTAGAAGAAGACTTTGTTTTTCCAAAACTGAATTTAGTTTTCTGCTATCTGCTTGAGGGATTTCTTTTATCTTCTGGAAATAACTATTTTGTGTTTCAATCTCTCTAATCAGTTCAGATTTTATATCACTACGTGATAAAATTTCATATAGTTCACAAAGTGCTAATAGGGCAACATAATTTTCACTCTTATTGTCTTTATCTTTAAAATAGTAAATCTTATTTAACAAAAATTCAATTTTAATAAATTTCCTAATTTTTTCTTGGACAGGCTCTTCATATAATGAAACCTGATTATCTGATAAGCTATTCATTCTTTTAATTTACTATATAATTCATTGAATCTTATTTGCAATATTTCCATAGTATCATTATTAGATATGACATAGTCAGAATATTTTTCATAATACTCTGAACTTCTTTGGTATTTATTTAAGATTATAAAATTTTCAACTTTAGATTTAGGTTGAGATAAGTACCTTTTTTCTCTTATTTTTAAACTTGTTTTAATAGAAACTATTTTAAAATTAAATCTAATATTATTCCTTGTTTCAATTAGTGGCAGCTCAAGAACTATCTTGCTATCGTTAGATTGATTAAGTATGAAATTTAATTCTTTATAAAAAAAAGGATGGACTATTGAGTTAATCTTATTTTTATTTTCTTCAGAAGATAAGAGTATAACTTTTAAATTTTTTAAAGATATTTTTTTATCATCACTTGAAATATTAAATTCTTTATTTAACTCATCTATAACAAATTTATTATTTTGAATAATATTCTTAGCAAGAATATCTGAGTTTATATAATGGTAACCTTTTCTTTGGAAGCATTTGCTTAAAGTTGATTTGCCAGACCCTATTTTCCCAGAAATTATAATTAGCTGCATAGTTTTATCGTAAAAAAACTGTCAGCAGTATCCCTATAAACATAATTATAGTTAATGTTAACAGTAATGGTCTTCTTTTCATTTCAATCTCACTTATAATGTTTGCAGTTTTGATAATTAATATTATTGTTCAAGCAATATTCTTCGCTTGTTATATAGGAATTACAATGCTTGCAGTATTGAATTTTATTAGCTTTATTTTTTATGACCTTTGTTTTTTTTACCAGTAATGATTTAGCTATTACATAGGCCAAGAATATTACTAAGAGTATTATAATTATACGCATATTTAAATTTTGAATAGTATTCTTTTATTAGTATTATAGACTATAATATATGATTCTAGATTAAATATTAACCAATGATTGTGGTTTAATGACATTAAGGCTTTAGATATGAACAATAGTAAAGTGATATTACATATAGTGAAATGGATCAAGGATTATACAGTATCTTCTGATTATAATATAAAAAGTTTAGTTGTTGGAATATCTGGAGGTGTTGACTCTGCCTTAACAAGTACTTTATGTGCCATGACTGGTATACAAACTATAGCAATTAAGATACCGCTTAAAACCAAAAATCTTTCTTTAAGCAATCTTCATTGTGACTTCCTATTGTCTAAATATAATAACGTTAAAGTTTGTGAGATTGATCTCAGTAATACTTTTGATAAATTTTATGAGACATGCATAGCTTCTGGATTTGCTAATAACTTAGGCTTTGCTAACAGTAAATCTAGATTAAGAATGATACTGCTGTATCAGGCGGCAGCTTCTTTTTCAGGCATAGTGGTAGGAACAGGGAATAAAGTTGAAGACTTTGGTGTTGGTTTTTTTACAAAATATGGTGATGGTGGGGTTGATATATCTCCTATTGCAGATTTAACAAAATCTGAAGTGAGATCTTTATCAAAAGAATTAGGTGTCTGTGATGCTATATTGAAAGCACCTCCGACTGATGGTTTATGGGATGATGATAGAACAGACGAGCAACAGCTTGGTCTGACATATGAGGAATTAGAGGAAGCTATGTCAAATAAAAATAGTATACATAGAGAAAAATATTTGAGTATCAGAAGGAAGAATACCCATAAGATGAACAAAATCCCTGTTTGTATAATAAAAGATAAAGTTTAGAAATAATTATATATATTTAAGAAGTCATACCAACTTGACTCATCATCTTTCTGGGCTTCTGTTTTCTTAACCACTTTAATTTTTTTCTTAGTTGCTGTTACAATCCCATTTTTATTTATTATTTCATAATTAGGATAATTTTCTTTTAAAACTCTAGCTGTATCAGATGCTAAATCATGCATCTTGAGATACTTATAGCTATCTATTAAAATCAATAAGCCTTCTTCTGTGCTGGGGGTACCATTATAATTAGTTAACATATATTTGATTCTTTCTGCCGCCGCCACATGAGCTGATCGTTTAATATAATATTTAGCTATATATAATTCATTAGCTGCCATCATATTCTTAATGTATACCAATCTATTCCTTGAATCCTTGGCATATTTGGTACCAGGGAATTTATTTACTATCACAGAAAAGTCATCAAATGATTGCTTTAATTTCGATACATCATATTTTGATGGATCTTGCCCAAATAGTTGAGTCAAAAAGTTTTGGTCTTTGTCAAAATTTGATAATGCACGTAGATAGTATGCATATGACACATTCGGATGATTCGGATATAGTCTAATAAATCTATCAGCATTAACAATTGCTTCTGCTTTTAAATTTGACTTATATGATGCATATGATAGATCAAGCATTGATTGAGTTGAATATATTCCAAATGGGTATCTAGCTTCTAATATATCAAAATATATGATGGCATTTGGGTAATCCTCAGCATCAAGAAATGCTCTACCTTCCCCATATATTTGTGCAGCTGACATGCCTACAGTAGGATCTGACTCTTTAAAAGCCCCTTCCCAATATGAACAGCTTGATAATAATATGCTAAAGACAAGGTTTATAAGAAGTATTTTTGCTTTCATTTTGTTATTATAGATGAGTTACGTGGGATTACACTATGAAAAATGTCACTTTTTATAAGTTTGATATTGAGCCAAAAAATAATCTAAGGTTAGATCAGATTATATCGTCGCATTTACCTGAATATTCAAGATCAACTATTAAAAACTGGATTAATTCAGAAAAAATATTAGTTAATGGTAAAACCTGCTCTCCTAAAGATAAGATTTCGATTAAATCCGAAATTGAAATAGAAGTTCACCCTAATGAAGAGATAGATATTATCCCTGAAGATATAACTTTGGATGTATTACATGAGGATGATGATTTTATTGTTGTTAATAAAAATAGTGGAATGGTAACTCACACGGCAGTTGGAAATTATTCAGGTACATTGCAAAATGCTTTATTATTTAAATATCCTGAATTAAGAAATGTACCTAGAGCTGGGATAATACATCGTCTAGATAAACAGACTTCTGGATTATTGATTATAGCAAGATCACTTCAATCTCATAATAATCTAACGCAACAGATTCAAAAAAGATCAATTACCAAGAAGTATTTAACTATAACGTCTGGAATTTTAAAGAATATAAGTATCATAGATGAGAAGATAGGCAGGCATAAAATCAATCGCAAAAAGATGGCGGTAACTTTCTCTGGAAAAGAATCTATTTCACGACTTAAAATTTTACGTCGATTTGATAAAGCATCGTTAATTGAAGTTGAGCTTATAACTGGGAGAACACATCAGATACGTGTACATTTATCATTTATTGGACATCCAGTTCTGGGTGATAAGTTATATGGATTTAGAAAATCTATTTTTAGTAAAAATACTGAGTTAGTTAAATTTTTAGATTTATATAGTGGTCATGCATTACATGCCACATCTTTAGAATTTAAGCATCCCTCTACAAAAGAGATTTTTTCCATAAAGTCTTCTCCACCAGATGAGTTTTTAAAAATACAATCATTAATTGAGCAATACAGTTATGCCGATACAAATTAAACCAGTAATTTGGGAAGTCCCTGAAAATATAAAAGCTTTTTCTACAACACGCATAGGGGGCTATAGCAAAGGTGAGTATAAAGATTCTAATTTAAGTTTAGATGTAGGTGACGAACAAACTCATGTTAAAAAAAATAGGAGAGATATAAAAAAAACTTTAAATCTAATGATGGAACCCTGCTGGATGAAACAAATCCATAGTGCGACTATAAGAAAAGTTAAGCAGTCAATTACAAGCTTAGTATGCGATGGGTCTTATACGGATACAGTGGGCCTTCCATGTGTTGTTTTATCTGCTGACTGTTTGCCTATATTGGTTTGCAATAAACATGGAACAAAAGTTGGGGTAATCCATGCAGGCTGGAGAGGTTTACACAATGGAATAATAACAAAGTTTATTAAAAAATTCTCAAATAACCCTTCTGAGCTTATATGTTGGATTGGCCCCTCTATCAGTCAAAATAATTATTTAGTCAGAGAAGATGTTTATAATAAACTATCTACAATATCTTCGACAATATTTAATAGGATTGACGAAGAACACTGGGGGCTTGATTTAAAAAAAGCAGCTAAAATTTTTTTAAAAGATGCAGGTGTTAAAAAAATATTTACAGATGAAATGTGCACTTATCAAAGCGCAAACTTATATTATTCATATAGAGGTGAAAATAATACTGGTAGAATTGCTTCGTTAATATGGATAGAATAGGCAATAACATGGATGAGTTGAGAAATGCTGACTAAAATCATACATTATGTAAAATCTTTAAGTGTATTTAAGGTTTTTATATTCATCTTTATTGCTGGTCTTCTTTATGGCGGGATATCTTTATATTTAAAATATACTGGTTTCGCTCAATTTATGAATAAGACAAGAATTATTGCAGTAAAAGCTATGCCAGTAAAAATTGATACTATACAAAAAACATATCGGGCATTATCTGTAATTGAAGCACGTGAATCAATTGATATCACCTCCAAAGTTAACGGTCTTCTGGATAATATTCACTATAAAGAAGCTACTACTGTTAAGAAAGGTGATTTACTTTTTTCTATAATTTCTTCTGACACTATTGGCTTAACTCAGATATATGCTCCTTTTTCAGGAATGATAGGTCTTAGTGAGAAAAACATAGGAGATGCAGTATCTAAGGGAGAGCTCCTTACTTCATTAAATGAGCATAGTTATATGAAATTACCAATTGATTTGCCAGAGCGTATACTTGGCTATTTAACAAATAAATTATCATTTGTCGCTATTACAGACAGTATTCCAGGTACTAAATATGAAGGTACATTAGAATATGTGAACACTAAAATAGATGTTAAAACTAGAACCATCAGCGCTTATGCTTTACTAGATAATAAAAATAATATGCTAAAGCCTGGTTTATTAATGAAATTGGATATTTCTCTAGAAGAGACAGAGGGCGCAATTTTGGTACCAGAAAAATCATTATTAAGTATTAATAAAAAACATTATGTTTATGTTGCAGATAATGATGTTGCTAAATTAACAATAGTCCAGACAGGTATTAGAAATAATGCTTTGGTAGAGATTAAATCTGGGCTGAATACTTTTGATAAAGTGATATTTATGGGTCATGAAAAGCTTAAAGATGGATCTAAAATAAAAATTATAGAGTAATAGATGCATATATCAGAAATAACAGTTCGAAGACCTGTTCTTGCAGCAGTAATAAGTATGTTTTTAGTGCTCATAGGACTAGTTTCCTATGACAAATTATCAATTAGAGAATATCCGGATATAGATAAACCAGTTGTCACCGTGTCAACAGTATATCGCGGAGCTTCAGCTGAGATTGTTGAGAGAGATATCACTCAAGTACTCGAAGATTCATTATCTGGAATCTCAAATATTAAAGAAATAAAATCTACAAGCAAAGATGAAATTTCACAGATAAGAGTTGAGTTCAACTTATCGAGAGACATGGAGTCTGCCGCTAACGATGTAAGAGAGAAAGTATCGCGTGCCATTCCTAGATTGCCAAAAGATTCCGAACAACCAAGAGTTGCAAAATCTGACACTGATGCAAGAGCAATTTTATGGATTGGTTTTACAAGCGAACAACTTGGCAGTATAGCTCTCAATGATTATTTAGATAGAAATGTTATTGATAGACTATCTATTTTACCAGGAGTAGCCTCTATTACTGTTGGTGGAGAGAGAAAATATGCTATCAGAATCTGGCTTGATCCAGACAAAATGTCATCAAGGCAGGTAACGGTTGATGATGTATTAAATGCTATAAATAAAGAAAACATTGAAAAACCAGCTGGACGTCTTGATTCTGTTGATCGAGAAATAGGAATACAGGTAAAATCAAAATTATCTGACATGAATATGTTTAATGACATAGTGATCAAGACTTATGATGATAGAAAAATAAGACTTGGTGATGTGGCAGAAATTATTATTGGTGCAGAAAGTGATAGAGGTTTCTTGAGAGCGAATAATGAGAATGCAATCGGACTTGGTGTTGTGAGACAGACCAAATCTAATGTATTAAAAGTTGCCTCAGCTATAAAAAAAGAATTAGATTTGATCAGGCCTACCTTGCCTAGCAACATCAACATGTTTGTAGGTTATGACCAATCAGTATTTGTTGATGAATCAATTTCTGAAGTTAGGTTTGCATTATTGATTTCAATGTTAATGGTGATCGGGGTAATATATTATTTCTTAGCATCTCCTGCAGCAACATTTATTCCTACAATTACTATACCAGTTTCATTAATCTCAACATTCTATGTCATATATGCATTAGGGTATTCATTAAATGTACTTACATTTTTAGCATTAGTACTAGCCATAGGGTTAATTGTTGATGACTCAATTGTTGTTTTAGAAAATATAAAAAGAAGAATTGAGAATGGTGAAAAAGCATTCGAGGCATCCATTGAAGGTGCCAAACAAATTACATTTGTTGTAATAGCAACAACGCTTGTACTTGTTGCTGTATTTCTTCCATTATCTTTTATGGGTGGAAAGACAGGGAGACTATTTATTGAATTTGGAGTAGTTTTATCTTTTGCTGTAATTTTTTCAAGTATTGTTGCTTTAACATTAACTCCAATGTTGTGTTCAAAGCTAATTAAAAATAAAAAAAAGATAGACGAAGAACCTGTTCTTATTAGAAAATTTAGAAAATTTTATAGAGAGTCTTTATTAGAATCACAAAATAATCCAAAAAGGGTTTATCTTTTTTCAATTATGATGATAGTTATATCTATACTATTATTTCAAGTAGTGCAAAAAGAGTTAGCTCCAACAGAAGATAGAGGGATATTTATTATTTCTATTACGGCTCCCGAGGGATCTACTCTTAGCTATACTGACTCAATAGTTCGCCAAGTTGAGAAAACTTTAAAACCATATGTAAAAAATAAAGAAATTAATACTGTATTTTCGATTGTTGCTCCTGGATTTTCAGGAAAACCAGGTGAAGTTAATTCAGCTTTTATGTTTACCACATTAACTGACTGGGGTAGTAGAAGACATCAAAAAGATATTGTCCGAGAAATTTTTCCTCAATTATTATCTATTCCTGGAGCCAGAATATATGCTATTAACCCGCCAAGTCTTGGTGGTAGTCGCTTCACACCGCCTGTTCAGCTAGTAATTGGTGGAGGAAATTATGAAGATATTAATGAATGGGGAAACACTTTAATAAACGAGTCTGCTGGTCTTAAATTGAGAAATGCCAATATTGATTATAAAATCACAAGTCCGCGGTTAGATTTAAAAATAAACAGAGACAAGGCTTATGAGCTAGGAGTGTCAGCTGATTCTATCACCAGAACAATGGAGATATTGTTAGCTTCAAATCAAGTCACAACTTTTTCTAAAGACGGTTTAACTTATAATGTAATCTTGCAAGCTGATAAATCATTTAGAATTAATCAAAATAACTTGGACAATATATTTGTTAAATCCTCAAACTCATCTCTAATACCTTTATCAAACTTAGTTACATATGAAGAGACCTCTACTAGTCAAAGCTTGAAGAGAATTAATAGATTGCCTTCGACGATATTTTCTGCATCTTTAGCTCCAGGCTATCCCTTAGGTGATGCATTAAAAGATTTAATTGGCGTTACAGATTCTGTGTTACCAGCTAATGCTAAAATATCGTTTAGCGGTCAATCAAAAGAATATTATGAGTCAGGCAGTAGCTTAGAAATTACAATTTTATTTGCTATATTAATTGTTTACCTAGTTCTGGCAGCTCAGTTTGAAAGTTTTAGAAAGCCACTAGCCATAATGTTAACGGTACCAATAGCTCTAACTGCTGGACTTTATACTTTGTTTTTAACTGGAACTTCTATAAATGTATATAGTCAAATAGGATTCCTGATGTTAATTGGATTGATCACTAAAAATGGGATATTAGTTGTAGAATTTGCAAATCAATTAAGAAAGCAAGGGATGAGTGTAGATGAGGCAATCTTTGAGTCATCTTTAATAAGATTGAGGCCAGTTTTAATGACAACTATATCCACTCTTTTAGGAGCTGTCCCTCTTGTAATGAGTAGTGGCGCAGGAGCTGAAAGTAGGTATTCTATGGCAATTGTTGTTTTAGGGGGAATCACTTTATCTTCTTTAGTTACACTATATCTAGTGCCTGCATTATATAGATTAATAGAAAATAAGTGACAGAGTTATTATTTCATTGGCAATACTTTTAGCCCATCTTGCTTAGAAAAGTATTCTGATAAATCTTCTATATCTTGATCAGATAACCCAGCAGCAAAACCACTCATGATTGCATTTTTTCTAGATCCAGATTTATATGCATGCAAGGTATTCATAAGGTAATTTTTGTATTGTCCGGCTAATTTTGGGTATATTGTTATTTGTGAATTTCCATCTGAACCATGACATGCAGCACAAACTTCCGCTTTAGCTTTCCCTGCATTATAATCAGCATAAACTAATTCTGTCGAAATTAAATTTAAACCAATAATCATTAATAGTTGTATTATTTTCATTTCAATAACTCAAAATACTGTGCTATATCGTTTATATCTTGATCACTTAATCCTATAGCATTTGCATGCATTGTTTTATGATCTCTATCTTTGTTACGATATGCTTTTAAAGCAGAGACTATATAATCTGCATGTTGACCTGCTAACTTAGGAACCTTATATGTAGGGTAAACATTATTATAACCAGGAATTGCATGACAGCCAGCGCATGTTTCTGATTTTATTTTCCCTGGATGAATTTCATCTGCAATCGCATGCGAGGCAAATAATATTACAAAGGTTGCGGCAAGTAATTTATTCATTGATTTCATAGTCTATTTAAGCGAGGATTATACACTATATTTATTAGAGATAAAACTTCATTTTTTTTGTATAATAAAACCTAATA
>Ga0209223_10000289_pt1 | contig 57659 bp, 49 predicted proteins | sample COG_06_FD_184750 | JGI IMG/M metagenome (GOLD analysis project Ga0209223, IMG submission 184750) | Pelagic Microbial community sample from North Sea - COGITO 998_met_06 (SPAdes) (version 2) | ecosystem: Environmental > Aquatic > Marine > Neritic zone/Coastal water | place: Helgoland, sampling... | reverse complement strand
TATAACCATCGTCCCAAAGTGTCATCGGGTACTCAGTATTCAAATAATTTGCGCGAGCAATTAAAAGAAGGCTTCTGCTTAAGTCATATTGAAAACTAGCTTGAACTACAGCAAAGGAATGCACTTGAAATTCATAAAACAGTGCTCCCCAAAAGTCCATCGTTGTTTCATAATTATTGAAGAACCCTCCTACACCAACCTGTTGGTTTAATCCTTGGGCGACCTCAGTAGCATACCTGACATGTGCTTTTATGGGCATGCGTAATTTTTTCGAAATTGGAAAAATATATTCTAATTCAGCCTCAGCTAAAAAATAGGGATCTGTATTAAATGATGTAGGAAGATTGGCAGGAGCTTCTGGTAAATATTTAATGGACAATTCATTCACAAAATGATAGCCTAGGGAAGTGTTAATTGAAATCCCTTTTGTCGGATAAAAGGGTTTGTTGAATGTGTTTTTTTTCCAAAACATCGAAAGGCTTAAAGAGTTTTCATCTCCTTCTTCAATCAAAGGTCCTTGTCCCGTTGCTTTGGGCTCGAGGGTATTGTATGAACCATCCATTCTAATTCCTGTCGTAACGTTCGAACTATAAGTTGTTTGGAATGCCACTTTAAAATTGTTGGAAGAATTCTTGAAAGTAGCAAGCTGTTGAGAGTTCTCATAAAGGGGTATTTCATGGTTCAAAAACCTATAACCAAATTGAAACCCCAAATTTTGTCTTACTCCCAAATATTTAAAAAGGTTGGCATTCACCCTCAGGTTCTCAGCCAAATCAAATTCAACTAGGGCTCGTGAGTTTTTAAGCAAGTAATTTCTAGAGGTCAAATTGATGTTGAGCCCAGCTCCAATTTCGGTGTTATAATAGAGAGCGGTTTTTAGAAATTTTCGATTCTGTTCTTCTACTTTAATGGTAAGTGAATAGCTCGTGTCCTGAGGTAAAATTGTATAATTAATTTTAGAAAAATACCTTGACCCATATGCCAATTGAATCCTTCTGTCAATTTGATTAATATTTAAAGTATCATTAACAGAGATCCTTAATTTTCCATTGATGAATTCATCTGGAATGTCTTCGTTCCCTACTACCTTGACCTCTGAAAACCGATATACATCTTTTTGAGGAAGCTTTATAGGCTTCTTAAATACCTTGCCCACGCGCTTAAGTGAATCGGCTAATTGTTTGAATTGAGGAAGTAATGCTTGCCCTTTTTCTTGTCCTTTTATTATTATTTCCTTTGCACTATTGAAGTCTCCAGTGCTATAACCTTCTAAATCGGGCTCAATGTAGAGGTCGACCAACTTCATTTGCTCTCGCGAATCGTAAGCTCCCATCACCCATGTGGACTGCATCAAGATATCAAACATCGTATTTAATTCTTCTTTTGGGTCAAGGTCATTGCTCACAAAAATGCCAATAACAATATCTGCGCCCATGTCGAGTGCTTCTTGAACTGGAAAATTCCGGACCAGCCCCCCATCTACTAATAGCGTTTCATTGATTTCTACTGGAGTAAAAACTGATGGAATTGCCATTGTGGCCCTTAAAGATTCAGGTAATGAGCCTTCTTTGAGTACAACCCTACTTCCTGTGGCAATATCTGTCGAAACACACCTAAAGGGAATGGGGAGGCCATCAAAATTTCGAACCCCATGAGCAGAACGCGTAAGGTCTGCAAGTAAATTATTTAAATTTTGCCCCTCAATTAAACCTCTTGGTAACTGTGGAATGATTCCTTTAACTGGTAATTCAGCAATGTACCTTCCGTAATAGGCCTTTTCTTCAAAAGAGATGTCTTCAAAGGGTATTTGATTGCCCAACATAGTATTCCAATCAATGTCTTCCGTCATTGCTTGGATCTCATCAGCAGAATAACCTAATGCATAAAGGCCACCAACTACACCTCCCATACTTGTACCTGTCACTATATCCGGATATATCCCCGCTTCTTCTAATGCTTGAAGGATACCAATGTGGGAAAAACCTTTAGCACCACCACCACTTAATACAACCGCCACTTTTGGATTGCTATCTTGAGCAATACCCCCTAATGAGAAAGCAATTGCTAAAAGAAAAACAAAAATAAATCGACAATAGCAGCGCATGGGTAAATGATTCTAAACTTAATATAGATTAAATAATGAGTAAAAATTAGCAGTTAAAATGTAAAAAAAAAGAGTCATCGTAAGATGACTCTTTTTGGGGTGAAAGATGGGACTCGAACCCACGACCCTCGGTACCACAAACCGACGCTCTAACCAACTGAGCTACAATCACCGTGTTTAAAATTGCTAATGAAGGCATATCCTCCTTTTACAATGGGATGTAAATGTAAAACAACACATTGAATTTGCAAAAGGCTAAATTTGATTTTTTATAAATTCTTTTTACATCGGTCATCCTGAACTTGTTTCAGGATCTAAGTTCCTGAGACAAGTTCAGGATGAACAACTTTAGGGGTTATCGATCAAATTTTAATCGAGCTCCATTAGTGCCCTCAATTAGATTTCCTCCTTCATAAACAAGGTTACCCGAAACGATAGTATTTGTAACTGAAGAATTGAATTGATGGCCCTCAAAAGGTGACCATCCACATTTTGAAAGGACATTATGTGGTGTTACTTCCCATGATTTTTTTAAATCAAAAATGACAATATCTGCATGGTAGCCTTCCTTTAAGTATCCTCTTTTGTCAATTTCAAAAAGAGTAGCTACGGCATGAGAAGTTTTCTCTACTATTTTCTCTAAAGAAATCTTGCCCAGGTGGTACATGTCTAACAAAGCAACCAATGAATGCTGTACAAGTGGCCCCCCTGATGGCGCTTTAAAATAAGAGTTTTGTTTTTCTTCAAGGGTATGGGGTGCATGATCGGTAGCAATAACATCAATGTTATTATTTAATACCCCTTGCAAGATCGCATCACGATCTGAAGCCTTTTTAACCGCTGGATTCCATTTGATCAAAGTACCTTTTTCAGCATAATCAGCTTCTTCGAACCATAAGTGATGCACACATGCTTCTGCTGTTATCTTTTTGTCTTTTAATGCAATAGTATTGTCAAAAAGAGCGATTTCTTTGGCTGTTGATATGTGTAAGATATGTAATCTCGCACCAGCTTTTTTAGCCAAATCAATGGCAAATGATGAAGACTCATAGCAGGCTTCGGCACTTCTGATGTAAGGGTGACGGTCTATTGGAACAGCTTCACCATATTTTGCTCTTGCTTCTGCTGTATTGGCCAATATAATTTCTTCTGACTCACAATGCGTTGCTATTAACGTTGGGGAGTTATTGAAAATTCCTTCTAGGGTTGCTGTTTTATCTACCAACATGTTGCCCGTTGAAGAACCCATGAAAACCTTTACACCACAAACATTTTTTGGATCAGTTTTTAAAACTTCCTCTAAATTGTCATTGGAAGCACCCATAAAGAAAGAATAATTGGCCAATGACCGCTGACTTGCGATATCGTATTTATCCTGAAGCAATTCTTGCGTTAGTGCGTTGGGCACTGTGTTGGGCATTTCCATGAAGGAGGTGATACCACCAGCAACTGCCGCTCTAGATTCAGTATAAATCTCCGCTTTATGAGTAAGGCCAGGTTCTCTGAAATGTACTTGATCATCGATTAGCCCAGGAATTACGTGCTGTCCTTTTGCATCTATGATTTTGTCAGCTTTTATATGACTTAGGTCTTTGCCAATCTGGTCAATTAATCCGTCCTTGATAAAGATATCGGATTCAAAGATTTGACCTTCATTGACTAATGTGCCATTTAAAATCAGGATAGTTGACATGTGCTTTTTAATTAATTGGTGATTGACTTACTTGCAAAAGTATAAGATTTACCGACCACCTCCACATGCCATCAGAAAAGCTTTCATTCGAATCTCTAAAACTGACCAGACAGTTTATAAATGCAACTGATGATTTAGGATATGAAGAGCCTACGCTTATTCAGCAAAAGGCAATTCCTCTTGGTATGGCAGGCCATGATGTATTGGGCATTGCCCAAACAGGTACTGGAAAAACAGCTGCTTTTATTTTGCCGATTTTAATGAAACTTAAATATGCACAAGGCAATAGCCCTCGTGCATTAGTGCTCGCACCTACACGTGAATTGGTAATACAGATTGAGGAGAATGCCAAAGCCCTAGCAAAATATACAGACCTAAGGGTGGCAGCACTTTATGGAGGATTAGGACCTTCAGATCAGATTGCAGCAATGGAAGGAGGTATTGATTTAATAATTGCAACCCCAAGGAGGTTCTTGGACATTTATAAAAAACAAGCCTTTAGGGCAAATGAAATCAAGACAATGGTGCTTGATGAGGCTGATAAAATGATGGACATGGGGTTCATGCATCAAATAGAGTCCATCTTAGAAGTGATTCCAAGAAAGCGTCAGAATTTTCTTTTCTCGGCTACGATGCCTACCAAAGTGATAAGATTGACGGAGGATTTTTTGGAATACCCCCAGAAAGTAGAAGTAACGCCTGAAGTGGTTACAGTAGAAGCCATTGAACAGCGCCTTTACCAAGTTCCTAATGCGAAAACAAAGCTGAATTTATTAGAGTACTTGCTTCAAGATATTCGTTTTGTTCGTGTAATGGTTTTTGTTAAAACGAAAACCAGTGCTGATAACATTGGTAAGTACTTGGATAGGAAAGAGTTGGGACCTGTAAGGATAGTGCATGCTAACAAAGGGCAACATTCAAGGATCAATGCCGTGAATGACTTTAAAGAGGGTGATGTGAGGGTGTTGGTTTCCACCGACATTACATCTAGAGGCATGGACATCAGCATGGTGAGCCATGTGATCAATTATGATGTACCATTAATCTATGAAGATTACGTGCACAGAATAGGCCGAACAGGAAGGGCTAAAAATTCTGGTGTTGCAATCACCTTTGCCAATGAAGTGGAAATGGTACATATCCCAAAAATTGAAGCACTCATTCGGCAGCCAATACCACAAAAAGATTTACCGAAGGAAGTCGTTATTGAGAAAACTCCTTTTGCGGAGATGCAACTAATTGCCCGAGAAATCGATCTAATAAAAAAGAAGGCAGATCCGGACTTTAAAGGTGCTTTCCATGAGAAGAAAAAGAAGTTCTCTTCAAAACCAAAATCAAAGTCTTCGGATAAGAGGAAGTCAAAGAAAAAGGGGCGTTAACTAAACCATTCTTTTTTCATAACTTACTCATAACAACTGATTTAAATCAAAACTCAATAATTATGAAAAAACAACTCACAGCATTGTGTATGGCTTCAGCCATCTTGGTCAGCACATCATTAAATGCTCAAGACGACCGTGATGATCGTGGAGATTTTCACCTCGATGAAAACTATGAAATTTCAGCCACGGGTACATTGCACCTTGATTCAGAGGATGCAGATGTTAGAATAACGGGAACTAATCGATCTGATGTTCGCGTAAAAATCGATAGAGATGAATCAAGCAGAGGCCTGAGCAGTCGCAGCAGAAGCTTTGAGGTTGAAGTAGAAAACCGGGATGGTGATTTGTATGTAACTGAAAAGCGCGGAAGAAGTGGTGCCAGTATTACTTTTGGCTCTTACAGTGTTCAATATGACATTACAATCGAACTCCCAGAATCATCCTCCTTAAGAATCAAAGGTGAAGATGACGACTATTATGTGAAAAATGTGAATGGAAAAATCTCCATCCAAACCGAAGACGGTGATATTGAATTAGACGATTGCAATGGAGATAAATTTGATATCCGCTTGGAAGATGGTGATTTGAGAATGGACGGAGGTAAAGGAGATTTGTACTTGAGAATGGACGATGGCGATGCTGATATCCGTAACGGGAAATTTGAATCTCTTGAAGTGACATCAGAAGATGGTTCTGTTTCAATAGAAACTGAAATAGCAGATGGTGGAAGCTATGATATCCGTACAGATGATTCAAATGTAGAATTCATTGTCTTAAATGGTGGAGGATAATTTACAATTTCGAAAGATGACGGAAGGGTACAGGCTTCTTCTGACTTTGATTTAAAAAGAGAATCTGATTCTAGAGAAGAATATTCACTTGGTGGAGGATCTGCAGATATACAGATTAGAGTTAATGATGGTCGCGTAAGACTGTCGAAGAAATAAAATTATAAAAGAAGGTATAAAAAGGCTAGCCCAGGAGGGCTAGCCTTTTTTGTGTGAGATTAGGTGGATTACTAGGTTATGCCGTCTGAACTTTCATTTAAGTACCATGCTGTTCTATCCTGAATGGCAATGAAATAGAGAAGAAGACGCTTCGTACCTCAGGGTAGGAAAACAGGCTTTTACACTTTAATGATCGTGTCCATATGAAATGTTTTATGCACCATGCTTTCTATCCTGAACGGCAGTGAAGGAACTTCTAACCAGTTGTAAACAAACCAAACATTAATTATTAAAATTGTAAAATCAAGGAGGGCTGACATAAACCCTTTACACTGAGAATATTTTAATTGAGAAGAAGACCCTTCGTACCTCAAGGAAGAAAAACAGGCGGTTGCACTTTAATGATCGTGACCATGTGAAATGTTTTATGCACGATGCTTTCTATCCTGAACGGTAGTGAAGGAACTTCTTCGAGATTTAGAGCGATAGACAATTGCAATCAAATTAACTAGGTATTCAAATATAAATGATCTTTCATGAGGGTATTAGCCCCCCTTTATTTTCATCATATTCATAATCAGCCACATTAACACCACCCAATTGATAATTACGATCAATAATTCCGAAAGCATTGCTTTCTCCAGCAAGGATTTTTAATCCAGCCTCATTAAGGGTGAAATCCTCATTGTATAAAGGATGAAGCTTTTTTAAATAATTGAAATACTGAGCATCACCAAAACCGTAATAGGTGCTTTTTTGCCATTTCAACATGTTCCCGACAATATGTTTTGGTTCAGAGGCGCCTTCTTGAACAAAGTTTAAAATCGCCATTTCGATTTCATTAAGTCCTGAGTCCTTAAATGGGAATCGCTTAAAATGTGCTGCTATTGCTCCCTTCAGGTAAGGAAATTTGGGATGTTCTTGAACCACTTTGGTTATTCTTTGCGGATCCTTATCACAGAAAGCTAAGAACACGGAGGATGCATAAGAAAGGGCCTCTTGATTTAGGGAGATCCTGTTTTCAAAAAGACTATTGAAGTTTTTAGGAGGAATTTCACCAAGCCCAATAAGGTTTTCTTTTTCCTCAACTGATCCAACACAAATTAATGATACCCTCTTGTCTTTATAAACAGCCCTTGACAGGAAGTGAAGAATGCCCAGCATGTTGATCTGACAAAAGAGGTCGAACTCAAACCATAAGACTAACTCATACTGTTGAGGAACAGACTTGATTTTATCAAACTCATCAATGCACTTTGTTTTGAATTCATCCCATTTGGCTCCAAAAAAGTCAGCCATAAAATCCTGCCGTTTTTCCCAAAAAAGATCTCCAGCAAATTCACTGATGACAGGTCCTTCACAAAGCACATCTCTCCAAACCAGCCATTGGCCTTGAATGTCTGCCTGATCAAGCGAGCAAAGTGTGGAATCACCATTAAGTATGTGAACTGTTTTATTCATCAATAAAAAAGGGTTACGCTTCCGTAACCCTTTTGTTTCAGCTTATTTAATTACTAACGATTGTAAGTCATATCGTCTTCTTTATCTACAGGAGTTCTTTCATCCCTGTTGGCTAATAACCAAGCAGTGTGAAATACCAGCTTAGTTCGTTCCGCCATCAAGTCAAATTCAATCTTTTCAATGGTGTCGCTTGGTCTGTGATAATCAGCATGTGTTCCATTAAAATAGAAGATGATTGGAATACCGTGCTTCGCAAAGTTGTAATGATCCGATCGGTAATAAAACCTGTTTTTATCTTCTGGATCATCGTACCTGTAATCAAGGTTCATTTTAGTATATGTGATATTTGCATACTCAGAAATTACTTTTAAATGACTTGAAAGTTTTTCAGAGCCAATCACATAAACATAATTCGGATCACTTTCATGATCAGGATCAACCCTGCCAATCATATCGATATTCAGGTTGTTTACAGTATTCTCCAAAGGGAAGAGCGGATTATCACCATAATATGCTGATCCCAAAAGGCCTTTTTCTTCGCCAGTCACATTTAAAAACAAAATACTCCTACGAGGTCCGTTTCCTTCATTTGAAGCTTGCTTGAAAGCTTCAGCAATTTCCATTACTGCAGTTGTTCCAGAGCCATCATCGTCAGCCCCATTGTTAATTACAGTACCGTCTTCATTCTGTCCGATATGATCAAAGTGGGAGGAGATAACTAATACTTCGTCTTTTAAGTCAGTTCCTTCTATATAAGCCACCATGTTTTCTGTTGGGACAGCATGGATTGTTCTTTTTACAAATGTTCTAACAGTTCTTCCTTTGATACTCTTACTGTCCGACATTGCCGCTGTTAGTTTATCGTTAGAAGAGTTTAGTAGGTCAGCAGCCATGTCGATAGATATATAGAACATCAAGCTTTCTTCAGCGTCTCTACCATCTTTAGGGCTTAATCTGCCTTTAAGTAAGAACCTAGCCATTCTAGGAAGACTATTCGTGAATTGTTCAGTATCTGCATTAGCAACGAATATTGCACGTGCGCCTGCCTCTTTAACTCTTTTAATGGCTTCATTGTCATTACCCGCTGACATGATTATTACCCCTTTGTCTGTTAAATCAAGTCCTTCCAGATCAGCATCAGTACCGGCACCAGCGAAAACAGTGAAGATTTTTTCTTCTTTCTGCATGTTACCGTTCCCTCTGAATATAAAGGTCTCACCATTTTTTTGCTGACCTTTTTTTGTCTTAAGCGTAACTTCAGTCCAATCTGTTTGATATAGATTGAATTTCTGATAATAAGTACCTTCCGAAGGGGCAGTCATTCCTAAATCAGCATAAAATTTTGCCAAGAATTCTGCAGCCATCTTCTGACCTTTTTCACCAGTCTCTCTACCACCCATCTCGTCAGAGGCTAATACAGTTAACTTACTCCTCATGTCTTGAGCAGTGATGGTACTCGCATACTTAATTGCTGCTTTGTCCTGAGCAAGGGTGAAACCCCCCATTAAAACAGTCAAAACAATTATCATTGATAATTTTTTCATTTTACTTTTATTTTTGTCTTTTTTTAAGAATGTCCAAAGCTAGGAAAATATTCAAAAGTGCGACCAAAAGAGTATATCAAAGCCTGTTTTTTTATGTTCAATGGTCGAAAAATAAATGGCGAATGTCTTACATTTGTCGCAGTACAAAATAATGCAGGTTTAATATTTAAAGAAGATTGATTTATGAGCAAAATTGATTTAAACGCAAGCAAGAAATTTGAAGATCGACATAATGGTCCCTCTTCTTTAGAGATAGCATCAATGCTAAAAACCGTTGGTGCAAATTCCATTGACCAACTGATAGCTGAAACCGTGCCAAGTGGCATTAGAATGGATGGAAAATTGAATAATCCGGTCGCTAAAACGGAATATGACTTCCTATCTGATTTTAAAACCTTGGCATCAAAAAACACACTCAATAAATCTTATATAGGGATGGGTTATTATGATACCATAGTACCCGGTGTCATTCTTCGTAATGTTTTAGAAAACCCAGGTTGGTATACAGCATATACTCCCTACCAGGCTGAAATTGCGCAAGGACGATTGGAAGCATTAATCAATTTCCAGACAATGGTTATGGATTTGACTGCCATGCCGATTGCCAATGCTTCATTGCTAGATGAAGGAACAGCTGCAGCAGAAGCCATGCACATGTTCGCTGGATTAAGAAAAAAGGGCAAAAAGAATGCAAATACTTTTTTTGCGGATGAAAATACATTCCCACAAACTTTAGATGTACTTGAAACAAGAGCAACTTCAATTGGACTTAATTTAGTGATAGGAGATATCAATAAAGTAGACCTGACTGATGAAGACCTTTATGGTGTGCTTTATCAGTACCCAGGGAATGACGGTTCAGTCAGTGACTTTTCATCTTTTATTGATTCAGCACATGAAAACAATGTATTGGTAGCCTGTGCGGCAGACCTTATGGCATTGACACTATTGACACCTCCTGGTGAAATGGGAGCTGATGCTGTATTGGGTACTTCGCAAAGGTTAGGCGTGCCAATGGGCTATGGTGGACCGCATGCTGCTTATTTTGCAACTAGAGAAGAATACAAAAGACAAATACCTGGAAGAATTATTGGTGTTTCTCAAGATAGTAATGGTCAGAAAGCATATAGAATGGCTTTGCAGACTAGAGAGCAACATATCAGAAGAGAGAAGGCAACATCAAACATATGTACTGCTCAAGTTTTGTTGGGTGTAATGGCAGGAATGTATGGTGTTTATCATGGCCCCGACGGAATAAAAAATATTGCATCGAAGATTCACGGAATGGCAAAACTGGCTGAGGCTGGTTTGATGTCTATGGGATTTGAACAATCAAATGCCGTGTACTTTGATACCTTAAAAATTAATGGTGCAGATGCCGGGGCATTAAAAACGGCAGCTGAAAGTGCTGGAATGAATTTCAGGTACTTTAAAGATGGTGCTATCGGATTGGCATTTGATGAAACAACATCTATTGACAATGTAAAATCTATATTGGATGCTTTTGCGGCCTCAAAAGGGAGTAGCAATACATTTGATATTGTTGCAGCTTCAAATAATATTGAAGTTTCATTGCCAAGCAATTTGGAACGAAAGTCAGCTTATTTAGAGCATCCTGTCTTTAATGCCTATCATTCTGAACATGAGATGCTTCGTTACATCAAAAGACTAGAGAACAAAGATTTATCATTGGTACACTCAATGATCTCATTAGGTTCTTGTACTATGAAGTTGAATGCTACTTCTGAAATGATCCCAGTGACTTGGCCAGAATTTGGTGGTATTCATCCATTTGCACCAGTGGAGCAAGCAGCGGGATATCAAGAGATGTTCAAAGAACTGGTTGCTTGGCTTTCGGAGATTACTGGATTTGCTGATGTCTCTTTACAACCTAATTCAGGTGCTCAAGGTGAGTATGCTGGTTTGAAAGTCATAAAGGCTTATCATGAAAGTAGGGGTGATCACCATAGAAATGTAGCGTTAATACCATCTTCAGCGCATGGAACTAATCCAGCATCTGCTGTTATGGCTGGAATGAAAGTTGTCATCACTCAATGTGATGAGAAAGGAAATATTGACTTGGACGATCTTCGTGCAAAAGCAGAAGAGCATAAAGACAATCTTGCTTCATTATTAGTTACTTACCCATCTACACATGGGGTTTTTGAAGAAAGTATCATTGAAATTTGCCAGTTGATCCACGATTTTGGTGGGCAGGTTTATATGGATGGAGCAAATATGAATGCTCAAGTTGGATTGACAAGCCCAGGCATTATTGGTGCGGATGTTTGTCATTTGAACCTGCATAAAACATTTTGTATTCCTCATGGTGGCGGTGGCCCTGGTATGGGACCAATTGGAGTGGCAGAACATTTGAAGCCATTTTTGCCAGGAAGCCCTGTTATTGATATGGGGCCAGATCAAGCGATTACTGCTATATCTGCAGCCCCTTGGGGAAGCGCAAGTATCTTGACAATCTCTTATGCCTACATCGCTATGATGGGCGCTGATGGATTAACAAATGCTACTAAGATTGCCATACTGAATGCGAACTATATCAAATCAAGATTAGAGGATGGTTTTCCAATTCTTTATACAGGAGCCAATGGAAGATGTGCCCATGAAATGATTGTTGATTGTAGGCAATTCAAGGAATATGGAATTGAAGTAGAAGACATTGCCAAGAGGTTAATGGATTATGGTTTTCATGCACCGACAGTTTCGTTCCCAGTAGCTGGAACATTGATGATTGAGCCAACCGAATCTGAGACACAGGCAGAGCTAGATCGTTTTTGCGATACGCTTTTACAAATTAAAATAGAGATTCAAGAAGTAATTGACGGTACTGCTGATCAAACAGATAATGTTTTGAAAAATGCGCCTCATACTGCCGCAGTTGTAATCGCTGATAATTGGGAACATTCCTATTCTAGAGAGAAAGCGGCTTATCCATTAGACCACTTAAGGACTAGTAAGTTCTGGCCATCAGTTGGTAGGATTGATTCAGCATTTGGAGATAGAAATCTAATTTGTAGCTGTATACCAGTTGAGGCATATATGGAAGAAGCAGAGGCTTAAAGATTAACAGTCTCCCGGACTTGATCCGGGATCTCAATAGATCCTTCGGATGTCTTTAAAAATTGTTTCTTAAATAATTTCGAAAGCCAGGAGAGATTCCCCATCAAGTTGGGAATGACGTTATAAACTAAAAAAAAGTCCTTGGCTTCTGCCAAGGACTTTTTTAATGATTTCATTAATGTTTTTAAACATTCACATGTCTCTCGGCATGATAGGAAGACCTGACAAGTGCACCAGATTCAACATATTTAATACCACGCTTTAGTCCTTCTTCTTTGAAGAATTCAAATTTATCTGGGTGTACAAATTCATGTACTTCTAAATGCATTTTGGTTGGCTGTAAATACTGACCAAGTGTAAGAATGTCTAATTTCACTTCGGCCAACTCATCCATCAACCTGAATATTTGATCATCTGTTTCACCAAGGCCAAGCATTGCGCCTGATTTAGATCTTTTACCGTAATCCTTAATTCTTTTTAGTTCTTCAAGGCTCCTCGCGTATTTAGCTTGCGGGCGCACAGGTCTATATAACTCCTCGACTGTTTCCATATTATGAGAAACAACTTCTTGCCCAGCATCAATCATTCTATACAGTGCATCCCAATTTCCTTTCACATCTGGAATCAATGTTTCAATGGTAGTCTTTGGGCTTAATTTTTTTGTTTGGACCACCGTTTGGTACCAAATTTCAGAGCCCCTGTCTTTCAATTCATCTCTGTTGACAGATGTTAGAACGGCATGTTTAACGCCCATTTTGTGAATTGCTTCAGCTACTCGCTGAGGCTCCCCTTCATCATATTCTGGCGGGCGTCCTGTGGCAACAGCACAAAAAGAGCAACTTCTTGTACATACATTGCCCAAAATCATAAATGTAGCGGTACCTGCACCCCAACATTCTCCCATATTAGGACAATTACCGCTCTCACAAATAGTATTTAGTTTATGTTGGTCCACAAGCTTTCTGACCTTGGCATACTCTTCACCAATAGGTAGTTTAACTCTTAACCAATCCGGTTTTCTTCTTTTAGTTTGTTTCTCCGAAGAGACTACTGGAAGTTCAATCATAATACGTTCCGCTAGCTTATTTTAATAACACAAAGGTACAGATAAGGTTCCAAAAAAATGAAGATGGGTGTTATCTTCTTTTCCCTAAATAGAGGGCTAAAAATGCTCCGGCATAGGAAGACTGGTTTTCTGCCCTTGGTAATATGATAATTTCACGAGTAAATACTTCGACTATAAAGCCTGCTTCAAATCCTAAAACTCTGTTTTTTGAGGAATTAGTTTCATAAGTAAGTGAAGCCTTTATGTTTATTCCAAAGACAACTTGAGATTCAAATAGACCTTTAAAAACACCCGAGGTACCAAATATACTTGCCCTATTATGGGTTAAATCATCTGGGTTATATTGTTCACTTCTTCCTCCCTGAAAGTCTAAGTAATAAGGTACTTCTAAGCCAATGGTTGGCCCAATTGAAAATAGGCCTGCTACACGTACTCCTTTTTGTGGTGCCTTTTTAAAGAATATCTTTTCCCTACCATACTGTGGTCTAATTGAAATCAAGTAGTTGGATTTCCCAAAGACGAAACTATTACCGGAAAAAGAAACCTCTTTAGTCTCTCTAGGATGCCGTGTATTCGCCAATGTTACCCCATAATGAGAGAGCGTATTGTCATTGATTTTTTTCGAACTTCTAAAGAATAAACCACTTATGAATCCGCCGTTCGTGGCATTGTACAAGCCAAAAATACTCTCCCTATTATACGCTTCGTCAGGGTATGCAGTTTCCTGCCCTGAAACAACATGAAACAGGCTAATTATAAATAAAGAGAATAATCCGCGTGTAATAATTCGTACCAAGTTTTGTAGCTCTATTTGAGATTTCTAAATTAACGAAAAATTTTAGCGATTAGTTTATGATAACAGTCAAATCTAAATACACAGGAGGATTAAGTACCCACTCAACACACCTTCGATCTGGTAACACCTATGAGACAGATGCACCTGTAGACAATAATGGAAAAGGGGAGACATTTTCTCCTACTGACACATTAGCAACGGCTTTGGGTTCATGCATGATGACTGTAATGGCGATCGATGGAGAAAAACAAGGTATTGACATGTCGGGAATGCACGTTGAAACCACAAAAATCATGTCGATAAATCCCCGAAGGATCTCGGAATTAAGGATGGATTTTTATTGGGATAATTGCCCATTAGACGACGAAAAGAAAGATTGGCTGAAAAACATTGGTCTTAATTGCCCTGTTGCACTAAGCCTGAGTGACAATTTGAAACAGAACATCACTTTTCATTTTTAGAATTGACCCCCTTTTATTCCCACTAATAGAGGGAAAGTTACTGAGGTTGGACAATCAGAATTATTTTCATTTTTTTTTATGGTATAAGTCTGGATGAGCCTTTGAGATTAGAGATGGTTTTTTATTACCTTAATACTATTGCTCCCCTTTAAGGGGAGCTGTCCTGACGGAATTTTGAATTAATAAAATGGGTTTGGACTGAGGGTTTATTATGAGCAAACTTGGAGATAAATATAATCTGTCACATTTAAAGCAAAACCGTAAGAATTTAAGGAATAACCTTATACCAGCAGAAGCAACCCTTTGGCGTTTTTTGAAGAATAAACAAGTTGAAGAAAGGCGATTTCGAAGACAATTTAGTGTGGAAAATTACATTCTTGATTTTTATTGTCCTTCCGAAAAATTAGCTATTGAACTTGACGGAGATCAGCATTTCACGAATGCAGGATTTCTAAATGACAAGGAAAGAGATCAAAAACTGAAATGTTTGGGTATAAAAGTGCTGAGGTTTGAAAACGTTGAGGTCTTTCAAGCCTTGGAAACAGTTTTGGATGAAATTAAGGCGAGTTTTAAAAAATAGTTAACCCCACCCCCTCACCCCCTTGTATTCCCCCTGTTAGGGGGAAAGTAGTGTGGGTTGTTTATCCATTTTTAATTGGGTTTAAAATGGAAGTGCTTTTTTAGTTTACAGCAGGGGTTATTATGAGCAAAGACAGTTTTTCAATTAAATAATTGCGGTAGGTTCCGCAACTTTACATAAGTCGCTTAGCAACTATCTTATCACCGCTAATCCAAACGCCAAGCGCTCCTTGACCATTTGGTAATTTTAAAAGCCTAGGAGAGTTGCCTTCTCCAATTTCTGAAGCCTTATTATCTTTTGGAAGCATGGACATTATTTTGGGGCCATCATTCCATAGGGCATAATTTCCATTTTTTGTAGAGGCAATGACGGGTGACCTACCGCTGCCTAACAATACTTCTTTTCCTCCTGGGGAGACAGTATATACTTTGCCTTGACGCTGCCAAATTGTTGAAATAGTTCCGGTATTCACATCCAAGCCGCCTCCGTCCATAGGACAGCCGTTGATTGGCCATGTACCCATTCCTAGTTTTTCAGGACTGCCGAAGGAATTACCTCCATTGTTTGAACGAGTTAAATAGAGGTCTCTATTTCCAGAAATATTGTTTCTGAACATGATATAGACATTATTATTACTTGCTAAAATTGATGGTTTGCAACATTCACAAACAGAGCCGTCTGGTGAGGCATAGACCATTTTACTTTTTAACCAAGACTTACCTCCGTCAGTTGAAGTGGTTATATATATTTTACCTTGAGTTTTTTGTCTGCCTGCGTTGGCAGCTTTGAAGGCCTTATAATTCTCTAAGTCTTTGGCCTTTAGTACCTCTCCATTTTCACCCTTCACCACCCAATACATTTTACCATCAAGGCCTGGGTATTGAGATACTCCTTTAGCCCCTTCGGGCATCTCGCCAATTTCCTTATCTAATGCCTCTTTAGAAAGTGGCTGGGCTGCACTATGGTTCATGCCAGTTGCTAACCCTTCTTTTACCTCTTTTTCATGTCCTTCACGCGCAGCTCGTTCTTTGACTTCATGTCCGCCCGGTTTCATGTCATGCCCTTCAGTTTGGTGACTTTCTCTTTCTTTTCTAGTATCAATCCAAGTGGCATATAGCATTCCTTTATCATCTGAGCTAATATCAGCTAGCATTTCACCTGCAGATCCCGGGACATCATTGACCTTAAAGGGGCCTTCCCACTTTTTGCTGTCTGGCTTTTTTCTGTAAGCGGTTAAATCACCTGCACGGTTCGGAGCTATTATTGAATAATATTCCTTTCCCATCGATAAACGAGGTCCACTGGACATTCCAATCACCAAGTCTTTTAAAGTGGCGACTTTTTCAGGACTGCTGAATGTTTTTCCATTGTCGTTTGAAAAAACATAGAATATGTCTTCATCATTTCCATAGGTAATACCAATTACACCGTTGACACTACTAGAAAGTGAAGGTTGGTCTCCCTCCCCTAATGAATGTAAATTGTTTTGGGCATTGGCCATAGAAGACACTGCGAAGAGTACCAATACGGTCAACAAGAGCGTGTATTTTTTCATTTTAGGCTTATTTTCACATGCAATGTGATGAACAATAATCACTTCACCTAGAGACCTTAACACTGTTTAACAAATGTGCTGAATAGTCCGTTAATAAACTTATCCCTAAAATTCTGCGTATATTTGACCAAGTTGAAAAGAAACGCGACCATATTGTTTACAGTATTTTACCTTTTAGCCTCTTCAGGTGTAATGGTAGGACAGCACCTATGTATGGGTCGTGTGCAAGAAACTTCTTTATTCAAAAAAGTAGAAAAGCAATGTGGAATGAGCATGGAGATGCATCAGGACATGAAGGATTGCTGCGAAAATGAATGGTCATTGGAAAAAGTCGAAGATGACCAACAAGTCTCTATTGGATTGGAATTAGCAGATGCTGATTACAACTTGCTTTATGAAATCCCTTTCAATGAAATTGTAGCTTCTTTAAATACAACTGAAGAAGTTGTTTTGTTTCAGAATACGGGGCCTCCTGACATCTCCGAACCTGATTTATTTATTTTATACCATTCCCTTAAGATTCCTTCTGATTTACAATCCTGAAGTCTACTCTGACTGTCATTCTGAACTTGTTTCAGAATCTTACCAAACCGTAAAGAAGATCCTGAAATGAATTCAGGATGACAAAGCAAAAAAGAGAAAGACTTCACAGCTCGTATAAACGAGCCTTCTGCATTTATACAGGATTGTAAAACAAATTGAATGATTAACAGACTAATAAAATTTTTCTTAGAAAACCGACTGGTTACTTTCTTGCTTATCCTCACATTGGTAGGCTGGGGACTGGTTACAGCCCCTTTTGAATGGGATACTGGTTTACCAAATGATCCGGTGCCAGTTGATGCTATTCCTGATATTGGAGAGAACCAGCAAATCGTGTTTACTGAATGGGCAGGGCAGTCTCCTCAAGATATTGAAGATCAAATAACCTATCCTTTAACTACTTCTTTGCTTGGAATTCCAGGTGTAAAAACAATCAGGAGCTCTTCTATTTTTGGATTTTCATCCATCTATGTGATTTTCGATGATAATATTGAGTTCTATTGGAGTAGGAGTAGAATATTAGAAAAACTCAATTCATTGCCAAGGGGCCTTTTGCCTTCGGATGTGCAACCTGCATTAGGGCCGGATGCTACCGCGTTAGGTCAAATATTTTGGTATACAATTGAAGGCAGAGATGATAATGGAAACCCAGCAGGTGGTTGGGATCCACAAGAAATTCGTTCTGTTCAGGATTACACGATTAAGTATTCATTGGCCTCTGCTGAAGGTGTTTCGGAAGTGGCATCTATTGGTGGCTTTGTAAAAGAATACCAAGTAGATATCGACCCTTCTGGCATGGAAGGTTTTGGGATCACCTTGGCTGAGATAGTAAAAGCCGTAAAAGAAAGTAATTTAGATATAGGGGCTAAAACTTTAGAAGTAAATCAGGCTGAATACTTGGTTCGTGGACTGGGCTATATCAAAAGCATTGAAGACCTAGAAAATTCTTTAGTTAAAGAAGTAGCTAATACTCCAATTCTGATTAAAGACGTAGCAAGGGTAAGCCTTGGCCCGGCCTTACGTAGAGGAGCCTTAGATAAATCTGGTGCTGAAGCAGTGGGAGGAGTAGTAGTGGCAAGGCATGGTGCCAACCCGATAGAAGTTATTGATAATGTCAAAGCTCAAATTCAATCCATTAGTGAAGGATTACCTTCAAAGGTATTGGCTGATGGCACAATTTCAAAATTGACTATTGTCCCTTTCTATGATCGTACAAGATTGATAAAAGAGACTATTGGCACCTTAGAAGAAGCCCTTTCACTAGAGATAATTATTACCATCGTGGTGGTGCTCGTCATGCTGATGAACCTGAGAGCATCCATATTAATTTCCTCACTGCTTCCAATTGCTGTATTGATGTGTTTTATAGCAATGAAATACCTTGGAGTTGACGCTAATATTGTAGCCCTATCGGGAATTGCGATTGCCATTGGAACCATGGTAGATGTAGGGATTGTACTCACGGAGAATATCAGTCGCCATGTAGGGGAGAGGAAAAATAAACCACTACTAGAAACAATTTTTGATGCCTCAAAGGAAGTAGCCCCAGCCATCATTACTGCTGTATTAACTACTGTAATAAGTTTTATCCCTGTGTTTACCATGGAGGCCGCAGAAGGTAAATTATTTAGACCCTTGGCTTATACTAAAACCTTTGCATTACTTGGTGCCATCGCTGTTGCACTAATGATTCTGCCGACATTGGCCTATTGGTTCTTTGGATTCAAACCAAAGAACAAATGGATGAAATTGATTGTAAACTCTGGGCTTGTAATTTTTGGAGCTTGGATTTTAATGCTTGGAAATTACTTGGCGGCATTTGTTTTAATTGGATTTGGTTCATTGAACCTCTTGCGTTATTTCAAATCTGAATGGAGTAAATACCTTAAGCATGGCGATATAGTTATTGCTTTAGTAGCCATTGTCATTTTACTTAGCCGAGAGTGGATGCCACTTGGAGCGGAAGTAAGCAGTTTTATGAACCTGCTTTTTGTGTCTTTAGTGATTGGATCTACACTTGCTGTTTTTTCTCTATTTATTAGATTTTATCCTCGAATTTTAAACTGGTGTTTACAAAACCGCTCGAAATTCTTGATGTTACCAGCTTTCATCATACTGCTGGGAGTAACTATCTGGATAGGCTTCGATAAAGTATTTGGCTTCATTCCCGCAACATTTGGTGATAAAGTCAGGACAAAGAAAATGTATTCAAATCTGACTCATACATTTCCAGGCATTGGTAAAGAATTTATGCCAGCCCTTGATGAAGGTTCATTTTTATTAATGCCAACCTCTATGCCTCATGCAGGTATGGACCAAAATAGGCAAGTACTCAGAATGCTTGACATGGCAGTGACAGCCATTCCAGAAATTGAATCAGTAGTGGGAAAGTTGGGAAGAACAGAAAGTGCTTTAGACCCAGCACCAATTTCCATGTATGAGAATGTCATTAACTATAAAAGTGAGTATATCACTGATGAGAATGGCCGTAGGCTTCGATTTAAATGGACAAGTGCACAAGGCTTCGAACGCGATAATGCTGGGGAGTTAATACCAGATTCAGACGGAAAATATTTCCGACAATGGCGCGATGAGATTAGGACTCCAGATGATATTTGGAATGAGATAATCAAGGTTACTAATATTCCTGGAGTTACTTCGGCACCTAAGTTACAACCGATTGAAACACGTCTCGTGATGCTAGCAACAGGCATGAGAGCACCAATGGGCATTAAAATAAAAGGACCAGATTTGGCAACAATTGAAGCTTTTGGCCTACAATTAGAGGCCGTTTTAAAAAGTGTTCCATCAGTGAAATCTGAAGCAGTTTTTGCAGAGAGAATTGTAGGAAAGCCCTATTTAATTATAGATATAAACCGAGATGCACTGGCCAGGTATGGACTTACTGTTTCTAAAGTACAAGAGTATTTACAAGTGGCAGTTGGCGGAATGCAATTGTCAACTACGGTTGAAGGCAGAGAAAGATATCCAATCAGAGTACGCTATCCGAGAGAGTTAAGGGGTGATCCCGAAGCATTGAAAGCTATTTTGATTCCGATAAAAGGTGGAATTAGCATCCCTTTATCCGAATTGGCGAACATTGAATATACCCAAGGCCCCCAAATGATTAAAAGTGAAGATACCTTTTTGGTTGGCTATGTCATTTTTGATAAAAGAGAAGGCTATTCGGAAGTTGGTGTAGTGGAGGCCGTCCAGGATTTAATTGATGAAAATGTGGAAAGTGGGCAATTGGATATTCCAGCAGGGGTGTCTTATCGCTTTGCTGGTAACTTTGAGAACCAAGTGAGGGCGGAAAAAAGATTGAGCTTGGTGATTCCAATTGTACTCGCAGTTATCTTTTTGATCCTTTACCTACAATTCAAATCAGTTCAGGTTTCTCTAATGGTTTTTAGCGGAGTAGCGGTTGCATTCGGCGGTGGATTTTTGATGTTGTGGTTGTACAGCCAAGAAGGTTTTATGGATTTCAATCTATTCAGTACCAATATGCGTGACTTGTTCCAAATTAGCCCAGTCAATTTATCTGTAGCTGTATGGGTCGGGTTTATTGCACTTTTCGGAATAGCAACAGATGACGGAGTACTCATGGCTACTTATTTGAACCAATCATTCGATAAGAAGATGGCGTTAGACAAAGGCCAAATCAGAGCATTGGTAATAGAAGCGGGTAAGAAGCGCGTACGCCCTTGTCTAATGACCACTGCGACTACTTTGCTTGCACTGTTGCCGATTCTGACCAGTACAGGTAGAGGATCGGATGTAATGATACCGATGGCCATCCCATCTTTTGGAGGAATGTTGATTGCATTGATAACATTGTTTGTGGTACCTGTATTGTACTCTTTCTACAAAGAGACTCAGCTTAAGTCAACTTTAAAAACAATTAGTCATGAAGGATAGACTGAACGTCATAAAAGAAATGATGAAGAAGGGGAGCATGATTGGTCTTCTGATTTTGATAGGCCATGGTCTTTTCGGACAAAGCCAATTGGACGAATATTTGAGGATTGCTGCTGAGCAAAACCCGCGCCTTAAATCCAAGTACAGTTTGTACTCAGCTTCGCTTGAAAGGGTGAATCAGAAAGATGCCTTACCTGACCCAACGGTAAGCTTTGGTTATTTTATTTCTCCTGTGGAAACGCGTGTTGGTCAACAGAGGATGAAATTCTCCATTTCTCAAATGTTTCCTTGGATGGGTACTTTAAAAACTAAAGAAGCAGCTGCAGCTAGTGTTGCAAGAGTGCATTTTGAAGAGTTTCAAGGTGATAAAAACGAACTGTTTCTTAAGGTAAAAACTAAATGGCTAGCACTTTATGAACTCGATAAGGAGATTGAAATTATGGAGGCTAATTTGTCCATATTTCGTTCCTTTGAACCAATCACAAAAATCAAATACGAGTCTAATTTGGTTTCAATGGCAGACCTTATCAGGGTGCAAATTCAGATTGATGATGCTAAGACTAAAGTTGATTTACTCAAGCTTAAAAAGAGACCACTTTTAAGTGATTTTAATACATTATTGAATCGTGACATAGATTCAGAGGTTATTTTGGATGGAGAAATAGGCTTAATCGCAGATAATTATGAATTGGATTCAGCCTTGGTTAATCAGCCCCAGATCAAATCATTGAATGCGCAACTTACCGCGCTTGATTATGAGTTGGAACTAGTCGATTTGAATCGCAAACCAAATATTGGGGTTGGGCTAGAATACGGTTTAGTTAATAAGCGAGAAGATATTGCTGTACCAGATAATGGAAAGGATATTTTGATGCCAATGATTTCTTTAAGCCTTCCGATTTTTGGCAAGAAAAATAAGTCACTCAAAAAGGAGGTGGGGCTCAAACAGGAGAGTGTAAAAGAACAACTGGTTGCAGCAGAAAATGATTTAAAGAATAGCTGGACCCAAGCTAATTATGAAATTGAATCTGCAAGTACTGAGCTAGCATTGTATGAAAAAGAAATTAGCAAGACAGAATTGTTACTAAAAGTATTGACGACTGCTTACAGTAATGACAATTCTGATTTTGAAGCCCTATTGGCCACGCAGCAAAGACTGTTACAATTAGAATTAGCAGTTGTAAAAGCAAACATTAAGTACCAAGAGGCCCTTTTTGCAAAAGATTACCTCACAACATCAACATTAAATCAATACTAATGAAGAGAATCAAATACATGTCAATGTTTGCCTTATTCATATCAATGATGTCATGTTCATCCAATGAAGCATCCTTCTTTGACCAGTTGGAACTCAAGGACATGGAGGGGAATGTAATAAGCCTAGATGATCTAGATGGAAAGATGGCCTTTGTGAATTTTTGGGCCACCTCATGCAAACCTTGTTTGAAAGAGATGCCGGCTATTGAGAATGCTAAAAATATTTTGGAAAAAGAAGGTTATGTCTTTATAGCCGTTTCGAATGAAGAATGGTCTCGTATGAAAGGGTACATCGATCGTTTTGATTATACCTTCCAATTTGCTCAGTTCCCTGTGGGACTAGAATCCCTGAATATATATGCATTGCCTGCCTCTTATATTATTGACACTAAAGGAGCAAAGGTCTATGAACATATGGGTGCCAAAGAATGGGATGACGAAGAAAATTTAGCACTGTTCAGGTCTTACTTAAATGATTAAATCTATGAAATCAATTAATTACACATTAGCAATTCTTCTTTTGGCAATAGTTTCTTGTCAATCACCAGGCGAGAATATAAGGATATTAGAAGCTATAGAAAGCCCAGCAGAAATAGGAAGTGAAGAGCCCAATCTTTTTACAGACAGTAATGGTGATGTTTACCTTTCTTGGATTGAGAAGAAAGACAATCAGGCCAAGCTGCTTTTCTCAAAACTAAATGAGGAAGAATGGACAGCTTCAAAGTTGATAGGAGAAGGAGATAACTGGTTTGTTAACTGGGCTGATTTCCCTGCATTAGTTGTGAATAATGATTTGATGGCTGCTCATTGGCTTCAAAAGAGGGCCGAAGGCACCTATGATTATGATGTAAGAATGGTGATGTCCAAGGATGCCGGTGACAATTGGGGTGAATCATTTATACCTCATACGGATGGCGTAAGTGCTGAACATGGTTTTGTGAGTATGCTTCCTATGGAAGATAATAAAGTGTTTGCGACTTGGCTCGATGGTCGTTTTACTAAAGGAGAAGAGATGCGATCGGATGGAGAGATGGCAAGAGGAGCAATGAGCTTAAGGGCTGGTATTTTTGATGAAAACGGTGGGCTTGTTGAAGAATGGGAACTAGATCATCGTGTTTGTGATTGTTGTCAGACTTCTGCAGCAATGACCGAAAATGGACCAGTAGTTGTCTATCGAAACCGAACCGAAGAAGAGATTAGAGACATGTCTATAGTCCGTTTAGTAGATGGGCAATGGTCGGCTCCTGAAATTATTCATGCTGATGATTGGGAAATTGCTGGCTGCCCGGTAAATGGACCCTCAATAGCATCGACAGGCAAAGCGACTGCAGTAAGTTGGTTTACGGCAAGTGGAGGTAATCCGATGGTGAAATTAGCATTATCAAATAATGCTGGAGTCAATTTTTCTGATCCAATTACAATTAGTGAAGGCACTACTAATGGACGTGTTGGAACGGTTATGTTGCCAGACAATACGGTCGCTGTGAGCTGGATGGAAACAGATGAAGAAATGGCCTTAATAATGTTAGCGCACTACAACATAAATGGTGAATTACTTAACAAATGGCAAGTTGCAGCATCAACATCTTCAAGAAGTAGTGGCTTTCCTGTGATTACAAATTCAGGTAGTACAGTGTATTTGGCATGGACAGATACTTCAGAATCAAATAAGATAAAGACGGCAAAAATTAAACTCTAAGAGTATGAAGTTAAATAGAGCAACAATAATTACTGTGATAGTAACCCTTGGTTTGGGACTACTGTTAGGCGCAGTTTTTTTTGGCGGATCAGAAAAGACTGGAACGGAAGAGGAGCATGAGCATGATTTGACAGAAGTAAATGGCGTTTGGACATGTTCGATGCATCCACAGGTAAGGCAACCTGGGCCTGGTGCCTGTCCGTTTTGTGGTATGGACCTAATTCCTTTGACAACAGATGGTGGCGGTGATCCTACCATTCTTAAAATGTCGAATGCGGCTATTCAATTGGCCAATATTCAAACAACAGTTATTTCAACTGGTGTGACGGAAAGTGGCATCAAACTTAACGGAAAAGTTAAGGTGGATGAAAGAAGGGTCAATACTCAAACCACGCATTATAGTGCAAGAATTGAAAAGCTCTTTAAGAACTATACAGGAGAATATATTCGAAAGGGAGCTAAAATAGCTTCTCTTTATTCTCCTGAATTATTAGCAGCTCAGGAGGAATTGATTGAAGCCAAAGAGTTGGAGGCATCCAATCCGACTTTGGTAGAAGCAGCGAGGAATAAATTGCACCATTGGAAATTGACTACTGAGCAAATTCATGAGATAGAGAAAACAGGGATTCCTATTCGTAACTATGACTTGCTTTCAGATTATACAGGAATTTTGACAAGAAAAATGGTGAATAGTGGAGATCACTTGATGGAAGGCGAAGCAATTATTGAAGTAACTGATTTGTCTAAAATCTGGGTTGTGTTTGATGTGTATGAGAAAGACATTGAGCAACTCAGATTGAATGATAAACTGAGGTTTAGTTCAAATGCTTCCAATAGAGAAATGGATGCAACCATAGCCTTCATTTCACCACAAGTCAATCCTCAGACGAGGATAGTTGAGGTGCGTGCAGATGTTGACAATAAGGACAATTTACTAATACCTGAGATGTTCGTGCAAGGCACAATTGCTGCTAAAGGGATTTCAGGCTTAACGGTACCAAAATCTGCTGTTTTATGGACAGGTGAACGTTCTATCGTTTATGTGAAGTTAGAAAATGGTTCTGACTTTCAATTGAGAGAGGTTGTTCTAGGGGTTCGGACTGGAGACCATTATATGGTAGAAAGCGGACTCAATGATGGTGACGAAGTAGTGACCAACGGAGCCTTTACATTGGACGCAGAATCTCAACTAAGAGGTAATAACAGTATGATGAATCCAATTTCTGTTGTGGTTAATCTAGAGGATGCCGTTTTTAAGGAGGTAGAATTACCTGAATTCAAAGACTTTACAAACATGGTAACACCAGAATTTCAAAAGCAACTGACGGCCCTGTCTTTAGAATATGTCAAGTTAAAAGATTTGATGGTAGAAGGAGATGGTGATAAAATTCGTAAAGCAGGAATAGTGGTGGAAGGAGCTTTGAAAAATGTAGACATGAGCTTGACAAAAGGTGATGGGCATATGCATTGGATGGCCATGTTGAATCCTATGCAGGAAAGCCTAACGGCAATTAGTTCTACAGAAGATCGTGATGTACAGCGACTTCAATTTATCAACTTATCTAAGGCCTTGATCAATGCTGTTCAATCTTTTGGTACCAGTATAGATAGCCCTCTTTATGTTCAGTTTTGCCCGATGGCAAATCAAAATAAAGGGGCGACATGGATAAGTTTAAATGAAGAAATTATCAACCCCTACTATGGGGACGCAATGTTGAATTGCGGAAATATAGAAGACATTATAACAAACGAAAAATGAAAAAAGCAATCCTATTTATCGCATTGGCAGTCACAGTGGCTGCCTGCTCAAACAACAAAAACGATTCAACTTCTAATGCAAAAGCAGCAGTTAATTTGGTAGAAAAATACCTTGCATTAAAAGATGCATTGGTGGCTACAGATGCTGCAACAGCTAAGGCTGCAGCAAGTGATTTCATTAAGGTGAATACCAATGATAAATTGGATGCCGCTTTAAAGACAATTGCAGCAACAGACGATGTTGCAGCGCAGCGTGTGGCATTTGAAGCGCTTTCAATCAATATGTACTCGCTTGTGAAGACTTCTGGCGCTAATGTCACTTTATACAAGCAGTATTGTCCAATGGCCTTTAGTGGTAAGGGAGCTTATTGGTTAGCAATGGAAGAGGAAGTAAATAACCCGTATTACGGTGACAAGATGTTACACTGCGGATCTGTGCAGGAGACGATTGCCCAATAGAAATTCAATCTCAAGTATAGAAACAAAAAAGCAGATGTTAATCTGCCTTTTTTGTTTGATTACGACACTGTTTGTAGAGACACAAACATAGGCTTGTCTTAGCCTAACTTTTTGAATTTAATTCTAGTTGGCCCTACATCACCCAGTCGTTTCTTTTTGTTCTCTTCATAGTCAGAGAATGAGCCTTCAAACCAATATACTTGAGAATCACCTTCAAAGGCTAAGATGTGCGTGCAAACGCGATCTAAGAACCACCTATCGTGAGAAATGATTACTGCACAACCACCAAAGTTGTCCAATCCTTCTTCCAAGGCTCGAAGCGTATTAATATCCAAGTCGTTTGTAGGCTCATCGAGTAATAACAAGTTGGCACCTTGCTTCAATGTAAGTGCTAAATGCACCCTGTTTCTTTCTCCGCCTGATAGCTCTCCAACTTTCTTGTTTTGGTCAGACCCTCCAAAATTAAATCGACTTACGTAAGCCCTGGAGTTAATTTCTTTACCTCCTAATTGAATCAATTCATTGCCTTCTGAAATAGTTTCCCAAACAGACTTGTTTGGGTCCAGGTTATCATGTTCTTGATCTACATAAGCAATGTCAACAGTAGGCCCTACTTGAAATTCGCCAGCATCTGCCTTTTCTCTTCCTGTGATTAAATTAAAGAGGGTTGTTTTACCCGCTCCGTTTGGCCCCACGATTCCCACAATTCCACCTTGAGGTAAGGAGAAATCTAAGTTTTCGTATAACAATTTATCTCCAAATGCTTTAGAGACGTCATGGGCTTCAATTACTTTGGAACCTAATCGTTCTCCAGCAGGAATGTATAATTCCAACTTTGATTCTTTTTCCTTAGCTTCTTGACCTAATAATTTCTCATAAGCACCCAGTCTGGCTTTGGCCTTTGATTGACGACCCTTTGGTGACATGCGCACCCATTCCAATTCTCGCTGTAATGTCTTTTGCCTTTTGGATTCGGTCTTTTCTTCTTTGGCTAATCGCTTTTCTTTCTGTTCCAACCATGAGGAGTAATTGCCTTTCCAAGGAATACCTTCACCACGATCTAGCTCTAATATCCAGCCGGCAACATTGTCAAGGAAATACCTATCGTGCGTCACGGCTATAACTGTGCCTTTGTAATCACTTAAAAACCTCTCTAACCAATGCACAGATTCTGCATCAAGGTGGTTGGTAGGTTCATCCAATAGCAGTACATCTGGCTCTTGAAGCAAGAGCCTACAAAGCGCCACTCTTCTTTTTTCTCCACCAGAAAGATTTTTAATCGGAGCGTCTGATGGAGGAGTTCTTAATGCATCCATGGCACGTTCCAGCTTTGAATCAAGCTCCCATGCATTCATTTGGTCCAATTGATCCTGGACTTTTGCTTGCTCCTCTATAAGTTTGTCCATGGCGTCTGGATTGTCCAATACCGAAGGATCACCAAATTTTAAATTGATTTCTTCAAATTTAGCAAGAGCGTCTACAACATTTTGAACACCCTCTTCAACTACTTGCTTTACCGTTTTTTCAGGATCTAATTTTGGTTCTTGTTCCAACATGCCTACCGTAAATCCTGGTGAGAAAACTACTTCTCCCTGATACTCTGTATCCATACCCGCAATGATGCGAAGGAGGGATGATTTTCCAGAACCGTTGAGTCCTAAAACACCAATTTTGGCACCGTAAAAGAAGGAGAGGTAAATGTTTTTTAATACTTGTTTACTGGGAGGGTAGATCTTATTCACACCTGCCATTGAAAAAATTATCTTTTCGTCACTCATAGCTTAAAAATGTTGGGTAACAAATATGGTAAAATTATGCTTGTATGACTTTCAAATAGTCTTGAAATCTGTAATTTCGTGCCCTAATTTAAGATTAAGCAGTTTTGACAGCACAAGAGTACGGTTATATTAAGGATGGGAAGGTCTATAGGTCAGGGTTTTTGGAATACAAAGACCGAGAGATAGGCAAAGTGGTAGACTCAAATGAGAATGCAATTGATTATTTCCAAAAGAGATTTTCTCAAATCGAGGATCAATTTGAATCATTGAGTAAGAAAATTGAAGAAGCAGTTAACAAAGGTTCCTTTTTGGGGCATTTGAAACACTTGAAGAGTAGCCTCGGAGAATTTGATGCCATTGGTGATTTCGAATCTATTTCTAAAAAACTGACAGCGCTAGAAGAACAACTTCAAGGAAGTGTAAAGAACAATAGGGTAAAAAACCTTGAGATCAAAAGAGCTTTACTAATTGATTTGAGAGTGTTGGCCATTAGTAAAGAATGGAAGGCTGCGTCTCATCTTGTTAAAGAATTACAGCGAAAGTGGTCGAAGACTGGTGCGGTTGACGAAGAATTTTTCGAAGAAGTTGAGTCGTCATACAAAGCATTAATTCAGGGGTTTTATGACAACAGGGCTGTCTTTTATGCCGACTTGGATAAAATGATGAAGGAGCGAGAAACTTTTTATCATGAATTCTTGAAGAATGCCGAAGTGCTGCGTGAAATTCCATCTTTGGCTGAGCTAAGAGCAAAGATCAAAACATTGATGGATGAGTGGAAGGGACTTGGCCATATTCAAAGGGCTGAAAGAGATAAGTGTTGGGAAGCTTTTCAAAAGATAATCCAAGAATCACTTGAAAAGGCAAAAAAGGAAGCGAAGAAAATTACCAAGAAGCATCCTGCGGATAGTTTAAAAGACAGAAAGCAATTTTTGGTCAAATTGAATAAGATTACTACTGAGATTCATGCGCCATTCGATGTGAATCAGCTGAAGGCGGAATGGTCTAAGCTTGGGGCCGTAAGTAAGAAAGAGATGGATGCCATGCGGCAAGAGTATGGTAAACTCTTAATGGTGTTGAGTGAAGCCAGTTTTGTTACCGACTTAGCCAAGAAAAAGTTAAAAAAAGGTAGCAAGCCCGAAGAGTTAAAAAAGATGAAGATCCGATTGATGCGGGACTTGCTTGAAAGGGATAAGAGAGAGCTTCAAACTTTTAATGATAACTTGGGCAATTTTAGTACTGCAAAGGGCTTAGATAAAATAATTGGGAACAAATTAGAGTTGCAAGAAAAGAAAGTGGAGGTCAAGCAGTTTGTTCTAGACCAATTTCGAAAAGGATAATATTCTATAATCCGCTCACATACAGCTATAATCCCTTTAAAGGCTTTTGAAAATTAATTAGTCGGAAGAGTTTGATAATTTGGAATTAATTACATTCTTTTGCACGCAATTTAACAAGGATAAAAAATGTACTGGACGTTAGAATTAGCTTCATATTTAGAAGACGCCCCCTGGCCAGCAACCAAGGATGAGTTGGTCGATTATTCAATCAGATCAGGTGCACCTTTAGAGGTGGTTGAAAACCTTCAAGAGCTAGAGGATGATGGGCAACCTTACGAGAATATCGAGGAGATATGGCCTGATTATCCATCAAAAGATGATTTCTTCTTTAATGAAGACGAATATTAACTACAAGGCAGTCTAAACTGCCTTTTTTTATGCCCTTTAATGAGTGGCATTCAAAATCCTATTAACTCATAACTTCAGAATACCACTACCATCTTTAGCATTTATTTTGATGTCTAAATACACTATATTAAAAGTGTATTTTAGGATTACCCTTATAAATGAACATTAATCTTAAAGCTAAACAGGCCCAAACTTACGATGCCATTGTAGTTGGTTCTGGAATCAGTGGTGGCTGGGCATCCAAAGAGCTCAGCGAACGTGGCCTGAAAACGCTGGTAATCGAACGTGGTAGAAAGGTAGAGCACGTTAAAGACTACACGACCATGAACTTGGATACCTGGGACCTACCCAATAGAGGCAGGAATAATCCAGAAGAAATTAAAAAGGACTACCCTAAACAAAGCAGGACGGGTTACACTACTAATGAGGCGCACAAACATTTTTTCGTAAAAGACAGCGAACACCCATACCAAGAAAAGAATACCAGGTTCGACTGGATGAGAGGGTACCATTTAGGAGGGCGGTCACTGACATGGGGTAGACAGAGCTATCGCCTTAGTGATATTGATTTTACGGCCAATCTAAAGGACGGTTTTGGTGTGGATTGGCCGGTACGTTATAAAGACATTAAACCATGGTATGATTATGTTGAACGCTATATAGGTGTCAGCGGAGAAAAACGTGGTTTCAAGCAATTACCAGATGGTGAATTCCTGCCTCCTTTTGAATTGAACTGCGTTGAAAAGGATTTTCAGAAAGCAGTAGAGAGTAAATGGAACAACCGTTGGGTAACGGTAGGTAGAACGGCACATTTAACAGCGCCATTAGACACAATCAATGATAAACATAAAAATCCTGGTAACCGAACTCCTTGCCAAACAAGGAACCGGTGCATGAGAGGCTGCCCTTATGGAGGGTATTTTTCAAGCCTTTCTTCAACATTGCCGGCTGGTGTAGAAAGTGGTAATCTTACAATTTTGACTGATGGAATTGTTCATGAAGTCATATATGACGATGCTACTCAAAAGGCCAAAGGCGTTAGGGTAATCAATCAAGAAACCAAGGAAACAACAGAATACCATGCTAAAGTCATTTTCTTATGTGCTTCAGCTATTGCTTCTGCTTCAATTCTAATGCAATCGAAAAGTGCTCGTTTCCCAAATGGTTTAGGGAATGATTCTGGAGAATTAGGACATAATATAATGGACCATCATTTGGGTTCTGGAGCAAGGTCTAGAGTAGACGGTTATGAAGACAAATATTATAAAGGAAGAAGACCAAGTGGTATTTATATTCCCCGCTTCAGAAATTTAGGAAAGGGATCAGAAAGGAAAGATTTTGTAAGGGGCTATGGTTACCAAGGTGGCGCCGGAAGAGCAGGCTGGGGTAGAAATATTGCTGAAATGAGAGTCGGTGGTGCAGTAAAAGATGCCGTTATGGAACCAGGAGGTTGGACCATGGGATTCATGGGTTTTGGAGAGGTTTTGCCTCAACATAAAAACTACATGAAACTCGATTATGATAAACTCGATAGCTGGGGATTACCGCAAGTTGAATTTGATGCAGGTAATTTTCATGAGAATGAATATGCCATGCGAAAGGATATTCAAGTAGCTGGAGCCGAGATGCTTGAAGCGGCAGGTTTCAAAGATGTAAGTACTTATGATAATGGTCCTCACATGGGCTTAGGGATTCATGAAATGGGAACTGCTCGGATGGGTAGAGATCCTAAAACTTCGGTATTGAATAAATGGAATCAAATTCACGCATGTAAAAATGTGTTTGTTACGGATGGTGCATTTATGGCTTCTTCTGCATGTCACAATCCGTCATTGGGCTATATGGCATTTTCGGCAAGGGCTGCAAATTATGCTGCTGATCAAATAAAAAAAGGAAACCTCTAAATCATGGAAAGAAGAGACGCATTAAAAAATCTAGGATTTGGCTCGATGGCCTTGTTTACTTCGACTGCTTTGTTTGGAGCGCTTCAAGGATGTTCCTCAACTCCTGAAGTTGATTGGAACCCTGTATTCTTAGCACCTGATGAAGCGGCACAATTAGAGCAAATTTGTGAAGGTATCCTGCCCAAAACAGATACGCCAGGAGCAACAGAAGCAGGAGTAGCCAATCATTTGGATCAGGCACTATCGGCTATTTATAAAAACAGAGAAGCCGATTTCTTTAAAAAAGGCATGGCCGTTTTTGTTGACAGGTTTGAAGACAATAGCGAGGTGAGTTTTAGCAAAGCCAACACAGATCAGGTTACGGATGTCATCAATGCCTATTTTAAGAAATACAAGGCCGATGAAAGCATCCTCAAAGACTATCGCGCTGCCTTCAATGATGAAGGGAATAAAACAGAAGACTTTTTAGAGACTTACTTTGTAACCAATGTAGTAGATTCTACTTTTTGGAGTTATTTCACTTCAGAATTAGTAGGTAAAGAAGTGATGCGTTATGACCCAATCCCGGGGAAATATGAAGGCTGCATTCCCTACAATAAAGGAGATAAGTCTTGGTCAAGCGTTTGACAGATAATCTAAAAAATTGAATCTAAACCTTAAAACTAAACAGGTACAAACTTACGATGCCATTGTTGTTGGTTCTGGTATCACCGGAGGCTGGGCAGCAAAAGAGCTAAGTGAAAAAGGCTTGAAGACCTTAGTCCTTGAGCGTGGTAAAAATGTAGCACACATTAAGGACTACACCACTGCCATGAAGGACAAATGGGAGCTGCCCAACCGTGGCAAGACTCCGCCGGAAGAGATTGAAAAGGACTATCCTAAACAGAGCCGTACAGGTTATACCATTAACGAGACAGACAAACATTTTTTTGTAAAAGACAGTGAGCATCCGTATTCGGAAACGAAGCGATTCGATTGGATGCGGGGTTATCAATTGGGTGGCAGGTCATTGAACTGGGGCAGGCAGAGTTATCGTTGGAGCCCAATGGACTTTGAGTCAAATGCGAAAGATGGGCATGGAGTAGATTGGCCAGTACGGTACAAAGAAATTGCACCTTGGTACGATTATGTGGAGAAATTCGCAGGCATAAGCGGGGAAAATCGTGGGTTCAAAATGTTACCAGATGGACATTTTTTACCCCCAATGGAAATGAGTTGTGTGGAGTCACATTTCCGAGAAAAAGTAGAAAGCAAAATCAAAGACCGATTTGTTACTATTGGTAGAACAGCACACCTCACTGGGCCTTTGCCACATGATAATGTTGGTAGAAGGAGTAACTGTTTACATCGAAACCGTTGTAGAAGAGGCTGCCCTTATGGTGGTTACTTTAGTAGTTTGGCGGCAACATTACCAGCAGCGGAAATCACAGGAAATTTGACCATCGCTACGGATGCCATTGTTCATCATATCATTTATGATGCGAAGACAAAAAAAGCCACTGGCGTTAGGGTAATTAATAAGAACACAGGTGAGCATTCTGAATTTTATGCAAAGGTCATCTTCCTATGCGCTTCGACTGTGGCTTCAGCTTCCATATTAATGCAATCTCAAAGCGATCGTTTCCCAGATGGAATGGGCAATGACAGTGGCGAATTGGGTCGAAATATTATGGACCATCACCTTGAGGTAGGCGCTTATGGCAAGCATGAAGGGTTTTTGGATAAATACGAAAAAGGGAGGAGGCCAAATGGTGTTTACATCCCAAGGTTCCGCAACATAGACAATCGTTCAAATACTAATGACTTTTTGAGAGGTTATGGCTATCAAGGATATTCGTCTCGAGATGATTGGACCCGAGGAATTGCTGAAATGCAAGTAGGTAAAGCAGCAAAAGACAAACTCTTTTATCCTGGGCTTTGGAACATGGGACTTGAAGGTTTTGGTGAATGTTTACCGGAACATGAGAATAAAATGACCCTGGATTATGACAAAAAAGACCAATGGGGATTGCCTACTATTAATTTTGATGCTGGCTTTGGTGATAATGCCGATGCTATGCGTAAAGACATTGCAGTAAACGCTGCGGAGATGCTTGAAGCTTCCGGGTTTAAAGGCATTGAAACTTACGATTATGGCGCTAATATGGGTTTAGGGATTCACGAAATGGGTACCGCCCGAATGGGTAAAGACCCTAAAACATCTGTACTCAACAAATGGAATCAATTACATGCTGTAAAGAATGTCTTTGTAACCGATGGCGCTTTTATGACTTCATCTGCTTGCCAAAACCCTTCATTGACCTACATGGCATTCACCGCAAGAGCCTGCGATTATGCGTTTAAGGAGCTAAAGAAAGGAACGCTGTAATCTTAATTCATCACATAAAACCGCATTCCTAATTTGTAATTTTCATGTTGAAATTGAGAGGCTCACTCCAAGTGTGGCTCTCATTGTTCACCCATCTACTAAATACTAGCTACTGATTACTTCTTTAATCATTATTACAATACCGCAAGTCTGTGACTTGTGGTTATTTACCCAATACCCGATTTACTAATTACCCCCCTTATAAGGCCTCAATTCATTCCACTTATCGATAAATTTTGTAGCTGCTTCGACACTCCTCAGGGTGCCATTTCTACCTCTTTCTAATGTAGACTCATTTGGATTCCGTTCTCCCCAAACTCCTGTGCTTGACATTTCAGCGGTGGAAGTTTTTTTACCAGTTGATTCTGCTTTTAAACCTTCAGCTAGAAAAACCATTAAAGCAGTAGGGTCACCAGCAATTACTTGCGGTAAGATGGCCTGCATATGTTCCGGCAGTGTTAAAACTGGCGTTACAGCTTTGTCCATTTGAACTAAACTTGGAATTAAGTACATCGAGGTGGAGGTTTCGGGTGTTCCTCCATGCCTATCGAACAGCGTGGCAGGCGTACGATTGGTGTTTGGAGTAGTTGATCTTGAGTAAAAGGGACTTACGGCATCTCCATAGCTCACAGCAATACCGCCAGTAGTTTGGTTGATTTGGTCTACTAAAAGTGTACTTATGGCACGATTACCGCCATGTGCGTTCATGATGATGAATCGTTTGAAACCATGATGAATTAGGCTCTTGACTGCTTCTAAATGTACTGCTAGAATTGTTTCTGCTGATAAGCTTATTGTTCCAGCGAAGCCCATATGATAAGGGGATTGGCCAGCCATCAAGATGGGAGCAATCAATATATCCCTTTCTTGGGCAATCAGTTTTGCTCTTTCTACTCCGTTCAGAAAGTCAGTTCCAATTGGTAAATGACCAGCATGTTGCTCTAATGCACCTACTGGAATTAAAACCATGTCTGACCGAGTAAGGAAATCCTCGACTTCCAATACTGACATGTGTGGCAGGTAGTTTTTCACCTTTTTTTCAGTCCAGAGCGGATTGGTTTGCGATGTAAGAAGGTTTAAAAAACTGACTGATATAAGAAATAAAAGGATGGTTTTTCTCATGACTTCAAAATTTAGAATGAAACAAAAATTAGTCATTCTAAACTTTGAAAACCATACTTATTTTAATTCTGGCTAATTGTTACTTGGAAAATATTTTGGCTTCAGACAGTATTTCATCTAAAGTGCCAATTGGGAGGTCAGTATTGGGGTCGATGTATAACACCTTCATTCTTGATCTTTTGCCTTGATAAAGTAAAGGATGATCAATTTTGCCCCCATTCACAACACCGAGGTAAGGTTGATTAGTTTTTTTGTCAGCATGTAGATAGCAGAACATTTTCCCTTTATAAAGGAACATTGGGAGCTTGTATTTCCACGACTCAGTAATCTGATCATCAAAAGCCAACAACCAAAGCCTAATTGCTTCATAGCAACTTTTATTAGGCTCTGATTTATGGAAATACCAATTGTCTATTTCACGGAGCATGGGATTAACTTACTACAGTTCTCTTACCCAAACATTTCTAAATCTTAGCGGATTGCCATGGTATTGGAGTTTTATAGGGCCTTTTCCATGTGCTATGTTTTTCGGTAATCCGATGTACTCTGTTGTGCCTTTTATCTCCACATGATTTTGGATTAAAACACCATTGTGCATGACCGTGATGTAACCCGAACTAGTTTTATAACCATCTTTATTGAAAACGGGTGCCTTGAAAATGATGTCGTAAACATTCCATTCACCCGGACCATTCATTGCATTTACAAGAGGGATTGATTGCTTATACAATGCTCCGGCTTGTCCATTTGGGTAAGTAGTGTTGTTGTAACTATCAAGCACTTGAATCTCATATTTGTCTTGAAGATACACCCCAGAATTCCCTCTGCCTTGTCCTTCACCGACAACCTCACTCGGCGTTCTCCATTCTACATGCAATTGGACATCCCCAAAACTTTGCTTTGTAATGATATCTCCAGACTCTTTTTTGACTTCCATGTAACCATCCTTGATAATCCAAGAGGCTTCATTTCCATTATGATGTTTCCATGCATCCAAATTGCTCCCGTCAAATAAAACAATCGCATCTGAAGGCGCTGTTGAACCGTTGCCGGGATCAATCACTTTTGGGACTGGTTCCCAAACTTCAGTAACTTTAGGGTCTTTAATTTGTGCCATTGAAAAATGGCAAATTGCTACGGTGGTAATTACTAGTAAAAGTCTTTTCATTTTTTTAAATCTATAATTTATGTCTTAAGCATCAAGTTTTAAGCATCAAGCCTTAAGTATCGAGTCTATAATCTATAATCTAATGTCAAATATCTAATGTCACTTTACTAATCCAATCCAAGAATATTATTAAAATCTTCATCAGAAATGGCGGATCCGGCAAAATCATCAAATGATTTGTTGGTGGTTTGAATTATGAATTCATTGATGTATTGTGCACCTTCTGAGGCTCCTTGTTCTGGAGATTTGATACAGCATTCCCATTCAAGCACTGCCCATCCATCAAAACCATATTGGGTCAGTTTAGAAAAGATAGACTGGAAATCTACCTGGCCATCGCCTATAGAACGAAACCTGCCTGGTCGATCAATCCATTCTTGGAAACCACCATAAACTCCTGATTTTCCTGTAGGGTTAAATTCGGCATCTTTAACATGGAACATTTTTATGAAATCGTGATAATGGTCGATATAAGTCAAGTAATCTAGTTGCTGTAGCACAAAATGACTTGGGTCATACAGCATTTTCACCCTATTGTGTTTTCCAGTAGCTTCATAAAACCTTTCAAATGAAATGCCATCATGTAAATCTTCACCAGGATGAATTTCATAGCAAGCATCCACTCCACATTGATCAAAATGATTCAGAATGGGCTGCCATTTTTTAGCCAATTCTGCAAATGCTTTATCTACAAAACCTACTGGTCGTTGAGGCCATGCATAAAAATAAGGCCAGACATAACCTCCCGAAAAGGTAGCATGTACATCTAATCCTAAATTCATAGAAGCTGTACCTGCTTTTTTCATTTGATCAATAGCCCAATCGTTCCTTTGGTATTTATTGAGTCCCTCTGGTGCAAAGCCTTTGAAGAGCTCTTCATAGGCAGGATGAACGGCTACCAATTGCCCTTGAAGATGTGTGGACAGCTCACTTATTTCTATTCCGTGATTGGCTAAAGTACCTTTCAATTCATCACAATAGCCTTTGCTTTCAGCGGCTTTTTCTAAATCTATTAGTCGACTGTCCCAAGTTGGAATCTGAACAGCCTTATAGCCAAGGTCGCTTGCCCATTTTGCAATGCTGTCTAAACTGTTGAATGGTGCTTGATCACCGGCAAATTGCGCCAAAAAAATTGCTGGCCCTTTCATGGTCTTCATCGTATTTAAATTTTTGTCCAAGTATTACTATTTGCATTTGAATCCACTGCAGCTTGCATGAAGCGCATGCCCCTTACCCCTTCACTTAACCTTGGGTAGATGTGATTTTCTCCATTACCTGAAATGTCGTTGGCAAAGTTTTGATAGATATTTGCAAAAGCCTCTAAGTAGCCTTCTGGGTGCCCTCCAGGTGTACGCGTTAATGCAGCTGCAGAAGCGGTCCTTGCACTGAATCCCGTAGTGACTTTTTGTGCAGGCTTGCCCTGATATTTTAAAATCAATTCATTCGGATTCATCTGGTGCCATTCTATACTGGCTTTATCTCCATAGATGCGAATGTTTAAATTATTCTCCTCGCCAAAAGCTACCTGCGAAAAGTTCATACTGCCATGAATACCAGATTGCATTTTTAGCATTACTTGACCATCATCATCTAACAAACGATTGGGAACCACTTTGTTCAAATAGGCAGCAACGGAATCTATTTGTTGGCCTAACATGGTTTCTACTAGATTGGCGGCATGAACACCAATGTCTCCTAAAGCGCCGCCAAGCCCCGACTTCTTCGGGTCTGAACGCCAAATGGCTTGCTTGTTTCCATTGGCCTCTTCAGGCGCACTCAACCAACCTTGTAGGTATTCAACTATCACTTTTCTTGGTGTCCCTATTTCACCTGCTCGAATTATTTCTTTTACTTCTTGGACTAAAGGGTATCCGGTATAAGTGTAAGTGACGGCAAATTTCAGGTCTTTTTCGGTAGCATTTTTCTCAAGTGAAATAGCGTCCTCAAGTGTAGAAGTTAAGGGTTTGTCGCAGATGACATTGAAGCCATGATCTAATGCCATTTTTGCCTGTGGAGAATGCATGTGATTGGGTGTTACAATCGATACAATCTCAATTCTCTCATCGGCAGGAAGCTGTGCTTCTGTTTTAAGCATAGTTTCATAATCTGGATAAATGCGCTTCGGATCAAGGGCCAATGCCGCTCCGGACCTGAGGGATTTTTCAGGGGTACTACTCAGCGCTCCTGCAACCAAATCAATGTTGCCGGCAATCCTTGCAGCAAGTCGGTGAACTTCTCCAATGAAGGCGCCTTCACCACCACCGATCATTCCCATTTTTAATCTCTTTGCCATTAATCTTCGAGTTTTTTCAGTTTTACAGTTTTAAATTGAATTGGGTGACTTTCACTTTGCAAGGAGATGTATCCTTCACTTAAAGCTTTGCCATCAATTTTCACATTTTCGTTATAATTATTTACCGCACCACCACCGATTGCTGGATTGGTGTATTGAATCACGGTATCACCTTCAATGATGTGAGCGATCAGCTCATTTCCTTTTACTAAAACATCCATGGTTACCCATTCTTCTCCATGATAAGTGGGTGCATCGGCAGTAATGCAATGCTGGGTTATTAACTCCCCATCTATGTCCACATTTGTACCGGGGGTGCATAAATTTCCAGTTGGGCGAGGACTTGTCCCATTTCCGCCTAGAAACTGTACCTCTATAGAAATTGGAAAGTTCTGATCAAGCCCCATTGATTCAGGTGACTGAGAATGTAGCATGACACCGCTATTTTTAAAGGCCCAGCTTGGTCCACCTGCCACTTGTTCACCTATGATTCGGTATTCTATTCTGAGCAAGTAATTTGAAAATTTCTCTTTGTAGAAGAGGTGCCCGAATTTCTCCTCAAAATTGTCATATTCATCATAATTGACGGAGAGGAAACCGTCTTCTACTCTGAATGTGTTCTTGTGATTATCATTGAGGGCATAACCAGTGATCTTTGGCTCCCATCCATCTAAATTTTCTCCATTAAAGAGGTCGATCCACGCTTCTTTTTGCTGGCATGATAAAATAAACAGGCAAAGATATAATGACAGTGCGATCTTAATTGTCTTTGAATTCACGGTTAGGAAATTTGTCAAGCAACCAATTTAGCAAAAAGCATTGCTAAATCATTATGATTTTATTCGTGAAGAAAAGCAGCTGCGATAACAAGATCTTCTTTAGTGGTGATTTTTATGTTTTTGTAATCTCCCTGAACAAGATGAATGTTATTCCCATCCTTTTCCATGACAGTAGCATCATCGGTGAATTCAGGGCTAAAATTGGTTTCATATGCCTTGCTAATTGAGGCAAAATTGAATGTCTGAGGCGTTTGAATTGACCAATATTGACTTCTGTCGACAGCCATGTTTTGACTTCCTTCAATCCTTCGAATAGAATCTTTAAGAGGAACAGCGGCAATACCGCTACCAAATTTTTCTGCAGCTTCGAAAGCGTTGGTGATTACTTCATTTGAGATTAAGGGGCGTACACCATCGTGAATTGCGACGACTCCTTCAATTGATTTTATAGAAGCAAGTCCATTTTTGACAGACTGAAAGCGCGTGTCCCCACCAAAAACAATCTTATGCTGCTGTTTATAATCGTATTTTTTGCAAAGCGATTCCCAATAAGTGAGTTGATGTTCAGGTAAGACAAGCGTAATTTGAATTGCCTCCGAATATTTAACGAATGCATCGATGGTATGCATTAATATTGGCTTGCTGTCAAGCGGTAGAAACTGTTTAGGCACATTACTACCCATTCGATTTCCACTTCCACCTGCTACTATAATGGCAAATTGTTGCATTCGCTTTTGATGTTTATATTAAGGTAAGCAATGATGCTAAATATACACTGCTTTCATCATTTTAAACACCTGCGAATTGTTTATCATGCAAAAGAACTAAGCCCAAAACGGAAGGTAGTCCCTTGATTAGGTTGGCTTACAACGCTTAAAGTTGAATTATGGATTTCTAATATTTTCTTTGCTATTGCTAAGCCAAGTCCTGAACCATCTGTTAACTTGTTAGACCCTGCTTTCTTAAACCGTTCAAAAATATGTGTTATTTCGTTTTTAGAAATCCCAATGCCTGTGTCCTTTATTGATACATAGATATCCGTTTGATCCGCGATCAAACCAATAGTAACTGTTCCTCCAGATGGTGTGAATTTTAAAGCGTTGTCCATTAGATTTTGAATCACGCGCTCCACTAAACTTATATCTGCAAATACTAAAGGGAGCTTTTCTTCTACTTCTAGTTTCACCTCTATTTTCTTATCCTGTGCTAAAGTTTGATAATTTTCATAGACATCATGTGTCAGATCAACAATCGAGAAAGGTTCTTTAATTGGGGTGATTTGTTTGGCTTCTAATTTTGAATATTCAAACAATTGATCTATCAGTTTGGAAAGTTTTTCAATGCTTTTTTGAACAATGTCAAGAAACTTTGAGCGGTCTGATTCGGTAATTGTGTCTTTCTTTATTTGTAGGGTTTCTATATACCCTTGCATGATGGCTAATGGTGTTCTAAGGTCGTGAGAGACATTAGCAATCAATTCTCTGCGCAATGAACCCACAGATTTAAGTTCTTCAATATTTGATACAATAGTGTCGGCCATGCCATTGTATGTTTCGGCAAGTACGGAGAGGTCAATTTGTTCAGCATTGCTCACTCTAGCAGTCAAATCACCTTCTTTGAATCTCCTTACTGTGTTTATTATTTCTCGAAGGTTTTTAGTGGGGAACCAGATAGCAAAAATACCAATTAGACCTGCAAAAATGAGCGTAGCGATCGAAGCCCCCAATCCAAGTTTTAGGAAATAACTTGAGGCCAAGCTGTTCGTTACTGCTACAAATTCTTGACCCGCTAAAATGATATAGATAAAACCTTTTTTTCCTTGTAATTCAAATGGAGCGGCAGAAAAGATCTTCTTGCTACCAGGATTTCTAGGGTCATCTCCGAGGATGTATTTTTCACCTTTTGTACTTATGAAGTCATGGATTGGCTGCGTATTAATCTGAGTGGCTGACTTATGATTCCTATTGAACATCCAATGTTTTGGATTAGAAAGAAGAAATTTTAATGAATAATCACCCTATTGAGGTCTTAGTTAATGATTTTAGGGCTGTGATAAAAAATTGAACTTAATGTGAATGACCTGCAATGCTGAGCCATTTGTTTTGTAGAAAAAAATAGAGAAATGAAAAATTTGAAATTAATAGCACTCGTGATGAGCTTAAGTTTTATAGCTGTCAGTTGTAATGATGATGATGGACCAACATCCGGAAATTTGGTTTTAGACTTGAGTGGTTTGGAAGCACTTGGTAGTGGTTTTGCGTATGAGGGATGGCTTATCGTTGATGGTAGCCCCGTGAGCACAGGTGTTTTCACCATTGATGAAAGTGGTGTCGCATCACAGACTAGCTTCGAAGCTGAGAATAGTGACTTGACCGCTGCGACAAAATTTGTTTTGTCAATCGAACCGTCACCTGATACAGATCCTGCACCTGCAGCAACCAAAGTATTAGTAGGGGACTTTGCCAATGGCAGTGCCACCTTGACCACAGCAATAGTGGGAGACTTTTCAAATGCGTCAGGAGCATTCTTCCTAAGAACACCAACAGATGAAAATGGTACAAATAATGGCAATGATGAGAATGGTGTTTGGTTCGGAACACCAGGAGCACCTCCTACAAGTAATTTTGTATTACCCACATTAGCCGATGGATGGGTTTATGAAGGCTGGGTTGTAGGCGACAATGGACCAATTACTACTGGAACATTCAGTGCATTTGATAGGGTAGATGACAATGATCCATTTAGTGAATCTATGCAGCCTAGTCCTCCAATTCCAGGAGAAGATTTTTTCTTAAATGCGCCAACAGGAGAAACTTTTCCTTTGGATGTTAGCAATAGAACAGTAGTCATTTCTGTTGAGCCAATGCCTGATAACTCAGCAGCACCATTCGCATTAAAGCCACTAGTAGGCACTGCAGGTTCTGAGACAGCCCCAGCTACGCATGCCTTTGGACAGAACTTGGGTTCATTACCAACTGGTACTGCCTCTTATTAATCAGCAAAAGATGATTTGGATGAAATTTCGAATCCTTTTTTGCAGGACATAAAAAAAGCCTCTTGAATTTTCAAGAGGCTTTAAAATATTTTCGTTTATGATTAGATAATCAACATGGCATCACCATAGCTAAAGAACCTGTATTTTTCTTTAATGGCTACCTTGTATGCATTCATCAAGTTATCATAACCAGCAAATGCAGAAGCTTGCATTAGTAATGTTGATTCAGGCATATGGAAATTAGTCACCATAGCATTACAAATCTTAAAATCGTATGGAGGGAAAATGAATTTGTCTGTCCACGCTTCATTCGCCTTTAATCTACCACCAGCTGAAACTGAAGATTCTAAAGAACGCATTGATGTTGTACCAATAGCACAAACTCTTTTCTTGTTGTCCAACGCATTATTAACTAAGCCAGCTGTGGCCTCATTAATCATGTAATGCTCTGAATCCATTTTATGTTTAGTCAAATCTTCAACATCAACAGGTCTGAAAGTGCCTAGGCCAATGTGAAGTGTGACAGGAGTAATCGCAACACCTAATATCTCAAGCTTCTTCATTACTTGAAGCGTAAAGTGAAGTCCAGCTACAGGAGCAGCAACAGCACCAATATGCTCAGCATAAATAGTCTGGAATCTTTCTTTGTCTTCAGGTTCTGTTTCTCGTTGGATTGTTCTTGGTAAAGGTGTTTCACCTAGTTGATCAACTGTATTGTAGAATTCTTCATCCGTTCCATCAAACAAAAACCTAATGGTCCTTCCTCTCGAAGTTGTGTTGTCAATTACTTCAGCAACTAATTCACCGTCACCAAAGTAGAGTTTATTACCAACACGAATTTTTCTCGCTGGATCAACCAAAACGTCCCAAAGGTGCATTTCTTTATTGAGCTCTCTCAATAAGAATACCTCGATTTGAGCACCGGTTTTTTCCTTCTGACCATAAAGCCTGGCTGGAAAAACTTTAGTGTTGTTATTCACTAAAACATCGCCATCACCGAAGTAATTGACAATGTCTTTGAAAGTTTTATGTTCAATGTCTCCTGTTTTACGGTCTAAAACCATAAGACGTGAGTCATCTCTATTTTCTGTAGGGTACTTTGCAATTCTGTCTTCTGGAAGATCAAATTTGAAAGCGGACAATTTCATCCTGGTGATTTGTGTAATCTGCTGCGTCATCGTAAATAGTGTGCAAAGATACTAATAAAATTGGACGTCTCATACTATATAGTTTGGTTTTAGTTGTGGCAGAATGTCTGTGATTATAAAAACTACCAATTGTTTTCTTCTCCCATTCAACCTTACAAAATCCCGATCAGTAGTGCTTTTATAATATTTAAGTAATTGCACGAGGTAAATGTTTACTTTTTTTGATTCTTTGCGTTTACAAAGAAAGGCTTAGTCTTACCCTTATCTAAAAAAGTGACCACGTGGGAATATTTTTAAAATTATTGATTGAAAGTGTGAGGTTTGCTTGGCAAGTGCTTACAACCAATTTACTGAGAACAACATTGTCATTATTAGGAGTGACAATCGGTATCATGCTAATTATCACCGTATTCACTTTTGTGGATTCTTTAGAGAAGAACATACGCGATAGCTTGGACTTCTTAGGTTCCAATACAGTTGTTGTGGGTAAGTTTCCTTTTGACGGTCCTGATCCAAATTTTCCATGGTGGAAATATTTCAGAAGGCCGAATAATAGCTTCAGAGAGTATGAGTTTATTGAAGCTAATATGAAGTCGGCCTTGGCCGTGTCAATTGCCGGCCAAAGAAATACTACCGTAAAAAGACTGAGTAGTAGTCTAAGTAGCGTTGATATTTATGGAGTCAGCTATGACTATCAACGGGTTTATGAGATTCCCGTGGGCTATGGCAGGTATTTTACCCAACAGGAAATTGATGGTGGAAGAAATGTTGTGATTATAGGTGACGAGGTTGCCAAATCATTATTCCCCAATGAAAATCCTATAGGCAAAGATGTGAAAATCCGTGGGTATAAAATGCGGATTATTGGTGTTATGGACCGAGAAGGAGAGAGTTTCTTGGGTACTCCTAGTAATGATGACAGGGTATATATACCCTATAAGTTCTTCACCAAGATGTACTATATAGGTACTCGTTTTGGAGTTAACCCATCAATAGCCATTAAAGGGTTTGAATCAGACATTGGTTTGGTCGAAGCTCAAAATGAACTAGAAGGGTTATTAAGAAAAGTGAGGGGACTGAAACCTAAGGAGCCTTCAAATTTTGCACTTACACGGCCGGAGGCGATCGTAGAGTTACTAGGCGGTATTTTTGATGTGTTAGGACTTGCAGGAGCTGTGATAGGTAGTTTTGCAATATTAGTAGGGGGGTTTGGGATAATGAACATTATGTTCGTCTCGGTTCAGGAAAGGACGAGAATTATTGGTATTCAAAAATCTCTGGGGGCAAAGAACTACTTCATTCTTTTCCAATTTCTATTCGAATCAATCTTTTTATGCTTGATTGGAGGTGCTTTTGGAGTATTGATCGTCTATTTGATAACCTTTATCCCGTTTGGGGATTTGGAAGTAATATTATCATTGAAAAATATTATAACAGCAGTCGTTATTTCAAGTGTTATTGGTGTTGTTGCGGGAATTATACCTTCGGCACGTGCAGCGAGGTTAGACCCTGTTGAAGCTATTCGAAGTCAATGATAATTTGATATAGAAATAAAAAAGCCCAATTGAATTTTCAATTGGGCTTTTTTATTTAATGAAGATTTGAAAACCTTATGAAGCTTCGTCTATGTCTTCACCATTAATTTTTGCTTTTACCTTTTTCTCTAGTTCTTCTGCTAGCTCAGGGTTGTCTTCAATCAGTCTTTTCACTGCATCACGTCCTTGTCCAAGCTTTTCTCCTGCATATGAGAACCAGGAGCCAGCTTTTTTAATGACTTCAAGTTCTACACCGAGATCCAAAATTTCTCCAGATTTAGAAATACCCTGCCCATACATAATGTCAAACTCGACAATTTTAAATGGAGGTGCCATCTTATTTTTCACCACTTTGACCTTGGTACGATTTCCGAGGACGTTATCTGCGTTTTCTTTGATTTGACCAATCCTACGAATATCAAGTCGTACGGAAGCATAAAATTTAAGTGCGTTTCCACCAGTTGTTGTTTCTGGATTACCAAACATTACACCAATTTTTTCTCTTAACTGGTTAATGAAAATACAAGAGCATCCTGTTTTACTAATAGTACCAGTCAGTTTTCTGAGTGCTTGAGACATAAGCCTTGCGTGAAGCCCCATCTTACTGTCTCCCATTTCACCTTCAAGTTCACTTTTAGGTACTAAGGCAGCAACTGAATCAATTACAATAATATCTATTGCCCCAGATCGAATAAGGTGCTCTGCAATTTCAAGTGCCTGCTCACCATTGTCAGGTTGTGAGATTAATAGGTTTTCAGTATCGATACCGAGTTTCTCTGCATATCCTCTATCGAAAGCGTGCTCAGCATCAATGAAGGCAGCCATACCGCCAGCTTTTTGTGCTTCTGCAATGCAATGCATTGAAAGTGTCGTCTTCCCTGATGATTCTGGGCCATATATTTCAACCACTCTTCCTCTTGGAATACCCCCAATGCCCAAGGCAATATCAAGCCCCAAGGACCCAGTTGGAATAGAAGGTTGGTCGCTTACAACTTCATCACTTAGTTTCATTACGGTACCTTTCCCGTAAGATTTTTCTAATTTATCTATGGTTAATTGTAAGGCTTTTAACTTTTCGGAATTTTCACTCATGGCTAAAAATATTAGTATTTTGAATAGTCTGTGAAGATAGTAGTATTGCAATCAATTATCAAAGAAATAAGTGTCGTTTAATATGGTTAATTTTCAAATTAAATATGGCAGCTAAGCGAAAATTGAAAAAGGGACTTTTGGTTCTTATTGGATTGCTGGTATTAATTTACTTGTGGCAGTTTCAACTGGTCAATTATGGGCTCATGCAATTACGGGGTCAGCTTGAGGTGGTCTATGGTGCCGAGTCTCTTGAAGACTTCTTAGAAGATCCGACGACTTCAGATGAAAACAAGGCTAAAATTGAATTGGTCCTTGAAATAAGAGATTTTTCATTCAATCAACTTGGGATTGATTATAGTGAGAATTATACGACTGTTTTTGATCAAAATGATGAGCCGTCAATGTGGGTAGTGTCTGCTTGTGATCCTTTTTCATTTACTCCGAGAATCTGGAAATTCCCAGTGATTGGTGGTTTTCCATATAAGGGATTCTTTAAAAAGGGAAAAGCGATTGAAGAGGCACGTAGAATTAAAGAAAGTGAGGCTTTGGATGTAAGGGTAAGGACTGCAGGTGGTTGGTCTACTTTGGGTTGGTTTAAAGATCCGATATTGTCTAATATGCTAAAGCGGTCTGAAGGTGATTTAGCAAGTTTATTAATTCATGAACTAACGCACGGTACACTGTTTGTCAAAGACTCTGTTTCATTCAATGAAAATTTAGCGTCGTTCATTGGTGATAAAGGCGCGGTTATGTTTATGGAAAATAAATATGGAAAAGAATCGCCTGAAGTCATCGGTTACAAAAATAAAATGACTGATGAAGACATGTACATTGATTATGCTCTTGAATCCGCTTCAAGACTTGATAGCCTTTATAAAGCGATTACGGATTGGACCTTGGAAGAAAAGAAGCAGGCAAAAGAGGACATGTATGACAGCATTAAGTTAAAATTCACTGAAATAGAATTCCTTTCGGATAGGTACAAAGGCTTTTATGAAAATCTTCAGCCTAATAACACCTACTTCATGTCTTTTTTAAGGTATAACTCTCAATTGGATGTGTTGGAGGAAGAGTTTCAGAAAAATTTCCATGGTGACATAAAGTTGTATTTAGCCCATCTCAAAGAAAATTATCCTTCCTTATAGAAGGATATGATCTGTTATATAGTAGGGTGTAAAAAATGGAAAGTAAAATTGACATCTATGTGATTTCAACTTGTAATAACTATTTTTAAAAGCAAATATTTTTCAAATTTGGGTAACTTTGTAGGGTCCCGAAGGGAACAATAAATCAATAAATGAATTATGGCGAATGTTCAAAATCACAGGGTACTCATAGTTGATGATGACTTAGATATTCTTGAATTGCTAAAGTATAATTTAGAAAAAGAAGGATATGAAGTACAGACGGCGTCGAACGGAATCTCAGCTGTAGGAATAGCTAGGAAATTTCTTCCTGAATTGGTTCTCCTGGACATTATGATGCCGCAACAGGATGGTGTTGAGACTTGTAGGCAATTGAGGGAGATTCCTGAATTGGCTAATGCGCACATTACATTTTTAACTGCTCGCGCAGAAGAATACTCAGAGGTAGCGGCTTTTGGTGTTGGTGCAGATGACTATATCATTAAACCGATCAAGCCAAGGGCCTTGATGAGTAGGATTAGTTCCTTGTTTAGAAAGGAGAAAAAAAGCACACAAGTTCCAAAAGTTGTAGTAGGGGATTTGTCAATTGACAAAACAAGTTATACTGTAAAGGTCAAAGGAAATAACATGACACTCCCTAAAAAGGAATTCGAACTGCTCTACTTTTTAGCTCAAAATCCAAATAAAGTATTTAGTCGAGATGATTTACTTCAGAATATTTGGGGTACTGATGTCTACGTATTAGCACGAACGGTTGATGTTCATATAAGGAAGGTGCGTGAAAAAATTGGTGATGGTTATATCACTACTGTTAAAGGGGTGGGCTATAAGTTTGATTCTTAACAATGTTTTTTAATTCTAGGGCAGTTGCATTAATTCTGGCCAGCCTTGTTGCTGTGTTTACTACGGCATTTTTATGGCTTATCCCTGAAATCACGGAGACCATACTTCTAGTGGCATTTGTATTGTCTTTTTCATCTACCTACTTATTAATGTGGGTGGTTTTTGAATTCTTGGTGTTTCGCGAAATTGGGGAGATCTATAATGCCTTGAATAAAATTAGAAAGAAGGATTTTTCCTTCATGGCGGAAGTTAAAAAGAAGAAATTCTCAACGCCACTTAAACAGATAAATCAAGAAATATATACTTACGCCTTGAATAGGCAAAAGGAAATCGAAGACCTCCGTCAGATGGAAGTGTTTAGGAGAGAATTTTTGGCGGATGTGAGCCATGAATTGAAAACACCTGTTTTTGCAGCACAAGGTTATGTGCACACCCTGCTTGATGGTGCCGTAGATGATAAAAAAGTTAGGGGGAAATTTTTAAAAAGAGCAGCCAAAAGCCTGGATAACCTTGATGGTCTAATTCATGATTTATTGACACTTTCCCAAATTGAAACTGGCCAATCAAAAATGTATTTTGAGTATTTTGATGTGTTAGAGACAAGGCAAGAAGTATTCGACCAACTCGAAAATAAGGCAGAGAAAAGAGGCCTCGTACTTGAAATGGTTGGTGATGGAAGTAGTCCAATAAGTGTTTATGCTGACAAAAATTGGATTTATAGAGTTTTGCTTAACCTCGTGTCAAATGCTATAAAGTATACGGACAGTGGCAGTGTCAAAGTTGGAGTTGAAGTCGCTGCTAAAAATGTTTTGATAAATGTAAAGGATACTGGGCTCGGTATTCCAGAAGAACATATTAACCGCGTTTTTGAGCGATTTTTTAGAGTTGATAAAAGCAGGTCAAAAGAAAGGGGTGGTACTGGTCTTGGGCTTGCCATTGTTAAACACATCATGGAAGCACATGATACAAGTGTAGAAGTGAAAAGTGCCAAAGGAGAAGGATCGGAATTTAGCTTTAAATTACCCTTAGGTAGTGAAGAATACATATCTAAACCTGAGCAATCAGATACTGAATGAAGTTTATTTTTCAAGATGCAATAGTGTTTGAAGATGATCATTTTATGGTGGTGAATAAGCCACCTTATATGGCAACGCTTGAAGACAGAAATTCGCCACATAATTTGCAGGCCTTCGCCAAGCGACACAACGAGGCCTTATCAGCTTGTCATAGACTTGATAAAGAAACATCAGGGGCGGTATTGTTTGCTAAATCTGATGCAGCTTACCGCCATGCCTCCATGCAATTTGAGCACAGAAAGATCGTCAAGGTGTATCACGCATTTGTTGATGGTCATCATAACTTCTCAGATGAATTGGTTGACTTACCAATTTTACCATTGAAGAAGGGCATCGTTGTTGTCGATTACAGGAAAGGCAAAGAGTCTAGCACTACTTTTTCAACTTTGGAGACATTTAAGAGGCATGCATTGATTGAATGTAAACCCCTTACTGGACGGATGCACCAGATAAGGGTACATTTAGCCAAAAAGGATGCACCAATTGTAAATGATGAATTGTACGGAGGCAAGGTGCTTTACCTTTCAAGTTTAAAGAGAAACTACAAGTTGAAAGGTGAAACAGAAGAGCAACCACTTATTAAAAGGTTTGCCCTTCATGCAAAAAAACTAATTTTCGAGAACTTTTCTGAACAGGTTACTGTTGACGCAGATTATCCAAAAGACATTGCAGTCTTGTACAAGCAACTTATAAAGAATAGTTAATTATTTTTAACCTTCATAGAATGCGTCTTTACTTAGGACTTGCCATACTGGCTTTAAATATTTTTTGTTATCAAACCTCATACAGCCAGTCGTTAGGTGATGTAAAAGGCTACGTTGTTGAGTCGAAAACAGGACTTCCAATAATTGGCGCTACTGTCAGGTTAATTGACACTGAAATGGGTGCTCTAACAGACAATGAAGGTTTTTTCCAAATTAAGAATGTACCAACCAAGACTTACAATGTAGAGGCCAGGTTTCTAGGTTTTAATACAATAATCAAATACAATGTTTTAGTGAAATCGGCTGGTAACCTCGCATTGAATTTTGCGATGGAAGAAAGCACGAATGAACTTGATGAAGTTGTGATTACACAAACCCCCTTTATTAAAAGAGCTGAATCCCCCAATTCAATAAACAGTCTTTCAAGAGAGGAAATTGCTACTTACCCAGGTGGAAATAATGACATAGCTAAGGTTGTTCAATCATTGCCAGGTGTTGCCGGATCTGTGGGGTTCCGGAATGACATTATAATTAGAGGAGGTGGACCGAGTGAAAACGTGTATTACCTTGACGGTATTGAGGTGCCTAATATTAACCACTTCGCTACACAGGGAAGTGCTGGAGGACCAGTCGGGATGGTTAATGTCTCGTTTATTGAAGATGTTAGTTTGAATACAAGTGCCTTTGGAGCAAATATTGATAATGCGCTGTCTGGTGTTGTTAGGTTTAATCAACGTAATGGTGACCAGCAGAAAAGGAATTATAATTTTAGATTGGGCGCCAGTGAAGCTGCTTTTACAGTAGATGGACCTTTCGTAAAGCCAAAAGATGGCTCTTCTGCAAAAACGACATTCATAGCTTCTGTGAGGAGGTCTTATTTGCAATATTTATTTGAGGTAATTGATTTGCCTTTTTTACCAGACTATACCGATTACCAGTATAAGGTAAACCACAAGATCAACACTAAACATGAGATCAGTTTAATTGGACTAGGCTCGATTGATGACTTTAAAGTCAACGAACCTGAAGACATTACACCAGAGCAAAAAGCCACACTTGATCAAATTGCGATCATCAAACAAAAGACAAATACGGTTGGCGTAAGTTGGAAATATAATTTTGAGAATGGACAGCTACTTACAACATTAAGTAATAATGTATTGCAAAATAATTTGAAGCAATACCTTGACAATATTAATGAGCAAGGGCTTTATTTTTCGAACGACAGTAGAGAATCTCAAACTACTTTCAAGGCGGAAGTGCTTAAATTTCTTGATGATAAAAGCTCACTTTCAGTAGGTACAATTGTCCAAAAGAACAATTATGAAAATTCAACTTTCAGTGTTCAGTCACTTAATCAATTTGATTCTAAAATTGATTTTTGGAGGTATGGTTTGTTCTCACAGTTTACCACAACCAGCTTCAGCAATAAACTAAATACATCTGTTGGTTTTAGAATCGATGGAGATTCTTATACTGAATTTGGAAGTAATATTTTCAATTCATTTTCACCACGAATAGCCTTTTCATATTCGTTGTCCGATAAGTTTAGCTTGAATGCATCGGCAGGAATTTATTTTAAAATTCCACCGATGACTATTCTGGGATATCAAGATCGCAATGATGAGTTAGTCAATCAAAATTCGAAATACATAAGAAGCGATCATTTAGTAGCAGGATTTACCTTCGAGCCTAAAAATGATACTCGAATTACATTGGAAGGTTTTCTAAAGAAGTACTCTAACTACCCGGTATCGATAAAGGACGGCGTGTCCTTAGCTAATCTTGGTGGTGATTTTGGGGTGTTTGGTAGTGAAGACATCTCGAGTGTCGGAGAAGGCCGTGCCTATGGCTTGGAAGTGCTATACCAAAAGAAACTGAGTAGGAGGGTGTATGGCACAGTAGCATACACATTGTTCTGGAGTGAATATACTGGTTTAGTTGAGGGGGATTATAAGCCAGCATTATGGGACAATAGACACCTGTTGTCTTTGACCGGTGGGTATAAGTTTGGTAATAATTGGGAATTTGGATTGAGGTATAGGTATTTAGGGCCAGCGCCTTTTATAGAAGTAAATGAAGCGGCTACTGAAATTGTATATCCGATAATAGTTAATGATTATACAAATCTGGGTGAAAACCGATTGACAGCATATAGTGTTACTGACGTTAGGATAGATAAAAAATGGAATTTTTCGGGTTGGTCGTTGGATTTATACTTCGACATCAGCAACTTATTTGGGAGTGATGTGCCAAGGTCGCCTCAATATGGTTTGGACTTGGATGATAACGGAGAAGTTATTATTCCTAGAAATTTAATTCAAATTGAAGATCTTGACGGAAGTGCCCTTTTGCCAACATTTGGGGTGGTAATTGACTTTTGATTTAGAGATTCGTCCTTAAATCTCATGTTATTTGCCGCTGACTTGCAATTATTTATAAGTCAACGTTGGAAATCAAAAATCAAACTTCTATCTTTGTGAACCTTTTCAAAGAGAGGGTTAAATAAAGTACATAAAGTCAATAAAATATACCGAAGTGGATACGCTAAGTTACAAGACGGTCTCGGCTAATAAAGCAACTGCAGATAAGCAGTGGGTGGTGGTTGATGCAGACTCTAAAATATTAGGTCGATTAGCCAGTGATGTGGCCAAAATAATCAGAGGCAAGAACAAGCCTAATTATACTCCTCACGTAGATTGTGGAGATAATGTGATTGTAATTAATTCTGACAAAGTCAGACTAACTGGTAAGAAGTGGGATGATAGAGTCTATCTGAGATATACTGGTTATCCAGGAGGTCAAAGAAAAACCACTCCAAGACAGTTAAAAGAAAAATCATCTACTCTTTTAGTAGAAAGAGCAGTAAGAGGGATGTTGCCAAAAACGCGTTTGGGAAGACAACTTTTCCATAACCTACATGTGTATACTGGAACTGAGCATTCGCATGAGGCACAACAACCAAAAGAAATTCAATTATAAGAAATCAAATAGATGGAAGTAATTAACACAATCGGAAGAAGAAAGACATCTGTAGCCAGACTTTACATGGAAGCAGGAAAAGGTAAGATTACCATTAATGGTAGAGACCTTGCCACGTATTTCCCTTCTGATGTTCTTCAAATTATCGTTAAACAACCTTTAATGTTAATTGAGCAAGCAAGCAATTTTGACATCAATATTAATGTTGATGGCGGAGGTCTTACGGGTCAAGCTGAAGCAATTCGTTTGGCTATATCTAGGGCACTTTGTGAATCTGATATTGAAAATAGACCTGCGCTAAAAGCGGAAGGTTTTCTTACTAGAGACCCTAGAATGGTTGAGCGTAAGAAATTCGGTAGAAGAAAAGCGAGAAGAGCATTCCAGTTTAGTAAGCGTTAATCGATTTTATATAAACATAAATAATGTCAAAACTAGAGTATAAAGACTTACTTGATGCTGGTGTTCATTTCGGACACTTAACGAGAAAGTGGGATCCTAAAATGGCACCATACATCTTCATGGAGAGAAATGGTATTCATATTATTGATCTTAATAAGACTCTTAATTGCCTCGAAGAAGCATCATCTGCAATTAAGAATATCGTCCGTTCCGGACGAAAAATAATGTTCGTAGCTACGAAAAAGCAAGCAAAAGAAATTGTTGCTGCTGAAGCTGATAGACTTAACATGCCTTTCGTAACCGAAAGATGGTTAGGTGGAATGTTGACCAACTTCGCTACAATGAGAAAGTCACTTAAGAAGCTTGCTTCTATTGACAAACTCATGAAAGAAGAAGCCTACATGAACCTTGCAAAAAGGGAAAGATTAATGAAGACGCGTGAAAAAGCGAAGTTGGAAAGAATCTTAGGCGGTATAACTGACCTTACTAGACTTCCAGCTGCACTTTTCGTTGTAGATATCAAAAGAGAGCACATTGCAGTTGCAGAAGCTCAAAAATTGAATATCCCCGTTTTCGCTTTGGTTGATACCAACTCTGATCCAAATCAGGTTGATTTTCCAATCCCAGGTAATGATGATGCTTTCAAAGCAGTTGAAATTATCACATTGGCATTCGGAAAAGCAATAGAAGAAGGACTTCAGGAAAGAAAGAATGAGAAGGACGAGAGAGATAAGGAGCGAGAAGAGCAAGCCCAAAAAGAGGCTGATCAGAAGGCTGCTAAGGAGAAAGCGGATGAAGCTATCTCTAAAAAGGCCAAAGCTGAAGAAACAAAAGAAGAAGCATAGATCTTCGATTTATAAATAATATTTAAAAATTGAACATTGAATCTTTTTTCGGTGTTCAATTTTTTTTAACCCATTAGCATACAATTTAAAGGAATATAAGATGGCTATTACAGCACAAGAAGTTAATAAACTAAGACAAATGACCGGTGCAGGCATGATGGACTGCAAGAAGGCCCTTGTTGAAGCAGATGGTGATTTCGATAAAGCAATTGAAGTCCTACGTAAAAAAGGTCAGAAACTTTCTGAGAAGAGAGCCGATAGAGCTACAAATGAAGGGTCTGTTTATGTGAGAACAAGCGAAGATGGCAGCGAAGCTATCCTTGTGACTTTGACATGTGAAACTGATTTTGTTGCAAAGAATGCAGATTTTCAGTCATTGGGTAATGAAATTGCCGATGCTGCAATGGCAAGTAAGCCGGCTGATGTTGCAGCACTTAAAGCGTTAAGCTTAGGTGAGCAAACAGTACATGAAAAAGTAACTGAGTATGTTGGTAAGATTGGAGAGAAGCTTGATATCACTAAGTACGAGATTCTATCTGGAGACCAAATTGTTTCATATATCCACTCTACTGGTAAACTAGGTGTGCTAGTAGCTCTTAAAGGAGTAAACGGTGCTGATGTTTCTGAAGCTGGAAAAGATGTTGCAATGCAAATTGCTGCAATGAGTCCTGTCGCTGTTGACAAAGATGGAGTTGATTCAACTGTTGTTGAAAAAGAAATAGAAATAGGTAAAGACCAAGCACGTCAAGAGGGGAAACCTGAGGCGATGTTAGAGAAAATTGCTATGGGTAAATTGAATAAGTTTTACAAAGATAATACTTTGTTGAGCCAAGCTTTTGTGAAAAACCCTAAGCAGTCTATTCAGCAATACCTTGATAGTGTAACTAAAGGTTTGACAGTGTCAGACTTTAAAAGAGTTGCTATCGTATAATATTAGAGTTGATAATATAAGTTTGGAGGCCATCAGAAATGATGGCCTTTTTTATTTTGGAGCTGACCGCCCTGTTTAGTGCCTTAAGGAATGAAAGACCACGAAAAGGATGGATGCTTTAAAAAGTGATTACCTCTCCTTGTTGTGCTATTTTGAAACCCTTTTTAATTACTTCTTGATACTCTTTGCTTTTGGAATCAAGAATAGGATTGGAATGATTGGTATGAATGAAATGTACCTTCGACTTGTCCGAAGCGGATAAATTTTCAAATAAATTCATGCTTTCAGTAGTAAAAGGGTGTGGTATCTTACTCATATCTCTTCCAGGGAGTTCTCCATCCGCATAGAAGCTTGCATCAATCAATATGTAATCATTGTCCATTATTACTTGCTTAATGTCACCATCCCACTTATTCCATTTATCAATATCAGGGATAAACACTAAGTGTTTGTCATTAATAGAAATTCTAAATCCGACTGTCTCACTGTATTCGTCACGGTGGGGAACAGTGAAAGGCATCACGTCAATGTTTTCAGTGAGACTAATAGTGGAAGAATCTTGCATTGCTTCAATGAAAATATTGTCAAAGTTTACCATCTGACTCCAAGGACCATTGTTTTCAAGATAGCTTTTCATTCTTGGCATGGCATATACTGAAGTTTTATTACTGCTCATTGCTTCAAAACTCATGTGTAAAAGACCCGTGTAATGTCCAATATGTGCATGAGTGAGGAATATTCCATCAAAAGGATAGTTGGTGGCTTCCGAAAATTTGTCTGCCATCTCCAGTTGTTCTCTAAAATCTGGTGTGGCCTCAAATAAGTAACGATTTCCTTTTACGGGATCAACCAAGCAAAGTGAGACTGCAAACTCTTGCTTGCGTTCACCTGATTCAATTAATTCAAACTCTTCTCTCGTTCCTGCTTGTGGATAACCTGCATCTTGCGCAGTGCCAAGTATCACCAGATAAGGTGAATCTCTTAGCATTTCAAGAGCTTTGTCAACAGGTTTTTCCGAACTACATGAGATAAATAGGAATAAAAAAAGAGCCATAAAAGGCTCTATTTTAAAAGTTGAAGTTGGTGTTGTATTCATAATATTAGCTCCCGCAACCTACACATTCGAAATTTGAATCCATTGGCTTTACGCCATTCAATTTCATTGTAAGGTTGTGAATTTCGTCTTTGATGTCCATGTCTTTAAACATGTCACCTGTGAGTTGTGAATTCAATGTTTGAATCTCTTGTGATAATTGTTCGGTCGTCATTTCCATTTTTTGAGTATTTAGGTGTGTATCATGAAGATATAATTTCTTAGATAAAAAGACAAAAATAATTTTTGATTCTACTTATATTTTTTATGTAAAGCACTGTTAATTAGTTGGTTAGTATGGTAAAAAAAATGACATTGAAAATATTGTAACTTCAATGTAACCATTCAGATATGGCAGGGTTACCCTATATGAATTCTTAAGGATAGAAATTGGATTCAATCTCAGACAACGCAATAATGCTTCAGGTAAAGGATGGACAAACCGATAAACTCGGATTGCTATTCGAAAGGTATAATAAAAGCCTGTATGGTTTTTTCTATCGACTTACGTGCGATAGTAATGCCAGTGAAGACCTTGTACAGAACGTTTTCATAAGGATTTTGAAATACAAGTATACCTTTCATGGAGACGGAAAATTTTCTACATGGATGTTCCACATGGCTCGAAACATGTTCGCTGATCACTATAAAAAATCAAAGCGAATGGGTTATAAGGAAGATCATTCAGAATTGATAATCTATTGCCCAGGTGAAAATGTTGAAATGCCGATTAATTACGGAACACTATTCACCTTTTATAAAAATAGCATGAATATTTCTTCCGAAGGGGGTAGAATCAAAGTAATCCCAAATGATGGCACCTTTAAATATGCAAATTTAGAGATCTCGAATAATATACTCAACCTATTAACTGTAGTTGACGCTATGGACATGTCTCATACCTATTCCTTTTCTAATTTTAGTACTACTCCAGCTAAAGTGGCCTATACCATAAATCCCAGAAATTATGCGGCCACTATTGATGAGCGTAAAGGATGTAAGTAAGATTAGTTCAAAACTGTTCTTTTTTCGGTCTTATGGTGTTCGTTATCGTAACACCTTTTTTTATGTAATGCATCATAATTACTTGTAAGTATCTGTAAAATAGATTAATACAAAGTTTGGCACGGGTATTGGACAATTGTTATCAGGTCATTAAAATAATAAGAGGTCAAACTCAAAAACAACAAGGTCATGAATAACGTAAAGGTCAAAACTCAAAAAACATTAAGCGCAATTTTAGGCGTAGGTCTCGCAGTGATAATTCTTCTTCAAACTGGAAATGTACAGTCTAAAGAATCAACTTTACCAAGTATTTCAGTTGAAGAAGCAATTGTTCTTGCTGATATCGAAGAAATGCTTTTAAAAGAGGATGTTAATTATGAAGAAGAGTTGTCTTTTGAGGAATTAGAATCAGATGTGAAAATTTTCAATAGTAAGAACGAATTGATCGCTGAAGGTAATACTCAAGAT
>Ga0209223_10000284_pt1 | contig 57954 bp, 97 predicted proteins | sample COG_06_FD_184750 | JGI IMG/M metagenome (GOLD analysis project Ga0209223, IMG submission 184750) | Pelagic Microbial community sample from North Sea - COGITO 998_met_06 (SPAdes) (version 2) | ecosystem: Environmental > Aquatic > Marine > Neritic zone/Coastal water | place: Helgoland, sampling... | reverse complement strand
GGTAGCACTTCCCGTTGGTGAATATATGCTTGAAGATTCAAGACTTTTAGTTGTTGAAGAAGAAGGCAAAATTGCTGATGTTAGAGAAGTGAGTGATGAAGTTCCCGAAGAAACAGAAGATTTAGTTGAAGAAGATTTATCAGAAAAAGATTTATCAGAAGAAACTGAGTTGGAAGAAGTAGATGATGCTTATTTGAAAGGAATGGAAATAAGAATTAAAAATCTTGAGGATGCTATTGCGGATTTAAAAGCGGACAAAGTGGAAGCTAGTAAGGTAGAGGAGGAAGTTAAAAAAGAAGTTGAACAAAAACTTTCTACTGAACCTGCAGCAAAAGCTATTAAGCATAATCCCGAAGGTGATTCAAGTAAACAAGTAAAAATGCACATTTCTCCTAAAAGAGTAATGAGTACTAAGGATCGAGTTTTTAAAAAAATATTAAATATCAAATAAAATGGCTGTAAATATAACAAGCACGTATGCAGGAGAGTTCGCAGGAGAATACATTTCCGCAGCACTTCTAAGCGGTAACACTATTGCAAATGGTGGGATCGAAGTAAAACCAAACATAAAGTATAAAGAAGTTATCAAGAAGGTAGCAACTAGTGGCTTGGTAGTAGATGCAACTTGTGATTTCACAAGCGCAGGATCAGTTACATTAACTGAACGAATTATTCAACCCGAATATTTTCAAGTAAATCAAGAAATGTGTCTCACACCTTTCCAATCTGATTGGGAGGCTGCACAAATGGGATATTCTGCTTTTGATCAATTACCTCCTAAGTTCTCCGATTTTATTATAGGGCAATTTGCGTCTGAGGTAGCGGCTAAAACAGAATCTAATATTTGGAGTGGAGTAAACGCAAACGCAGGTGAGTTTGACGGCTTTACAACTCTCATGACGGCTGATGCTGATGTAATTGATGTAACTGCAGGTGCAGTTGTTGTTGGAAATGTAGTTGCTGAAATGCAGAAAATAGTTGATGCTATTCCTGCTACTTTATTTGGCAAAGAAGATTTACATATCTATGTATCACAAAACATTGCCAAGGCTTATGTTGGTGCAATGGGTGCATTAGGAAGTGGTATTGACAACAGAGGAGCATTGTGGTATCAGAATGGCGCACCTTTGTCTTTCGGTGGTATTCCTTTGTTTGTTGCTAATGGATTAGCAAACAATACTGCGGTAGCTGCTGAGAAATCAAACCTATACTTTGGAACATCTCTACTTAGCGATCAGAACGAAGTTAAGTTGCTAGACATGAGGGATTTGGATGGCTCGCAGAATGTGAGACTTATCATGCGATTTGCAGCTTCCGTTCAGTACGGAATTGGTTCTGACATCGTTTTATACTCTTAATTAATTTTAACCATAAAGAAGGGTAGGTGGTAAAAGTCTATCTACCCTTTTTTATTTAAACAAAAAAAAACATGGCTTGTAACGTAACATCGGGAAGAGTACTTCCCTGTAAAAGTGCCTTCGGAGGAATTAAATCAGTATTTTTTGCTGAGTTCCCTGTTGAGGCAACAATCGAAGGAACAGATCCTGCGACCTTGAACGAGGTAACTGCATTTACTGATTCCCCTGTTTGGTATGAGTATGAAGTAAAAGGTAATTCTAGCTTAGAAACTACAATTACTAGTTCTAGAGAAAATGGAACTACTTTCTACACTCAAACACTAAACCTTACTTTAACATTCTTAGATAACTTAACTAAAAATCAAGTTCAATTAATCGCAGCAGGAAGACCTGTTATAATTGTTCAAGATTACTACGGACATTTGTTCTTGTGTGGTTATGAAAACGGAATGGAATTAACAGGTGGAACTATTGTAACGGGAGCAGCCGCAGGTGACCTCTCGGGATTCACTATGGTGCTAGAAGGAATGGAAGAAACCGCACCGTACTTTGTACAGTCGGCAGCAGGAGTAACGGCAGCAGCCTCTCCTATCAATCCTACCCCTGCCTCTTAATTTTTACTAATTTATTTTAAAAGCATCTCTTTATAGGGGGTGCTTTTTTTTTGTCTAATTTACTTTTTACCTCTAATTAATTTATAAATGAACGAACTTTACTCTCAAATTAAAACTCTAGAAAATCAATTAACGGGCAATATGTTTTCAGACATGGAAATAAAGGATAAAATACATAATATTAAAATGAAAATAAACGGTGCTAAACCTTCTAATTCAGAAATTGATTGTGTTGGGTGTGGATCATAAAACAAAATAGATAAAAAAATACGTTACTTAAATATGGTTATAGCAACAACATCCGCAACGGCACAAACATTCTATGTAATACCTAGAGATTATACGTTAACAACTTTTACTATGACTATAAGAGATGATTCAACAAACGTTAGTGTTAATTATACAATTACGGGTGCAAGTGTATCGGGGAATTATGTAACCTTTCAGAATACCTTTTCGCCTGTTTTGGTTTCTAATCACTTTTATGATTTCAAATTAGTATCGGGAACAGATGTAATTTTTAAGGATAGAATTTTCTGTACAGATCAAACTATTAATCAAGTTGCTAACGATTACTACAAATTAAATGAGGGACAATTTACAAGTGATGATTCCTTTAACAATGAATATATCGTAATATGAAAAGAAATAAAAGTCTGCCTGTTGGGGTGACAAAACAACCAAATATAGGAGTTGTTAATTTAAGCACTTATACATCCCCCGAAATAATAGAAGTAAAGAATAAAAGTTGGGTTGAATACGGACAAGATAATAATTATTTTCAATTCTTAATTGATAGATATAACGGTAGTCCCACAAATAACGCAGCCGTAAACGGCATAAGTCAAGCTATTTATGGCAAAGGATTAAACGCAACAGATGCCAATAAAAAACCCGATCAATATGCCCAAATGATTTCAATGTTTGGAAAAGATTGTGTTAGAAAATTGTCTTATGATTTAAAATTAATGGGACAATGTGCAGCGCAAATAATCTACTCAAAAGACAGAAAGAAGATTGTCAAAGTAGAACACTTTCCAATTGAAACTTTAAGGGCAGAAAAGGCAAATGAAGAAGGTGATGTTCCTGCTTATTATTATTTTAAGGATTGGACAAACATAAAACCAAGTGATACACCTTTAAGAATCCCTGCATTTGGGATGTCAAAAGACAATATTGAGATTTTATATATTAAACCATACAGAGCAGGGTTTTATTATTATAGTCCTGTCGATTATCAAGGGGGTTTGCAATATTGTGAGATTGAAGAAGAGATTTCGAATTTTCATTACAATAATATAAGAAATTCATTTTCTCCAAATATGCTCATTAATATGAATAATGGGATTCCGAATCAAGAAGAAAGGCAGTTATTGGAAACTAAAATTGCATCTAAGTTTTCGGGAACATCAAACGCAGGTAAATTTATATTAAGTTTTAATAATGATAAAGAATCTGCTGCTGATGTAACACCTATACAATTAAGTGATGCACATAATGTTTATTCTTTCCTTTCAACAGAAGCAACTCAAAAGATAATGGTTGCTCATCGGATTGTTTCCCCTATGCTTTTAGGAATAAAAGACAACTCGGGTTTAGGAAATAACGCTGAAGAAATTAAGACGGCAAGTTTATTAATGGACAACACAGTTATCCGTCCGTTTCAAGAATTGTTAATTGATTCATTTGATGAAATACTAGCCTACAATGATATTTCTTTAAATCTATACTTTACAACTTTGCAACCTTTAGAATTTACAGAGGTTGACAAAGATTTACAAAACAAAGAAGAAATAGAAGAAGAGACGGGAATTGAAATGAGTTCCCAAATAGACGGCAAAACTGCATACGATACAATCGAAGAAGCAGAAGCTGAAGCTAAAAAGATAGGATGCGAAGGTTATCACGAACACGAAGTTGATGGGGTTACTTATTATATGCCTTGTGAAAGTCACGATGAAGCCTTAGATGAATTTCTTTCTTTAGGGGAAGATGAAGATGAACTTTTAGATAAGTATGATTTAATAGATGTTTCGGAAGTTGATTATGATAACGATGATGATTTAGATCAACAAGTAACTGAGTTAAATGAACCTTCTTTACTTAAAAAAATAACAAATTTAGTAAGCACAGGAAGAGCATATCCTTGGGCAAAAGATTCAGAGCAAGATGGAGGAACTAAACAAGATGAAGACTTAACTTTTTTAGTTCGTTACCAATACGCTCCTTTAAAAGTTCAAGGTGACTCTAGAAAATTTTGTGATAAAATGGTTGCTACTAAAAAAATATACAGAAAAGAAGATATAATTGCTTTAACGAATAAGCCTGTTAATGCAGGGTTTGGAGTAAAGGGTGCAGCAACTTATTCTATTTGGTTATATAAAGGCGGTGCAAGGTGTCATCATAAGTGGTTTAGAAAGACATACATGCTCACAGAGGGCATTAAAAAGAGAACCGAAGTAACCACAAAGGAAGCAAGATCAAAAGGCTTTAGAGCGCCTGTAAATGAGCAACTAGTACCTGTTGCCCCTAACGATATGCAATACAAAGGATTCACAAAAGCCTATTGGGATAAAATGGGAGGTTTTAAAAAGAAAAAGAAAAAATAATGGCAACAGTTTTATTCATAAATCGCACCGATCTAGTTCGCAATTCTATTCTTGATGGAAATGTTGACACAGATAAGTTCATTCAGTTTATCAAGATTAGCCAACAGATAAATATTCAGAATTATTTAGGTACAAAACTTTACGATAAGTTTACTTTAATAATAGGAAACGGAGACATAGACACTGCTCCCTATGCTGATTATAAATATTTACTTGGAGAATTTATTCAACCTGCTTTAATTTGGTTTGCCCAAGTGGATTATCTTCCCTTCGCTGCTTATCAAGTAAAGAACGGAGGGGTATTTAAACACACCTCAGAGAACGCTGAGACGGTTAATAAAACAGAAGTAGACTATCTAGTAGAAAAAGCAAGAACACACGCTGAGTGGTACGCTAGAAGGTTTATAGATTATATGTGTTTCAACGAGAATTTATTTCCCGAATACACATCAAACGTGAACGATGATATTTATCCAAGTTACGATGCAACTTTTAACGGATGGGTGCTTTGAGTTACAAACCGAAGAAAGAGAACATTAAAAAATTAAAACAGTTTTTATCAAAACTTAAAGACAATGGCAGTATTAACGAATAAATCAATTGCGTCTACCTATAAAAGTGTTCTGTCGATTGGTGCAACTACTGAAAGCGCATTAACCACAAGTATCCAACAATTAACTGATGGATTGGGGAATAGTTCTCCTTTGTCAATGAGTACAACTCAGATTCAGTTTAATAATGATGCTAATACTTTTTCGTTTCCTGCTACTAGAGGCACAAGCGGACAGATTTTAAAACTAGCAGATGCAAACGGAACTTTAAGTTGGGCAGATGATGATCTTTCAAACACATTAGATTTTTCGGGTGGCACAGGCACAGGTTCAGTTACTTTAGACACTCAAACATTAGCCTTTACAGGTACGGCAAATCAAATAGAAACAAGCGCATCAAGCCAAGCAATTACTTTATCGTTTCCAACCGCAGGGGTTACACTTCCCGATGGATCAGTAGCAACTACTCAAACGGCTAATGATGATTCCACAAAGGTTGCCACAACTGCCTATGTAGAAGCAGCCGTTGCAGCAGGGGGAGTAGGTAATGTAACAAAAACAGGAACACCAAGTACTAATGAGGTAGCAATATGGACTAATTCAAACACTATAAAAGGAGATGCATCTTTTACAATGAGTTCATCAACTTTTCAAATAAATAATTCAACTGCATCTTCTCAATCAAATTTGATAATAAGTAATAATGATACTGCCATAAATTCAATTCCTGCTAATATAATTTTTAATTCAAACACATTAACAAGTTATAAAACATTAGCACAAATTTATGCAACTAAAACAGATGCTGATATTGCTAATGCATCGGGGAAATTAAATTTTTCAACAACAGATGCAGGAGTTCCATCAGTTAAATTCATTATAAATTCAAATGGTTTATCTGAGTTTTTTGGAAATGTTAATGCTTACAATACCTCTAGTTTAAAACTATATTCTTTAGGGCAAGAAGGTTATTCTAATACTGAATTTTTAGAAATAAAAAAAAGCAGCACAAATGCAATTTTTAATGTAAATAAAGTTGGAACAGGATCAGTTAGAGGTTTAGAATTTCAAACAGGAGGCTCTCCAAAACTCACCATCTCATCGGTGGGTGCTGCTACTTTTAGTGGGACGTCAGTAGTTGGAGTTACAGTTGCAAATACTAATTATGCAATTGGTGAAGCATATAATAGTTTTGGTAATCTAAATATTTATACAACTAATGCAGAGGCTCAGAATATGGGTGGCTCATTGACACTTGGAGGTACAGGCGCAGGTGGTGTTTATAGTTATGCAGCAATATATGGTAAAAAAGAATCAGCAGGAGTTGGAAGTGCATTAGGTTATTTAGCGTTTGCAACAGATAATAATAGCAATCTAGTAGAACGTATGCGCATCTCATCGGGGGGTAATGTGGGTATTGGAGTTACACCGAGTGCGTGGGGAAGTGGCAGAACTGCAATACAAATAGGTAATACTAATAGTTATTTTATCGGTAGTCAAAATACAGTATTTGGAAACAATGCATATAATGACGGAAGTAGTTGGAGATATATTACAAGCTATCATGCAACTTTGTTTACTCAAAGTGAAGGTGGTGAATTTCAATGGTACACCGCTCCTTCGGGAACGGCGGGTAACATTATACCTTTTGTCAATGTCATGAGCATCAAATCGGGGGGTAATATTATATTTACTAGCGGATATAATAAAGGTGAGGCTTATCAATTTAGTTTTCAAGGAAGTAGTGGAAATGCGGGAGCATTTGCGGCGTTAAGGGTAGCAACTAATGGAGATAATATTATTAATTTCTTTAATGCAAGTGATGTTTTCCAAGGATCAATAAGCGTTAATTCGGGTAGTGTTAGTTATGGAAGTGTTTCAGATTACAGATTAAAAGAAAACGTAACACCTATTACGGATGCTTTATCTAGACTTAATAAATTAAAACCTATTCGATTTAATTTTATAGCAGACTCAAGTCAAATTTATGATGGTTTTATTGCTCATGAAGTACAAGAAATTATACCCGAAGCAACAAGCGGAGAAAAGGACGCTATGAGAGATGAGGAGTTTGAGTTAACTCCAAGGATAGAGGAGGTAATAGATGAGGATGGCAACGTAATAACCGAGGCAGTCGATGCAGTAATGGAGACACGTTCCGTTCCCGATTATCAAGGCATTGATCAAAGTAAGATAGTACCTTTGTTAACTGCTGCAATTCAAGAACAACAAACCATCATAGAAGATTTAAAATTAAGAATTGAAAAACTAGAAGGGTAATCATTACCTACGTTATTAAAACAAGAGTAAAATATGAAACAAATAGAACCAATAGATGTTTGGCAAAATGGAACAACCAAAACTGCTGTAAAATTACAAGCACAAGGTACAAGTGTAACCTTGGGAAATAGTGCCTCTTTTTATTGGCAGTTGCTAACTGAAGAAAATTATCAAGTAGCAAATGGAAACCTTGGAATAAGTGGTGAGCAATACGATGCTTGGGGTGCTGATGATGATTACGTTTATACTATTATCGCAGAGGATTTAAACCTAGTAATTGTTGGTGATTGGGTAGATTCGGAAGATTAATTATCTTTGAAGAAAAAAACTATGAAAATTACAGATCAAGAACTAGAAACATTACAAGAGCAAGAGAAAAAAAAGAATGCAATTGCTCACGATTTAGGTGCTTTAGAATCTAGAAAGCACAAATTACTTCACTTATTAGATGATGTAATAGAGCATCAAGAAATGACATTTGAATCAATAGAAGAAAGCTATGGCAAAATTAACATCAACCTTGAAACAGGAGAGTACGAAGAAATCAAAGAAGATAACAAAGATCAGTAAGAATATTAGTTACCGAGAGGCAACGCATTCAGATACTGCTAAAAGGTTAAATATTAAGAACGATCCAACTGAAGATCATTTAGTTAATATGATTCTTATTGCTGAGAAAGTTTTTCAGCCTTTAAGAGAATGGTGTGAACATCCGATTAAAATAAATAGTATGTATAGAAGTGAGGCTTTAAATACTGCCTTAAGGGGAAGTAAATCAAGCCAACACAGATTCGGACAAGCCTTGGACTTAGATACTTTAGGAGAAAAGTCAAACGCTGATTTGTTTAACTATATTTCTGAACACTTAAGCTACGATCAATTAATTTGGGAAGCAGGAACAGATGATGAACCCGATTGGATTCACGTTTCTTATGTGAATGAGGAAAAAAATAGAAAGCAAAGGCTGAAGATGAAACGCAAAGGTGCTAGGACTCAATATTATAACTTCTAAGCGATTTTATCTTAAAGTAATGTGATTATACTATTTACAAAAGATAATCTCTTAAAAGTATATTAAAATGCCTATACCAAAGCCTAAACCAAACGAGAAGCAAAAAGATTTTATGATGCGATGTATTCCCGAGATGATGAAAGAAGCAACAAAAGATCAAGCGATTGCAATATGTTACACGAATTTTAAAAAGAAGAAATGACGAAGTTGAATGTGGATGTAGATGGGGATAAGAAACCCGACTTTCAAGTTGATTTTAAAACCCTCATTATGGCAGTAGGTATGGTTGTCTCGTTGACTTTATCTTACGCAATGCTTAAAACAGAAATTGAGGTTGCGAAAACACTCCCTAAACCAATAGTATCACAAGATGACACTAGGGTTGTTAATCAAAAATTGGATTTTTTAATCAGAGAGTTTGAAAAGTTTGAAAGCCAAACAGACAAAAGAATTGAAGATTTAGAACAAAGAGTATTTAAAAAGTAAAAATTATGTTAAAAATATTTTTAAATTTAGTTGAAACAATAGTCCCTATTGGGGGTGAGTTAGTTGAAAACATAAAAGCCAAAGAAGGCGGTGTAGGAAGGTTTTTCGCACCAAGATTCATAAAGCAGATGGTAAGATTATTAGTTGCAGCAGGTGCGGTTTATGCCTTTGTTACAGGCAAAATTTCAATCGAAGAAGTTCAAGAGGTTGTAAAGTAAAAAAAAAGTTTTATATTTGCCTTGTCGTAAAGACTAAACTTGCACAACCTAATAAAGATGGAAGGTGTTTGGATCGGGCAAATTATTTTATCTCCCTTCAATGGGGGGGTAAGGGGGGGCATTAAGTTTATAAGAACCCCCTAAAGGGGTTCGTTTATATAATAAGAAAGTATGAATAATGAGTCATTAAAGTATCAAAAAGACATTAATGAGTGCTTTATAATACACATTACAATAAAATAGTTTATTATTCTTCCTATTGTTATACCCAAAGTGTAATTATATGCACTATTGTAAACCGAATTGACTATCTAAAAGTGCAATAACATATAAAAAATAGAAAAATTCATGCAATAGCATATAATGAAAAAAGCAATTAGAAGCAAAACAGTTAAAAAATTAGATACAATCTTTTCTATTTATATTAGAAGAAGATTTGCTATTGATGATATAGCTGAGTGTTTCACTTGTGGTGTTCAAAAAAATTACAAAGAATTACAATGTGGTCACTTCCAAAGCAGAAGATATTATTCCACAAGATGGGATAAATTAAACTGCCAAGTTCAATGTCCTAAGTGCAACATATTCAATCAAGGAGAACAATACGCTTTCAGCAAAAGACTAGATGAAAAATATGGTGAAGGGACTTCTAATGAATTGTCATTAAAAGCAAAAAGCCTTATCAAACTTTCCACAAATGAAATTGAGGATATGATTAAAGTCTACAAAGATTTGGTAAAAGAATTATAATTCGTATATTTGAGGTGTGTATAAGTAATATGTGGTATATTATCTAAGGGGTAGAGCTAAAGTCGCAAGACTCCTACCCTTTTTTTTATCTGTTTGAAGGGGAAAATTAATTTTTTCCTCTTTTTTTTGCTAAATAGTTTTTTATTAAATAAAAGTTTTATATCTTTGGTTTATAATTAATTAAACAAAAACAAAAACAAGATGAAAATTTCAAAAACAAATCAAGAAAGACTAAACTTTTTAAACGCTTGTGAGGTAGAATCTCTTAAATATGAGGGTGTTGTTGGTATATCTATAGACTATTCTCTTATTAACACCATCAATTATTGTGTTGTTCAAGATGGCAAAATAATTGACTATTTAGAGACTAACGAAAAAATTGAAAACCTTTGGGAAGAATATATGTTTACCGAAGGACAATATGCTTGATAAATAAATTAAATGGGGGGTAAAACCCCCTTTAAACAAAACAGATATGAAAATTTTTAAAAGAACATTAACTCCTAAATCAAAATGGGAGTTTTCAAGAAAGTATCAAGGGTACACTATTCAACAATTATTAGAATTTCATCCTGTAACTGTCTATTGGGGATATTGTCATTTGGAAAAGATAGATTACAATGAAGAAATTTTAACTTTCCTAAAGGATAAGTATAAAGATTTTTTTGTCGAAATAGAAAAGCCAAATATTGATAAGGAACAATTTCAAAACTTGCTTAGTGCTAGGACTCAGTATGATGAGATGAGTTACGAGATGCTTAAAAACAAAATTGCTTACAGGAAGATAAAAGGTTTAGAAGTAAATCCAAATTTGCTTGAAGCATTTAGGAATAAAAGATCGGCACGAATAACTGTATTAACTAAAAGAAGCGGAATCACTAAAGGATCATTACAAAGAAAAAATCAAGGGCATACAATGAAATAAAAATATATGGAACAAAAAACACCAACACCATTAAATATACTTTATGACAAACCAACAGAGGCAAACAGAGACAGATTTTGCTTTGCGTTTTCATCAGATATAAACGATTGGATCAAATCAAGACAAAGAAGATATGATCAAAAAATGAACAGTATTAAAGCAGAAAAAAAGAGTTCACTTTAATTTTAAAATAAAATGTTTATATTTGTCAAAAAAAACGATGGAACAAATCGTAAGCATAGAAGATTTAAGATATCAGCACAAGGTGCAGATTCAAGAATTTCAACTAATTATTCACAAGTTGGAAAATAAGATTGAGATGCTACAAGCATTGTTGCAATCTAGGGAAAATCCCGAACAAATTAAATTTTAAATTACAAAAATGGATATACCACTTAGTCACAAACTAGCAACAATTCAAACAGAATTGAAAGCTAAAAAATCAAGGTTCAATGCCTTTGGTAAGTATAACTTTAGAAGTGCTGAAGATATACTTGAAGCAATAAAACCTTTTTTATTAAAACTGAACGTATCGGTTTGGATAGAAGAGAAGTATTTAAGCGAGTACATTATTCAATCTACTGCGGTTATTTATGATGGTGTTCAAAAGATAAAAGCTACTGCTATTGTAGGAGTTGATTCTGAACAGAAGGGAATGCAAATGCCTCAAAGATTTGGTTCTGCCTCCTCTTATGGAAAGAAGTACTCTCTTGGGAATTTATTCTTAATTGATGATACTCAAGATTCTGATGCTTTGAATAATCATGACAAGACCCAAAAGCCTACGCTTGTAAAAAATACTCCTAATTACAAAAAGGTAGTAGATGCTATGAAGAAAGGCTTTAGTATTGAGGATGTAAAAAAGAAATATATCGTAAGTCACGATATTGAATTAGAGTTAAATTTAAACAAATAAAAATGAGTACACTAGGTAATATTAATTTAAGAGTAGACAAACTTCCAAAGGAGAATTTTGTCAAAGGTAAGGATGGAGCAGTATATTGCAACATCACCATAGCTATCAATGATGAATCCCGATTTGGGAATAACATTGCAGCAACCGTTCCACAGAGTAAGGAAGAAAGGGAAGCCAAGAAGGCAAAACAATACATTGGTAATGGTTCTGTATTTTGGACTGATGGGACAATCGTTCTTGCTGAAAGGGAAGAAGTTGTTGAAGAATCAGATTCAAATTTACCTTTCTGATAATGGGGGATTAAGTTCCCCCTTTTTTTTTACTTAATATACCACACATGACAAACGAAAAAGCGAGGCAGCTATTAAAAGAATGCGAAATTGATCCTCGAGAAAAAGTAGAATATCCACCTGTTGCTATTTCTTACGGAAATAAAGTACTAAGCACTAAAGCAGGTAATAAGGTTTTAAAAGTTCCGATAGGTACTTATGGTAATTTCAGTTTTATACAAGCACCTCCTAAGTCAAAAAAGAGTTTCTTCGTAAGCCTTTTAGCATCTGCTTATATGGCATCTAATCACTTTAGCGGAGAGATCAGAGGGAATAGAGAAGGTAAGAAATTATTGCACTTTGATACTGAACAAGCAAACTTTCATGCCTCCATTGGATTCCGTAGAGTTATAGATATGTCGGGGGTTTCCGATAATTATCATACATTTGCTTTAAGGCAGTTGTCTTATAAGGATAGAATTATAGCAATAGAACAGGCTTTAATTGACTTTGAAAATGTTGGAGTTTTAATAATTGATGGGATTGCTGATCTCGTTTCAGATGTAAATGATTTAGAACAAAGCAACCTTTGCGTTCAGAAATTAATGGAGTGGACTGCTAGGTTTAATTGTCACATCATTACGGTAATTCATAGCAATGCAGGGACTTCAAAACCAACAGGGCATTTGGGTAGTTTCTTAGAAAAGAAAACAGAAACTCAAATAGAGTTAGAATTAAACAACGTTCATAAAGATTGGGTTACCGTATCTTGTAAAAGAAGCAGGGGTTACCCTTTTGAAAAGTTCTCCTTTAAAGTTAACGAGGTTGGACTGCCCGAAGTAATAGGAGATATATATGACCCACTTAAAGATTTTAATAAAAATAGCGGATAGGCATAAAGATTGGAAGTACATCGTTCAATCGTTTGGATGCAATGCAGACACCGCTGAGGACTTAGTTCAAGAAATGTATATAAAGCTACAACTAAAAATAGATCAAGGCTTAGACATTAGTTATGAGGATAACGATTTCAATTATTCTTATGTATTTAAAACCTTAAGAACTTTATTCTTGGATTTAAAAAGAAAAGAAAACAAAGTAGTTATCGTTAATATAGAAGACGTTGATATAAGAACCAAAGAAGATGACATTGATTACGATAAGGCTTTTCAAAATGTAGAAAAAGAAGTGGATCAGTTATTTTGGTATGACAGAAAGGTTTATCAAATCATTGATGATGGAAGTAGTATAGCTGATTTATCAAGAAAGACTAAGATACCTTACTATTCTCTTTACAATACGTTTAAAAAAGTTAAAGACAAATTAAAAAAAGTGATATGAAAATAGGAGATTGGATTTATTACTTTACCAAGTTTACAGGAATTAAGTTCTTGGTTGAGTTATATACTAAAATTACAGGAAAGGATTGTGGGTGCGATGATCGAAGAAAAAAACTAAACAATATAATAAGATGAATGAAGAAGAAATAAAGCAATGGACTGAGTTCAAGAAAGTAAAAGGCTCAACTATTACTCACGAAGAGTATTTATTAGTCTGTAACATACACGCAAGGAACTTTAATCATCCTTTACAAATGCCTTGTAAGTGCAACCCTGCTCAGATAAACAATATGATTGCTGACATAAATAAAAAATATTCTGAAATAAAAATTGATTAACTGTTGTTTTATAAAACTTTTGTTTTATATTTGCTACATGATTAACAAACAAACAGATATGAAAAAGTTAGATATAGGATCAAGAGTAAAAATCTCTAAAGCATACGGAGGAAAAAAAGGAACAGTAGAAGAGATAGTAGGTTCTTTCGTTATTGTTAAAATAGGACGATGGACTGAATCTTTTCACGAATCAGATTTAACGGAAGTTTAAAAAAAAAACAGATAAAACTATGGAAAATTCACTAGATCACTTATTCGGAAACCTCATGGGAGGATTAGACGAAATCGTAAAAGAAGCTGAAGTACTTGCAGAAAAACTAAAAGAAAATGAGCAAATCAAAATTGATAAGGGAACGGAAAAAGATTCATAACGCATTGTATGTGATTGAGTGTCCCGATTGTGGAAACTACGCAGCATCATCTAATGATTTAGAATCATTACCCGATTGGACTGTATGTAAAGAGTGTTATCCAACTAAACTATTGAGCGATGTCATACGAATGGATTATAGAAAAAGATATTCAAGAATGGGAAGTAAAGGCAGCTTATAATAAATACCTTAAAGCCAAAAAATCATTTAATGATTACGATGAATACAATAGGTGGTTTGAGTATTGGTTTGATTATTTACACATTAGAAATAAATTTATAAACAGATATGAAAAATAAAAAATTTGAACCAAAAATTATAGAGGGAAAAGTTAACCCTGCAAAAGAATCCTCTTTAAAAGAGGAGTATCAAGATGTAGTTGATTTTTTTATTAACACAACACCATATCAGCATATGTTCTTTATTGAATTGATTAAGGAAAGATTAACCTTTTTTAATGCTGAGACAAAAGAGTGCTTTGATATTGATGAGGAATACACAATGAATTTTAACGGACCATTTTTACAAATCCCAATTAAATGATAGACTACGAAGAAGGAATAAGCAACTGCTGCGGAGCAAGAGTGGTAGAACATTCTGAAAGGTGCGATGCTTGTAAGGAGAATTGTAAAGTAATTAGCGAAGATGATCTTGCTGATTGACGCAGATAGTTTAGTGTTCGCAAGTTGCTACAAACCTAGAGAGGAAGAAGGATCATTTTTTGAAAACATTGAAGATGTTATTTTAAAATTTGATGAGACTTTTCAAAGGGTTATAAATGAACTATCGGAGTTGTACAATGTAGAAGAGGTTTTAGTTTTTAATGATAGCAGGGGAAACTTTAGAAAGCTAATTACTAAGAAATACAAAGCCAATAGAACAGGACAAAAACCTCCTTTATTACCTCAAATACATGATCATGTCAGAAAGACTTACAAAGGGATTCAAGGGTGCGGAATGGAAACAGATGATTTAGTTGCAGCACATTGGAAATCCTTAAGCGATATCTACGGAAGAGATAAGGTAATGATTGTTAGCATTGATAAAGATTACCTTCAATTCCCTGCGTTGATATATAAGTACAACAAAAAAGAAGTTTTAGACATATCGGAATATGATGCGTTAAAAAACTTTTACACTCAAATGATAGTCGGGGATACTGCGGATAACGTCAACTACTTTAAAGGAAAAGGTGTCAAGTTTGCACAGAAATATTACAAGGACTGTGACACAAAATATCAATTCACTAAAATGTTATACCTTCTTTTTAAAGAACGATACAAGAGCAAAGCAAGGGAAAAATACATAGAGTGCTACAACCTTTTAAAACTTAGAACAGAATGAACTTAAAAGCAGAATTAAACACTAAGATAAAAATAAGAGATGAGGCAAGAAAATTAATTCTTAATCCATACATTGATCAAATAACAATAGTTGGTTTGACAAGAGGATTAAAAAGATTAGATAAGGAAATAAATATTTTAATTAAACGGATAGAAAATGAAGAAGGCTAAAAGAATACTAGGCACTTTGTTTATAATAATAGCAAGTGTTTTGATTTTAATAATTGGAAATTTTATAGACTTACACAAACCGCATGACAGATAGTATAGTAGAAAGCGTTCTAAACAAATTTAAAGAACGCTCAGAGGAAGGAATAAAGAAATACGGTGTGACATTAGATAGAAAAGATTTAAGTCCCTTAGAATGGCTTATTCATCTTCAAGAAGAATTGATGGATGCTACTTTATACATTGAAAGATTAAAGAAAGAACTAGAACATTTAGATAGGATGAACAAAATATTGGAACTATGACAGAAAGAGAAAAAAACGCAAGTGATAAAGCTCAGCAGTTAATCAGTAGACACATTAGGGAATGCGGCATTGATGAGGATGCCTCTAAGAAGGCTAGTTTAATATTGATAGATGAATTATTTAAGTGGGGGTTACCTTACACTTATCAGATAGAATTTTGGACAGAAGTAAAAAGATATTTAAAATGACGGCACAAGAAATAAGCGATAGAATTATAAAGAAAACTAAAGTAAATGTTTTCGAAGACAGTAGAAAGAAAGAGGTGATTCATTACCGTTCACTTTTGATTTACTTACTAAGGGATAAGATGAATTTAAGGTGGACTAGTATTGCTTTATTCTTTAAGGCAAATGCAAAGGACATTACTCATGCAACAATAATGCATAGCCACCATTATTATCCTGTTTATAAGGATGAGAATAAAAACCTTGATGTGTTAGAAAAGCAGTTTAATTTTAAGCCTGTTGATCTTGACACTCTTGATAAAATCCATTACTTGGAAAACAAAGTGGAAAACTTAAAACGTAAATTAAATAAGTATGAGGTTAATTAAAGCAATAAAAAAATCATTAAGAAATTTCTTCACAGAAGATGATCCTACTAAAATATGGGTGCAAATACCTAGAACTTTTAAAACAAAGAAGGATCAAAATTACATGATAAGAAGGACAAAGGATTTTATCATTGAGAACACAGAGGTTGGATGATAAAGCAAGTAAACATTAATGAGGTTCTGACAAACCCAAACAATCCAAGAACCATAAAAGATGATAAGTTTAAAAAGCTAGTAAAGAGCATTAAAGAATTTCCACAAATGCTAGAGAAGAGAGCTATAGTAGTTGATGAAGCTATGATGGTTCTAGGAGGTAACATGAGATTGAAAGCCTGTAAAGATGCAGGTGTTAAAAAGGTGTGGGTAGATGTGGCTGAAGGTTGGACTGAAGAACAAAAGAAAGAATTTATCGTTAAGGATAATGTCGGATTCGGAGAATGGGATTGGGATACATTAGCAAACGAATGGGATGTAGATCAATTAGATGAATGGGGTTTAGATGTTCCCGACTTTCCTAATGAACTAGAGGCAGAGGAGGATAACTATGAAGAACCCGATGATTTAAAGGTTGATGTTGTGTTAGGTGATTTGATTGAGATCGGTGAGCATCGTTTATTATGTGGAGATTCAACAGATTCAGATCAAGTGGCTAAGTTAATGAATGGTGAGAAGGCAGATATGATATTTACCGATCCCCCTTATAATGTGGCTTTTAATGGTAGGAGTGGAAAGTTTGATGTTATTGAAAATGATGATTTGCCAATAAAAGAATTTACAGAATTAATTGAAGGATTTGTTTCTATTCTTAAAATTCTTAACCCTATTAATTATTATGTTTGGTGTAATTGGAAATTTTACGGACTATTACAAAGTAAGTTAGAATTTAAGGCTTGTATAGTATGGGCAAAAAATGTTTTTGGTTTAGGGAGAGGATATAGACATCAACATGAATTTTGTTTATTTAATGGAAAATTGGATGATGGAATTAATAATGAAAGTGATTTGTGGAATTTAGCAAAAGATACAAATTATCAGCACCCCACACAAAAGCCAATTACTTTAGCGAGTAGAGCATTAAATAATCATAAGGCAAATAAAAAAATTGTTGATTTGTTCTGTGGTAGTGGATCAACAATGGTAGCATCTCACCAACTTGATCGTAAGTGCTACGGAATGGAAATTGATCCAAAGTATTGTCAAGTGATAATAGATCGAATGAGAAAGCTAGATGATACCTTGACGGTTAAAATAAACGGTAAAGAATATTCAGATGCCTATATTTGAAAGACCCGAAGACTTAGACAGAGAAGAAAAAGCGATAAAGAAATTCGTTAGTTTGTTTTCGGGTACTTATGAAAAGTTAAATAGGTTTGATTTAGATTACAAACTTTTTCTTGATGGTGAGTTTATTTGTTTTGCAGAAATAAAAGGAAGGAAAGGTAGATACATGGACACGTCTTATCCGCTACCTATTGCAGTAAAGAAATTAATTAAGATGCAAGAGAAGAGAAGTAATTGCGTTATTATTTGGGCGTGTCTTGATGGCATTGTTTATGGTAAGTATAGGAAGTTAAAAGGACAAATTTCTTTTGGGGGAATGACAAAACCAAGAGAAGGCAGCACAAACGATAGAGAGTTAATGGCTTACTATGATAAACAAGAAGAATTAAAAACTTTAAAATATTAGAAACAGAACAAAAACAGAATGAGCAAAGAAGATTTAATACCTTTTAAAAAAGGACAAAGCGGTAACCCAAACGGTAGACCCAAAGGCAGAAAGAATAGAAGCACAATAGCAAGAAGGTGGCTAGAAGTAAACCAAGAACTAAAGAACCCGTTAACGTCTGAATTGGAAACAATGAGCCAAGAAGACTTAATGACTTTAGCTTTAATTAAAAAAGCTAGGAACGGTGACGTAAACGCTTATAAGGTTTTAATGGATTCGGGTTATGGCTCACCTGTGCAGCAAATAGAACAAACTAATATTGAACAACCTTTATTCCCCGATGTTAGTAAGGACAACAGCGATTAATAAAATAATAAAACTAAATAAAAGAGTTAAGATAATTCAAGGGGGAACATCTGCAGGAAAGACTTTTGGGATATTACCTATATTAATTGATAAGGCTACTAAAAACTCAAACATAGAAATCTCAGTAGTCGCTGAATCTATACCACATTTAAGAAGAGGAGCATTAAAGGACTTCTTAAATATAATGAAATGGACAGGTAGGTATTTTGAGCAAAGGTTTAATAAATCGTTTCTTAGATACGAGTTCGCCAATGGCAGTTATATTGAATTTTTTAGTGCTGATGATTCATCTAAGTTAAGAGGAGCAAGAAGGGATATTCTTTATATTAACGAATGCAACAACGTTGATTTTAATTCCTATAACGAACTTGCGATAAGAACCAAACAAGAAATTTATTTAGACTTTAACCCTGCTAATGAGTTTTGGGTTCATACTGAATTAAAAGATGAAGGAGATAGTGACTTTCTTATTCTTACCTACAGAGATAACGAAGCACTTGATCAAAGGATCGTAAAAGAAATAGAAAAGAATAAACTAAAAGCAAAGACTAGTTCCTATTGGGAGAATTGGTGGAGGGTATACGGGGAAGGATTAGTTGGAATGCTTGAGGGTGTTGTGTTTAGTAATTGGAAAGTAATTGATAAGATACCCGATGAAGCAAGGCTACTCGGTTACGGAGTTGACTTCGGATACTCGGTTGATCCAAGTTCGATTATTGAAGTTTACAATTATAACGGTGAAAGGATTCTGAACGAGATTTGTTATGAGACAGGTTTAGTTAATGCTGACATAGCAAAGAAACTACAAAAGAACGTAATAGCTTATGCGGATAGTTCAGAGCCTAAAAGCATAGAAGAGATCAGAAGAACGGGACAAGTAATTAAGGGAGTAAGGAAGGGAGCAGATTCAATTAACTTCGGTATTCAGATAATGCAATCACAAAGCTATTTAGTGACTTCTAAGAGCAGCAATTTAATAAAAGAACTAAGGGCATACTGTTGGGATAAAGACCGCACAGGAAAGCAGTTAAATAAACCTACAGACTCGTTCAATCACGCAGTTGATGCGGTTAGGTATCACGAAATGGAAAGCCTAGGAAGGGGAGAAAACTTTGGCAAATACACAATTAGTTAAATATTTATTATAAAGTTTTTGTTTTATAACTTTATTGATTGTATATTTACATTATAATTAAAACAGATTATTTAAACACATATTATTATGACGAATATAAATGAAGGCGAATTTTTTACAGATTCGGAATTGATAAATCAAATGATGGGAATGAATCCCGTAAAGATTGAGTTGATAGGCGAAGTTGAATTACGTACCGTTGAGGCGGTATGGAGGCGTGGCGCCTTAGAGTTTTGGGGAAACGTACATGTGACGGAAACGTTGTGTTACCCGTTAAGTCCCCTGCTAGCTGAATATAAGCATGATGTTGAGATAGATCACGAGTTGTTTGTTTACTTGAATAAAGAAAGTTGTTGCTCACAACGTCAGATTAAGAACATAATTATCCCTATCTTAGAAACCAAAATCGAAGTAAAATGAGAAATTTATTTACAGATCAAGAGTTAGAAGAAATCCTTAATGATTTAAAGCCTATTGAAATCCCAATGGGAGATGATGAGATTCATAGGGAAGAATTATATTGGAAGGTTGGTTGTATTGAAATTTATGCAGATGTTGTTTGCGTAAGGAAAACCATTGATGATCCCGAAACTTACGAAGAGTATGGATACATGAGAACCGATGACGGTAAGTATGAGTATTTATATGAGATAGATGAAATGGCTATCTATTGCGATGATGAAGAATGCTCGAACTATAAGCAAAGAGATAAATTTATTATTCCTTTTTTGAATAATTTAATTAGTGTTTATTAATATGGAAATACAAAGATTACACGATTTACAGTATTGGAGCAACGTTCAAATGTGTGGGAGTTTAGTTAGGAATTGGCTTAAGATTAAACCCGACAACGAAGAGACTAAAGCAATGATGAAAGCATTAAATGAAATGAGTTTCTATGTTGCTAGGTTGAAAGATGATTCAGACAAAAAAGACAAACTACTAATTGAATACAAAACAGAAAGAAACAAGTGGTGCGCAAAGGCAATTGAGTATCAAAAAAAGTTTGAACACGCATCAGAGGAGATATTAGGATTTTAGTTTTTTGTTTTAGTTGGTTAATTTAGGCAGTCAGAAATGGCTGCCTTTTTTTATGTCTTATAAAATCAGTTAAAAAATACGTTACAATATTATGAAAGCGAGTATTACTATTCCGAACCACTTATCAGAAATCACACTAAAGCAATATCAAGACTTCGTAAAAATAAAAAGCGAAGATGAATATTTACTGCAATGTAAAATGATTGAAATCTTTTGCAACGTGCCTTATAAAGATGTGTTAACTATTAAGCTATCAGACGCAGAGGAAATTACAAACACCTTAAATGGGATGTTTTCGGATAAGCCTAATTTAGTTCAATCATTTAAAATGAACGGTAAGAACTACGGATTTCATCCCGATCTTCAAGACATGACTCTTGGGGAGTATATTGATGTTGACACTTTTATTGGTGATTGGGAAAACATCCATACGGCAATGAATGTTTTATACAGACCTATCAAACAAAGATCGGGAGGAAAGTATATAATTGAGGAATACAACCCCGAAGGTAAAGAGCATATGTTGGATATGCCTTTGGAGGCAGTCATTAGTTCTGTTTTTTTTTTGTTTCATTTAGGGATGGATCTATCTCTGCTCGTTACGAGTCGTTATTTAGCGGAGGAGGAAGCAGGGAAACAACATCAGTCGCAGCAGGGTTTGGACAAAAGTGGGGATGGTTTAGTTCAGTATACGAACTCGCTCAAGGAGATATTACAAGATTTGAAAATATCACTAAATTAAACATACACGAATGCTTAACGATGTTGTCATTTATAAAGGAAAAGCAGGAGGCAGAATCTCAGCAAATTAAAAACAAAAAATGAGCGATCAAGGAATAAGGGGTTATTATCAATTAACGGAAACAATAAAAGATAGTTTGTTATCCGATGTTAATACAAGAACTGTTACGCAGGGGAATCTTGAAGAAATCAATTTAGAGAAACAAGATATTTTCCCACTTGCTCATATAATGGTAAACCAAGTAAGTCAAGAAGACGGAGTGTTAAGATTTAATCTTAGTATTTTAAATATGGATATCGTTGATATAAGCAAGGAAGAGACAACGAATTTGTTCAGAGGGAATAACAACCTACAAGACATACTAAACACGCAGCTATCAGTCTCTAATAAGCTGATACAAGTATTAAGAGGTGGGACACTACATCAAGACAAATACCAATTCGATGGGAACGCAACTATAGAGCCGTTCTATGATAGGTTTGAAAATGAATTAGCAGGATGGACATCTACGTTTGATGTCTTAATATACAACGATATCAGACATTGCTAATGACACTAAAAGAAACAAATCAAGTATTAAACAAGTTTGCTAAATATGTGGTTCAGCAAAGCAAAAGCAACCTAACCAAAGACGGTAAGGGAGGGGGTTCATTATACAAATCTATTTCTTATGATTTAGATCAAGAGCAGAACGCTTTTCTTTTAGATTTCTTAATGGAAAACTATGGAACGTTTCAAGACTTAGGGGTAAAGGGTGCAAATCCTAGCTTAGTAAAGAACGGTATTCAGAAAGCACCAAGAAGTCCCTATAGATACAAATCAAAAAGACCTCCATTAAAACCATTAATGCAATGGGCAAAGATGAAAAAGATAAGATTTAGAGACAAAGACGGAAAGTTCAGAAAGGGAGGATATAAGACTATAGGGTTTTGGTTGCAAGAAAGAATTTTTGCACAAGGATTAAAGCCTAGTTTGTTTTTTACTAAACCGTTTAATAAAGCATTCACACAAATGCCCGATGATCTAGTTAAAGCCTTCGCTTTAGATGTAGAGAAAAGTCTTGTGTTAGGAATAAAAAAATAAATATGGCAAATATATTATTAAGATCACCAAGATTAGAAAGCGTTACTGTACCAAGTGCAATGAATAGTGTTGAGTTAAGATTAACGATTAACGGAACACTTAGATACAATATTATAAAAAATGGAACGGTTGGAACGGTATTGACTTTTGAAATAGCTGAGTTGGTAAGAGACTATTTAAACGTTACTTTTAATGGAACGTATACTGCACAAACCGCAGATATAAGTTTTGATTATAAATATTGGAGTTTACCAAATGGAGGAGGTGGGGGGTATGATTCAACTGAAACAACTCATAAGGGATTTGATGGATATGGAACTTTTATGGAAGGAATAAACCCAACGGTAAGTTCTTACGAATGGCTAATTGAAAAGGATGTAATTAAAGATGGGTATTATTTTTATGCTCCTTTGGGAGTATCGGGTGTTGTTCCCGTTTCAACAAATAGCGTTTTATCTTACACAGGGTTTGACACATCTAATCCTCAGACAATTTCTTTAGCTACACCAATAGGTAATGTTTTAGTTAATATTATTAGAGTTAATTGCAGCAGGTATGGAGAAGGAAATAAAATAACTTTCGTAAATAAATACGGAGCATTACAGGATTTATGGTTCTTTTTGAAAAGTGTAAAAACAACAACCTCAACAAAGGAAACTTATAACGCAAACACAATAACAATAAGCGGAGGAAATGCAACCTATTCAGTTAACAATCCAACAAAGACAGTCTTTAATAAATCAGCAAATCAAAAGATAATATTAAGTAGCGGTTATTATCCTGAAGGTGCTAATCCATTCTTTGAAGACTTGATGTTAAGTAAGCAAATATGGCTAACACAACCCGATCCGTATGATCCATCAACAGAGCAAGTAGTACCCGTTATTATTAATACAAGTTCGTTTACATATAAGACTAGTTTAAATGATAAGCTAATTGAATATACAATGGAATTTGATATGGCTTTTGATTATATAAACAATGTACGTTAATGCAGAAGGTTCAGATTTATGTTGGCTCAACGAGACTAGATTTATTCAAGGATGAAACAATTTCGCTTACCCAATCTTTAAAAAACGTTAAAGACGTTTCTAAGATTTTTACAGAATTTACTCAGACGTTTTCAGTCCCTGCCTCTCCAACGAATAATATTTTATTTCAGCATTATTATAATTTTGATATAGTAAATGGATTTAATGCTAGGGTTAAAAAATCATCATATATTGAATTAAATTACATCCCCTTTAAGCAGGGGTTTATGCGTTTGGATGGTGTTGATCTTAAACGAAATAAAGCCTATGCCTATAGAATAACTTTCTTTGGTGAAACGGTAGCTTTAAAAGATGTTCTAGGAGAGAATCAATTAGATGCTTTAGATTTAGCTGCTTACAATAAGACTTACGATTACACAAGCATAAGAGATTTAATGAATGTAGACACAACTACAAACGATGTAGTAGTTCCTATGATAACACATTCAAGTCCTGTCTTTTTTGATAGTAACGGAACACCAACTGCAGGAACAAATAATATGAAATTCGAAGCAAGTTCGGGAGCAGGTGTTTTATGGAGTGAGTTAAAATATGCTTTAAGAGTTTCTAAAATAGTAGATCAAATTGAAACTGATTACTTAACAGAATTAGGACTTAGTTTTTCAGATGACTTTTTTAATGACACTAACGCAGATTATTATAATTTGTTTATGTGGCTACACCGTAAAAGTGGTGATGTAGATTCAGCATCGGGAAGTGGTAATGAATATAATTTATTAATAAATTCATTTGTTCCCGATCCCCTTTTACCTACAAATGTAAATACGCTATCATCTCAGACTAGCCTTATTATTTCAAGTACTAACCCAACGGATAATGTAGTTAATTATTATTCTTTTCAAGCAGTACCAACAGATAACACTAAACAATATTTACTCACAATAACAAGAAATGGAGAAGTATGGTATAGTTCGGGATATGTTACAGGTAGTATTTATGTAGATCAAACAACTGCAGGAGCAATGAACCCTGCGACATATAACTTTAATTTAACCGCAGTTGAGCAAGTCTCTTTTAGTGCGTTAGATTTAAGCGTTGGAGGTTCTTATACCTCAAGCGGATCAACTGTTAATTACGATGATTTTTGGGAAGGTGTTACGGGTGCTGATGTTCCAATTCCAAACTCTTTTCCTTTTGCTATTAACGAACAAATTCCCGAGATTAAAATAATTGATTTTCTTTCGGGACTATTCAAGACTTTTAACCTAGTAGCATATCATCAGAACGATAAGATAGTTGTTCAAACTTACGATGATTATTTTGCTAGTTTAGACACAGGTTTTTGGAATCTTCAAGAAGAAGAATGGCAAGATGAAGTAAGGTTTTGGAATGAGATTGGAAGCGCTACAACTAATGTGTATTCGATTGATGAGTTTATGGATGTTAATTCAAGTCAAGTAAATGTAGCTTTGCCTTATAAACAAATCAATTTTAGTTACGAGGGAACAGGAACTTTTTTAGCAAAGAAATATAATCAATTAAACAATGTAGGATGGGGTGAATTAAGATACACTTTAAATGGAGAAGTATATGATGCTCCTAGTGAAACTTATAGTGTTAAGTTGCCATTTGAACATATGCTTTTTGATAGGATTAATAACTTAAATGGAGGATCACAAACCAATATTATGTATGGTTATTCTGTTAATGAAAATCAGCAGCCTTATATTGGTAAGCCTTTAATTTTTTATCCTATAAGACAAAGCCAATTAACCTTAGTATCTGTTAGGGAAAACTCAACAAATAACGATTCTTTAAGTTCACTTATTTTGCCTTCAAATAGTGTTTCACTTTATTCTAATATAAGCACAAGCAATATAAATTTCAATGAAGAAGTAAATGAGTTTAGTCAAGCAACAGGATTTTCTAATACTTTATTTGAAGGATATTATAAAAACTTTATTTCTGAATCGTTTAATATAAAAAGAAGATTCATAAAAGTAAAAGCCTTTTTGCCGTTGAATATTTTATACAATTTAAAACTAAACAACGTAATAGAAATAAACAATCAGAATTACAAAATCAACTCAATGACAACTAATTTTCAAACAGGTGAAACAAGTTTTGAATTAATCAACATACTATGATTAAGATGATAATTAAAATGCTAGAAGAAGCGGATGGAAATACTGAACGCATAAAAATAGCACAAGGAAAAAATAAATTACCGACCACATTAAAGGAAGGCTTTAAGATTATTAAAAGAGAGATAAAATGGCAGTTGTAAAGCAAGTTGAGATTATTGCTAAGACAGACAAAGCAGTTAAGGATGTAAAAAAACTTAACAAAGAAGTCGATGATACAGGCAAAAAAGGTAAAGCCGTAGGTACGGGATTAAAAGGTGCTTTTAAAGGATTTGGCGATGCGGTAACAGGTGCTATCCCAATGCTAGGAAAGTTAAAAGTTGCAATGATCAGCACAGGAGTTGGTGCTTTGGTTGTGGCTTTTGGTTCTCTAGTTGCCTTGTTTAAATCAGCAGCAGACTTAGGTGCTAGTTTTCAAAAATCTTTATCGGGTTTAAAAGCAGTATCGGGTGCTACTGCAGAGGAAATAACAATACTATCCAACCAAGCTAAAGAATTAGGTGAGTCAACTGCTTATACTGCAGTTCAAGTTGTAGCGTTGCAAACAGAATTGGCAAAGCTAGGTTTTAGTGTTAGAGATATTGAAAACTCTACTCCTGCTATTTTAGATTTAGCGTCATCTTTAGAAGTTGATCTTTCTAGTGCTGCTATGTTGGCAGGTAGTACTGTAAGAGCATTTGGATTAGATACAACAGATACTCAAAGGGTTGTTGATGTTCTTGCAGTAAGTACTGCTTCTTCTGCTTTAAATTTTGAGTCTTTAACTGAATCTTTAAAATTAGTTGCTCCTACATCAAGAGCGACAGGAGTTAGTATTGAAAAAACAACTGCTTTATTAGGAGTTTTAGCTGATTCGGGATTAAAAGGAAGTATAGCAGGAACAGGATTAAGTAAAACATTTATTGAGTTAAATAAAAAAGGGTTAACTCTAGAAGAAGGATTTGAAAAAGTAAATTCTAGTAGTAATAAGATGAATACTGCTATTGAATTGGTTGGACTTGTAGGGGCAAAATCTTTATTGAATTTAGCTAGTTCGGGAGAAAAGATTGAAGGATTAACTAAAACTTTTACTGATTTAGAAACAACTGCTAGGGATATGGCAGAAATTAGATTAGACAATCTTGCAGGGGATATGACTAAACTAGGTTCTGCTTGGGATGGTTTCTTATTAGGTATAGAAGATGGAGAGGGTCCAATAAATGCAATACAGAGGTTCTTGGTAAAAGGCTTAACTGCTTCAATTAATTTCTTGGGCAAGGCAATTGATGTCACTGCTTTTGGGTTTAAGGATTTCTTTGATTCTTTAAGTCTTGGTATTTCAATGTCTAGAGAAATAATTGCAGGTGGCTTCGGTTATTTTGCGGGAGTAATTAAAAAGTTTTCAAACGAAGCGATTCTTTTAATTTCTGAAGTACCTTTTATTGGTAAGGCAATAGATGCTGAAAAAGTAAAATCAAATTTATTAATAGCAGAAGCAGAATTACAAGCAAGTCAAGAACGAATCCAAAAAGGAGTTGATTTGTCGGGAGAACTCACCGCAAGAAAAAATACTTTTTGGGTAAGGTATCAACTATCTCAAGAGAAAAAAGAAAAAGAAAAAGCAAGGGCAGAATCTAAAAAAATAGAAGATGAGCAACTTTTAGAAGATGTAGAAAAAAAGAAAGCAGAAGCTGCAAGATTAGCAAAAGAGAAAGCCAAAGCAGAAGCAGATAGGGAAAAACTACTTGCTAAATTTATAAAAAAAGAACAAGATTTATTAGCAAATGATGCTACTAAAAAATTAGAACTTGAAAGAGAAAGAGCGTATAAAGAAATTGAATTAATATCAGAAACCAAAGAACAAGAACTAGCTTTAAAATTAGCTTATGATAAATCTTATGCTTTACAAAAAGAATTAATTGATGCTCAATTAGACGCTGACAAAAAAGCTAGAGATGAGGAAACTCATGCTGCGAATGTAGCTATTTTCCGAGAACAAGAAGCAATGAACCAAAGATCATTAGACGGAATTGTAGCAATAGCAGGAGCAGAAAGTAGATTAGGAAAAGCAGCCTTAATAGCGAAACAAGCAATGGCTGCCAAAGAACTTTTAATTGATATGGGAGTTCTACAAAGCAAAGCCACAAAGGCATCTTTAGAAGCAGGATTAGATGCAGCAGTAGCAGGACAATCGATTGGAACAGGATTTGCAAGAACGTTAGGATTAGGATTACCTCAAGCATTGCCCTTTTTAGTTTCTTACGGTATTACCGCAGCGGGTATTATATCAAGTGTAATTAAAGCAGTTAAAGGAACAAAAAAGGTAGCAACACAGATAGGCGGTAATGATTCACCAATGCCATCAATAACAACTCCAACGGCAACAGTAGGATCAGAACCACAAGCACCACAATTCAATGTAGTAGGTACAAGTGGAACAAGTCAGATCGCTGATTTAATGGGATCACAACCACCTATAAAGGCTTATGTAGTTTCAAGTGATGTTACAACCTCACAAAGTTTAGATCGTAACATAATAGAATCAGCTACTATATAAAAGCAAAATAAAAAAAAATAAACGTTACATAAATATGAAGATAGTAGAATTAGTTTTAGATGAAAATGAGGAAAGCGGAATAGAAGCGATTTCTATTGTTGAATCACCTGCCATAGAATCTGATTTTGTCGCTTTAAAGTCTGATGAAATTAAACTAGCAGAAGTAGATAAAGAGAAGAAAATTCTAATGGGTGCTTTATTAATCCCAAATAAGCCTATATACAGAAAGACAGAAGGAGATGAGTATTATATATATTTCTCAAGAGATACTGTCTTAAAAGCCTCGCAAAGATACTTAACGAACGGATATCAAAACAATTCAACCCTAGAACATTCTAGTAACCTACAAGGATTGACTCTAGTTGAAAGTTGGATAGTTGAAGATGAGGTTCAAGATAAATCAAGAAAGTATAACATGAGTGTTCCTGTTGGAACTTGGATGGGTACGGTTAAAGTAAACAACGAAGAAGTATGGAACGATTATGTGAAAACGGGAAAGGTAAAGGGATTCAGCATAGAAGGGTTCTTTGCAGATAAGATAGAAGCATCAAAATTAAGTCTAGAAGATATTGATGAAGAAGAAGTAAAAGAAATGCTTTCAATGATTAGAGGCATTGTAAAGGATGGTAAGATAGAAATGGAATCTTATTCAGATTATCCCGACTCAGTTAAGAACAACGCTCAAAGAGGAATTGAATTAAATAAGAAAGTTAACAATAAATGCGCAACAGATGTAGGCAAAATAAGAGCGCAACAACTATCAAAAGGGAAACCTATTTCAGTAAGTACAATAAAAAGAATGTACTCTTATTTAAGTAGAGCAGAGGAGTATTATAATCCATCGGACACAAAAGCCTGTGGAACTATCTCATATCTTTTATGGGGAGGTAAATCTGCTAAGACTTGGGCATTAAGTAAATTGAAACAATTAAAAGAAATATAATGCAAGGCATTAAAAGAAATAATTACATCCCTAATCCTACTTCCCCTAGAGGAGGTAGAAGAGCGTGTTTGTGTCAAAATAATACCTATTCAATAGAATGTTGTGATGGTGATAATTGGGCTCAAGGCATTGGTGTTATTACGGGAGTAGAAGGTAATTTTTTAACTAAAGAAGATACTGATTTGATTCTTCAAGAAGATAATTCTAAAATTATATTATAATGGCAAATTCAAAAATATCTGCTTTACCAATAGCAACTGCATTGCAAGGAGATGAATCTTTTGCATTAGTTCAAAATGGTACAACTAAAAGAACTACGTTAAGTGATATAGATAATTATGTAATTGAAACACATATAACAGTTGCAGATGGTACTACAATAAATTTATCAGATAGCACTTATACTAGTTCTACTTTAATAAAGTTCACATTTACTGCAACAGGTGGAGTAGAGAATGCAACGGTTAATTTGCCAAGTGTAAACGGAACAAACACAAATAGATTAATAAGATTTATATCTGATTCAACATTTACATCCAATACTAGGGTTAGTTTAACTCCTATTAATGGAGCAACCATAGACGGTTCAGCATCTCCTTATGTAATTAACAAAGAATACGAAGGTGTTCAGTTGTGGAGCGATGGAACAGAGTGGTTCATAGTTCAAAAGAAAGCATGAAAATGCAAAATAAATTTTAATAAGCGTTATATGAATATGAAATCAAATGAAGTTTTAAACCAAATCAAAACGGTTTTAGGAATTGATCTTGAAAAGAAAGAGATTAAACTAGAAAGCCTAAAATTAGAAAATGGAACTGTTGTAGAAGCAGAATCATTTGAAGAAGGTAATGATATTTTTATCATGACTGAAGATGAAAAAGTAGCACTTCCCGTTGGTGAATATATGCTTGAAGATTCAAGACTTTTAGTTGTTGAAGAAGAAGGCAAAATTGCTGATGTTAGAGAAGTGAGTGATGAAGTTCCACAAGAAGAAACAGAAGATTTAGTTGAAGAAGATTTAGCTGAAGAAGCGGATGTTGCTGATTGGCAAGGAATGGAAGTAAGAATTAAAAATCTTGAGGATGCCATTGCGGATTTGAAAGCCGATAAAATGGAAGCTAGTAAGGTAGAAGAGGAAGTTAAAGAAAAACTTTCTGCTGAACCGGCAACCAAGCCTATCAAGCACAATCCCGAAGGCGAATCAAGAAAACAAATAAAAATGCACATTTCTCCGAATAGGGTAATGAGTACTAAAGATAGAATTTTTCAAAAAATATCAAATTTAAAATAAAATGGCTGTAAACATAACCAGTACCTACGCAGGAGAATTTGCAGGAGAATATATCTCTGCTGCCCTTTTGAGTGGAAACACCATCGCAAACGGTGGTATCGAAGTAAAACCAAATATCAAATACAAAGAAGTTATCAAGAAGGTAGCAACTAGTGGTTTGGTAGTAGATGCAACTTGTGATTTCACAAGCGCAGGATCAGTTACATTAACTGAACGAATTATTCAACCCGAATATTTTCAAGTAAATCAAGAAATGTGTCTCACACCTTTCCAATCTGATTGGGAGGCTGCTCAAATGGGATACTCTGCTTTTGATCAATTACCTCCCAAGTTTTCTGATTTTATTATTGGACAATTTGCTGCTGAGGTAGCTGCTAAAACAGAATCTAACATTTGGAGTGGAGTAAACGCAAACGCAGGTGAATTTGACGGATTTACAACTCTTATGACGGCTGATGCTGATGTAATTGATGTAGTTGCAGGTGCAGTTGTTGTTGGAAACGTAGTTACAGAAATGCAGAAAATAGTTGATGCTATTCCTGCTACTTTGTTCGGCAAGGAAGATTTACATATCTATGTATCACAAAACATTGCCAAGGCTTATGTTGGTGCAATGGGTGCATTGGGAAGTGGTATTGACAACAGAGGAGCATTGTGGTATCAGAATGGCGCACCTTTATCTTTCGGTGGTATTCCTTTGTTTGTTGCTAATGGATTAGCAAATAACACTGCGGTAGCTGCTGAGAAATCAAACTTGTACTTTGGTACTTCTTTACTTAGCGATCAGAACGAAGTTAAGTTATTAGATATGAGAGATTTGGATGGCTCACAGAATGTTCGTTTAATCATGAGATTTGCGGCATCTGTTCAGTACGGAATTGGTTCTGACATCGTTCTTTACTCTTAATAAATTTTAAACCATAAGAAAGGGGTAGGTGGGTATGTCTATCTACCCTTTTTTTTTAAAATATAAAAAATATGGCTTGTAACGTAACTTCGGGAAGAGTACTCCCATGTAAGGCAGGATATGGAGGCATAAAGGCTGCTTACTTTTTTGACTTAGATGCACTTGGTGCATTAACGTATACAGATGGTGTAATTACTGCAATAGCAGGTACTCCAACAGTATATGAATATGATGTAAAAAACACATCATCACTAGAAACTGCCATAAACAGTTCTAGGGAAACAGGAACAACATTCTATGAGCAAACACTTAGTTTAACTTTAACTTACTTAGATGCACCAACACAAGAGCAAATCAAATTGATTGCTTGGGGACGTCCTAGTGTAGCGGTTGAAGATTATTATGGAAATATGTTCATTGCAGGATTAGAAAATGGAATGGAATTGAGTGGGGGGACTATTGGCACTGGCACTCAACCCGGTGATCTAAGTGGTTTCACAATGACATTGGTAGGACAAGAAGTTGATCCTGCTACATTTATCACACCTGCTTTAGTAACTGGAGCAACACAAGGAACAAAAATTGATCCTACGGCTGCAGTAACACCTTAATTATTTATTTTCTTCTAGTGAAAGCATCTCTTTTTAGGGGGTGCTTTTTTTTTGTCTTATTTTTACATTTTTTAACCTTCAAATTATACATCAATGCAAGAGATACACAATCAAATCAAAACTTTAGAATCACAATTAACAGGAAATATGTTCTCAGATATGGAAATAAAAGACAAAATACATAATTTAAAAATGAAGGCAAATGGTTGTAAGCCTATTAATACAGAAATTGATTGTGTTGGGTGTGGTTCTTAAAACAAAACATCATTTTTTTTGCGTTATATAGGTATGATTGTATTAACGACATCAGCAACTGCACAAACATTTAAAGTAATACCAAGAGATTATTCTTTAACGGCATTCACAATGAGCATAAGAGATGATAGTACAAATGTAACTGTGACATATAACATCACTGGGGCAACTGTATCGGGTAACTATGTTACTTATCAAAACACATTTTCACCCATTTTAGTAGAGAATCATTTCTATGACATGACACTTTACACAGGAACAAACATAATTTTTAAAGATAGAATCTTTTGTACTGATCAAACAATCAATCAAGTGGATAATGATTATTACAACTTAAATGATGGTGTGTACACAACTGATGATTCTTACAACAATGAATATATCGTAGTATGAAAAGACAAAAGAGTTTACCAAAAGGTGTAACAAAACAACCAAGTATTGGGTTTGTTAATTTAAGCACCTACACTTCACCCGAAGTAAAAGAGGTAAAAAACAAAGATTGGGTAGAATATGGTGCTGATAATAATTACTTTCAATTCTTAATTGATAGATATAATGGATCAGCCACAAACAACGCTGCTATTAATGGCATAAGCCAAGCAATTTATGGCAAAGGATTAAACGCAACAGATGCCAATAAAAAACCCGATCAATATGCCCAAATGATTTCAATGTTTGGGAAGGATTGTGTTAGAAAATTGTCCTACGATTTAAAATTAATGGGACAATGTGCTGCTCAAATAATCTATTCTAAAGACAGAAAGAAGATTGTCAAAGTAGAACACTTTCCAATAGAAACTTTAAGGGCAGAAAAGGCAAATGAAGAAGGTGAAGTTTCTGCTTATTATTATTTTAAGGATTGGACAAACATAAAACCAAGTGATACACCTTTAAGAATCCCGGCATTTGGGATGTCAAAAGAGGATATTGAGATTTTATATATTAAACCATACAAAGCAGGTTTCTATTATTATTCGCCAGTAGATTATCAAGGTGGTTTGCAATATTGTGAGTTAGAAGAAGAGATTTCTAACTATCACATTAATAATATAATGAATGGGTTAGCACCTTCCATGCTCATTAACTTTAATAACGGCACACCTAATCAAGAAGAAAGGCAATTATTAGAAAACAAAATTGCATCTAAGTTTAGTGGGACATCAAACGCAGGTAAATTCATCCTTGCATTCAATGATAATGCAGAATCAAAAGCAGACATTACTCCTGTTCAGTTAAGCGATGCACACAATCAGTATCAATTCCTTTCCACAGAGGCTACACAAAAAATAATGGTAGCGCATAGGGTTGTTTCACCTATGTTATTAGGAATAAAAGATAATTCGGGTTTAGGCAATAACGCTGAAGAAATAAAGACTGCAAGTTTATTGATGGACAACACAGTAATACGTCCGTTTCAAGAACTTTTAATTGATTCATTTGATCAAATACTAGCCTACAATGACATTGCTTTAAATCTTTATTTTGTGACTTTGCAACCATTAGAATTTACAGAGGTTGACACAACAATACAAAGCCAAGAAGACATTGAAGAAGAAACAGGTGTGCAGATGTCAAAGATTAGTTTAAAAGAGATTGATGGGCAAACTGTATTTGAGACTAAAGAAGAAGCCATTGCAGAAGCAGAAAAATTAGGATGTGAAGGATATCACACCCACATGGAAGGTGACAAAGAATGGTTTATGGCTTGTGAGACACACGATAAAGCAAGTGAAGAAATTCCCGAACTAACTGATGAAATGGGTGATGAGATACTTGCTGAATTGGAAGGTGAGGTTATCACAGATGAATGGGAACTAGTAGATGAAAGAGAATATGAAGGTGAGAATCTTGAAGAGTGGGCAACTCAATTAATTCAACCAAGTAAATCAAAACTTCAAAAGTTTGCAGATCAAATTACAGGTAAGCCAAAAGTGTTTTCTGTCTTAGATAAAAACCTTTACAAAATACGATACAAGTATTTTAAGAAATCTAAGAAGGCAATGAAAAGCGGAAATGAATCTAGATTGTTTTGCTCAAATATGATGAAGTTAGCAGGGCAAGGAATCATTTACAGAATTGAAGACATTGACAAAGCATCAGACAAAGGTGTAAACAAGCGACTAGGACACAAAGGGAAGCCTTATAACCTCTTTAAATTCAAAGGTGGTATCTATTGTCGACACGCTTGGAAAGAGCAGCTATATAGGCTTAAAAAGAACACAGAGAAAACTGATGATTTTGACAAATACAAAAGAGCAACAACAATACCTAAGAGTTACAAACCTTCTCCAAGGGGATGGAAAGAGGCACAAATTGCTCCAGTAAATATGCCAAATCAAGGTGCATATCCAACTAAAAAGAAATAAGAAATGGCAACAGTATTATTCATAAATCGCACCGACTTAGTCAGAAATTCTATCTTAGATGGCAATGTTGACACAGATAAGTTCATACAATTTATCAAGATTAGCCAACAGATAAATATTCAGAATTATTTAGGTACAAAACTTTACGATAAGTTTACTTTAATAGTTGGAAATGGAGACATTGACACTGTTCCTTATGCTGATTATAAGACACTTCTAAACGAATACATTCAGCCTATGTTGATTTGGTTTGCCCAAGTGGATTATCTTCCATTTGCTGCTTATCAAGTTAAAAATGGAGGGGTATTTAAACACACCTCAGAGAACGCTGAGACTGTTAACAAAACAGAAGTAGACTATCTAGTAGAAAAAGCTAGAACACACGCTGAGTGGTACGCTAGAAGGTTTATAGACTATATGTGTTTCAACGAGAATTTATTTCCCGAATACACTTCGAATGTAAACAATGATATTTATCCAAGTTCTGACGCAACTTTTAACGGATGGGTTCTGTGAGTTACAAACCGAAAGAAGAAAACATTAAAAAATTAAAAAAGTTTTTATTAAAACTAGAAAAAAATGGCTGATTTATTTAATCAACAAATATCCGCAACATATTCGGGTTTACTCAAAACCTCAAGTAGTGGAGTATTAAGCGCATCACTCACTCAGATAACGGATGGTAGGGGAAACACATCACCATTATATCTTTCAACTGATTCAATTCAGTTTTATGGAGAATACGCTTTTCCGAATACAGATGGTTTAGATGGGCAAGTTTTAAAAACTGATGGAGCAGGTGTTTTGACTTGGGAAAATGATAGCCTTTCAAACACATTAGATTTTTCGGGTGGTACAGGCACAGGCTCAGTTACTTTAGACAGTCAAACATTAGCCTTTACAGGTACGGCAAATGAAATAGTAACAAGCGCATCAAGCCAAGCAATTACTTTATCCTTTCCAACCGCAGGTGTTGTCCTTCCCGATGGATCAGTAGCGACTACACAAACGGCTAGTGATAACTCCACAAAGGTTGCTACTACTGAATATGTAGATAATCAAGTATCAACCGCAGGAACTGTTACATCAGTAGCGTTAAGTGTTCCAACGGGATTAACTGTTACGGGTTCACCAATAACCACAAATGGAACTATTGCTATAGGTGGTACTTTAGGGGTTGCCAATGGAGGTACGGGAGCAACTACATTAACGGGTATTTTAGTAGGTAATGGTACAAGTGCTATTTCAGTAGTATCTGATGGAATAGTTAGTGGACAAGTTTTGTCTACAAATGCTAATGGAACATATTCATTTATAGATGCTGCGGGTGGTGATGTAAGTATAAGTGGAACACCAAGTACTAATGAGGTAGCAATATGGACTAATTCAAACACTATAAAAGGAGATGCAGCTTTTCAATTTCTTACGGGCGTTCAAAACTCTATTAAATTAATTAGGGGTACGGGGGCAGGCAATATATTATTTTATGCTGCGGATGGTACAACTTTACACGGATACATAGAGAATCAAGTATCGGGCAATGGCTTAGTTATTGGACAGCGAGACGGAGTGACAAGCGCCGTCATAGATTTAGATGATTCTACTATTACATTCAAAACAAATAATAACCCACATCTCACCATCTCATCGGGGGGTAATGTGGGTATTGGAACTAGTGGTACGCCTACAAGAAAATTACAAGTTCTTTCGGGAGCAAGTTCAGATATTGCAAGTTTTGGAAATGATAGCGGTTCATTTACTTTTGGACAAAGTAGCGCTTTAACCTCTTTAGATTTAGCGACTAGTAATGCCTTTCGAATAAGACAAGGTTCTGTTGTTCCCCTCACTATCTCATCGGGGGGTAATGTGGGTATTGGAACTAATTCGCCAACAGTTTCTCAGTCGGGTTACGGTATGGAGATTGGCAATAATTTTCAAAATGCGGGTATACGCTTTAATGCGGGAACTTCGGGATGGGGTTATACGGAATATTATCACGGTTCTACTGCTAAATTCATGATGGGATATAGACAAACAGATGATAGTTTTCGTATTAGAACGGGTGCAAGTTTAGTTAGTGGTAATGGACTCACCATCTCATCGGGGGGTGATGCTACTTTTAGTAAGAGCGTACTAATAGAGGGAAAAGATAACGAGTGGGGTTTAAATTGTAGAGGAGGAACTACAACTAGTCAATCTTATGGCTTATTAGTGAAAGCGGGAACATCTTCATCTGATTATACTATGAGCGTTCAAAGCACAAGTAATACTCAATATCTTTATGTAAGAGGAGATGGCTACTTGTTTTCTTCATCTTCTTGGAGTGGATCAGATAGAAGATTAAAAGAAAATATTATTAATTTAGATGATGGATTAAATAAGGTTTTGGCTCTTCAACCTAGAAAATTTGATTTTATAGATGGGTTTAAAAATGAATTTGGATTTATTGCTCAAGAGGTTAAAGAAGTAATTCCCGAAGCGGTAAGCGTTTACCAAGAGGAAAATGAAATGTTAGCAATTAAAATGGATTTTATAATTCCACATTTAACCAAAGCAATTCAAGAACAACAAACCATCATAGAAGATTTAAAAGCAAGAATTGAAACACTAGAAGGGTAAGTGTTACCTACGTTATTAAAACAAGAGTAAACAAAATAAATAAAATAAATTATGAAAGAAATAGAACCAATAGACGTTTGGCAGAACGGAACAACCAAAACTGCTGTAAAATTACAAGCACAAGGTACAAGTGTAACCTTGGGACAAGCAGCCTCTTTTTATTGGCAATTGTTAACTGAAGAAAATTATCAAGTAGCAAATGGTAACCTTGGAATTAGTGGTTCGCAATACGATGCGTGGGGTGCTGATGATGATTACGTTTACACGATTATAGCAGAGGATTTAAACCTAGTGATTGTAGGTGATTGGGTAGATTCGGAAGATTAATTATCTTTGAAGAAAAAAAGCTATGAAAATTACAGAAAAAGAACTAGAAACATTACAAACGCAAGAGAAACAAAAGAACCAACTTGCTCACGATTTAGGTGCTTTAGAATCTAGAAAGCACAAATTACTTCACTTATTAGATGATGTAATAGAGCATCAAGAAATGACATTTGAATCAATAGAAGAAAGCTATGGCAAAATTAACATCAACCTTGAAACAGGAGAGTACACCGAAATTACGGAAGAAGAAACTAAGTAAAAACCTAAGTTACAAAGAAGGAATTTTTTCTAGTACTGCCGTTAAACTGGGAATTAGTAATGAGCCAACCGAGGAACATTATGAGAATATGCTAGTTACTGCTGAGAAGCTATTTCAGCCACTTAGGGATTGGTGTGGGCATCCTATTCGTATAAATAGTATGTACAGATCAGAAGAATTAAATAAAGCCGTAGGAGGCTCTAAAACAAGCCAACACGCATTTGGACAGGCTTTAGATTTAGACACACTAGGAGAGAAGTCAAACGCTGATTTATTTAATTGGGCATCTGAAAATCTTAATTTTGATCAGTTGATTTGGGAATTTGGAACAAATGAAGAACCGAATTGGATTCATATTTCTTTCTTGAGCGAAAAAGAGAATAGAAACCAAAAACTAAAAGCAACAAATCACAGAGGAAAAACAAGATATTCTAATGCCAATACCTAAACCAAATAAAAACGAAAAGCAGAAGGATTTTATGGTTCGATGTATTCCCCAGTTAATGGGGGAGTACAAGAAAGATCAAGCCATTGCTATTTGTTATCAAAAATTCAAAGATAAAAAATGACACAATTAAATGTAGATGTGGACGGAGACAAAAAACCGGATTTTCAAGTTGATTTTAAAACCCTAATAATGGCGGTTGGTATGGTAGTTTCATTAACACTATCATACGCAATGTTAAAGAGTGAAATTGAAATTGCTAAAACACTGCCTAAACCAATAGTATCACAAGATGACACTAGGGTAGTTAATCAAAAGTTAGATTTTTTAATCAGAGAATTTGAAAAGTTTGAATCACAAACAGACAAAAGAATTGAAGATTTAGAACAAAGAGTATTTAAAAAATAAAGCTATGTTAAAGACATTTTTAAATTTAGTAGAAACAATAGTTCCAATAGGTGGAGAACTAGTTGAAAACATAAAAGCCAAAGAAGGCGGTGTAGGAAGGTTTTTTGCACCAAGGTTTATCAAGCAAATGGTAAGGTTATTAGTTGCAGCAGCAGCCGTTTATGCATTTGTCACAGGCAAAATTTCGCTTGAGGAAGTAGAAGAGGTTGTAAAGTAAATTTTTTTTATTATCATTGCATTGCCGTCAAGGCTAAACTTGCACACTAAACACCAGTGCTTGGATCGGGCAAAATATTTATATCTCCTCAATGGGGGGTAAGGGGGGCATTAACTAGATAAGAACCCCCTTAAAGGGGTTCGTTTAATATGAAGAAATTAACGAGGAGTAAATTAATCAAAAAACTAGATAATGTATTTAGCCAATACATCAGAAGAAAAGATGCTATTAATGACATAGCAAAATGTATCACTTGTGGAGTTGAAAGACATTGGAAAGAACTACAATGTGGACACTTTATGAGCAGAAGCCACTATTCTACTCGGTGGGAAATACTTAACGTAGGGGTGCAATGTATCAGTTGTAACATATTTAAACATGGGCAACAATACCTTTTCAGTAAATACCTAGATAAAACCTTTGGGGAAGGAACATCAAATGAATTGTTTTTAAAATCTCAAATAATGGGAAAATTTACCACAAATGAAATTGAAGAAATGATTAAAAAATATAAAGATTTGCTTGATGAATTAGAATAAATTAGTATATTTGAGCAACTTAAATATCTGTGGTGGTATATTTTTTTTAGATAGACTCCTATCTAAATATCTGTTAAAAGGGGAAAATTAATTTTTTCCTCTTTTTTTGTTTAAATAGTTTGTTGTTAAATTTTTTGTATATAACTTGCCTTCATAATCAAACAAACAAATATGGATTTATTAGAACAACACACAGAAAAACAAATGCATCAAACAATTGATGAAATGATAGTAAGTAAGCAAAAGATGATAAATAAAATTAATGATAGAGGTATTCGTTATAAGTTATGGAGTAATAATGATGTTGAATTAAAAAGTTCTCTATTCCCTTATGAAAACATGAATGGAATTAAAGAATTAAAAGAACAATTAAAAAAAATAAAAATTGCAAAATCAAATAATAAATTTCCTTTTATTCAAGATGTGTATATGATGACATTAAAGGATTTTAAAAACAAATATCAAAGTAAAGACTATGGACTTACCCCTAAAAAAATTATTGAATTGAGAAATGATCCCAAATGGGCAGAAGTTTGGGAAAAAGAATTTAAAGAAAAATAATTAAACAGGGGGGGTAAAACCCCCTTTAATATATGGAGCAAAAAACACCAACACCATTAAATATACTTTACGACAAAAAAACAGAACCAAATAGAGATAGATTTTCATTTGCATTTTCATCAGACATAAATGATTGGATTTACTCAAAGCAAAGGAGATATGACAAAAAAGCATATAGAATTAAAAAAAAGCAACAAATTTAATTTTAAAATAAAATGTTTATATTTGTTAAAAAAAACTATGGAAAACATAGAACACATCAAATATCAGTACGAGGTACAGATACAAGAATTTCAATTACTCATACATAAATTGGAAAATAAGATTGAGATGTTACAAGCATTGTTACAATCTAGGGAAAATCCCAAACAGGTTAAATTTTAAATTAAAATTATGGATATATCACTAAACCACAAGTTATCAGAAATTCAAGCATTATTTAAATCGAAGAAAAGTAGATTTAATTCATTTGGCAAATACAATTTTAGAAGTGCAGAGGATATTTTAGAGGCTTTAAAGCCTTATCTTTTGAAACATGATGTTACTATCAGAATTAAAGAAAAGTATCTAGGTAGTTATGTTATTAAGTCTACGGCTATAATATCAGATGGAGTACAAAAGATAAAAGCAACTGCCATTGTAGGTGTTGACACAGATCAAAAAGGTATGCAAATGCCTCAAAGATTTGGATCAGCAAGTTCTTATGGTAAAAAGTATTCACTGGGCAATTTGTTTTTGATTGATGACACACAAGATTCTGATGCCATCAATAAACATGACAAAACCCAAAAGCCTATTTTGCTAAAGAATACACCAAATTACAAAAAAGTAGAACACGCAATGAGTAATGGATTTACCATTGATGATGTAAAAAAGAAGTACACAATAAATGATGAATTAATTTTAGAACTAGAACAAATAAATAAATAATATGGGATCACTAGGAAGTATTAACATAAGGGTAGACAAATTACCCAAGGAAAAATTTGTAAAAGGTAAAGATGGAGCGGTGTATTGTGACATAACATTTTCAATAAATGATGACACAAGATACGGCAACAATGTATCAGCAATGATTCCTCAAACAAAGGAAGAACGAGAAGCCAAAAAGGCAAAGCAATACATTGGCAATGGCAAAATCTTTTGGACAGATGGAACTATTAAGTTAGCTGAGAAAGAAGAGAAAACCGAAGATAGCGGATTACCTTTTTAATTTGAGGGGGATTAATTTCCCCCTTTTTTTTATATAAATTACACCACATGACAGATATAGAAGCGCAACTGGTTGAAACCTTTTGCAAAATAGACAATACACAAGAAATAGAATATCCTCCTATTTCCCTATCCATAGGTAGTAAAGTTATAAGCAGTAAAAAAGGCAATCAAGTAGTAGATATTCCTATTGGGACGTATGGAAATTTTAGCTTTATACAAGCACCCCCCAAAAGCCGAAAATCCTACTTTGTAAGTTTGCTAGTTTCAGCTTATTTAAAACATAACAATTTTGTAGGTAAAATTAAATCCCACAGAAAGAATGAAAAGGTTTTACATTTCGACACAGAACAAGGACACTGGCATAGTGCAAGGAGTTTTAGAAGGGTAATTGATATGTGTGGTACATCAGACGGTTATCATACTTTTGCTTTGCGTACGCTTAACTATTCGCAGAGAATGGAGTTTATAGAATATTGTTTTAGAAAGCACAAAAACACAGGAATTTGTGTCATTGATGGAATAGCTGATTTAGTTAGTGATGTCAATAATTTAGAACAAAGTAATGATTGTGTACAAAAGTTGATGAAATGGAGTACTGATTTTAAATGTCACATCATTACAGTCATTCATAGTAATTTTGGAACTGACAAACCAACAGGGCATTTAGGTTCATTTTTAGAAAAGAAAGCAGAAACCCAAATATCACTTGAAAAGAACACAGTACATTCAGATCAAACAACTGTAACCTGTAAAAGAAGCCGAGGTTTTCCATTTGAAAACTTGTCATTTAAAATTAATAACTTTGGCTATCCGGAAATAATAGAAAACTTTTATGATCCCCTCAAAGGCACTTGAAAAAATATTTGAAAAGAATGATCAATGGATTGATATAGTCAAATCCTTTGGTTGTAATCGTGACACATCACAAGACATAGTTCAAGAGATGTATTTTAAGGTTCAGAAACGATTAGAGAAAGGGACAGACATTCAATACAGTGAAGATGATATAAACTACTACTATATTTTTAAAGTGCTTAGATCGCTTTTTTTAGACTTGAAAAGAAAAGAATCAAAAGTTCAAATAGTCGAACTAGGAGAAATTGAAAATTGTGAATTAGACATCAATTATGAAGATGCTTATGAAGCAGTCACTGAAGAAATAAACACTTTATTTTGGTATGATCGAAAAGTTTACGAAATAATAGATGGAGGTAAATCTATTTCTGAGTTATCCCGGCAAACAAACATATCCTATTACTCACTTTACAACACTTACAAAAAGGTTAAAAACAAACTAAAACATTTACTATGAAATTGGGAGATTTAATTTATTACATAACCAAATACACAGGTATAAAAGCCTTGGTGGATTGGTACAGTAAATACACTGGCAAAGATTGCGGATGTGATGAAAGAAGAAAAAAACTAAATAAGGTAAACGGAATTAAAAGATGGTAAAATTTAAAAAAGAAGATTTGGCGGTTTGGAATGAATTTAGATCAGTAAATAAATCTGTCATTACTCACGAAGAATACAAGATGGTTTGCAAGTTTCACGCAGACTATTTTGATCATCCACTAGAAGAACCATGTAAGTGCGCACCCAAAAGAATAAACCAGTTAATAGCTGATTTAAATAATGTGTGGGAGCAATCAAAAAGAAAAACTAGAAAGAAAAAGAAGGAACAATAGTTTTATTAAACTTTTTGTGTATATCTTTGTTACTCATTAAACAAACAGATATGGAAAATTTTATAGAACACATTTTTGGAGACATTATGAAAGATGTTGATGAATTAGTAAAAGACGGAGAAAAAATCATAGAAAATGAGAAACTCAAAACTACTAAGGGAACGAAAAAAGATTGATAACCTGTGGGTTATTGAATGTCCAACCTGCGGAAATCATGCAGCATCTTCTGATAATATGCAATCACTACCCGATTGGGTTGTATGTAAAGAATGTTATCCCACTAAACTTTTGAATGATGTCATACGAATGGATTATAGAAAGAGATATACAAGAATGGGAAGTAGAAGCAGCCTATAAAAAATACACCAAAGCCAAAAAATCATTTAACAATTACGAGGAGTACAATAGATGGTTTGAGTACTGGCTAGATTATTTACAAATTAGAAACAGATGGAATATACAAATGAATTTTTAAATTATGAAGAGGGAATAAGCAACTGCTGCGGAGCAAGGGTTATAGAACACTCAGAAAGATGTGATGCTTGTCAAGAGAATTGTGAAGTAGTAGAAGAATGATTTTGCTTGTAGATGCAGATAGTTTGGTTTTTGCAAGTTGCTATCGCCCAAAGGAGGATGTTGACACATTCTACACAAATTTAGATGATGTCATTCACAAATTTGATGAATCATTTATGAAGATAGTAAATGATCTATCTGATAAGTACGAGGTAAAAGAGGTGTTAACCTTTAACAATAGCAAAGGCAATTTTAGAAAACTAATTACACCCACTTACAAAGCAAATAGAATAGGACAAAAGAAACCTCCATTGCTTAAACAAATGCATGACTATGTGCAAGAAACTTATGATGGCATTTATGGATACGGAATTGAAACAGATGACATAGTTGCTCAATATTGGAAAGAATTAACTACTAAGTTTGGCAGAGAAAATGTAATGATTGTTTCAATAGATAAAGATTACCTTCAGTTCCCGGCATTGATTTATAAGTATAACCGAAAAGAAATTTTAGACTTATCTAAATATGATTCATTGCTTAACTTTTACACACAAATGATAGTTGGAGATACTGCGGATAATGTGAACTACTTCAAAGGAAAAGGTGTCAAGTTTGCACAGAAATATTACAAGGACTGTGACACAAAATATCAATTCACTAAAATGTTATACCTTCTTTTTAAAGAAAGATACAAAAGCAAAGCAAGGGAAAAGTACATAGAGTGTTACAACCTTTTAAAACTTAGAACAGAATGAAATTAAAAGAACAATTAAACGAAAAGATAAAGACAAGAGATGAGGCAAGAAAATTAATTCTTGATCCATACATTGATCAAATCAAAATAGTAGGTTTAACCAAAGGATTAAAAAAATTAGAAAAGGAAATAAATGGTTTAATTAAACAGATAGAAAATGAAGAAAGCTAAAAGAATAGTAGGCACTTTGTTTATAGTTATAGCAAGTGTTTTGATTTTAATAATCGGAAACTTTATAGACTTACACAAACCACATGACAGATAGTATAGTAGAAAGCGTTCTAGATAAGTTTAAAGAACGCTCAGAGGAAGGAATAAAGAAATATGGTGTGACATTAGATAGAAAAGATTTAAGTCCCTTAGAATGGCTGAATCATCTTCAAGAAGAATTGATGGACGCAACGTTATATATAGAGAAGTTAAAGAAAGAACTATGACAGAAATGGATTTAAAAGAAAAGTTAATTCACAAAATTAAACTTCTTATTTTAGAACATCAATACACAAATATACCTACCCCAATTGATGAGTATATTATTATGGCTGAAGAGTTATCTGAATTAATCCTTAATGAAATGATTAATATAAACAATATGAGTAAAGCAGATAAAGATTATTTAGCACATTTAAGTGTTAATAAAATGAAACAATTAATTAGTTAATCTAATAAAAAATGACAGAAAGAGAAAAAAACGCAAGTGATCAAGCACAGAAATTAATCAGCAGATACATAAGTGAATGTGGTGTTGATGAAGATTCTGCAAAGAAGGGGGTTTTGATTCTTATAGATGAAATCTTTAAGTGGGGATTACCTTACAGGTATCAAGTAGAATTTTGGAAAGAGGTTAAAAGATATTTAAAATGACGGCACAAGAAATTAGCGACAGAATAGTAAAGAAAACTAAAGTAAATGTTTTTGAAGATAGTAGGAAAAAAGAAGTGATTCATTACCGTTCACTACTCATTTACTTGCTTAGAGAAAAGATGAATCTTAGATGGATGAATATAGCACTGTTTTTTAAAGCAAATGACAAAAGTATAACACACGCAACTATTATACATTCACATCATTACTATCAACTTTACAAGGATGAAAATCCCAAATTAGAAGAGTTAGAAAAACAATTTAACTTTGCACCAGTTGATCTTGATACGCTTGACAAGATTCATATGTTAGAGAATAAAGTTAAAAATTTAAGGAAAATAATACAGAAATATGAAAAAGTTAGTTAGTTCAGTAAGGAAGTCACTAAGAAATTTATTCACAGAAGATGATCCCACTAAAATATGGGTTCAGATACCTAGAAATTTCAAAACAAAGAAAGATCAGAATTACATGATCAGAAGAACAAAGGATTTTATAATTGAAAACACAGAGGTGGGATAGTAATGCATCAGATTATAATTAATGATGAAGATTTAAAAAAAGCCACAACCCGTTATGAGTTTAATAATTTAAAAAACTCAATTACTAAAGGTGAAAGCGAAATATATGGTGCGCTTGGTGAAGTAATGGTTTTGAATTATTATAAGAACAAAGCCAAAGTAATAGATGAATCTAGTTTTAATTATGATTTGATTTTAAATGGTTTTACTGTTGAGGTTAAAACTAAAAAAATAAAATATCCTCCAAAAGAAAATTATATTGTAAGTGTTGCAGCATCAAATGCAACTCAAAATTGTAACTATTATTATTTTACAATGGTGCATAATTTTTTAAAAAGGGGTTGGCTTTTGGGTTATATGTCAAGAGAAGATTTTTTTAAGAAAGCAGTGTTTTGCAAGAAAGGTGAAAAAGACATATTACACAAAAATAATAATTTTATAATTAGATCAGATTGTTGGAGTATAAAAATAAGTGATATTACAAATAGGATTGAATAAACAAAAATAAATCAGATGGATGGAAGACAAAAAAACGGAGGGATAAGAGAAGGGGCAGGACGCCCAAAGAAAGCAGATGAAGAAAAGTTAATTGAAAAACTAGATGCTTTAATTGATAGTGACAAGGTGGTAATGAAACTGGGTGAGATGTGTCTTAAAGGAGATTCAAGAGCATTGACGTTATACTTCAATTACAGATACGGAAAGCCAAAAGAAAAGATTGACATCTCAGCAACAGAAGGTTTGAATATCAACTTTAAAGATTTGATTCAATTTGGTGATTAAGGTTAACCCCAAATATTCACCAATATCAAAAGCAGATTCTAGATACTTTATTGTAACAGGTGGAAGAGGTAGCGGTAAATCCTTTTCCATTAATCTGATGTTGTGCCTTTTAACTTATGAGAAAGGACACGTTATCCTTTTCAGTAGATACACCTTAACATCTGCTTATGTTTCTATAATTCCGGAGTTTATCGAAAAACTAGAACTGCTGAATATCTTTGATCATTTCCAAATCACAAAGGATGAGATTCAAAACAAAATATCCGGCAGCAAGATTATCTTCAAAGGAATAAAAACATCATCGGGTGATCAAACTGCAAATCTTAAATCACTACAAGGTGTTACAACCTTTGTATTGGATGAGGCTGAAGAATTAACCAATGAAGACACATTTGATAAAATAGATTTATCGGTTAGATCGCAAACGCAAACCAATAGAATTATCTTAATCTTAAACCCAACCACAAAAGAACACTGGATTTACCAAAGGTTCTTTCAAGACAAAGGAATGCAAGAGGGTTTAAACACAAGTAAAGAAGATGTGACATACATCCACACAACCTACTTAGACAACATTCAAAACCTTTCAGAAAGCTACCTATCACAAATAGACAATATTAGGGTAAGACGCCCAAATAAATACAAGCATCAAATCCTTGGGGGATGGTTAGATAAAGCCGAAGGTGTAATTTTCGATAATTGGAAAATAGGAGAATTTAAAAAGGTAGGGGTTTCTGTGTTTGGACAAGATTATGGATTTGCATCAGATGAATCTACGCTAATTGAAACCAATATTGACACAACAAATAAAATCATCTATCTAAGGGAATGTTTTTATATCAAACACCTAACTACATCACAGATTGCTGAACTGAATTTAAAACACGCAGGTGATGCTTTAATAATAGGGGATAGTGCAGAGCCTAGATTAATAAATGAACTAAAATCTAAGGGAAGTAAAATAGTTGCATCTGTCAAGGGGCAAGGTTCAATTACCTATGGAATATCCTTGATTCAAGATTATGATTTAATAGTATCTGAAGATTCGGTTAATCTGATTAAAGAATTGAATAACTATTGTTGGCTAGAACGTAAATCAAAAACTCCACAAGATTCCCACAATCACCTTCTTGATGCACTTAGGTACTCGGTTACCTATCAATTACAAAACCCAAATAGGGGAAAATATCATGTTAGATAAAACTATTTAATAAAGTTTTTGTTTTATAAGTTATTTATATTACCTTGCATATATGATTAACAAACAAACAAACAAAATGGAAACAATGAAGCCTTTATTTACAGACATAGAACTAAAAGAAATTATACACGATATAGATATAGCCTATATTGACATGATGGATTCAGAGGTACACAGACAAGAAGTAAATTGGTTTGTGCATGACTTAGAGATATTTGCAAGTGTGTTGTGTATTCGTGAAACACTTAGTGAGCCATACGAGACTTATGATCATCAAGAGCCGGGAACATACAGATATTTTTTTGAAATTGATGATTGTTGCGCTTACTTTAATGATGAAGATTGTATTACAAATCATCAACTTGAGAATATAATAGTACCAGTTTTAGAAGTTAAAATTCACCCACATGGATAAGATACAAAATACACACGATGCAGAATATTGGAACAATGCACATCTTTGTTCTAGCATTCTTAGGAAATGGCATAAGATCAAACCCGGCAATGAAGAAATAAGATCAGTAATGACTGCTCTTCAAGAGATGACATTTTATGTAGCACGTTTAAAGCACGATGCACAAGCAAAGGATAAGATAGTCGAAGAGTACAAATTAGAAAGGAACAAGTGGTGCATGAGGGCGCAACAAGCAGAGCGAAGATTTGACAACGCAGAGAAGTTGATAGATATTTAAAACTTTTGTTTAGTTGGTTAATTGGGGTAGTCAGAAATGGCTGCCCTTTTTTTGTGTTTAAAAATCACTTCTGTTTTGCGTTATATATTTATGAAAGCAAGTGTAACTGTACCGAGTCTATCTGAAATTACCCTAGAACAATATCAAAGATTTTTGAAAGTTCAAGAGATTAACAAAGAAGATGAATATGTTCTTCAGCTAAAGATGATTGAAATCTTTTGTAATGTTGATTATAAAGATTGCAGAAACATCAAATTTTCAGATGTTGAAAAGATCATCGAAGTACTGACAAAAACCTTTCAAGAAAAACCCGAACTTGTAACTACTTTTAAAATGGGTGGTGTAGAGTATGGATTTATTCCAAATTTACAAGAAATTTCTTTTGGTGAATACATTGATTTAGATTCTTTTTTACCATCAGAACAAGATTTACATAGGGCAATGAATGTGTTGTATCGTCCGATAACAAACAAGGCAGCAGGTAAGTATTCTATTGCAGAATATGACATTGACACAAAAGAGATAATGAAGCAGATAAAATTAGATGCAGTTCTTGGTTCTCTTTTTTTTTTTCAAAGTTTAGGCTTGGAGTTACTGAACGTTACGAGCAATTATTTACAGGAGGAAATGGAGAAACAACCACAATTTCAGCAGGATTTGGAAAAAAGTGGGGATGGTATTCAAGCATCTATGCACTCTCTCAAGGAGATATTGAAAGATTTGAAAGTATCACTTCCCTTGAACTAGATAAGTGTTTAACGATGTTAACATTTATGAAAGAAAAGAACGAAGCAGAAGCACAACAAATAAAAAATAAGCAAAGAAGATGAGCCAAGGAATAAGAGGTTTTTATCAAGTAACCAAAACACTAGAAGATCAATTGCTTTTAGATGAGAATTGTAAAACAGTTACCACTGGTGACATATCAAAAATCAATCTCGAAAAACAGGATATCTTCCCCTTGTCACATATCTTAATTAACAGTGTGACACAAAGCGACAACAACGGAAGTGCAACATATACCTTCAATGTTTCTATTCTTTCAATGGATATTGTTGATCAAAGTAAAGAACCAACCACAGACTTGTTCAGAGGCAACGATAACACACAAGACATTCTAAACACACAAATGTCTGTAAGTAACAAGTTGATTCAGATAATGCGAGGAGGGACTTTATTTCAAGATATGTATCAAGTACAAGGTGATGCTACGTTTGAGTTTTTCACAGAAAGGTTTGAGAACGAATTAGCCGGTGTTACTGCTACTTTTAACATCACGATTTACAACGACATTTGGATTTGCTGATGGATTATTTAGAACTAAGTAAAGCATTAAATGCATTTGGTAAATATGTTATCCAACAATCAAGATCAAACTTGACAAAAGGAAAACCTCCCTACGGTGATAAAAACGACACAGGTGCTTTGTACAATTCTTTGAAGTACGAACCGAGACAAGAAGAGGGTGCTTTTTTGATTGATTTTATAATGGAAGATTATGGTGCTTTTGTAGATGAAGGTGTAAGGGGTGCAGGTAGCAGTTCGAATAATAGAACATCACCATTTAAGTTTGGAAGTGGAACTGGTAAAAAAGGAGGTTTAACTAAAGGAATTAGTAAATGGATTAAACAAAAACCCATTAAACAATGGAAGGATAAAAAGACAGGCAAATTCCTATCCTACAAATCAATGACATTTTTGATTGCTCGGAGTATTTACAACAAAGGAACTAAGCCAAGTCTATTTTTCACAAAGCCTTTCTATTCGGCTTTCAAACGCTTACCAGTTGAGATAGTAAAGGCATTTAAATTAGACATTGAAAAGGCAATTGTGTTAGGCACTAAAAGATAATTATGGCAAATATATTAGTTAGATCACCAAGGTTTGAAACCTTTACAATGGACGCATCAGCCAATAGTATAAAATTAGAACTTTATATTGGAGGTGTTTTAAGATATACTATTATTAAAAATTCTGCACCAAGCAGTGTTGTTACTTTTGAAATAGCGGAATTGATTAGGGATTATATTACGCAAACATTTGATGGAAATTATACAACATCAACTGTATCAACTGCATCTTCAAATGTAATACAATACATAGGGCAAGATGGCACAGGTAATCAAGGTAGTCCAACTGCTATTGATCACATTGCTTTTAATGGATACGGAACTTTTATGGAAGGTTCTAATCCAACAATTAGTTCTCCTTTGTGGATGGTTTCAAAAGATGTAATTAAAAATGGTTACTATGTTTATTATCCTTTAAACACAAGTGGTAAAATTCCAATCATAACAAATGCAGGAAGTATTAGTTATAAGACATTCGCAACAGATGCAACAAGCGCAACGCTTACAGGTGCTGACACAATAAACATTGTTAGAGTTGATTGCACAAAATACGGAAATGGGAATAAAATAACATTTGTTAATAAGTTTGGAGGCTTACAAGATTTGTGGTTCTTTCTTAAAAGTGTTAAAGCAACCACATCAACAAAAGAAACCTACAACGCAAACACAATAAGCACAAGCACAGGCTCAGCGACTTACTCAGTAAACGCACCAACTAAAACAGTATTTAATAAAACGGCAAATCAAAAGATTAGATTAAGCAGTGGGTATTATCCCGAAGGTGCTAATCCTTTCTTTGAAGAATTGTTACTATCTGATCAAGTATGGTTGACGCAACCCGATCCCTACGATCCATCAACTGAGCAAGTAGTTCCAGTGATTATTTCCACATCTTCATTTACATATAAGACTAGTTTAAATGACAAGCTGATTGAATACACAATGGATTTTGATATGGCATTTGATTACATAAACAATGTACGTTAATGCAGAAGGTTCAGATATATGTAGGAAGTGAAAGGCTAGAACTTTTTAAGGATGAAACGGTTTCAATTACCCAATCAATCCAAAACATAAAAGACATTTCTAAAATCTTTACAGAATTTACACAGAGTTTCACCATTCCGGCATCACCTACAAATTCAAAAATATTTACTCACTATTACAACTATAATATTGTAGGAGGTTTTGATGCAAGAATTAAAGCAGCATCAAGTATTGAGTTAAATTACCTACCTTGGAAGAATGGCTTTATGGCTTTAAATGGGGTGGATTTAAAGAACAATAAACCCTATGCATATAGGATTACATTCTTTGGTGAAACAATCAATTTAAAAGACATTCTAGGGGAAGACTTGCTTTCTGATATATCAACATTATCTTCTGAGAATTTAATCTATGATGCTGACACAATTGAAACAAAACTACAAGCTGATCCAACAACAACAGATATAATTGCCCCATTAATTACGCACACTAAAAGGTTATATTATGATAGTTCTTCTAGTGCAGCAGGAGATGGCAATTTAGAATACGATGTAGCAAAACCTTTGCAGGGTGTTGAATGGAGTGATTTAAAATTTGCTTTAAGAGTACATAAGATTATTGAATCTATTGAGTCCCACTATACAATAGCAAATGGGTTTCCTTCAAATATTGTTTTTTCAGATGATTTTTTTAGTTCATCAAATGAAAATTACTATAACCTATTTATGTGGTTGCACAGAAAGAAGGGAAGTGTTCAACCTGCGACACAAGTAAATGAATTTTTTTCACAAGTAGATGGGTTTTCACTTACTTCGGGAACACCAAACACAGGAATGAATGTAGATGGTAATACACTGTCTATTTACACACAGAACATTGTTCCCCCAAATGCTATAAATACCAATTATCTTTATTTAACAACATCTACTAGTGAAGAATTTCAAGTTATAATTTACAGAAATGGATCATTATTCTATTCTTCAGTATTAATTCAAGGAACAGGAAGCCAAGTTACTACTGTTTTGGGACAAGCTGAAATAGGCACATTACAACCCGGTGCATATACGGTTGCCATAAGGCAAACACACGAAAACAACATAACCTTTAGCAGTGTTAGATGGGAGATAAACGGAATAGCATCGAATGTAAATTGGCAAGATATTTATACTTCAACAAACTTTGCAACAGAGACGGCTGATTATGAGTTTAACATAACCGAACAAATACCCGAAATGAAGGTAATTGATCTTCTTACAGGTTTGTTTAAAATGTTCAACCTAACTGCCTATGTTGAAAATGGAATAATTGTAGTAAAAACACTAGATGAATACTATCAATTAGAAAGCACTTGGAATACAACCAATACATTGTGGCAAAATGATGACAGACTTTGGAACGAAGCAGGAACATCGGGTGCTAGTATTTATTCTTTGGATGAATTTGTTGATGTTAATTCTACCCAAGTAAATGTGGCACTTCCTTTTAAGCAAGTGAATTTTGAATACGAAGGATTAGGAACATTTTTGGCAGAACAATACAACCAATTAAACAACGTTGGATGGGGAACAGAAAGATACACTTTAGATTCTGAAACATACGATGCACCAAATGAGGTTTACAAAGTTCAAGTTCCTTTTGAACACCTTCAAATGGAAAGGCTAGTAAACGTAAATGGAGGAGGACAAACACCAATTCAATATGGATACTTTGTAGATCAAAATCAACAAGCATATTTTGGAAAACCGTTATTATTTTATCCAATACTTCAAACAACAACTGCAGGTTTGGAAAAAAGTATTTCTTTTAGAGACACATCTTCAACACATTTGGAATTGACAAGTTATATTATTCCTTCAAATAGTGTTGCTCTTTCTTCGAGTACTGATACGTCAAATATTAATTTTAGTTTAGAGATTAACGAATATCAATTAGATGGAAGTTTTACTGGTACTTTGTTTGCGACATATTACGAAAATTATATTGCTGAAATATTCAACACAAAAAGAAGAATGTTTAAAGTGACTGCTTATTTGCCTTTGAATTTGATTTATAATTTAAAGTTGTATGACACAATAGAAATTAACTATGAGAATTACAGAATCAATTCAATGACAACGGATTTAACAAACGGAAAAAGCAGTATAGAACTAATTAATTTAGTATGATAAAGATGATACTTAAAATGCTAGAAATAGCAAACGGAGAAACTGAAAATATAAGAATTGCACAAGGAAAATACTTATTCCCAAAAACATTTGGGGGTGCGTTTAAAGGCTTTAAAAATGAAATGAAATGGCAGAGCAAGTACAAGTAGAATTAGAAGTAGAAACCAAAAAAGCGGAGAAAAACGTTGATGATTTAACTGGTGGAATTAAGAATTTAACCAAGGCAGTTGAACAAGGAAACGAACAAACCGCAGCAGGTTTAAAAAGCATTGAAGAAACTTCTAAATCAACAGGTGAGGGTGTTAAGGGAATTGGAAAATCAATAAAGACGGCAGGTTTAGGTTTGTTTATTATTGCTCTTGACACTATCAAAGAATTATTCCTGCAAAATCAAATCGTTGCCGATGCAGTAGGTGCATCATTTGAAGGATTGGCTTTGGTTTTTAATGATGTGTTTGGATTGTTGATAGGTGGGCAAGAGTCAGTCAAAAAACTAGGGGATGCTTTCGATAAATATTTTGGGCAACCTATACAAACTGCCACACAAGCCTTTGAAAAATTTGGTGATGCATTTAGCAAGATATTCGGTGGTGATTTTAGTGGTGCATTGGAATCTGCTCAAGAAGGATTTAGTGGTTTAGGTGATGCAATATCACAAACTGGTGACGGCTTTGTAGAGGCAGCCACAGATGCAGCAGAATATGCAGTTGAATTAAAAGATGCAGCAGTTGCAAATGTTCAACTTGCAAAAGAGGCACAAAAAGCGGAAGTAATAAATGCCGGTTTGCTTGAAAAGTACGATAGACAAGCAGAGCAACAAAGACAAATTAGGGATGAGGAGAGAAATTCAATTACAGACAGAATTGCAGCAAACGTAGAACTAGGAAGAATATTAGAAGAGCAAAATGCAAAAATGCTTGAGAATGCCAAGATAGTAGAAAAGGCTGCACAAGTAGCATTTAATCGAAATAAAAGCCTAGAAAATGAAACTGCATTAATTGCTGCTAAGAATGAAGTGATGGCAGTAGAAGCGACTATTGAAGGTTTCAGATCAGAACAATTAGCAAATGACTTAGCACTTGACAGGGAACGAATTGAACTATTAAACACTGAGGCAGAATCTGTATCTAATTTAGGTTTTGAAAAAAGAAAATTTGATGCTGAACAAGAAAAAAATGCAGTCAAAAGAATTGAGAAATTAAAAGAAATAAACGAAGAAGAAAAACTAGTTGAGGCAGAAAGACTACAAGCAATAGTAGATAATGCTAACATAGGAACACAAGCAAAGGTAGATGCACAAATTGCTTTGGATGAATTTATGCAAACTAGCAGACACGAATCCATAACCTTAGAAAAAGAATACACAGAAGAATTGGCTGCTGAAGAGAAAAAAAGAAAAGATGCTGAATTAGCAGCATTTGTTAATAAAAAAGAAATTGCAATGGCAACAGTAGGTGTTTTGCAAAATGGGTTAGGTGTATTAAAAGGGGTAACCGAAGGAAATTTAAAACTTCAAAAAGCAATAATTGTAGCAGAAGCAGCAGCAAGTATTGGACAGATAATAATGAGTACTCAAGTAGCAAATGCAAAGGCAGCAGCATTAGTTCCCCCCACAGGCTTTCCTTTTACGGCTATAAATACTGCAAATGCAGCAATAGGAATAGCAGCAACAATAGCATCTTCTAAAAAAGCATTATCTGCAATAGGTGAAGGAGGATCGATTGCATCAGAAGCAACAATAGCATCACCGTCAACAAGGGGTGACTCTTTTGAATCACAAGCACCGGAGTTTAATATAGTAGGTACAAGCGGAGCAAATCAGATTGCTGATGTAGTTGCATCACAAGCACCAGTAAAGGCTTATGTGGTTGCAAACGATGTTACAACGGCACAAGCATTAGATAGGAACATTGTAGAATCAGCGACATTATAAACACAAAAATTAAAATTTAAATCGTTATATAGTTATGAAAATCGTAGAATTAGTTTTAGATGACAATGAAGAAAGCGGAATTGAAGCTATCTCTATTGTTGAATCACCTGCTATTGAATCTGATTTTGTGGCTTTAAAATCTGAAGAAGTAAAACTTGCAGAAGTTGACACAGAAAAAAAGATTTTAATGGGTGCTTTATTAATCCCAAATAAGCCTATATACAGAAAGACAGAAGGAGATGAGTATTATATATATTTCTCAAAAGATACTGTATTAAAAGCCTCACAAAGATACCTAACCAATGGATATCAAAACAATTCAACACTAGAACATTCTGACAATTTAGAAGGATTGACATTGGTTGAAAGTTGGATAGTAGAAGATGAGGTTCAAGACAAATCAAGAAAGTACGGTTTGAATGTACCAGTTGGAACTTGGATGGGAACTGTCAAAGTTAACAATGAAAAAATTTGGAATGAATTTGTGAAGGAGGGTAAAGTAAAAGGATTTAGCATAGAAGGCTTTTTTGCCGATAAAATTAAAGCATCAGAAATGAAAAAAGAAGAACAAGAAGCAGATTTATTGCTTAGTAAAATAACAAGCATTGTCAAAGGTAAAAGGGTAGAATTGGGTTTAATAGATGATGCTTTAAAATATATTAAAGGTGTAGAAGTATTTGGAAAAAATATTGATATAGGTGAAAAGCAATTAAAATCTGCTATTGTATCTATGAAGGTAGATATTGAAGATTTACAAGGAGATATTAATATGTTAAAAAAGGGTTTAACAAAAGTGGAGGCAGCATCTAAAGATTTAGGTGTAAATCCAAATAGTATTCCAAAATATAAAGAAGCATTAAAAGCAATAGAATACGGAGAAAAACAATTACAAAAAGGTAAGCAATTATTAAAATAAAAAACAATGAACAAAAGAGAATTAAGTAAAGTATTCAGCAAGTTGTCAAGGGAAGAGGTTAATCTAGAATCTCATAAGGTTGATTTGGGGTTAGCACAAGATTTGCAAAATTCAGTTAAAGCAATGAGTAACACTTTAGATACTGCAAACAAAGTGGTTGATGCATCAATAAAAGTAAATGTGGCTATAAAAAAAGTTGAAAAAGATTCAAGATTTTATAATAAATATGCATCAATTACTTATGAAGATATTACACAAAACTTAAAAAATCTAAAAACTTTGATGGATAAAGCGTCAACAATGGCTAAAGAACTTGGAGTTCAAGAAGAAGACATTGATGGATATAAAAAAGCATCAGATTTATTTCTAGATTTAAAAAATGCTGCAAAGAGAATGACAACTAACACTTTAGAATTTGATATTTAAAAATGCAAGGCATTAAAAAAAAGAATTACATTCCTAATCCTACATCTCCAAGAGGAGGCAGAAGAGCGTGTTTGTGTCAAGATAATACCTATTCAATAGAATGTTGTGATGGTGATAATTGGGCGCAAGGCATTGGTGTTATTACAGGAGTAGAAGGTAATTTTTTAACTAAAGAAGATACTGATTTAATTCTTCAAGAGGATAATTCTAAAATTATATTATAATGGCAAATTCAAAAATATCTGCTTTACCAATAGCAACTGCATTGCAAGGAGATGAATCTTTTGCATTAGTTCAAAATGGTACAACTAAAAGAACTACGTTAAGTGATATAGATAATTATGTAATTGAAACACATATAACAGTTGCAGATGGTACTACAATAAATTTATCAGATAGCACTTATACTAGTTCTACTTTAATAAAGTTCACATTTACTGCAACAGGTGGAGTAGAGAATGCAACGGTTAATTTGCCAAGTGTAAACGGAACAAACACAAATAGATTAATAAGATTTATATCTGATTCAACATTTACATCCAATACTAGGGTTAGTTTAACTCCTATTAATGGAGCAACCATAGACGGTTCAGCATCTCCTTATGTAATTAACAAAGAATACGAAGGTGTTCAGTTGTGGAGCGATGGAACAGAGTGGTTCATAGTTCAAAAGAAAGCATGAAAATGCAAAATAAATTTTAATAAGCGTTATATGAATATGAAATCAAATGAAGTTTTAAACCAAATCAAAACGGTTTTAGGAATTGATCTTGAAAAGAAAGAGATTAAACTAGAAAGCCTAAAATTAGAAAATGGAACTGTTGTAGAAGCAGAATCATTTGAAGAAGGTAATGATATTTTTATCATGACTGAAGATGAAAAAGTAGCACTTCCCGTTGGTGAATATATGCTTGAAGATTCAAGACTTTTAGTTGTTGAAGAAGAAGGCAAAATTGCTGATGTTAGAGAAGTGAGTGATGAAGTTCCACAAGAAGAAACAGAAGATTTAGTTGAAGAAGATTTAGCTGAAGAAGCGGATGTTGCTGATTGGCAAGGAATGGAAGTAAGAATTAAAAATCTTGAGGATGCCATTGCGGATTTGAAAGCCGATAAAATGGAAGCTAGTAAGGTAGAAGAGGAAGTTAAAGAAAAACTTTCTGCTGAACCGGCAACCAAGCCTATCAAGCACAATCCCGAAGGCGAATCAAGAAAACAAATAAAAATGCACATTTCTCCGAATAGGGTAATGAGTACTAAAGATAGAATTTTTCAAAAAATATCAAATTTAAAATAAAATGGCTGTAAACATAACCAGTACCTACGCAGGAGAATTTGCAGGAGAATATATCTCTGCTGCCCTTTTGAGTGGAAACACCATCGCAAACGGTGGTATCGAAGTAAAACCAAATATCAAATACAAAGAAGTTATCAAGAAGGTAGCAACTAGTGGTTTGGTAGTAGATGCAACTTGTGATTTCACAAGCGCAGGATCAGTTACATTAACTGAACGAATTATTCAACCCGAATATTTTCAAGTAAATCAAGAAATGTGTCTCACACCTTTCCAATCTGATTGGG
>Ga0209223_10000280_pt1 | contig 58267 bp, 49 predicted proteins | sample COG_06_FD_184750 | JGI IMG/M metagenome (GOLD analysis project Ga0209223, IMG submission 184750) | Pelagic Microbial community sample from North Sea - COGITO 998_met_06 (SPAdes) (version 2) | ecosystem: Environmental > Aquatic > Marine > Neritic zone/Coastal water | place: Helgoland, sampling... | reverse complement strand
TTCGAGTGGGCTTTTTGAATAATTCTAGGGCATAGCAGTAGCCAATTACCTGATCAATATTTTCCTTAAAGACCAATATCTTCGAGTGGCCACTATCTGTGAAGGCCTTACGCAATTCATCAATATTGTCTTCAATATCAACAGCGGTAATCTCTGTTCGGGGGATCAGGCATTCACGTACCTTAACCGTTTTAAACTCTAGTGCGTTATTAAAAATCTTAGTGTCCAAATCGACTTTCGCTTCACGAATGTCCTTTCGAGTATTTCTCTTTATGTAATTGCTTAAGTCAGTAAGTCCAAAAACTGGCTGGTCATCCGAAAATTTTTGTCTCAGTACATTTATAATCAAAAACTTCGACATGCCTTCAATGATCCAAACAATAGGCAGCATGATATAATAAATTGCTACAATTGGTATCACCAATATGTTTAGGATTCTATTTGGGTTAAGCAAAAAGATGCTTTTTGGTGTAAACTCAGCAGTAAAAAGGACGATGACAGTGGATAAAATTGTCTGGATAATTAAGACAATACCATTTTTTTGAAATGACTCTGGCAAGTAGCCTGCAATGATCGGTTCCAGCACACTCGCCATGAATATTCCATAAATTACTAGTGCAATTGTATTTCCTACAAGTGCTGTATTTATGAATCTAGATGGTTTTTGAACAAAAAATGAAAGGATTTTTCCAGCAAACCTACCTTGGCTACTTTCCAATTCAATTTGCAATTTACTCGAGCTGACAAATGCTATTTCAGTTCCGGAAAAAAAGGCTGAAAAAATTAAGCTTATAAGAATGACCAAAATTTGGTAATGCTCCATTAATTATTTTTTTTGCCCTTTTTATGCTGATTCTTTTCTTCTGATGCGCGGGCTACGCGATATTTATATAAAAATAACAGACCTATCGATAGCATAAAAATAAAATACGAATACGCTATTCCAAAAACGATTGTCTGATGTACGCCTATAATGAATAGGACAACACAAAGGGAAAATATAATAGTATCAGAAGTCTTCATTATTATCCTCCAGTTTAAATACTGCTTCGGTAGGCCTTTTTATTTCAAATGTAGAAAAATCTTGTGGTGCAATAAGACCTTCACCAGGTATCAAATCATCTTCCGTTTTAATGGTGACAAATTTTTCAGTGTAAATTATTTCCTTTTCAGGATCCCAAAACAGCTCTTCAGTCCTTAAAGTCTCCTTTTTCTGCAGATTAGTTACAAAAACATCTCCTACTGCCCGATAAATATTCTCACCAGAGTTTTGATAAGCACTTAAGGCGGTCAACTTTGTGATTGGCTCTCCCAGGTGGTTATAAATGGTCGCCTCCATTCCTTCCGGAAATTCAAGGTCCCCATTTTGATGTTTGAGTTGCCTTGCGCCTACAATTAAAATTTTATTAACAGCAGAATCACTTACAAGGATTCTAACGTCCTCAGATTCTATTGACGGGCCGTCATAAACTTCCATTTCAGCCAATTTAGCTGGCTCAGAATTACAAGCCCCCAAAAGGAGAAAGATCAAAAAAATGGAAGAGGATATAAAAATTCTATTCATATGAAACAAAAACGGTCTTTTCCATAAGGAAAAGACCGTCAATATACTTGAGTAATTTCTAATTTTCAGGTCTTCTCTGTAAAGATACGGTGGCTTGAATCCAGCAACCTACAGTGATCTTCTCTCCTTCTTCTCTGTTGGCAGTAAAGATGTCACTATACGCAGGGAAATTCTCTTTTGCCACTTTCATTCGAGACCTGTTACCCGCTTTCAAGAACATATCATAGGCAGCAATGAATCGAGCTCTATCATCAATCTGACTTACCTTCTTGTCACACTCTGAACTTCCCAAGTACAACTCACCAATCATAGTATACATGTCTGGTGCAGTAGATGGTTCTGCTTCAATTGTTTTAAGCGCATATTCTCTCGCCTGAGGCTTATCATTTTGAGTTCTTGCTGAACTTGCAATCTGCTTAAGTGCTTTCGCCTTATCCGTATTATCGTCAGTAAGTTCAACTGCTCTCAAGAAGTACTCCTTAGATTTTACATAATCTTTCTCTTTTAGAAAACGTGTTGCCAATAAATAAGCTACACCATAATTTGGATCATTTTCGAACATTTTGATCGCTGCATCCGCAAACCAATCGGCATCTGTACAGCCGCCATCAAAAGCAAAAGAGAAAATCTTTTTTGCCAATTCGGCATCATCAGGATTTGCTTCGAAATCAGGTACTAATTTGTCAACAATAAAATCACAATCAATAACACCAAGTTTTGCTAGTTCTTTATCGATTTCATCTTTAGCTGACTCTTGCTTTGCAGTGCTCTTATTCTGTCCGCTGAGGTTAGTAATCTGAGCGTCTAATATGGTCATACTTTGATTATATATTTCCAAGATTCTATCATCACTCATTTCTATGCTTCGTGATACAGCTAATTTTGCTGCAACCATATGGTATTTAAGCACCGCATAGTTTGTTTTTTCACCCCTAACACTTACTGTCTTCTCAAACAGGTCCAACAAATATTGCGTTTTACTGGCATCCTTATACATCATTAAAAATGCATCAATTGCCATTCTATCTATGCTTTTTGCTTCCTCGCCAGGGTAGTTGGCAAACCTTGCCTCCCAAATCCCCATTACCTTGTCTGCAGCAGCACTCTTCTTTGCAGCGTCTTTCTCATTTGTCCAAGCTTCTTTATAAATGGTTCTTCCATTGATATAAATCGATTTGTTCAATTTTGGGTATTCACTCAAAAGCTTTTCAAGTGGCACTTTGGCCTCTTCAAAATTACCAGCCCTATAACTATCATTATAAAGCGTGTAAATAGTTTGTACTGCTGATTTTTCAGCAGGATCTTCTGGCCAGTTCCATCCGCTTTGTGCAAATGCTGAAGTTGCCAGTAAAACCATTCCTAGTGTATATAAAACCTTCAATTTCATAATTCTGGTTGTTTAATTGAATTTAGTTCTAGTAAACCAAGTTACATCCTGGACACTAAAACCAAAATCTATTTTAAAGTAATTTTCTTTTATTAACCCATTACCAACAGACCCTCTTTGCCCATAAGTAACCCCGAGGTTAACAGATGAGAGGCCCCAATAGGCACTCAATGGAAATGATGTTCCAAAAGTTATGCCAAAGTCTTTAACGTCTTCTCCTCGTATCACATAAGGAGTTTTTTCGTAATACATACCAAATCTATAACTATTTAATCCGAGAAATCCAGGATTTTGTGTGTCAGGGATTATTTCTCCACCAATGGCTATTCTATATGTTCTAGCAAAGTTAGATTCTCCCTGTCCATCAAAGTCCTTATAATTAGTCCAATCTTGCGTGTGGAGATCTAAACCAATATTAAATCGTTGGTACTTCTCATAGGAAACACCAAAACTTGCTCTTCCTGGCAGTGTTATAAACGGTTTAGCATCTCCAGGAATATTAGGGTCAGGACGTTGATCTAAGGTATCGCGACTAAAGCGATCACCATTGTTACTCTGTAGATCAAGGTAAGTAGATGTTTTACCATTTATCTTTGTATCATTAATATAAGTTGCTCCAAAATTCAGGTAAGAATTTTCTGTAATGTTCATTTTATAAGCAGCTCCTAACTGTAAGTAGATATCAGAAAAATTCTCTCGGCTTGTAATTACTGTATTTCCAAACGCAGTTCCTCCATTACCCTCTAAGTAGGATGAGGACTCTTTTTGGATAGTACCAAACACAAATCCAACTTTTGCACCCAAATACAGGTTGCCCAATTTAAATCCATTTGTCACAAAAGCTTCGTCCAGACCGCCTTTACCATTTAATGATGTTATTTCGCGAGTGTCATCTGGCCCTTCAGTATTAGTTTCATATGCGTAGCTTACAACTGAATACGGTGCAATTCCAACTCCCAAATTCCATTTTCTCATTTTAATTGGCAGGGAAACAACAAAGTCTTTAAAACCTCCTGTACTTGATTTATGTTCTGAAATCTCATTGGTATAGTTTCTAAAATCTAAACTACCTCCTATATGGAAAACAGCATTTTCATTCATCCCGAATAAGGCCGGGTTCAAAGTGTTGACATAGTAGCGTGAACTATAGCTTAAGCCCACGCCCGCCATTGCAGAATTTTGTGCAAGTGCACCATAATTAACCTCACCAATTCCAAAAATTGAATAACTTGACTGAGAATACTGTGCAGACAATGAGGCACTTATTAATAAGGCTCCCAAAAGGACTACAAACTTTCTAGAATTATTAAGCATTTTATTCCTATACACCATTTAACCAACAGCACGATTTCGAGGGGCACAAATATGCTAGCTTTTATTTTAGTTTCAAAAGGTTTACTTCACTCCGCTTCAATAATCCCCTTTAAATCAGTCTTTTTAACAAAAATTAGCGAATTAGAGGGCTCTTTCATGACACATCATCCCTAAAGAAGATTACTTGTACAATGGTTTCACACAAACCATATTCAATAATTACCCATTAATTTCTAATCAACGATTACTTAACAGGTAATAAATCCTTTACCATTACCCCCGACGGTGGAAATATTTTAATAAGATCCTAAATATCAATTAATCGGAGTTTTTAGAATATATTTCCACACTGTTATCAGAAAATTGCAGGCGTAATATTTATGAAAAATCTAAGCTCAAAATCAAGCTATATTGTTCTAGGGGTTATGTCCGGCACATCGTTAGATGGACTCGATTTGGCGGTCGTAAAACTGAATGTCAACAATCATAAATGGTCGTATGATCTATTATATGGTGAGTCATTGGAATACTCCACGAGTTGGAAAAACAAACTCAAAAATGCCTTCTCAGTTGACAACCAATCATTAGCCTTGTTGGATGCAGAATTCGGTGAATTCATAGGTATATCAATTCAAAATCTAATTGATAAAAAAAACCTTGCCCCTGATTTTATCGCCTCTCATGGCCACACTATTTTTCACCAACCTAATAATGGCATTACTGTTCAGATTGGGAATGCCACCAGTATTTATGAGCAGACAAATCTCCCGGTAATAAATAATTTCAGAGCATTAGACGTCAGCCTCGGGGGTCAAGGTGCTCCTTTAGTGCCGATTGGTGATAAATTATTGTTTCATGAATATAGGTATTGTCTAAACCTCGGTGGTATCGCTAACATTTCTTTTGAAGAAGATTCCAAAAGAAGGGCCTTTGACATATGCCCTTTTAATATGTGTTTAAATTATCTATCCATGCAACTCGGGTTTGCTTTTGATGAGGGCGGCAAACTTGCCCTTTCGGGTGAGCTGGATACTGATTTGTTTAGTCAGTTAAATAACATCTCATATTGCAAATCCCTTCCTCCTAAGTCTTTAGGCTATGAAGAGTTTCTTGAACTTTGGAAGCCAGTCTTGGATGATTCAAATGCTTCAACAATAAACAAACTTAATACGGTAGTAGAACACTGTGCCTACCAAATTGCACAAAGCATCAGTGCAAAAGGCGACTCAATACTTGCAACTGGGGGAGGTGCATATAATAAATATTTCATTTCCAGGCTTAAAGCGCTGACAGACAATGAAGTAATTGTTCCCAGCGATGAAGTAATTGAATTTAAAGAAGCCATTGTTTTTGCCTTATTAGGTGCTTTAAAGTTTAGGAATGAACCGAATTGCCTTGCATCAGTTACTGGTGCTCGGAAGAATAATAGTGGAGGTGATTTGCATGGTTTCAAAGTTGATTAAAAGCTGATATAATCTAACCCTCATTGACAATTCCTACTTACTCCATTTTTGATTTGTACCGTTAAAAAACTTCGGTAATATTTTTGGAACAGTCATTTAAAAGATAAAAATTGCCCTTAGGATAGATGAAGAGCAATTAACACCTCAGCTTTTGCCAAAAAAGGCTTCTTTTATAATCCCCGCAAATAATTTGATTTGATTCTAAGCAAACAATTCACTTGTATTGTCAGCTCATTAAAATTTTACATTTGACGACCTAAGATACCGTCAAATTCTTCAATCTTAATCTTAACCGAATAAATGAAAAGAATTCTTTTTCTTATGGCTATTGTCTTGCTCTCCGTAACTGGTTTACGAAGTGCTGAGCATAGTTTCGACAACGGAAAAGAACCTTTGGTTGTAGCATTAACTCAAGACGGACATGGCGCCGATCAAGACGTTGAACACAGTGAACCGCAAAATGATGATGAAGGTCATGGTGGCTCGCTTCAACATGCTTCTCCACCAGGCTGGACGGTAATTCCTTTTGTATTACTCCTTGTTATGATAGCCACTGGCCCGCTATTCTATGGACATTTTTGGCATAAGAACTACCCCATAATTGCGGTAGTTTTGGCAGCAGTGGTAATTCTCTACTATCTCTTTGTAGAACATAATACACACGGGCCTGTAGATGCACTTGCAGAATACGTACAATTCATTGCTTTGATCGCATCCCTCTATATCGCCTCGGGGGGCATAATGATCAATATTGACAAAAAAGCCACTCCATGGGCCAACGTGTTATTACTAATTGTTGGAGCGATAATGTCAAATTTAATAGGTACAACAGGTGCGTCAATGCTTTTGATTCGCCCCTTTATGAGGCTAAATAAAGGAAGAATCAAGCCCTACCATATTATCTTTTTCATATTTATGGTTAGTAACATTGGTGGTGCATTGACCCCAATTGGAGACCCACCGCTTTTTCTTGGCTTTCTTAAAGGAGTGCCTTTCACATGGACCCTAACGCACAACTTCTTTCCTTGGCTTATCGCATTAACGATTTTGTCCCTTATCTTTTATTGGAAAGACAAAAAGAATGTTGATGAAGATTTATACCTCGATGATACTTCAGATTACACGGGTAAGACTGAAATTGTAGGTGCTCGAAACTTTATTTGGTTAGCGATTATCATTGTAGCTGTTTTTATTGACCCTCATGTAATTGAAGGCGTTCCTTCAATCCATTATGATGGCTTAGACTTCTCCTATATTAGAGAAATTATTATGCTTACCGTCGCCTTTCTCTCTTATAAGTTTGCAGATAAAAAAGCAATCCTTGGCAACGAGTTTAATTTCGAACCTATCAAGGAAGTGGCATTCATCTTTATTGGAATTTTTGGTACAATGACTCCTGCGCTTGAATTAGTAAGTGAATTTGCAAGTTCAGAAATGGGTATTGCGTTTATTCATCCAAATGCCTTGTACTGGGGAACGGGGTTATTGTCCGGATTTCTAGACAATGCGCCTACCTATTTGAATTTCTTTGCCGCTGCACTGGCATCAAAAGGCGGGTCGATTAACAACATTGCGGACGTCCAAAATTTCGCAGCAGGTGGTATCTATACTGAATCCATTGGTGACTTACTCGCAATTTCGATTGGCGCTGTGTTCTTTGGAGCAATGACTTATATTGGAAACGGCCCAAACTTTATGGTGAAGTCCATTGCTGAGCAAGGAGGGGTAAAAATGCCTTCGTTCTTCGGTTACATCATTAGATATTCCATCCCAATATTACTGCCTATTTTCTTCATTATCTGGATACTCTTTTTCATCTTTTAACAAGAGCTACATCTATTAACTTCCAAAAATCAGAGAACTAATAAATCAGTAAGATTAGTTTGAGCAGTGATCGCAAACACCACTAATAAGGTAGTTACTTTCTTGTGGCGTAAATCCTTTAGGGAGCTTTACCTCAGGAATATTTACATGCTCGAGACAAGAGGTTTGTCCACATTTTATACATTTAAAATGAATATGGTTGTGTTTGTGATTTCCATCAGCACAAGCTTCAGCACATAAAGCGTATCGGGTTGTACCATTATCATCAAGTACTTTGTGTATTAATCCAGATTCCAAAAAAGACTTAAGTGTTCTATAAATAGTCACTCTATCGTAATTGTTCACAATACCAGATTCAATATCAGCATGTGAGATAGCAAAAGTATTGGCCAAAAAAACCGAAACAACATCAATTCTTCCTTGTGTTTGTCTCAGCTTATGCTCGGTCAATATTTTCTTAATCTGTGGTTTCAAAATTCCCATTAAATTTAATAGATAATATGCTGTTTACCTTTAATAAACGATTACTTTTTCTTTTTAAAGAGCCTAGCGATCAAAGAGACAAGCTTCTTCTCTTTTTCCCAGAAAAAATCAAACTGACCAAAAATAAACCCATAGCACAATAATAAGACCTGATACATTGGAAAAATCAGCAAAATATATAACACAGTCCCTTTCCATCCAGTCAGGTGCTCGAATCCAATAATTTTGAACACGACTGGTTTAAGAAATAGCACTGAGCTTCCCGTTAAGGCAAAAACTATTAATATCAAGACTACCTGTAGCAAAGATTTTAAACCCCATTTTGCCTTAAGTTTCTCTAAAAATGCTGAATTGCTCAAATCTCTATTGTCAAAGTTAAAATTCTACTTTCACCGCAAATGTAACCATAGAGAAATATAAAGACCAATAGTAAATCTTCTTCTATAAAAAACACATTATTAACATGAAGAATGTCTTGAATAATTTGATAAATTAGAAGTTGAATTGCTATTGCATTATGTATGATATAAATGACTTCAACAGATTAATGGTTTGCCTTGACCTGTCTAGAATGGATGAGGTACTCTTAAAGTATGCGTCAAAAATTGTCAATACATTTGGAATTAAAACAATCTATTTTGTCCACATCACGAGCTCTTTCAAAATCCCTAAGGCGATTCAAGAACAGTACAGGAATATTGTGGCACCAATTGATGAAGCAATCGAAAAACAAATCTCATTTTCTCTTGAGCAATTCTTTACTAAACCTGAGGGAACCGAAGTCAAAATAAAAGTTGCTGACGGTAAAATAACTGATGAGATTATAAAGCTAAGTCGAAACCAGGTTGTTGACTTGCTAATGGTGGGCCGTAAAGAGGGGTTTAAAGGAAGTGGTTTAAATGAAAAAAAGTTAGCGAAAGCTAGTCCAAACTCTGTAATTCTTGTACCTGAAAAACCGAGTTTTGATATTAAGAACATCGTAGTTTCAATTGATTATTCGGAACATTCAAGAATGGCATTTGAAATTGGCTTAGGTATCCAGAAAGTAACAGGCGCTAAACTTTTAACGAGTAATGTTTACACTGTTCCCCGAGGTTATCATGCACAAGGCAAAACATATGAGGAATTTGCTGAAATTATGCTTGTAAATACAAAGCATGAATGTGATACTTTTTTCAAAAAAATGCACCTAGAGGAAGCAGATTACGAGCACATATTCTCCCTTGATAATAACCAGCATCCTGCAGATAAAATATACTTAACAGCAAAAGATAATAATGCTGATATGATTATTCTTGGTTCAAAAGGAAGGAGTGCAGCAGCGGCATTTTTACTTGGCAGCGTAGCCGAACAATTATTGATAGAAAACGCAGACATTCCTTTGCTCATTATCAAAAGGAGCAACGAAAATTTAAGCTTTATAAATACTTTATTGAATATATAATTAAGTGCTAGGAAGTACCTTAGCCTTTAGAGAGAAGAATAAATCAGACTTCATGACCATTGTTTGCGTCCCGGTAATACTATAATCCTTCAAATATGCTTTCCCATTCTTTTGTATAAAAGTCATTTGCATTTCTTTTTTGAATACATAGACTTCATTGTCCTCTTCAACCAGTATTCTTAAACTTTCAAGTTGGTCATTTGCAAAATTGTATTCGATCATCCTAACTGATTGCTCATCAGATTTCGCCGAATTAATTAACTTTTTTCCGCCACCAAAATTGCTCAATCCTTCCGTCTCGTATGCACCAATTAAGCCCAATTTGTTAATGTTGGCATAATAAAACAGTTCAAGTTCGCTTTTCCATTCTTCGATGTTTGGGGTGCTTGAAATGAACTCAACTTCTGCTCCTACACCCAAGGTCTTTTCTAAAGTTGCCTTCTGGCCAGCTAACAAAGCTGCTTGCTCGTCTAGTAAACCGAGAAGATTATAATATTCGTTTATCTCTACAACCTCAGTGTTACTGACAGGACTGCAAGACGCCAAAAAGGCAAAAGTTCCTATTAATACTATTATCCCCCTCATTGTAAAAGAATGTCTCCTGTCATTTCTTGTGGGATATCAATCCCCATTAATTCTAAAATAGTGGGTGCCAGGTCGCCCAATTTTCCATCCTTCATTTTTGGATGATATTCATTGTCAACGAGAATACATGGAACTAAGTTGGTTGTATGGGCAGTATTAGGAGAACCATCTTCGTTTATCATCATGTCTGGGTTACCATGATCCGCAATCACAATAGTTGTGTATCCTTCTTCCAAAGCAGTATTGATCACTTCTTTCGTACAAACATCAACCGTTTCACATGCTTTAATAGCAGCTTGAAAATTTCCTGTATGCCCAACCATGTCTGGGTTAGCAAAATTTAAGCAGGTGAAGTCAACGTCTCCTTTCTTTAGCTCTCCTATAATTGCCTCCTTAATATCATGTGCACTCATTTCTGGCTGCAAATCGTAGGTAGCTACTTTTGGAGAAGGGCATAAAATTCTCTTTTCACCATCAAATTCTACTTCCCTTCCTCCGCTGAAAAAGAAGGTAACATGTGGGTATTTCTCAGTTTCAGCAATCCGAATTTGCTTTTTTCCTACTTTCGCAAGTATCTCTCCAAGTGTATTATTCAAATTGTCTTTTTCAAAAACAACGTCTACACCTTTAAATGAATCGTCATAGCTGGTCAAGGTTACATAATCTATGTTAAGCTTAAACATCTCTTGGCCTGGAAAGTCTTTTTGTGTTAAGGCTTGTGAAATTTGTCTTCCCCTGTCTGTTCTAAAGTTAAAACAAACAACTACATCCCCCTCTTCAATTTTTGCAACAGGTTGGCCTTGGCTCGTTTTTATAGTTGGCGCTAAAAATTCATCTGTCACGCCAGATTTATATGAAGCATCAACGGAAGTAAGAATATCTTCACTCGCCTGCCCCTTGCCATTTACCATTGCATCATAAGCCAATTTTACGCGTTCCCATCGGTTGTCACGGTCCATGGCATAATAACGCCCTATAACTGAAGCAACTTTTCCGGTCGTTTTTTCTAAGTGAGCTTGAAGCTCCTTAAGGTACTGAATCCCTCCTTTTGGGTCTGTATCTCGCCCATCAGTAAATGCATGAACAAAGACATCTTTTAAACCTTTCTCGGCAGCCATTGCCGTTAATCCTTTGAGATGGTCAATATGCGAATGAACACCTCCGTCTGAAAGTAAACCTATAAAGTGTACTTTTTTATTAGCATTAAGCGCAAGATCAAAAGCCCCATTTAAAACATCATTGTTATAAATACTCCTGTCTTCAACCGCTTTGTTAATCTTGACAAGGTCTTGATAAACTATTCTTCCTGCACCAATATTCATATGACCAACTTCTGAATTACCCATCTGTCCGAACGGTAATCCAACTTTAAGGCCAGAAGCCTCCAGTTTACTGTGAGGATATTCTGCTAATAAAGAATCCACAAAAGGTGTGTTCGCATGATCAATTGCTGATACTTCAGGATTGGTCGAGAGCCCCCAGCCGTCCAAAATCATAAGTAAAACACGTTTATTCATGGAGCAAATATAAATATTTAAGATCGGTTGCTGTCTTTAGCTTTGTTGATATTTTTAACCATTAGTGACAAAAGAATGTGCTATTTGGCATAATTTTCGTTTAATTGACAAAGTACTTTGATTCTTAATGAAACGAATTTATTTCATAGCACTCTTGCCTCTGATAATTGTATCCTTTTTGTCTACAAACTCATATGCACAGGAAAAACCCGAGAAAGTCTTTCTTAAAGATGTGGAGGAGGCTTTAAAGTCTGCTAGTTCCAAAGAACTCTCCAAGTTTTTATACGACCGTGTAGAAATCAAACTAGACAATCAGCGAAAAGAATACAGTATAAACCAAGCCGAAATTGTGCTTAAAGATTTTTTTCAAAGCCAACCGGTAACCGAAGCTGATTTTATGCATGATGGTAATTCTGCTGGTGGGGTCATTTATGCAATTGGCAGTTATGAATCAGGTAATTCCACCTTCCGGTTAATGGTAAAAGCGAAGAAATACAGCGACGATTATAAGGTGTATCACCTCGAATTCACAAAAGAACGATAATACAATTATTCTTTTCTCTCATTCTATTTTATAATATTGGACCATGCTTCCAGAATATATAAACATTGATTCCTTAAATAGATTTATTGAAAATGCCTTTGCAGAAGATGTTGGAGATGGTGACCATTCGTCTTTAGCTTCCATCCCTAGAGAGTCTATTAACAAAGCTTACTTTTTTATGAAGGATGATGGAGTAATTGCTGGTATTCAATTATGTGAGATGATCTTTGAAAGAGTTGAACCAAGTATGAAGGTCGAATTACTTGTCAAGGATGGTGACATGGTTAAAAAAGGAGATGTAGTTATTAAACTTGATGGCAACAGTAGAGCGATTTTGATGTGCGAAAGACTCGTTTTGAATTGCATGCAACGCATGAGTGGCATTGCCACTTATACCCATCAGCTCAACCAATTGATTAAAGGAACCAACACCAAACTCTTAGATACACGAAAGACCACACCCAACTTTAGAATGATGGAAAAATGGGCAGTCCTAATTGGTGGTGGAGTCAACCACCGTTATGGCCTTTTTGACATGATTATGTTAAAGGACAATCACAATGACTTTGCTGGTGGTATCAAGAAAGCTGTCAAGTCCACACAAGAGTACCTCAAAACAACAGGTAAAAATCTTAAGATTGAAGTTGAAACGCGCAATCTTGAGGAAGTCAATGATGCCATTGAGACCAATGCAGTAGACAGAATTATGCTTGACAATATGGACACTGATACAATGACTAAGGCGGTCGAGATAATTAATGGCCGTTCAGAAACAGAAGCATCCGGTGGCATTACTGAGAAAACCATTCGTGCAGTAGCACTAACCGGAGTAGACTATATTTCCGTTGGTGCACTTACACATTCGGTGAAAAGTATAGATATCAGTCTCAAATCCGTTGAATAAAAAACCGTCAAAAAAGAATTTTTTAGTATTAATGATTGAAGCCTTGATTTTGATCATTATGTTTGTATTCCTTTTTCGGCATTGCGTTAGTTAGATCAAAATTAGATGATAGTAAAAACAAAAAAATATGCTTTAGATAAAAAAGCATATGTGAAGGTTGGAATGCGTAATATTTTGAAGCAACAATGGTGGGTAGGGCTTATCGTCATTGCACTTGCCTCCATGACCTTTGTGATCCCCTCAAACTGGTGGTGGATTGGTACCCTTATCGCCTTGGTGCTTTACATTCTATTCTGGCTGATCCAATTCACAGGAGTTACTCAATTGGAACAAAGTAAAATGCTGTTTGACAAACTCTCTTATGAGATCGATAGTCGCCAGGTGATGATCAAAATGAGCTCAAAGCAAGGTATGCCTATGCAATGGGACCAAATCAAAACAGCTTGGATTGACAAAAAACAGATTGTTTTGATTGTGAATAAAGCGCAGTTTATGCTCTTTCCATTTAAGGTTTTCAAAACTGAAAATGAAATCAAATTTGTTCAGACCATTCTGAAAAGAAAAGGCCTTATCAAATAAATCAAATTTCTATCAAGTCCAGCTTATTTCCTACTTTGCAGCAAAGCTGTAATAATTGAAATCACGCTACTACATTGAGGGCATTTTAGCCGCCTTTTTATTTGGAATCACGCCCGTATTTATCAAACAGGTCACAGCAAGTGCTGTTACGATCGGTATTGTGAGACTTTCTATTGCGACAGTTTTAGTCTATTTCATTTTTGTTGGAAGGGATAAGCTTCGGGCCTTGAAGCTAAAGGACTGGAAGTCATTAATGTTAATTGGATTAGTTTTTGGGATTCATTGGGTATCCTATTTCTATAGCATAAAGATCTCCACGCCAGCCATTGCCATCTTAGGGCTGACCTCTTTTGGTATTTACCTCATCTTTTTTTCGTGGATTTTTGAGAAAAAACGCCCTGCAATTATTGACTGGGTCACAGTAGGCATTGCAGTTTCTGGTAACCTCCTTATAGTACCAGAATTTAGCCTTGACAATGACATTACCAAGGGGCTTTTGGTAGGTCTTTTTAGTGCCTTTTTCTTTTCTCTATTGCCAATTTTACAAAAGAAGAACATTCACATTGAATCTTATACGCGTGCCTTTGGCCAGTATCTCTTTGGATTAGTGTTTTTTGCATTACTGTTCACAGAAAGTACCTGGGACTTGCCGGCAAAAGATTGGTATTTCTTAACAATTCTAGGCTTGCTATGCACTTTGGGCGCTCATACACTTTGGCTTCGTGCCACAACCATGTTGCCTACTGCCGTCACAAGCATCTTTTACTATTTAAGCATCCCGGTCGCCATGCTAACCAGTTACCTATTCTTAGATGAAGCCATGCCAAATCAAAAAGTATTGGGAGCAGGCCTTATTATTATGGCCAATATCATTGGTGTTGTAAAACACTTAAAAAAGTCAGCTTTTAAAAAGCACTAACTCAACACCTCTTTCAGATAGGATGCAGTGTAGTTACCTGGAAGCTTTATCATTTCTTCAGGCGTTCCTTCGAAACAAATGTTTCCACCTTCATCACCACCTTCTGGACCTAAGTCAATGATCCAATCTGCACATTTAATCACCTCAGTGTTGTGTTCAATAATCACCACTGAATTGCCTTGCTCTACCAAGGCATTGATGGCTTTCATGAGTTTGTTTATATCGTGAAAATGAAGGCCTGTTGTAGGTTCATCGAAAATGAATAAGACATGGTCGCCTTTCTTAGACTTACCCTTCCCTAAATAAAAGGCCAGTTTTACTCGCTGAGCCTCACCACCAGAGAGGGAATTTGAAGACTGTCCTAGGCCTATATAACCTAAACCAACTTCTTGTAACGGTGCCAACTTACCAATAACGCTTTTTTCTTCTTTGAAGAATTCCATCGCGTCATCAATCGTCATGTTCAAGACATCAGAAATATTTTTCTCTTGATAGGTGATTTCTAGAATTTCCTGTTTGAAGCGATCTCCTTTACAACTTTCACAAGTCAGTAAGATGTCCGCCATAAATTGCATCTCGATCTTCACTGTGCCTTCACCTTGGCATGTCTCGCACCTTCCTCCATCTACATTAAATGAAAAGAAGGCTGGCTTATATCCACGCTGTTTGGCTAAAGGCTGGTTAGAATAAAGCGTCCTAATTGCATCATACGCCTTCACATAAGTTACAGGATTTGACCTGGATGATTTACCAATTGGGTTTTGGTCAATCATTTCAATTTGCGTCACTTTTCTTGTTGATCCTCTTAGCTCATCAAATTGGCCTGTTTGCTCACCTACTGTTCCTAATATTTTACCGAGAGCAGGGTACAAGATTTTTCTAATCAATGTTGACTTTCCAGAGCCACTTACTCCCGTCACTACAGAAAGTATACCCAAGGGGATATTTACAAATAGGTTTTTGAGATTGTTCTCTCTAGCTCCTTTAATTTCAATAAAGTCATTCGAAACTCTCCTTCTTGCTGGAACAGGTAATTCAGCTTTCCCACTCAAATATTGCGCTGTATAAGTGTTGCCCGTAGCGATAAGGTCATCAAGTTTCCCTTGGAAAACAAGCTCACCACCATGTGTTCCTGCAGCTGGACCTATATCAATAATTTGATCTGCAGCCCGCATTACTTTCTCTTCGTGTTCTACGACCACAACAGTGTTGCCCATGTCTCTCAACGCCTCTAAAACAGAAATCAAGCGATCAGTATCACGAGGGTGCAAGCCTATACTTGGTTCGTCTAAGATATACATTGAACCAACGAGTGCTGATCCCAGTGAAGTAGCCAGTTTTATTCTTTGAAATTCACCGCCAGAAAGTGTGGAAGTCAATCGATTTAAAGTCAAATAAGTCAAGCCTACTTTATTCAAATAGCTGAGCCTGTTTTGGACTTCTTTTAAGAGCCTTTTTGCGATTTTTTGCTCTTGGTCAGTAAGTTCTAAACCATCAAAAAATGTTATCAATTTACCGACAGGCATTAATACCAAATCCGTAATAGATTTCCCTCCCAATTTCACATAGGCAGCGTCATTTCTTAGTCGCGTTCCATGACATTCAGGACAATCTGTTCTTCCGCGATACCTCGAAAGCATCACACGGTATTGAATTTTATGCGTTTTAGATTCCAAAAACTTAAAGAACTTATTTAAGCCTTTAAAGTATTTATTACCGGTCCAAACCAGCTCTTGCTCCTCAGCTGATAGCTCGGCATAAGTACGGTGAATTGGAAAATCAAATTTAATCCCATTTTTCAAAAGTGGCTCTAACCATTTTTTCATGGTCTCACTTCTCCAAGGCGCAATTGCCTCTTCAAAAATAGAGAGGTTCTTATCTGGAATAACCCTATCAGGATCAATCCCTAGTATTTTTCCGAACCCTTCGCATTTTTTACATGCACCATAGGGATTATTAAAAGTGAAGAGATTAACGGATGGTTCTTCAAATACTATTCCATCTGCCTCAAATCTATCGGAATACTTATATCGTTTTTGCCCAGGTACTTCAAGGATACAGTCCCCATCTCCTTCAAAAAGTGCCGTTTGAACAGAGTCTGCTAGTCGAAATTGAGAATCTTCGTCATATTGAACAACGTTCCTATCGATTAGTATTTCTATAATACCACCATCGAGGTTTTTCTCTTCACTAATTAAGTCTTCAATAAAATAAGGAGCGCCATCCAATACAACCCTTGTATAGCCTTTTTGCAGTAGAATATTTAATTCTTGAAGCGCTGTCCTTCCTTCTTGAAGTTTTAAAGGACTAAGAATCATCACTTTTTGACCTTCATCAAAAGACATCAAAAACTCAACAATGGTAGTCACTGTATCCCTTTTAACGGGCTTACCACTAATTGGTGAGTACGTAGTTCCTACCCTAGCAAAAAGTAATTTGAGATAATCATAGATTTCTGTAGACGTACCAACAGTAGACCTAGGATTCCTTGTATTCACTTTCTGCTCTATTGCGATGGCAGGTGAAACTCCCTTAATATAATCTACTTCAGGCTTTTCCATTCTTCCTAAGAACTGACGCGCATAAGAACTTAAGCTCTCTACGTACATCCTTTGTCCTTCCGCAAACAGGGTGTCAAAGGCCAAAGATGACTTTCCAGAGCCTGAAAGGCCAGTAACCACCACTAACTTATAGCGTGGTATGGCCACATTAACCCCTTTAAGGTTATTCACTTTTGCGCCTTTAATAATTATAAACTCCTTAGGGTCTAAGAGGTCGATAGGGGTAGAAGTTGTATCAGTTGTTAAATTCATGAAGACGCAAAGATAATAAGGCGAACGGCTAATTGTTAATTTTAAAATATTTGTGTAGTCAGAATTAAATTCGATGTTCTGGCACTATACTTGTAATGAATTTGGCAAGAATTGTTGAAAGGCATGATTATTAACATGAAATTCAAAAACTGCCCAATTTGTTTGCAATCTTTAATCGATTCAATACATTTGGGATTAATAATTTTTTAAAACGCATTTCAAACCTTAAATAGACAATATGATATAAACCTCTACGTTACTAACACGAATACTAAAATGAGGAAATATTCAATAAGTGACAGTGAGTTAATTTCACTGTACAAGAATGGTAACGAAGAGGCCTTTGCGGACTTGGTAAATCGTCACAGAAATAAGATTTTTACCACAGTCTATATGATCGTCAAAGATCAATATTTAGCAGAGGATTTGCTTCAAGAAACGTATATCAAGGTTGTTAATACAATTAAATCAGGCCGGTACAATGAAGAAGGTAAGTTTTTACCTTGGGTCACCCGTATCGCACATAACCTAGCTATAGACCATTTTAGAAAGGCAAAAAGATACCCTACTATCGTTATGGAAGATGGTAGCAATGTCTTTAACTCGTTAGAATTTTCAGAAGACTCAATTGAGTCTCAAAAGATAAAAGAAGACACGCATGCGTTGTTACGTGATTTGATCAAAGAATTGCCAGACACGCAGAAAGAAGTCTTAATGATGAGGCATTACATGGAAATGAGCTTTCAAGAAATAGCGGAAGCTACCGGTGTTAGTATAAACACTGCCCTTGGAAGAATGCGCTATGCACTCATCAATTTGAAGAAAAAGATGATCAAACTAAATATTGCGTATGATAAAAACCTTTACCCAAAATGAATTAATCCGGTACATATACCAGGAGACAACGAAAGAAGAAAATACCGAAATAGAAACCGCTCTCATATTTGATGATAGCCTTTCCAATGATCTCAGCGAATTGAAGCAAACAGTACTTGCTTTGGATGATGTGGAAAAATCTCCATCGAAATTCTGCATAGAGAAAATTTTAGATTATTCGAAAACATATGAAGAGCATGCCGTGAATTAATTCATGGCGTTGCTTTTTTGTGTTATTTTTATCGAATGACAAGAAAAGAACGTTATCAAGCGTTTATTAACTATTTCAGTACAAACCAGCCCGAAGCTGAAACAGAGCTTCATTATGGTAATTCATTTGAATTGCTTGTGGCGGTGGTACTTAGTGCGCAATGCACTGACAAACGAATCAATATTGTAACCCCTAACCTTTTTGCAGACTTTCCGACTGCAGCACACCTAGCATCATCTCATTTTGATGAGCTTTTTCCTTATATAAAATCAGTGTCTTACCCAAGTAACAAAACCAAACACCTTTTAGGTCTGGGCAAAATGTTAGTTGAAGCCTTTAATTCTGAAATTCCATCAACAATCGAGGAATTACAAAAATTACCGGGTGTAGGAAGAAAAACCGCTAATGTAATCACCTCTGTAGTATGGAATCAACCTAGTATGGCAGTTGATACGCATGTTTTTCGGGTTTCCAAAAGGCTAGGTCTTGTGAGTCAAAATGCCAAAACGCCTTTAGAAGTAGAGAAACAATTGGTGAGACAATTACCTGAGGAAGTGATTCCAAAAGCCCATCATTGGTTGATTTTGCATGGTAGGTATACCTGTTTAGCCAGAAAGCCGATGTGTGAAAGCTGTAATCTGATTCATTTTTGTCGATTTTTTGAAAAAAAAGAGGGGATAAAACGTTAAGCTGTGTGTGGGATAAACCTTATAATTGACAAAAAAGTAGGCCTTGATGATTCAATCATTCAAAGGATGAATGAGTCAATTAGCCATAGGGGTCCGGATCACTCAAATTGGGCACAGCATAATTTCTCTAACCAACGTATTTATGTAGGCAATACAAGATTAAAAATAATCGACAGTCATGATCGTGCTAATCAACCATTGTCCTCAAAGGATGGGCAATATATGTGAACGTTCAATGGTGAAATATACAATTATAAAGCGTTAAAGGACATCCTGATTGATAAGGGATATAATTTTCAAACAGAAAGTGATACAGAGGTCCTGCTCAACTGCATGATTGAATACGGTTCGGAAGGGGTCAAATCATTAAATGGCATGTTTGCATTTGCTTTTGTAGACTTGGCCAAAAACCAAGTAATTATAGCTAGAGATCGGCATGGAATGAAACCCCTTTACTATGCTGAGACAGATGCTGCCTTTGTTTTCTCATCAGAATTAAAGGGAATTCATGCTTCCAATCTGGTTTCCAAAAGACTTAATGAAAGTCAGTTAAATCATTATTTACAGTTCCGTTACGCTAGTACGCCATATACATTCTTCGAAAACATCAAATCTGTTACTCCTAGTAATGTACTTACTATTGACAATTCAGGATTATTCGAAACCCAATTTTCAGAAGTAATTGAATCAGCAGGCAAGAATGAGATTGATGTAGACAAAATCGAAACGTTATTAAAATCTGCATTAACGAGACACCTGCAAGCAGATGCTTCTGTAGGTCTATTTTTAAGTGGAGGGGTGGATTCCACATTACTCCTTGCTCTGAGCAAAGAACTTGGAGTTTCATTGCCCACTTTTTCAATCGAGCACAATGCTTCAGTAGGTTCATTTGGTACTGAAGATTCAAAATTCGCCAAGAAAGCAGCCCAACAATATGGCGCTAACCATCACAGTTTTGAGGTAAGTAATGCAATTTTAGGTGGTTTTAATGAGCATTTATTACATATGGACCAACCTATCGGTGATAGTGCGAGCCTACTCACAGATTTTTTAAGCAAACAAGCTGGACAACAGGTCAAAACAGTGCTCTCAGGAGCCGGTGCCGATGAATGGTTTGCGGGTTACAATAGGCACAAAGCTTTCCTTTACTACTTAAAAAGTGACTTATTAAAAGGCCATTCGAAAACACTTAAAGGCGCTGCTTCTTTGCTACCAACAGGAATTGATCATCCGTTCAGGAAACCATTTCGACTGACAAAAAAATTTCTCCAGAATCTAGACGACAATGCACAGACTACTTATTTGAATTTTCTACGGTTCAAGTATTTTAATACTGATGCTATAGAGAATGACATAACAACTGATGATATTTTCAAATGGGCATTAAATCATGACCGTCAACATTATCTAGTAGATGATTTATTGATGCTTGGTGATCAATGGAGTATGCACAATTCAATTGAAATGAGAATGCCCTTCCTCGATAATGAATTGACATCATACGTTACTTCATTGGATCAAGAAGCATTATTGGATAAGGGCAAAAAATGGATTTTAAAGTCAATCCTAAATAAATATGAAGGCACAGAATATACCCAAAGGTCAAAAGAAGGGTTCGGACTGCCCACTGGAAAATGGCTACATGACAGTCTTTTCGCTGAACAACTTGACTTTTTAAATGATCCACAGAGTATTATCTTTAACTATGTAGAAAAAGACCACATTGCTAAATTAGTTCAGGGTCACATGAGTAAAAAGCAAGACTATTCCCTTGAAATTTGGTCGGTGATGGTCTTAGTGAATTGGCTTAAAATTCATTTCAATTGATGAAAATCATATATATACATCAGTACTTCAAGACACCACAAGAAGGAGGAGCCATTCGGTCTTACTACCTTGCAAAAGGCTTGGTGGACGACGGGTTTGAAGTTGAAATGATTACGGCCCACAATGAGTCCACTTATCGAAATGTATCTATAGAGGGCATTAATGTACATTACCTGCCTGTGCCTTATGACAATGGAATGGGCTTTGTACAGCGGGTTTTGGCCTATATAAAATTTATCCAAAAGTCTAAAAAGGAGATTAAAAAAATTCAAAACGCTGATTTAGTATATGCTACTTCCACTCCACTAACTGTCGGAATAATTGCGCTTTGGGCCAAAAGAAAATTTAACCTGCCTTATTATTTTGAGGTACGGGACTTATGGCCAACAGCACCTATTCAAGTTGGAGTTGTTAAAGGAGCCTTTTTCAAAAAATGGCTTTATAGTTTAGAGGCTAAGATTTACAAAGGAGCAGAAAAGATCATTGCCCTTTCTCCCGGCATGAGAGATTGGATTAAGGAAGTGGTTCCAGAAAAGCCTGTTTACATGATCCTAACATGGCTGATTGTGTCTTCTTTTCAAAAGAGATTAAAGATCCAAAGTTGGTTGACTTCTATCGCATAAATCACCCCTTTGTTATTACTTACATTGGAGCTATTGGGGCATCCAATCACTTAGAATACTTTCTTGACATTGCACAGGAAGCGGTTAATCAGAAATTAAATATCAATTTTAAAATTGTCGGAGCAGGGTCAAAGGCAAGTCAAATAAAGATGCTTTCCTATTTAAAGAAGCTCGAGAATGTTGAGTTTTTCCCACACCTAAATAAAGAGGGAGTTAAAGACATTCTTAATGTGTCTGATGCTACTTATGTCTGTTTTGCTAACCTCCCTGTACTTGGTACCAATAGTCCTAATAAGCTGTTCGACAGCCTTGCTTCAGGCAAGCTGACTATTGTGAACACTGATGGTTGGACAAAGGATCTTGTAGATGATAATCAATGTGGGTTTTATGCCAATCCATTAAGACCTGAAGAATTCATTGATAAGATTAAACCGTTCATTGAGCAACGTGAATTATTAGAAAGTTACAAAAACAATGCTCGTGCCACAGCTGAAAAGTATTATTCCAGAACACTGCAATTAGAAAAATTAATTCAAATTTTGAATAATGAAGAGCAATTGAAAGTTAGCGACTCTGAGGTTTATATTTTGACTGCATAAGAATGGCCTTGGCATTCGCTGTATTCATAAGCGCTACCAAATCAGTTTCATTATTTTCGGCATATTGCTGAACGATTCTCCATCCTAACCAACGCCCAATTCTTCCAGGGCAGTTTGGATCAATTTCAGGAATACTCGGCCTTTCATTAACAAATTTGGTAATGCTCATTGTATTCTTATCATATAGGAGCTCATTCTGGATAAAATAAGACCAGATGTATTCCTCACTTACCTCTGAGTCCAATAATTCTTTCTGTGTATAGCCAGCAATCAAATTATCTGCCGTGCAAGGCATCACTTTTTTGGTGAAGTGATAAGCCTTACCAAAAAATACCATTTCATCGGCCATTGTCCTTTGGCCCATATTTGATTTATTGAAATTGTTCGACATGAACATCACAATCGAAGGCACTAAATGGGCTGGCGTCATTCTGTCTAAGATGTACTGAAAAAGGTCAGGCTTGTATTTTCCTTGTTCTCCTAAGTAATAATCCAAACCTATAATGATCAATGAATCCGACAAGTAAATGTCATTCCCGAATCCCGAAACTATAGTCTGGATTTTCGGAGTTCTAAATTCCGGATAATAATATTTGATTCTTTTAAAGGCATCTTCAAATTGCCCTTGAATCACCTCTCCATTACCATAAATTGCTTTTACTTGTTGGTATAAAGTGTCTGTAAATGGATTCTTTATCAGTTTATAAACTTCATCAAGCATCACTTCCTTAGATGGATAGCTTAAGTCTTGAAAGAATTCTCTGGAGATAATCGGATGCTTTTCTAAAAACTGATTCAACTGATCAGTATCGCTTACCTGAAACAATTCGTTTTCTAAGGACTCTATTTGAACAGTTACATTTATACCTGAAATGTCTTGTTCATCTCCGCAGTTTTCATTTTTGCAGCCTATAAATACTAACGCCAGTAAACAAAACAATCCAACTTTATTCATACTAATACTTATAAAGACAAAAGTATTTATTTATTTCAATGCTAATGAGAAAATTCATCTGCTTTGTTTTCCTAATTACCGGACTATCTTCCTTTGCTCAAGATCAAAATTATCAAATTGGCATTAAGATTGGGCCAACTTACTCTAATGTTCGCACAAAAACTGAAGGTACTAGCACCAGTATAAAAAGAGATGGAGCATCAGTAAATTTTCTAGTTGGAGCCTTCGTGGACATTCCATTTAGAGAGAACTATTTCTTCCATACTGGGCTAAATTATGTGGCCAAAGGCACTAAAATAACGGTTTCAGATAATACTTACCTTGGTGGTACTCCATTCAATGAAGAATATGATCACGAATCGATTCAGATACCGTTGTTGCTTAAGTTATACACGAACGAAATATTATTGGATACCAAACTTTTTTTCAACTTTGGTTTAGTTCCAGAAATCCTTCTGACCTCTGCGAATGGAGCACCAAGTAATATTGTCGTGGAAGAATTTAACACTTTTGATTTATCTGGAAATTTTGGGGGTGGAATGGAATATGCGATCGGAGTGAACACAAGACTTTTTGCTAGCCTTAATTACTATTTGGGATTTTTAAACCAAGTCAAAAACCAAAGCATGGCCTTTGATGAATTTAGTTTGAAAAGCAACATCCTCAGTTTAGAATTCGGACTGAAGTTCTAGAGGCCTAACCACTGATATTCTCACTCAAAGTGAGGCGTTCATTAATGCGTCTATGAATTAACAAAAAAGGGCTTTCTCAATGAGAAAGCCCTTTTAATATAATTTTTGTTCCTTTAAGACACCAATTCTATTTCTTCTCCCATCTTATTATGGAAAGAATACTCTGATATTGCTAAAGAACTGTCTTTTTCAACTTGTACCCATACATGGTGTTTCTTGTACCACTCCCAACGTTTTGAAAACACACCCTTCGTAAAGAAGGCATGTAGGAATGGATGAACAGTCATGGTCAATCCTTTTTCGTTTTGCGAAGCAAGGATCAATTCAAGGTTCTTCTCAATAGTATCTGAAACAAGAATCGTAGCACTCACTTTGCCAGTACCCGCGCAAGAAGGACATTGCTCTTTAGTAGCAATATTCATCTCAGGACGAACCCTCTGACGGGTGATCTGCATCAATCCAAATTTAGTCAATGGAAGAATCGTGTTTTTAGCACGGTCATCTTTCATCGAATCCTTCATGAATTGATAAAGCTTCTTCTTGTTGTCTACCTTACGCATATCGATAAAGTCAATGACAATAATGCCACCCATATCACGCAGCCTAAGCTGACGCGCTACTTCTCTCGCAGCATCCATGTTTACAGCTAGGGCAGTAGCCTCCTGGTCTTCACCAGCATTAGACTTATTCCCGCTGTTCACATCAACAACGTGAAGTGCTTCAGTATGCTCTATAATAAGGTAGCCTCCTTTAAGAAGGCTTACAGACTTACCGAAAAGTGATTTTACTTGCTTCTCAATACCAAAAGCCTCAAATATTTTGGCTTTACCATTGTATTGCTTAACAATTTTCTCCTTCTCGGGTGCAATCTTATTGATATAGGCTTTCACCTCATTGAATATCTCTTTGTCGTCAGTAGTTACGCTGTCGAAAGATTCATTCAGAATATCTCTAAGAATTGAAGATGCACGACTCATTTCACCAATCACCTTTTCTCTAGGTTTAACTTGATGAAGTCGTTTCATACCTTCTTGCCAAGAATCAACTAGGTTTCGAAGGTCTCTGTCAAGTTCCGCTACTTCTTTGCCTTTGGCAACAGTGCGGATAATGACACCAAAATTGTCGGGTTTAATTGAAGACATTAAACGCAAAAGGCGCTTCCTCTCCTCACTTTCCGAAATCTTTTTGGAAATGTTTACAGTATTAGAAAAAGGCACTAAAACCATATAGCGCCCCGCTAATGACAACTCGCAGGATAATCGTGGCCCCTTAGTAGAAATTGGTTCTTTTACAACTTGAACCAGTATCTGTTGGCCTCGGGTCAGCACTTGGCTCATTTTGCCAAGTTTATTAATATCAGCCTCATTTTTAAACTTTCCTAGAAGGCCAGAGGCCGTCTTAGAATGTTGAGTCTGTTTTGAATATTTATTGAGGGACTTAATTTGAGGTCCCAAGTCCAAATAATGCAGAAAGGCATCTTTTTCGTAGCCTATATCTATAAATGCTGCATTTAATCCTTGAACTATTTTTTTTACTGTACCGATATATATATCCCCAACCTTAAATTTATCAGAATCTTGATCATTGTGAAATTCAACAAGGTTCTTTTCTTTAAGGAGGGCTATACGACATCCATCTTGAGTCGAATTGATTATTAATTCGTTACTCAATGTGAAAGAATTTAGGTTAAAAAAAATTTATCCCCTGTATTAAACACAGGGGTAATACAAGAAGAAGTTTTTACTTCTTAGTCTTGTGTCTATTCTTTCTAAGTCTTTTCTTTCTTTTGTGTGTTGAGATCTTATGTCTCTTTCTTTTTTTACCACAAGGCATAATCCTAATGTTTTAAAGTTCTAAAAACTATTTAATTCTTTGCAGAAGCTCATTCGCTGCGGTTTGCACCAAGGAATCAGCATCCATTTCTTTTACTTTCTGTAGTTGTGTTTTGGCTTTCTCCATTTGTTCATCTTGAAAGTAACACACCCCTAACCAGTACTGCCCGTCAATATTATCTGGATAATATTTTACCAGAGATTCAAATCGACCAATTGCTATCTCGAATTGGTTTGAAATCATTGACAAGCGTCCCATATTAAACAATGCTTTTTCGTTCTGAGGATCTTCTTCTAGAATACTTCTTAACATCAAAATACCTTGCATCGGACTAGGTCCTTCTACATAAGTCATTGCGATGTTGTTTCTAATAGTCAGATCATTTTCACCTGAGTCGAGAATTTTATTATAATATTCTCTTGCCTTGGTTGTTAACTGCAACAACTTGGCTTCGTTCAGTGCATATGTGAAAGCCTCAAAATAAGCATCACCGGCCTTATACCAGTGATCAATTTCTTGATAGTTATCTGCGAACAAACCTGCATAGTAAGCCGCACTATCATATTTATTTACTGTAATAAAGATTTCCATTAAGGAATCAAGCGCCATTTCATTGTTCTGCACTTGCCCGCCTGTAATCAATTGGCTTTTCCAATTTTCAATACGAGCTAACTCTTTCTCTGGAATTGATTCAGAATGATTCTCTAATTCTTCTCCAGGTAAACTTTCGTCTACAATTGCATTTCTATTAGCTTCATCATTATCGACCACAACTTTTGGAAGGGTATATAATGACCCTACCAGGACAATGGCCAAAACTATAAGAATGATTTGTAGCCTATTCATAAAGCCTTACGGCCTAATTATTTATTAGCAGCTTTAACCCTTTCGCTGCTCTTTACTTGCTCTACAAAAACCTTTGAAGGCTTAAAGCTTGGTACAAAATGCTCCTCAATTACAATCGCGGTATTCTTAGAGATATTTCTTGCAATCTTTTTCGCTCTCTTTTTATTCACGAAACTGCCGAAGCCTCTTACGTAGATATTCTCTCCATCAGCCATGTTATCCTTCACTACTTTGAATAATGCCTCTACCGTAGTAGTAACATCCGACTTATCTATCCCTGTTTTATCCGCAATCTGCGCAATTACTTCTGCTTTAGTCACCTTAGTTTAATTTTAGGTTTATATATATTGTGTAAAAAACTAATTCCCAGTTATTTTGAGTCGCAAAATTACGAGATCATTTCTAATTAAAAAATGAATCTGAAAAATTTTAGCTTAGTATTGAATGTTATTTAAAAATTGATCCGAAAAATTAGCGTGAACAACCAAGACTTTGTTAATCAGCTTATTAACTGGTACCATAAATACAAACGTGACTTGCCCTGGCGAAAGACGAGCGATCCTTATAGTGTTTGGCTTTCGGAGATCATGCTCCAGCAAACGCGCGTGGCCCAAGGACTCCCTTACTATTTAAAATTTATTGATGCCTTTCCCACTGTTTTCGATTTGGCGGCAGCAAGCGAAAGTGCCGTTCTAAGGCTCTGGCAAGGGCTTGGCTACTATTCCAGAGCGCGCAATCTTCATGCTTGTGCCAAAACTGTAGTCAATGAATACAATGGTGTTTTTCCAAATAATTACCATGATTTACTAAAACTCAAAGGTATTGGGAAGTACACTGCCGCGGCCATCTCATCAATTTGTTTTGGAGAAGCCCAAGCCGTTATCGATGGAAATGTTTACAGGGTTTTGAGTCGCGTCTATGGAATTGAAGATGATATTTCATCAAACTCCGGTGCAAAAACATTTGAATTATTAGCCAATGAGATAATAGATCATAAAAATCCAAGTGATTATAACCAGGCGATCATGGAGTTTGGCGCTTTACAATGCGTCCCGAAAAACCCAGATTGCCCAAAATGCCCAATATCAATAGCCTGCTTTGCCTATAAAAACAAACAGCAACACAGATTACCAGTGAAACTAAAGAAGGTCAAAGTCAAAAAAAGGTACTTTAATTACTTTGTTATAATATCAGATCAAAAATATTATATGAACCTCAGAGGGCCAAAAGATGTCTGGCAGGGACTTTATGATTTTGGGCTTATTGAGAGTAAATCAGGTGTTTCAATTGATGAAATCATGGATCTTTTACCTAAAGAATTCCTTTCAGAAATAACAATTGAAGAAGAGTCGAAAATTTTCAAGCATATTTTAACACATCAACGTATCTTTGCAACATTCTATACGTTGACGGTTGCAGATGAAACTGCAATTTCAAAAGTAGAATTATTCAAAGCACTTAAACCATATAGTATCGATGAGATTAAAAAATTGCCGAAACCAATTCTTATAAATAAGTATTTGGAAGCAAGTATTTTTTAATTAAATTAATATTTAATCTAATTTATTCAACTTTTAATTATACAGAATGGCCGGAGTTAACAAAGTAATATTGATAGGAAATTTGGGTAAAGACCCTGAAGTAAGACACCTAGAAAATGGCCGAGCTGTTGCCAATTTTTCATTAGCAACTAGCGAAACATATAAAAACAAGCAAGGTGAGCGTGTTACTAATACTGAATGGCACAACATTGTCCTTTGGACTCCTCTTGCAGAAATTGCTGAGAAATTTTTAAAAAAGGGTGGCCAAGTGTATATTGAAGGTAAGTTGACAACTCGTTCTTGGGATGACCAAGAAGGGAATAAACGATACACAACAGAAGTAGTAGGAAATAACATTACATTATTAGGTTCAAAACCTGATGGTGCTGGTGCTCCAGCTCAAAGTGCAGCTGCTGCAAGTCCGGTTTCGACAATTCCGGCGGATGATGCAGACGACCTTCCATTCTGATGATGTTGAACTAAAATACAAAATTTGGAATCCGCTATTGACGACCCGTACCCCAGTTTAATTTTATTGGCTGAGTTCGCAAATGTTTCCACTCCGTTTATCGTAGTCAACGGGGTGGTTTTTATTTTATTAGTATTACTGTCTGCACTAATCTCTGGATCAGAAGTCGCCTTCTTTTCGTTAGAAGAGGATGCTTTACAGGTTTGCAAAGACAATGACACTGCTGCCAACAAGGCAATTGTCAACCTTTTAGAAAAACCAAGACACCTTTTAGCTACCATTCTGATCATGAATAACTTGGTCAACATCGCTATAGTCACGCTGTCTACATATGTGACATGGGAATTAGTTGGCACTAAAACCACCACTGGCACCATCGTAGTAATACTTACGTCAATCGTGACGTTTGTAATTCTTTTCTTTGGGGAGGTCGTTCCTAAAAACATAGCAACCCAGCAGAATTTGCGCTTTGCTCAAACAACATCGAGGTTCTTAGTTCTCCTGAGAACAATTTTCAAACCAATCTCTTACCTCTTAATAAATGTCACAAACATTATCGAGCGAAATGTCGAAAGAAAAGGCAGCGATATATCAGTCGATCAACTCAATCAAGCATTAGAAATGACCGCTGGAGAGGACACCAGCAAAGAGGAAAAGGGCATCTTAAAAGGAATTGTAAATTTCAGTACGCTTTCTGCAAAACAAATCATGCAATCTAGGATCGATATCATGGCCGTGGATATTGAGGACAACTTTCATGAATTAATGGACCAAATCAACAAATTGAGATTTTCGAGAATTCCCGTCTTTAGAGAAACATTGGACAAAATAGAAGGTGTCCTTTACATTAAAGATCTGCTCCCGCACATTGAAAAAGACGAAGACTTTGAATGGCAACAAGTATTAAGACCTGGGTTTTTTGTGCCCGAAAACAAAAAAATTGATAAGTTGCTTAAAAACTTTCAAGAAAAACGAGTGCACATGGCCATCGTAGTAGACGAATATGGTGGTACTGCAGGGCTTGTTACGATGGAGGACGTGATAGAAGAAATAGTGGGAGAAATCAACGATGAGTTTGACGATAATGAAATTGGCATCAATAAAATTGATGAAACATCGTTTTTAGTTGAGGGAAAAACATCACTTAACGACTTTTGCAAATTTGTTCATGCAGAACCAAATGTATTTGATGATGTCAAGGGTGAAAGTGAATCACTAGGCGGGCTGCTCTTAGAATTGCATTCAAAATTACCAAGAGCAGGTGAAAAAATCGAATACGGCCCTTACCAATTTACTGCAATAGCTGTTGACGATAGAAAAATAAAAAGAGTGAAAGTGTTTATTGACAATAATAAGATCAAATAACGCAACGTGAAAAAAGCGCAAACTTTAGGTTTAATTTCATTGGTTTTTATTCTCTTATCTGCCACTTGTTCTGAAGTCTATTTGCCTAAACCAAAAGGTTTTAATCGAATTGATATGCCTGTCGCTGATTATCAATCATTACAGGACACCTTTCCTTACCATTTCCAATATTCAAAGTATGCCAATATTTCAAGGGACACGTTCCACTTAGCAGGCCGCTACTGGATCAACCTTAATTATTCTGATTATGGTGCTTTAGTTCAGCTTACCTATAAAAACTTAAGGTCTCCTTCCAATGACATCAACTTATTGTTAGATGATGCCTACGAACTTTCTGCACGCCATAACATCAAAGCATATTCAATTGAAGAAAGCATTCTGAGTATTCAAAATGGTCAAAAGGCAAGTGTAATTGAATTAGAAGGAGAGGTCCCTTCTCAATTCCAATTTTTCACTACTGATACTACAAATCATTTTTTAAGGGGGGCACTTTATTTTAATGTCGCAGATAAAAATGACTCATTATCGCCAATAATTGAATTTATCAAAGCAGATGTCATTCAAATGTTGAATACTTTAGAGTGGAAATATTAAATTGACGTATGCCGTCATTTTTCGATACAAGAATTGAGTTTTTAAAAGGGGTAGGACCCCAAAAAGCGGCATTAATTAATACAGAATTAGGCCTATTTACCTATGCGGATCTAATCCAACATTACCCTTTCCGGTATGAGGATCGCACCAAGTTTCAGTCAATCAATTCTTTAAATGGAGATACACCTTTTGTTCAAATTAAAGGACGAGTAAAAAAGATAGAGACGATTGGGCAAATGCGGAAAAAGCGATTTGTTGCTACTTTCGAAGATGGTACTGGTGAAGTTGAATTAGTTTGGTTCAAAGGAATTCCTTGGGTCTCCAAAAAGATCAAATTAGGAGTTGACTATGTAGTTTTCGGTAAACCGACAGTGTTTGGTAGAAAAGTAAACTTTGCCCATCCTGAAATTGAAGTTCTCACCACTCAAAACGAAAACATATCACTGTTACAGCCTGTTTACCACACCACTGAAAAACTAAAATCTAGGTTTATTGATAGCAAAGCGATTTCTAAGCTAATTAGGCAAGTAATGGCCGTCTCAGAGCACCATATATTAGAAACACTTCCGGATTCTTTAATTGATCAATTTAAATTATTAGACAAAAAATTCGCCCTCTGGCATACCCATTTCCCGTCGAATAATGAGCTATTGACGGCAGCGCGTTATCGGCTAAAATTTGAAGAGCTGTTTTATATTCAGCTGCGATTACTCAAACTTAAGCTCACAAGGCTTGACAAATATCGAGGTCAAATATTCAATGATTCCTCCTTGCTCTCGAATTTCTATAAGAATCATTTACCCTTTGAGTTAACAGAAGCACAAAAACGGGTAACCAAGGAAATTTACCTTGACATGAAATCAGGTAAACAGATGAACCGGCTACTTCAGGGAGATGTAGGCAGTGGTAAAACTATTGTGGCTTTTATATGTATGCTTTTAGTCATTACAAAAGGGGCACAGGCCAGTATGATGGCGCCAACTGAAATTCTTGCAGCCCAACATTATGTGGGACTCAAAGAGTATGCAGACAAATTAAATATTGGGATTGCAAAACTAACGGGCTCATCCAAAACCAAAGAGCGCAAGGCTATTCACGAAGGGCTTTTGAATGGCTCCATTCAAATTCTTGTTGGTACGCATGCCTTGATTGAAGATATCGTTCAATTCAAAAACCTAGGCTTGGCAATCATCGATGAACAACATCGTTTTGGTGTGGCCCAACGTGCAAAACTTTGGGAGAAGAATGTCGATGTCTATCCGCATGTCTTGGTAATGACGGCGACTCCAATTCCAAGGACCCTGGCCATGACGCTTTATGGTGATCTTGAAGTCTCAACAATTGATGAACTACCTAAAGGAAGAAAACCCATTAAAACTATTCATCAATATGATAGCAAGCGATTGCAGGTATTTGGTTTTATAAAGGAGCAGATTGCCGCCAAGAGACAAGTTTACATTGTATACCCATTGATTGAAGAGTCTTCAAAACTTGACCTCAAGGACCTTATGGATGGCTACGAGAGTATTACACGCTCATTCCCAGACAATCATGTCAGTATTGTTAATGGCAAGATGAAGCCCCAAGACAAGGCCTTCGAAATGCAACGTTTCATACGACATGAAACACAAATAATGGTCGCTACAACCGTTATTGAAGTAGGTGTAAATGTCCCAAATGCTTCTGTTATGGTAATTGAAAATGCAGAGCGATTTGGACTAGCACAGCTTCACCAATTAAGGGGTCGCGTAGGACGTGGTGCTGACCAATCCTATTGTGTACTTATGACAGATTATAAATTGAGTAAAGAAGCGCGCGTAAGAATTGACACGATGGTTCGTACAAATAATGGCTTTGAAATTGCCGATGTTGATTTAAAGCTTCGGGGACCTGGGGACATCACAGGAACACAACAAAGTGGTGTTCTTGACCTCTTGATCGCTGACATAACTAAAGATTTCAAAATCCTCCAAACGGCTAGGAATGCTGCGCAAGATTTACTGGAGGCTGACCCAGAGCTACAATCAGATGAAAATCAAAGCATTCTGCGTCACATCAAGTCTTTGAAAAAATCCGTTGTCAACTGGGGGAGGATTTCCTAGCGCCTAAACAAGTAGGAAGCCTTGAAGAATAAACCTCTATTTGTCTCTAAGAATTGGTCACTCTCAATATAACCTGTACCATCCCATTCTGTACGCTCGTAAACTGAACCATAACCTAAATGAACCACCGTACCCGGGATGTAAGTAAATGAGGCTAGGAAGTTGGGCGCTAGCTTTTCAGTTTGATTGTTGTATTGCGTTATCACTCTAAAAAAAAGATACTGGTTCATTTGATAAGTCACTTTTGCGCGAGGGATATGCACATTAAAAAACTGCTCATCGGTCTCTTCAGAAAATAAATCGGAATAGATATAAGAGACTTCAGCATTGAGCTTATCTGAAGCCTGCAATATGACAGAGCCGTTTATACTCTTTCCATAACCTTGTTCAGGCGTACTATAATAAACCGATTTATTAAATCTTAGGGATCCTTTTACGTAGAGTCTTTTTGTCAACTGAGAATTTGCCTCAACGCGAATACTGCTCCTATCAAATTTTTGAGCGGCATAGACCTCATTAGACAAATTTGCTGCAAAACTTATTACGGTGCTTTTTGGTAAAGTAAAATCGTTTTTGAAGAAAATGCTGTACTCAGATAACTTACTTTCCTTGTCATATATTCTTCCATAGTAATAGGTCTGATCAATTCTCTTAATCAATCCTTTTTTAGGGTAGAATTTAGGGGAGAAATTAGATCCAAATCGGACAATACCTGTTCGATTAACTTGTCCTACATCAGACTGAAATCCATCATCAATGTCAATCACTGTTATCCCAAATTCTCTTTTGCGTGTATTGTGTTCAAAAGCTACGGTTAAACTACCTGCTTTATCTGTTTCATCCACACCCCCTTCTTGCGTTTCATAAGTATTTGACCTAAGGTAATTGGCGCTTAATAAATTGGAGCCCAAGAAACGGTACTGTCCATCCAATCCATAAACAACATTATAGTCACCATCAAAAGTTCTTGCCGTACCTATTGCTCCTAAATAACTGTCCTTGTTGAAGGACCTTTTATAACGCAACACGCCTACAGTAGCCTTATTGTCCAACTCTTCGCCTTCATCATCAAATTCACGGTCCTTGGCAAATATGGTTGAGATGGTATTCTTCTTGCCGACCTTGCCTGAAAGCTTGCCCGCTACTGAAGGAGAAACAATTGTTCTCGTATTTACAACGCTCTTAATTGAAGATAAAAAACCTACCGCTGCCAGGTTAAAATTCTCTTTCCCTTCAAGGAAAAAGGGCCTTCTTTCTGGATAAAAAACTGCAAATCGTTGATTCACCTCCACTTGAGAAGCATCTGCTTCTACTTGACTAAAATCTGGGTTAATGGTAGCATCAAGCACCAAGTCTGAAGTAATCCCATATTTTAAGGTAACACTTGGTTCAAAGTTATTCTCTTTATCATAAACACCTTCATTATACTCTTTGTTATTGGCATAAGTTACAGCTGGTAAAATCTCCAGCAGGGTGTTTTTTTTCACTTTATCATATTTTACCGGCATAGTCTGCGTCAAGAAGTTAATGCCTTGCTTTGGATCTAATGCAGGATAAGTTCCTTGCATTGAAAACCGGCTAATTCTCCTTTCAAACATCAAACCCATACTCACATTACCACCCTTCTGTGCATATCTAATAGATTTTAAAGGGATTTTAACTTCAATACTATAACCATCATTATCAATTTTTCCGCTGCTGTACCAGACCATGTCCATGCCATCATCCTCTTCGCCTGCTGCAAAACGAGTATCTCTCTGTATTCCATTAGGGTTTATGTAAAAACCATACAAAGTCTGCTGGTCATTAAAAGAGTCCATATTGATACGTATCCAATCATCCGCTTCAATTTTATCTCTAGCAGCAATGGACGTCTTAATTAGAGAGGGATCGTCATGTGCTTTAAATGCAAAATAGAGGTTTTCTTCATCGTGCGCCATGTAGACCTCGGTCTTAAATGGCATATCCTGGAGGTAATCTGGTACAAATGTCTTAAAACCTGAAAAAGTGGAACTGTTCTTCCAAACATCATCGTCCAACACTCCATCAAGTACGGGTGGCTGGTCAGTGAAATATGATTGTTCTTGGGAGTAAGCCTGTAAGCAATACAATCCTAGAAACAAAAGTGTAGTTAGTAATCTTATTTTCAACCTGAACAATTTTAACGAGCAAAATTAACGAATGTCAACAAACCGAGATAATTTCTCAATTATTATTTATAGGTGTACATATAAGCACCTAAAGACAGCTATTACTTATATAAATGGTTTCATCACAAAGAAAGGCTTGTTACAAACCAATTAGTACCTTCTAGTACCTAAACAAATAAGATGCTTTAAAGAACAGGCCTCTACTAGAGTCTAAAAACTCATTGCTATCTATGTACCCATTGCCGTCCCATTCTTTCTTTTCATAAACTGAGCCATACCCCAGATGGACCACCGTTCCTGGGATGTAAGTAAATGAGGCAAGGAAATTAGGCGCTAAAACTTCACTTAAACTATTGTATTGTATTATAGTCCTGAAGAACAAATATTTGTTCGCCTGATAAATGAACCTGCCCCTTAGGATATGTATGTCATAGTATTTGTCATCCGTTTCTGAATTATAAAGAGAAGCAAAATTATGATTGAGCTCTGCACTAAATTTATCGGATAACTGTAGCGTGACATTCGTGTTGATTTTCTTCCCGTGACCTTGCTCAGAGGTACTATAATAGATTCCGTTGTCCCAATTGTAACTGGCTCTAAAATAAATCCTTTTGGTAATTTGAGAATTCGCTGATATAGTTACGCCTCCATCATCAAAAGAGGTGGCATTGTATATTTCTGAAGAGGCATTTGCAGATAAAGATAACCTCGTATTCTTAGGTAAGGTTGCCGACAAAGATCCATAAATTGTATACTCATTTAGTCCACTTGGCTTGTCGTTTGTTCCCGAGACATATAACGTAGGGTCTATTCGTTTTACTAGACCTTCTCTTGGGAAAAATTTCGGAGAAAAGCTCATGGTAATTCTACTGATTCCGGTTCTTGTCACATAACCAACGTCCGACTGAAAGTCTTCAGCTACATCGACAAAATTGAAATGACCTGAAAAGTTTCTCGTATTCCGAGCAAAATTAAATGAGTAAGTGCCTCTATTCACGAACTCACTATCCGCGGTTTCTCTGGTAGAAGAATTAAAAATATGTGCCCCAAATTGATTTGCCTGCTTAAATCTATATTGCCCGTCAAAACCATAAACTGTATTAAGGTGTCCATTCCTTTCACGTGCTGTGCCAATAAATCCAATGTAGTTATCCTGCGAAAAAGAGCGTCTGTACCTCAATACACCAACTTCCGCTGTTTTATCTTGCTCGTAATCAGTCAAACTCTCATCAGCCCGATCAATGGCATAAATGGCCGAAAGGAGGTTCTTCTCACCTATTTTACCGGTTAATTTAGTTGCTGCTTTTGGAGCAACAATGGTCCGTGTATTTACAATTTTGCGGATAGGTGCAAACATCCCGCTACTCGCAAAATTATATTGTTCATTTCCTTCTAAGAAAAAGGGGCGTCTTTCTGGGTAATTAACAGCAAAACGCTGATTCACTTCAACCCTTGCGGCATCAGACTCCACTTGACTAAAATCTGGATTAATCGTAGCGTCTAAAACTAAATCCGATGTAATACCATATTTCAAATTCACACTAGGTTCAAAATTATCTTCGGATACATATTTACCTTCCTCGTGCGTTCGATTGTTGGCGTAAGTCACAGCGGGTAATACTTCAAACAAAACTGCCTTTTTCACCCTGTCATATTTTAAAGGCAAGGTTTGAGTTAAGAAGGCCATTCCTTGTTTAGGGTCTAAGGCAGGGTAAGAACCTTGAATAGAAAACCTACTGATTTTTCTTTCAAATATTACTCCCATATTAACATTACCCGCTTTTGAAGTATATCGAATGCTTTTGAAGGGAATTTTTATTTCCAAAACATAACCATCATCTACCATTTTACCTGCACTGTACCAGACCATATCAATACCATAGTCATCCCTTCCTGCCGAAAACCGACTATCCATTTGAATGCCATTAGGATTAATATAAAAACCATACAAGGACTGACTATCTCCAAAAGAATCAAGGTTGATACATATCCAATCATCTGCTCGAATCTTGTCTCTTGCGGCAATTGAAGTCTTGACCAAATTAGGGTCATCATAGGCCTTAAAAGCGAAATAGAGATTTTCCTCATCATGGGCCATATAAGTGTCTGTTTTATATGGCATTTCTTGACTATAATCGGGAACAAATGTTTTATAGTCTGTAGTTATTTTGCTTTGCTTCCACATAGCATCATCCAAAACACCATCGATTACGGGAGCCGTGTCCGCATAAACAGATTTGACTTGTGCATTCAAATCCATTGAAACGACCAGGATCAATGCAAGGAGTGATTTATAAAGAGTTTTCAACAGCTTATTTATTCAATACACAAAAGTAAAACCAACTTTATAATTAACGCGTACCTTTTAAGTAATAAAGGGACAAGAATTGTTGATTTACAATTTGTTAAAAACAAAAAGTAGATGAGGCAGTTTTGTGAATTATTTAAACGGCTACTATGAAATTCTTACTCTATTGCTCATTGCTTTGTTTCGTATCATTAGTCCAATCTCAAGAGCTTAGAATCACCTATATCGGTAATGAAGGGGTTTTAATTGAAGGGTCGGGTCAAAAAGTAATGATCGATGCACTATTCGATAATTATTATAAACCTTACTTAAGTCCAGACGCCTCCACGATTAAAAACATGATGGATGGGGTGGCTCCTTTTAACAATCTAAATGTATTACTGTCTACTCATATTCATAGAGATCATTTTGAAGTGGCCTTAACAGGTCAGTTTTTAACAGCACATCCTGAAACACAGTATTTCTCTTCCGAACAAATCAAAAACGAACTAGAGAAGGAATATGACAAATACCAATCAATCAAAACCCGAGTTCAGGGTTATGTCCGGGATCAAATCAGTCATGAATCAGAGTCAGGTGGTGTTAAACTAAAATCATTCTTTGTTTATCATTCTGGAGGGGAGCGAAATCAAAGTATCCAAAATATGGGATTCATTGCTGATCTGGGTGGTATCAAGGTCTTGCATCTTGGTGATTCAGACAGCCTAAAAGAGAGATACAAGTCCCTCAACTTAGTACAATATGATATTGATGTGGCCTTGGTGCCTTATTGGTTCTTAACAAGTGACCAGGGACAAGAGATTATTAATGATTTCATTAAGCCAAAGCAGCTTATTGGAATCCACTTTCCTAAAGCGGGGTCCCCTTTAGCATTAAAGGAGATTAAACAAAGATTTCCTAATGCTCAAGTATTTCAAAATGCCTCCGAAACTTATATTCACAATTAGCCTTCACCATCAAACCAGGTCTTGAACTGATTTACCTTTTCTCTACTGACAATAATTTCGCGGTCAAAATTCTGAGTCAGAATCACCTTTAGTCTACTATTGGAGTAAACCAATACGTCTTTGATCGCATTGATTTCAATGATGAATGTTCTATTGACTCTAAAGAATTTTTTAGGGTCTAACATTTCATCCAGGGTCTCTAATTTATAATCAATTATAAGCCGTTTTCCTTCATTGGTTACGATATAACCGTTCCTTCCTTCAGCATAAAATAAATCAATGTTATCTGTAGTCACAGACCGAATATGCTCTCCAATTTTAACCATAAATCGAGTTTTATATTCTCGTTTGCTCAGCATCTGCAATGCACTCTGTAAATCAATTACAGACGTAGCTTCCGCTTGCCCAGGTTCTTGAAGTTTGTTCTTAAGATTTTTGAATTTCTCTAAGCTATCTGAAATCGCTTCATAGGTAATTGGCTTCAACAAATAATCAATCCCATTTGCTTTAAAAGCATCAATGGCATACTCATTATAGGCCGTTGTAAAAACCACAGGGATATCAAAATTGACTTGCTTGAAGATGTCAAAACTCAAACCGTCTGTTAATTGAATGTCCATAAAAAGCAAGTCAGCTTTGCCGTCTTCTTCCAGCCAAGCAACAGCCTGCTTAACGCTCATTGCTGTTCCTGCCACCTCTATGGATTCGTCATAGCGATTTAACAACCTTACTATTTTCTCTGAAGCTGGAATTTCATCTTCAATTATAAATACTCTCATAGGCTAAGATGCATCGATGTTCAACAATGGTAATTTTATAAATACGTCACCATATGCCTTAATTTCTATTACAGGACGATCGCTAAAATAGGCATAGGCTTCATGTAATCTTTCTTTTCTATTTATAGTGCTCTGCCCTACACTTAATTTATCATTTTGACTGTATTGCACCACCAAATAGTCCTCTTCAGGTTCATATTCTACGACAATATTAACTGGTTGGCGCGCAGAGATTATTGAGCCATTGATGATACAGTCCAATAATATTGGAATTGAATTGGGCACCATTAATTTCCTGTATGAAGTCTTGATGTCTTTGATCTTAAAACTTAATTGATCCGGATACTTTTCGTTAAACAAGTGAAAGAGGTTTGAAGCAGCCTTTAATTCCTCTTCCAAACTGACCAATTCGCGCTTTCTGTTTTCTAAGATATACCGATAAGTAAGAGATAATCTGTCTACAAAATCTTCAGCAGCATCAAGGTTATCATGTACCAATGAAATCAAGGTCTCTAAACTTTGAAAAAGCAAATCAGGATTGATTTCATTATTAAATATTTCAAGCTGATGCTCTAAATTCTGTCGTTTCAAATCTTCTTGTTTGATTTCCGTTTCATTCTTAGAAGTAAGAAAATAGATGCTTAAGTAGAACAAAGTGTAAAGCAAACCTGATATTCCGAACGTAATCACCAGACTTATCAACTCCATTCTAAAGCTACTAATGGAACTGAGCATCACATATTCAGTAAAGTACAAGTAGACCGCAATCAAAACTAGTCCGGTTCCGACTATTGCATTTACCACAAATACAGTAATGATATTGATGACCTTCTTTAAATCCTGATCGAATTTAGTTTCTATTAAATAGGTTGTAAACCGAATGGATTCCGAAACAAGGTATGCCAGTAAGACACAAAGCAGCAGCTCCTCAGTAAGCATGGTCTCGCTAATGGCTATCAAGGAATTGGTGACCGACAATATTAGGAGGTACATCATTAAACCATAAACCGGAGGGACGGTTAGTCTAAAAATTGGCTGATGTAATAAGTTCTTTCTCATCAATCAGTCAGTATTGGAAGTTCAACTTGGAAATAATCTTCATCAATCACCTTGATCTCGTCGGGAGTGAAAAAAGCATACCGCTTTCTTATATTCTCTAGCCCTACCTTATGAGAGCTCGTATTTGATGGGCTTCCGGTTTTATTATTTAGTACGATTAATTTTTGACCATCGTGCCGGACGTTTATTTTTAGAGGGTCATCATCCGTAACAATATTATGCTTAACGGCATTCTCAATTAATAATTGAAGTGTCAAAGGAGGAATAGGAGATTTTAAGAGTTCTTCGGGAATGTCAATTTGTAAATTGACAGCCTCCGCGTACCTAATTCTCAGCAAATAATTAAAGTCTTTAAGGGCTTCGAGTTCTTCTTTGAGTGTGACTAGTTTAACATCTTTTGTATGTAAAACATAGTTAAAAGTATCCGCCAAGTTTCGAATGAAATTCTCAGCAATATTAGGGTCTCGATAGATAAGTGAAGAAATGGTGTTCATACTATTGAACAAATAGTGTGGACTGAGTTGGCTTTTCAAAGCTTCAAATTGGAACTCTAGTTGCTTTCTTTCAGCCCTTAGCTTTCTAATTTGTCCTACTGAATACTCATTCTATGAATAGGTTACAAATTCAACTAGGTTGAAAATGAATAAGCCCAGAACAGACAAGACAATGAGTTTTATCTCTAGTTCATTGTTAATAAACTCTGCCTCAAAAATTTTAATATTGACCAATTGAGTAAGGTTGCCAATCCAAGCGGCAAGCAGGAGAATAATGATTACCCAGGCAAAATTCAAAACAAGGCCACTAGAGAACCTTAAAAAAATACCTTTCCTCCAACCCAATTTATTATTGAGCCTTTTATTAATTATGTCAATCCCAAAGCCGGCCAAAAGGGAGACTAGAATCGTAACCACATACAGACTGAAATCAGCTACAACCTTAGGTAAGACGTCATTTTCTCCATAGAATAAGTAGAGAAAAAACAGTATCCCAATTACTGTAAATAAAATAAGCCGAATGAGGCGCGACATTAAAGGAGGTTATTGATCTAAATGAAGGTAATAAAAAAAAGTGATGCCTTGGACGACATCACTTTTTGGATAGTAAACATTAACGGATACACCTTGACACTTTGCCATAATATGTGTCTGAGCTAATGTTTTTCATTGCTTTACGGAAGGCTTCTTCCAATTCTTTATCTTCTTTTACTTCATCGCAAATTTCGAGTAAGAGATTAGACGCATAATAATCTGAACTTATATCTGCAACACCCTCAATCACTTTTATTAAGGTTGCTTTAGAAGGTTTTGACCCTAAAAGCTCTTTTAATAACTGCACCTTATAATGATCTGAAAGACCACTTGATACTTCAATTATTTTCACATAGCTGGTCTCATTCAATTCGCCATTCTCCATTACTTCTTTGATGACTGCGCTCTGATAATGATCAGACATAGTTTCAGTTAGATCGATGATTGCCTCAAATTGTAAATCTTCCAAATCACTTTCTTCAAGCATACTTTTAATAACAATTGTAGTATAGTGATCAGACAATTGCTCGACACTCTTAATAACCTTATCATAATCAGCAGAAGAAAGTTGGTGCTCTTCTAATAATTTTTTCAAGGTGTTAGTTGAATAATGATCAGACATATCGTCTGCCATTTCAAGAATAATATCGAAGTTTTCAGAGCTCAAATCTTCATTGTCCAGCAAATAGTTCAAGATATTATTACGGTAATGATCAGACATTTCGTCTGCAGACCGCAACACATCATTAAAATACTTCTCAGAAACCTGGTCGTTCTTAAGCATCTTAGTCAAAACACCTGACTTATAATGGTCAGACATATCCCTAGTATAATCAATGATCTCTTTTAAGTTAATTTCTTCGATGTTGTCATTCTCCAACAGCTCCATAACGATGCCGCTTTTATAATGATCCGAACCCATCTGGCCAGCAGCATCTAGGACTTTTACTAACATTTCATTACTCAAGTCCTGCTCTAAAGTTTCTTTAAGAATAATCGAAACATAATGATCTGATTCCATTCTAGTGATAGCCGAAAGAAAAGCCTCGGTTGTTTGATCGTTTTTAAGGAAAAGATCTCCGTAATCTTTAAAAACTTCAGTGATATAATGATCCGAATCCAATTCTCTTGGTACATAACCTGCAATTTTCACTAAGTCGTTGTCACTTAACCCGTCAATCTCAAGTAATTCTTGTAAGTAAATATGACTTACATAATCACTTCTGATATCGCTTATTTCATTTAAAGTGCCGTCTACTCCGCCATTCTTATAGAAACGAGCAACACGACCTTCTGCACCTATTCCTGTTGTACGCACTACTTCAAGAAGGATATCAGCCAACCACTTTTTACCATTTTCATCAAAATCAGCTCTTCTACGTCCTTCGTAATATTCGTAATTGATTGCTGAACCATTGTCAGATTCGGCAAGGATCTCTCTTCTATTACCAAAAGACGTACTTCTTATTCTGATATAACCTCCGCGAGAAATAGACTCGATCGACTTATCATCATCCGCGAAAACAATCTTACCATCATATTCAACATCAAGTCCGTTTGACCCACGTCTTGATTTGTATTTGTATACTCCGTTGTCAATTGAAACACTTGTAGAACTTTTTTGAGCTTCTGCTTTATGAACCATAGTGAACATTGCCATGATTGCTATGGCAACTCCTATGATTAAACTTCCCTTTTTCATTATGTGCGTTTTCATTGTTCTTGTATTTAATTGTTTGTCGGTTGGTGGGCGACCAAACCCACCCCGGTGCAAACTGTTGTTATTGAGTTCTTGATCTTTGTTGGATTCCTTTACGGTAATCGACAGTACAATGATCATAAGAATTTAATGAAGTTAAAACCCTATTGAATCGAACCGTCATAAGTCTGCACTGAACTGTTGAATCAATGTAAATCTTTATTGAAAAGATGTTGGGAGTAGTTTTTCAATAAGTAATTAATTTCCCGATAAGGAAATTAAATCCCAACATAACAACTTAACAGAATAGTCATTGAGTATTTAAGTGAAAGACAAATTTTATAAAATAAAATCCCCTCCAATGGGTGACCTTCAGTATTTCAAATCACCAAGGGGTATAGTATTTATTAATTACTATAATTAATCTATAATATTATTAATAAATTCATTTTATATATCAATAATAATGAAATCATTAAAAATATATTCCTTAATTTTACTTATTGTTGCCATTTCCGTATCGTGCCAAAGAACGGAAGAAAACGAGCCTTTTATTCCGGTTGAGAGACTCGAAAAGCATAATCTTGCATCGGTATCTGGCTTAGGAGAAGCTTTAGCTCCCTATATTAACCCAGCTCTGGATAATTCCAGCAATATGCCAACTGCCAATTTAAATTTTACCTATTACGGCATGGCAATTGATTTTGAAAATATCTTAGCCAAAATTGACAGCTCTGGACAAGTTTATTATGCCATTGCGGTCGACGATGAGGACAATTCACCATTTACTTTTAAAAATTTAGTGATTGGAAAAACACCTTATGGAGATTTCAAGCGACCTTTTATTCTTAAGTATGAAATGTCCGATGCCTTTGCACAAGAATACATGGTTACTCAATCAATGGAAAATTTTCAAGGTAAAATCACTAGGTCATATTTACCTCCATTGTCCGATTGGGGAATTGATAATGGGTTCGCTGGATCCAAAGGCGATGATCTAAGTGAAGATGACAGCTCCGATTCAAGTAATGATCCTAATTATGATTGTCCTCAAGAGTTCACAAACGGTGGTGGGGGCTCTTCCTCCACATCTGGAGATGGTAGTTCAGACCCAGGTACAATGACCTGTGAATATTTTCAGGTAACTGAAACAATGCATTACGCCAACTGCATCGGTGGCGATTGTTCCTTTTACTCTCAGGAAATAGCATCTTATATAACGATAGAATGTTCAATTGCAGAAAGTACTAGTTCAGATTCTGAAGGTTGCCCAAATGATGAAGGAGATATTCCGATTTTAAAAGCACCAGAATGGGAAGAGTTAATAGATGATTCACAGCTAAAACCTTGTATGAAAAGTTTAATGGGTAACATAAAATCCTTGAATAAAGGCATATCATATATGGTTAAAAAATTGGCTGGTAACACCCCTGGATTTGATTGGGAAATGAAGGATGGTGGTCTTGCTCCAAGCAATACGGCTAAGACGACTAATCCTGGAGGCAAAATCATTACTACATTTGATACAAATCAATATCAAGATGCAACTGACTTATCAATTACGCGAACTATCCTTCATGAGGCAATTCATGCCTATATGCTTTCAGATATGAAAGCAAATCCTGCATCTTTTCAGGTCTCCTTTCCGGCTCTTTGGTCAGATTGGATGGCTTACAAATTTGGTGGGTCAAACGTCCAAGCTTATCAGCATGAAGAAATGGCTAGGAATTTAGTGGGAGGAATGGCCGATTCTTTAGAAGAATTTGGTTTACTTAAAGGTTATAATCTGACAAGACAATTTTATGAAGATTTGTCCTGGGGAGGATTGCAAGGAACAAATGTGTTCAACGGACTTTCTAATTCCGAACAAACTAGAATTAATAATGTAGTAAAGATAGAATTGTCAGGTAAGGATTTAAATGGAAATATTAAGTCGCAAAAAGGAACCAATGGTGGCTGTTAATTATATTGAGAAATGGTATTGAAAAAACTTAAGGTATTGCTGGTTGGAACAATTACGTTAACCGCATCTTTATTCAATTGTGCTAAAGTTAATCATGTTGATTTGACCCCAACAAATAACGCTGGAGGTTACGTCATGAGTAGTTCGCCCTCCTCGAAAACGGATGAAATTTTGATTTTAGGAGTAGTAAAAGATGTGGAAAACATTAGCCTTGTCCCAGGAGCGCAACTAACTATTTCCTGTTATAAAATCTATACTGACGAAAACGGTGCGTTCCAACTAATAATAGATACTTCAAACGAGCTATCTGAGTATGTAACAGCACGCGTGATGGGGTATAAAACTATTGAAACTGATTTTATTAATATGTCTCCCGGTGATTCAATTAATGTAGACTTCTATTTGGCTACAGATGATCGCCCAATAATCCATTGTGATAATTAGACCTTCAAATTTGTTTTACTATAATTAGTGGAATTTGCTTAAAACATTTTAAAAATATTATTAGGGTATGACAAAAAAGGCTGCCCTCAATGGACAGCCTTTTTATTACTGTTTTCATTAAGTTTTAATCAATGCACCTGGCTACTGAACCATAGTAATAATCAGACCGAATGCCTTTTGTTGCTTTTCTAAACGAGGACTTCACTTCGTCATCCGAATCACTTACTAATCGGCATGCTCCTTTGAGAACAGATGATTTATAATAATCAGAATTGATCTCATCTATCGAAGCAAGTAAACTGATCATCTGAGGTTTAGACAAATCATTTCGGAAGACATCTTTAATCACTTGGGATTTGTAATAATCAGAGTCCATATTGCCCAGGTTATCCAACACCTTATCAAGGGCTCCATTGCTTAAATCTTCACGTAAAACATCTGCTAAGATCTCAGAGATATAATAGTCTGAGTCCATTCGACCCATTGCCGAAAGAAAAGCCTCGATGGTCTTATCATTTTTAGTGAAAAGCCTCCCATTGTCCTTAAAAACCTCTGAGATGTAATAATCCGAGCTAAGCTCTTTAGGTACGTAGGCTGCAATTTTTACAATTTCATCATCCTTTAGCCCATCTTGATCAAGTAATTCCTGAAGATAGATATGACTCACATAGTCACCTCTCACTTCGCTGATCTCTTCTAATACACCATCTACACCACTATTCTTATAATACCTTTCTACTCGCGCTTCAGCACCAATACCAGTGGCCCTAATAATTGTAACCAGGTTATCGGCCAACCATTCTTCTCCATCAGCATCAAAATCAGCTTTTTTTCTATCTAGATAGTATTCGTATTCAATATTTCCGCCTACAGATTCCGCCAAAAGTTCTCTTTTGTCTCTATAATCGCTAATCTTAAAGCGCATGTATCCTCCTCTAGAAATTGATTTTATTGATTTATCATCTTCCAAAAATTCAATACGGCCTTTGTATTCCACTTCATATTTGTCTCCTCCATTTCTTGAAGAAAAATTATGAACACCATTCCTACTTGAGATGCTTGTTTCATTTTTCTGCGCATGAACTTGACTGACCATCAGTATCATGACCACAACAGAGGTGATCAATCCAATTGACATCCTCCCATTTTTTGTTCTTTGTAATTTCATTGTTTTCAGTTTTTGACTGTACAATGATGTTGATATTAAAGCCAAGTAAAAACCCATATGAATTGAACCGTAAGATTGTTGAAGTCAATCGTAAAATCAGGTTGGTGAAAAAGAATACTTATAAAAAAAGGCCATGATTAAATCATGGCCTTTTAATCAAATACATGGCCTGAATCGAGTCATGCTATGAATAATTCCTGATGACTTTGTTATTCGTATCGCATTGCCTTAATCGGATTGGCAGTTGCGGCTTTCAATGTTTGAAGACCAACGGTCAACAAAGAAACTACTAATGTTCCCATGAGTGCCACAACAAATACAACTGCTCCAACATTAATTCGATATGCAAAATCACTCAACCAAACATCTAAAACGTAGTATGCTATAGGCACAGAAATTATAAAGGCTACAAAAATTAACATGGCATATCCTCGTGACAACATGTAAATGATTCCTGCAACTGAAGATCCCAAGACCTTCCTAATCCCAATTTCTTTTGTCCGCTGTGTAGTCATTAATGATGAAAGACCAAGTAAGCCTAAGCAAGCAATAATTACTGCAACAATAGAGAATGTACCAATTGCACCTGTCAGCCTATCATCTGACTCATACAATCTAGCAAACTGATCATCCAAAAAGTAATAATCAAATGGCACCGATGGCAGCAGTTGATTCCATTGTGCCTCCGCCAATTTTAAAACCTCTTGTGCTTTTCCTTCTTGAATTCTAGCCACAGTCAAACCGTGAATCCCGTTGGATGGTGGTCTATAAAAATGAATTATAGGGGCGACTTCATTGGCCAATGATTCAAAGTTATAATCCGCAGAAACGCCTACTACCTTCATCTTTCTACTTCCAAAATTAAGGTACTTGCCTTCAATCGATTCCCAACCAAAAGCATCAAAAGCGGCCTTGTTAACAATCGCTGAACCGGATCTATCTTCTTCACTCTCTGGTAAAAAATCTCGGCCTTCGTGTAACTCTATCTTGAAATTGGAAAAGAAATTATGGTCAATATAGGTCTGTCTCATCCTCAATTGCTGTTCAGGAGTAAAACCATCTGGCACAACAAAAGTGAATCGGCCAGGAAAATTTCCTGGAATAGAAGCCGTAGAACTCAATGACGCTACCGCTGAATTTTGTCTCAATGTATTTCTGAACGAAGCAATTCCGTTCGGTGCTTCATCGGGATTTGGGAAATCGTTCACGCTAATTGGCAGTACTAATAAATTGGCTTTGTCAAAAGCCATATCTTGCGTTTTTAAATGCTTGACCTGCTTTCCAATTACTAGCGTGCCTACAATCAATAAAATCGAAAAGCTAAACTGTAAAACAACCAATACATTTCTAATGGCATTACTGGTTTTGCTCGACTTTAAAACTTTTCCTTTTAAAGAATCAACACTCTTTAGTGAAGAAAGATAAAAAGCAGGGTACAAGCCTGAAACTAATCCAATAAACAACCCTAGTCCTAGCAAGCCTGCAACATGCATTGGTCTTTGCGCCATATTAATTGCCAATTCTATATCATACAATGAATTGAATTGAGGAAGAAGCTATACTGCCAAAACAACCCCAATTGTCAAGGAAACAAAGGTGATGCTTAACGATTCGACTAAATACTGGCCAACCAACTGTCGTTTTAATGCCCCCAGTACTTTTCTCATACCTGCCTCTCTTGCCCTTTCCATAGAGCGGGTTGTCGCTAAGTTCATAAAGTTGATAGAAGCAATTGTAATAATAATAAAGGCAACAGCTAATAAAATATAAGCGTACTGCCTGTTGTTATTGAATTCATCATAAATATCCAATGTATTGATGAGTTTGAAATTTGTGGTTTCAGCTGTTTGCTCATCCCAAATTTTAGTAATGAAGGGCTCAAAAGCAGCTTCCAATTCTGCAATATTAGTACCTGGTTGTAATAGTAAATGAGTTTCCAAAAATGAAGAACCCCAATTTCCAGCAATGCCTTCATATTGAGGATGACTTTGAATTGGTATGATGACGTTGGGTTGAAGTCTTGAATTGTAAGGAACCTTACCGATAACTCCTGTTACTATATAGGAATTTCTAAGGCTCGGTGCTTCGAGTGTTTTCCCAATTGGGTCTTCATTCGGAAAAAGTCTTTCTGCAGCTTCTTCCGAAATCACAATTGAATTAATATTACTAAATACAGACGCTCGATCTCCAGATTTTAACTCGAAGTCAAACAGCGTGAAAAACGAAGGATCCGCTAAAATAGCTTCTTCGTTAAATCTTCGATCACCCACGACAAGCCAAACAGGATTGTCTACTAATCGCGTTCCTCCAATTATCTCTGGGAAATCACCCTTTAAGGCTTCCAGCATTGGTGCCCAGGTATCGTACGTTTCCTGCGTACCAGTTGGGGTGATGCGTTCCTTATAAATCATATAAGTATCCTCCGCCTGCGAATGCATCTTATCGTAGCTGAGTTCGCTTTCGGCGTAAAGAAAAATCAAAACAACGGCACAAATGCCTACGCTTAAACCAAAAATATTAATGAATGTATAGCCCTTGTGCCGAAGAAGGCTTCTCAGGGCAATTTTAATGTAGTTTTTAATCATGACCTTATGTTTGAGTTAAATTGACAATTTAAAACTGCGCAATGTATTCTGTCCCAACAAGTCTGACTACATGAAGCGTTGATTGGTTACGGTCAACCGAAGATTGACCGTATTGAATTTAAATTTGAAGAAAACTAAAAGATTGATCTAGAACGAAGTGCTCAACTCAACTTTAACTCCTTTTGATGCGGGCACAAATCGGCAAATCCCTCCTACGCACAATAACCCGCTTCGTTCTCTGACATAACTTAATCCTACCAAAGTAGCGCCTTTGCGAAAATTCATTCCTGCTGCATAATAATGAGTTCCACTATCGTAATTCCATTCATCAGATAGATAAGCGCTCCATTTTGCAGACCAACCAAACTCAACCAAACCAAGTAGCCAATTCCCTAAATGATTTTTAGCGGACATGTGTTGCAATTCTGTTCTTACAAATTTTCTGTTTTGCAAGCGGTAAGTAATGTCAGTAAAAAAGGTCAGGGACTTGACAAATCCTGATCCAGGGATACCTTCTATTATATCTCTGTTATAGTTTATATAGCCAAGTCCGGCTACATATCTAAGCTGCCTGTTCACTCGCTTTGTTACTTCAACATTGAAGTTGCCGTAATACAATGAATCCGTAAATGCCAAAAATTTGGTGTCATAGGTTTTTGCTCCAGTGGGAGTCGTTTCGATTCCTGTGATATATGATAAATCAACAGAAATTTTAGTCCCGTATTTCCCGCCAAGAGGCGTATCTTTTTTAATGGTATAATACAAGTTTGCATTAACACCATTTTCACCATTCCCTTGAGTGGCATAGGGATAAAGTGTCATTAAACGATAGGTGTTTACATTGCTATTTGGCGGTAAATAATTAATGGCAGAGGTGACATTAGATAAAGACTCTCTATCCGATCTAAAAAACATGTTGTCAACAAATTTCCAGTAGATATTAGCGCCAAAACCTTTTTGAGAATAACCGGCTGATATGAAAACTCCTTGCCCAGGGTTTTCAGTAAAGCCATTTAATGAGTGAGGTTCTTCTCCTTTTGATGCATATTCCACTCCAAAACTGAAGCCCTTGATTCCTAAATCTATCCTACTGGCCCAAGTCAAAGTTGAAGCAGGCACATTTAGCCCCGTTTCATCGGTCTCATTTTTATTCACAACACTAAAACCCAGGTCCAAAGAAAGGTTTTTTTGGTTAAGAGATTCCAAATAATCTGCCAAATAAACGTCAAGGTTTAATCCCGCAATTTTAGAATCATCCTTTTCAAAATATTTTCTGTTTTTGCCATATAAAAGGGTTAAATCTAAACCCTTTGGACTGAACTTAATTCTCGCACCATCGATAGAATTATCTAGACCAAGTTGAGGTTCATAATAGGACCTCATTGTGAGTCCTGAACCAAATTGCTCATAGAAATTTCCAACTGTAACATCCAAGGATTTGTATTTATACTGAGCAAAACGATAACCAAACCCATGCCCCTCCAAGGCAGGTTCAAAACCCAATAGAGGCGGTTCATAGGCTTCATATCTTATTCCTGCTGAAAAATTATTCCAAGTATAATTAAGGCTTAGCGCAGTATTGATACCTATACTTTGCCCTCCGGGAAGTTTAGTGGCTCCGATGACTTCGTCCTCCAAATAATATTGAGATATTGCATAAAAATCTCCTGATAAATGTCCCTTTTTATCTTGTGCTAACAAACCAAATTTGAGCACAAAAAGGCTAATAAGCAGCACCTGAAGCCTAATTTTACTTAAGAAATAAATCCGGATCATCAATGGTTTAATTCAATTCCCTTATAACCTTGAAATATTCTTCTTCGTCACCAGGAACATAACTATTGTGTTGGTAGACAATATTGTTCTTTTGATCGATGATGAATGTATGCGGAATATTAAGTACACTCATTTTTCTTTTTAGCGTACTGTTTTCATCTATCAATACTTCAAACTCCCAGCTTTTGCCGTTTACGAAAGGCAAAATTCTTTTTCTACTGCGTGCGTCATCTATTGAAACAGCGTATACAGTAGTATTCATATCTAATTGAAGCTCATCATAAAGATCATTCAAGTAGCCCAATTCCTGAATACATGGCTTGCACCAAGTGGCCCAAAAACTTACAATTTTAATACCCCCGTCATTTTTAATTACTTCAGAAAAATCAATTGTCCTTCCTTTTAGGTTTTCCACCTCAACTCCTTTTGTTATTTGAGTAACATCTTGTGCGCTTAATGAGATTGATAACAATGTCCCCAACACCAAAAGTATTTTCGATCGGAATTTATTTTTCTTTAAGATTAAAGCCGTCATGAATACTTTGTTTGCTACGAATTAAATTTGTGTTATTACTAGAACTAAAATTGGCCTTGAAGATACAATTATATCAATCAGGTCTTACTTTTTTAAGGGTATTCGATCTTTTGAATGTCAATTAATAGAATCAACACCCCTTTTGATTTTCTAACGATACAATTGTAAATTATCACCAAATTCACTCGGTCAATATGAAAAATTCATTTTATCTATTCGGATTTATTACGCTTTTTCTAATCTCATGCGAGACAGATGATGGGGGTGGAACTGATGGTATTCTTGGTTGCACGGATCCTTTAGCGGCCAATTTCGAATCCACTGCAACAGCTGATGCCTGTAATTGCATCTATGATGGATTCACAGCGATAGGTAATCCACCAGCTACCGCATTAAGAAATGTACTCATTGAAGAATTTACCGGAGAATGGTGTGGCTGGTGCGTAGACGGGACTTATATAATCGAGACATTGATGGAGAACAACCCAGGAAGGGTTTTTACCACTGCAATCCATCAAGGAGATTTTTTACAAACTGGATTAACACAAACTTTATCAGAACAATTCAATGCCTCATTTTACCCCTCAGGAGTTGTAGACAGAAAACTGGGTGCAATTAGTCGGGAATTATGGGCGGGCCGCACATCGCTGGGACTTAATGAAGTAGCAAAAGCAGGCATAGCCATTGAGACTAAACTTATTGACGCCAGTAATCTTGAGGGCGTTGTACATGTAGATTTCAAAGAAAACCTGGTAGGTAATGCGTTTAACCTAGTACTATATGTTACGGAAAGTGGGATAGCAGCCAGTGCACAACAAAATTATTATTCTTTTTTATCCGGACAACGTGACCATCCTTATTACTCCAAGAATCGTGTATTAGGAGGTAGTGAATTCACGCACAATTTTGTGCTAAGAAAACAGGTTGCCAGTTTCGAAATATCCCCTAAAGCGATCAAGGGCGAAGGAGTTTTTACCAGAAAATTCAGTCTTAATATTGGAGGTTATCAAAACGAAAATGTTGAAATCATAGCGATGATAGTCGATGGTGACCTTGAGAATATGCTTAATGTTGCAGGTGTTGGCGTTGAAAAAGTCTATAATTGGTAGGCATTTTCCACTGAAACACTTTTCTTTGAATTGAACCATCTTTAATAGTATCTTCGATTTAATAAAACTGAAACTATGAGATGCTTGGCCAATTTTTCCTCCTTTTTATTAATCATATTCATTATCGCCGGATGCGGACGTAATGAAAATTCAGAAACCAAAGAAGTAAACCCCGCTGCTGAAGGCTTTAATCAGACGAATTCAGATGCCCAGGCCATAGCTATTGCTGATGAAGTAATGTTGGCCATGGGGGGCAGAGAAGCCTGGGACAATACACGCTACCTCTGCTGGAAATTCTTTGGACGAGATGAATTAATATGGGACAAATGGGAAAACAGGGTTCGAATTGATTGGAGTAATGGCGTCACAGGTTTGGCAGATATTGCGACTGGTGAGGGTCATTTTTATGCCGAAGGCCAAGAATTAACGGAGCCGGATACGGTTGCTTATTTTAGTAATCGTGTGAAGCGTACTTGGATTAATCACTCTTATTGGTTGGTGATGCCTTTCAAGCTTAAAGACTCTGGTGTTACATTGAAATATATGGGTTCAGACACTACCCAGTTAGGTGAGGCAGCCGACAAGCTTATGTTGACTTTTGAAGCAGTTGGTGTGACCCCTAACAACAAATATGAAGTATGGGTAGATAAATATTCTAGGTTGGTTACCCAATGGGCACATTATAGCAAAGCAACGGATGATTCCGCTCGGTTTATAAATCCTTGGGAAGAGTATAAGCAGTACGGTGAAATTTTACTTTCTGGAAGTAGAGGCCGCGGCAATATGGAAGACATTATGGTGTTCGATGATTTACCTGAATCTGTATTTACATCACCTGAAAAACCCAACCTAAGTCAGGCCGGTACCGAATGAAAAAATTAAGCATAATATTCTTATTACCTATTTTCTTTAGTTGCGGTGCTAAGATTGAAAAAACAGTTGGTGAGCCAATTTGGACTCCGCAAACGAGTAACACACAATCTCATTTAAGAGGCTTGAGTAGTGTTTCCGAAAAGGTAGCCTGGGCAAGTGGGACAAAGGGAGGCGTAGTAAGAACTATAGATGGCGGGCAAAACTGGGAAGATGTCTCGGTAGCTCAAAATGATACAATCGACTTTCGTGACATAGAAGCTTTTGATGAAAATACTGCCATTGTATTAAGTGCAGGGCTGCCAGCGGTGATTTATAAAACCACTAATGGAGGTAAATCCTGGCAACAAAAATATTTCACTCAAAAAGAAGGCACTTTTTATGATGCTATGGACTTTTGGGATGACCAAACAGGCATTGCTTTTGGAGACGCAGTTGATGGAAGGCTTTTAATCCTTAGGACTTTTGATGGAGGGGATAATTGGGAGGAACTTCCGTATGAAAATCGTCCCCAAGCATTGGATGGACAGGGTGGATTCGCCGCGAGCGGCACCTGTCTGCGTACCCAAGGCAACAAAAATGTTTATATTGGACTAGGTGGAGATGAATCAACGCTATTTTATTCAAGGGATCAAGGTATTACTTGGAACAAAACCCAGACTCCTTTAGACCATAATTCCAGTGCCGGTGTATTTTCGATTCAGTTTAATGATGAAAAAAATGGCATAATGGTTGGAGGAGACTATCGAGCAGACTCTTTAACCACAAAAAATAACATTGCTTACACACAAGATGGGGGAGAGACATGGAAAAAAGTGATACCCGGCATGGAGCCAAATGGGTATCGTTCTAGTATTGATTTTTATAAAGATTTAGTATTGGTTGTCGGCCGTGGTAGTTCAGATTATTATAGAGCAGGTGACCGAGCATATACCCCAATGGAAGGCAAATATTATAGTGTAAGCACTTCCAAAGATGGCAAATCTGTATGGGCTTCAGGGCCAAGAGGATCAATTGCCAAATTGACTATTAATTGAAGCAAAAAATTGAATAAATTATGACCAAAAGAAGAGAATTTCTAAAAAGCGCAGCGGTTGTGGCATCAGCATCATTATTACCCTCATCATTATGGGCCCTTGCAAAAGATGGACGCCTAAGAACAGCCCATATAGGAGTGAACGGAATGGGTGCTGCAGACCTTGCATCTTTCGCCTCTCATGATTCGGTAGACATAACAGTTCTTTGTGACGTTGACGCTAAGGCACTAGCTGCCGCTAAAAAGCTTTATCCTAATGCCAAAACCTACACAGACTATAGAATCATGTTGTCTGAAATGGGCAATTCAATTGATGCAGTTGTAGTTTCAACACCAGATCATACACATGCACCAGCATCCATGATGGCCATGGAAATGGACAAGCCAGTTTATTGTCAAAAACCTTTAACCCACCATGTTTCTGAAGCTCGTGCCATGAACAAATTGGCCAAGAAAAAGAAATTAGTGACCCAAATGGGGATTCAAGTTCATTCCTTTTACGATTACAAATTGGCCACTATTTTAATCCAAGATGGGATAATTGGTAAAGTAAAAAGTGTGCAGGCTTGGTCTCCAAAAAATTGGGGATACGATGGCCCTGAACCATCAGGGTCTGATCCCGTACCAGAGAGTTTAGATTGGAACCTATGGCTTGGCACAGCTGCAGAAAGGCCTTATAAAGAAAAAGTATACCATCCTGGAAATTGGAGAAAAATAATGGACTATGGCTGTGGTACTTTGGGCGATATGGGTGTACACATTTTTGATACACCTTACAATGCACTTAGGTTAGATGTACCTAAAACCATTAAAAACACATGTCGGAAAGGTACAGGTTTTGGATTTCCGGAGAACAATATTGTTACATATGAATTCCCAGGTACCAAATACACAACTAAAAACTTTACATGGACTTGGTATGATGGACCCGGATCACCAGAATTGAATGACGACCTTAAATTACCAGGAGGAGAAGAATTACCTGACCAAGGTGCCATGTTTATTGGTGAAAAGGGGCGATTATTATTACCTCACTTCATGCAATTGCCAAGACATATTGTTGATGGTGAATATGTAGATTTAGATTTGTCTTCCGTCAAGAAAAAGGACAAGCTTGGTGCGCCAACAGAGAGCTATGCCAAAGAGGGAAATAAGCATTATCATCAGTTTGTAGATGCTTGCTTAGGCAATGGCAAAACAAGTGCACCATTCTCTTATGCTTCAAGGCTGACCGAAACTATTTTATTGGGCGTAATTGCAGGACGATTCCCGGGGCAAACTTTACATTGGGATAACAAAAAGGCCAAGTTTGCTGAAGAAGAAGCCAACCAGTATTTGGATGGTTCTTATAGAGACTTTTGATCTGTAATTCATGCTGAACTTATTTCAATTACTCATAACGCAAGCTCTTTACTGGATTAGCCGAAGCTGCACGGATTGAGTGATAGCTTACGGTGATTAGAGCCACCAAAACAGACGCTCCCCCAGCAGTTAAGAATATACTGGTGCCTATGGTAACTTTATATTCGAAGGCAGTTAGCCAGTCTGCCATCATGAAATAAGAAAGCGGGACCGCGATACCAAAACCTATAATAACAAGCAGCAAAAAGTTCTTGGCCAAAAGCAAAATCAAATTACCAATTCCCGCCCCTAGCACTTTACGTATACCAATTTCTTTGATACGTTGTTCTGCGGCAAATGAAGCAAGTCCAAACAGTCCTAATAAGGAAATAAACACCGCAATTCCAGCAAAATAATTTGCCAATGACCCCATATTGGATTCTCGTTCATAAAGTGATGCATAAGACTGATCTAAAAACTCATATTCGAAAGGGTAACGAGGATTAAAAGCCTTGAAATGTGATTCCACATATTTTAGGGTCTCCTCTACATTGTTACCGTCAATTTTTAAGAAAACATAATTGACATCTTCAGGTCTCAGTGATATCACCAGCGGTTCAATTTTAGAATGCAATGATGAAAAGTGAAAATTCTTAACAATCCCAGCCACTTTGCCAGTTCTTCCCCAAAAAGTTACAGGATAGTCCAAGACATCCTCTAAATCCATATTGATGGCTGTTTCCTCATTGACAATCACATTAGCGGTATCACTGATTAAGCGCTGATCAAAAGGTCTGCCATCAGCCATCTCCATTCCAAAGGTTTCGAAAAAATCATCTCCTACTTGTAATACTTGAAATAAAACCTCGCTTTCTGGGTCCTTACCTTCCCATCGAAATCCACCTGAAGTTGAACTGTTCATATAGATAGGTAAACCACTCGCGGACGTAACATGATTCACACTTGGATTCTCCAGCATTTTAGCTTTGAACAAATCAAGTTTTTCCTTTAAGTCACCTTCAACAGGAAGATAAATTAGGTTCTCTTTATCATATCCAAGGTTTTTGTTTTTGACAAAACGGATTTGTTTATGCACTAACATGGTTCCTATAATCAGAAAGATGGAAATCATAAATTGGAAAACGACCAAGCCCTTTCTAATACCATTCGTCCAACCGGATGATTTGAAACTGCCCTTTAATACTTTCACAGGTGAAAATGCTGAAAGAAAAACCGAAGGATAACTTCCTGCTAATAGACCAACTATTAAAGCTATTCCAATTAACAAGCCCAACTGATTCAATTCTAAAATTGAAAAAGTCATCGCTTTATCCGTAAACCCATTAAGGCCAGGAAGTACCAGCATAACCAATAAGCCAGCTAACAAAGCAGAAATCATTGCCATTATTACTGATTCTCCCATAAATTGAGCAATCAAAAACCTTCTTGATGAGCCGACTACTTTTTTTACTCCTACTTCTTTAGCTCGTTTAGAAGAACGCGCTGTAGCCAAATTCATGAAATTAATACAAGCAATTAGGAGAATAAATGCACCTACAACGGTAAAAAGTTTAATATAAGTAATCCTACCACCCACTTGCTTTCCATCTGTAAAACTTCCGTAAAGGTACCTTTCTCCAAAATTTTGAACGAAAAGATCTACTACTGAACCCTCATTTTTTGATTTCACATAATCCTTAATTTTTGCATTAAACTCCACTTCATTAACTCCATTATGTAAGGTCAAAAAGTCACGGATGCCATTATTGCCCCAATCTTCCAACCAATCATTTCGTTCCAGCCATTGTTGAATTGGTAAGACAAATTCAAAATCTAAAGTTGAATTAGCCCCAACATTCTTAAAGACCCCACCAACTGTATGATCACCCCAACCATTAATGTCTATTGTTTCACCCAATGCTGGTGTATCTCCAAAGATTTTTGTGGCTAATTTTTCTGAAATGTAGGCCACATCTGGCGCTACTAATGAACTTTCTATGTCGCCTTCGACAAATGGAAAAGAGAAAATTTTTAAAAAAATCTTCACTTGCCATTCTTCCCGATTCCTTAAAGGTTTTGTCACCTACAATAAAAAGGCGCTCCTGCTCCCAACTAACTTGAACAATATGTTCCACTTCAGGCATTTCTTGTTTAAATGCATCCTTGAGAGGTCCAGGGTTGGCATTGGTCGTAAAGATGTTATTACCAGAGTAAGTTTGATGCTCCATCACCTGATAAATCCTATCAGATTTCTCATGAAATTTATCAATTCCGTATTCATCCTGAATGTAGAGCATCAGCATTAAACTTCCACTAATACCAACTGTAAGGCCTAAAATATTAAGAAAGCTATAGCCTCGTTCTTTCCAAAAGACACGTAAGGCGGTTCTAATAATGGTTTTGAGCATTTATTTTGAGTTTTTGACCAATTTGCTTGTAAGCAAAAGACGAGCTTGAGCTACTTGCATTACTCAAAAGATTGGAAAAGCTTACAAAAGTTGCGCTTCAAGATATCAGGAATGAAAAAGCCGAGGTAAAACTACCTCGGCTGATTTATGTTATTAGTTGCTCAAATTATCAATAAGGTCTCTTTTGGCTACTCTAAACAGGCCAAAGCCTCCTAAAAAAGCAACAAAATGGCTAACATTTTAAATACTATTTTCTCTACTCTATTCTTAAAGAATTGACCGGATTACTTTTTACAGTCTTTAGAGAAATACCACAAATGGTCAGAAAGATAAGCCCCACAGCCGCTAGACCTGTCAGAATAAATATCACTGGATCAATACCGTTTTGATAAGTAAAATTATTCAGCCAGTTTTTCATTAGATAATAAGAAACTGGTAAAGAAACCAACAGTGCTCCTAGTGTAATCAATACATACCAAGTATTAATCAAAACCAGAATC
>Ga0209223_10000278_pt1 | contig 58322 bp, 45 predicted proteins | sample COG_06_FD_184750 | JGI IMG/M metagenome (GOLD analysis project Ga0209223, IMG submission 184750) | Pelagic Microbial community sample from North Sea - COGITO 998_met_06 (SPAdes) (version 2) | ecosystem: Environmental > Aquatic > Marine > Neritic zone/Coastal water | place: Helgoland, sampling... | reverse complement strand
TTGGCCTGATGGACAGGGATCTAGAACAGCACTTCCTATAGTAGGCGGCTTTTTCCAACGTGTTTATGCTGACAGTACGCTCAATTTAACCAAGGGACCCTTTAAAAAACCTGAAAACCTGAAGATGGTGATTGATTGTCAAGAATTTTTAAATATTCTGAACCCTCAAGACAGTGTAGCTACAGATTCTATCTTTGACGAGGAAATTTATTAATTTCCTTTAATGGAGGATACTCGCATTGTTCCTGGAGAAATTTCAAAGCTACCTGACAGCCCAGGGGTTTATCGGTATTTCAATGACGAGAACAAACTAATCTATGTTGGCAAGGCAAAATCTTTGCGCAAGAGGGTCGGCAGCTATTTTAACAAATCGGTTGGTACCAATCGAAAGACCCTAAAACTTGTTTCTGAAATAAGGCAGATTGAGGTCACCCTTGTCAACAATGAGTTCGATGCATTATTGCTTGAGAACAGTCTGATAAAGCAGAACCAGCCTAAGTACAACATATTGCTGAAAGATGACAAAACCTACCCTTACATCTGTGTAAGTAACGAACGGTTTCCAAGAATCTATAGTACGCGTAAGTTCATTCCTTCAAAAGGCACCTATTATGGTCCCTTTACGAATTTACGTGCGATGGGCAATATTATAAAATTGATTCACTCCACCTTTACAATACGGACCTGCCGTTATGATCTTTCTGAAGAAAACATTGAAAAAGGAAAGTTTAAAGTATGCCTTGAATACCATATTGGAAACTGTTTAGGTCCATGTGAAGGGCTACAAAAAGAAGAAGACTACCTCAAAGACATTGAACAGGCAACGAACATTTTAAAGGGGAATCTGAGTTTGCCAAAGAGCTACTTCAAGAGTCAAATGGTAGCCGCTGCAGAAAAATTGGATTACGAAAAAGCGCAGGTATTCAAAGAAAAGCTCGAGTCCCTGGATCAATATCAAGCACATTCTGTCATTGTAAACCCAAAAATCACGGACATTGATGTCTTTAGTATTATTTCAGATGAAAAGTACGCGTTTGTCAACTACCTGAGAATTAAGAATGGCACCATCAATCTATCAAAAACGTCAGAAATCAGGAAAAAACTCAATGAATCAGATGAGCAAATTCTTGGACTATTGATGATCGAGATTCGAGATCAATACAGGAGTGCCGCTAAGGAAATAGTGGTTAATAAAATTTTAGAGCTGGGTACTGACAAAGTAAACATCCATGTTCCGCAACGTGGAGACAAACATAAATTAGTACAGCTCTCTTTAAAAAATGCGCTGTTTGCAAAAAAGGAAAAGTACTTGTCCTTAGACAATGTCAAAGACAAAGGAAATCGTGTTTTAAAACAATTACAAGCAGACCTCCAATTGAAAGAGCTGCCCGTTCATATTGAATGTTTTGATAACTCAAACATTCAAGGTACCAATCCAGTGGCGTCAATGGTCTGCTTTAAAATGGGGAGGCCTTCAAAAAAAGACTACCGCCATTACAAAATCAAAACAGTCGTTGGAGCAGATGATTTTGGCTCAATGACAGAAGTGGTAGGAAGGCGTTATAAGCGACTTCAAGATGAAAACGCAGACTTACCCAAGCTCATTGTTATTGATGGAGGAAAGGGCCAGTTAAGCGCTGCCTGTGTAGCACTTAAAGAATTAAAGCTCTACGGAAGTATTCCTATAATCGGTATTGCGAAAAGATTAGAAGAGATCTACTTTCCAGAGGACAGTTTCCCCATTCACATTGACAAAAAGTCGGAAGCACTACGATTGATACAAAGACTAAGAGATGAAGCACACCGGTTTGCCATTAATTTTCACCGGGACCTTAGGAGCAAAAACAGTTTCCAATTTGAATTGGAGACAGTTGATGGAATTGGTGCAAGTACTGTTGACAAATTAATGAAAGAATTCAAAACAATGGGAAAAATTGAGTTAGCAGCAACAAGTGAGTTGGAGGCCCTAATTGGAAAATCAAAAACCAAAATTGTAACCAATTACTTTAATAAAAAAAAGGAAGCCGATTAGGCTCCCTTTTATTTTCTTCATTATTATCCTGTCTAGTACTCCCATAGGTTATGCTCATACTCAAGCAATTTGTTTTTGAATCGCTGTGAAGCTAGGATCGCATTCAATCCTTGAACACCTTCAACATCCTCAATTCTTCCATTATTTGGGTTAGAATAACGTATAGGTCTTGAATCAAACATCCTTAGATCAAAAGCTTCAGAAAAACTTATCTTTTGAGCAGGGTTTGAAGCATTATACCATTTCGCCTTTTTTGGATACTTCTTCAAGTATGCCACAATATCTTTGTACCTGAACCTTGCAATAATTGCTGTAGTTCCAGCCCTAGTTTGTGTTGGATTTAACACCAATGAAATTGATTGGATGTCCCAATATCCACGAGAACGCCTTTTGTCGATAATAAAATCTTCACAAAGTTCTAGAAGCAATATTTCGTCAGATTGATAAAAAGGACTAGCCTCTTGGTTTCCTGAATTCCCTATCGAATCTTCAGCACCACCTAGACCAAGACCAGGTCCCAATAATTCATCAAGACTCATGCCTCCAAGATCTCCAGTATCTTCTACTGGAATAAGCATCCTTGCTTCGACTTGTTGTGGAGTAATGATGTCTTCGTCCCTAAAATCACCTTCTGGATTTCGAACAGAATCGGCCTTATAGGCAGTAATTCCATCAATCTCATCCATGGCTCCTTCAAGCAATAACTTGACGATCTCATTGCCCTGAGCATTCCAACGTGAATTCACTTTTTCTCTCAAATCCATCCAGCTCCAAACCCTCATCCTGAACATTATGTCTTCAGTCCTTACCGGTCTAACGGAATTTGGATTGTAATCACCACGAATGGTAATACTATCTTCTTGTCCCATCAGATTGGAGCCAACCAAGCATAATGTTAATGTTATTGAAAGAAAAAGTCTCAACTTCATAATTATATTAATTAAATGATATCGTTACAGTTTTTTTATAAGCCATCGGAATCCGTTTGTCTTCAAAATTGACTCTAATAATTTCATCAATCTCTATTACATATCGATCACCTGCCTTTGCTCCTGCTCTCAATTGGTTAATATTGAAATCTAACGTAGGTGCATTTATAGTTAATGATCCTTTACCGTTAGATCCAGTAGCTCTTAAAACCCTGCCTTTAGTTACTAGGTACCTAGCGTCATCAGGGTATTTTCTTTTAAAGTTTGCATCTGGAATCAACTCTAATCTGAATGATCTTGGAGCAGCATTGATGCCTTTTTGGGCGTCATATGCTTTACCATCAACCTTCACTTGAAATGATGGTCGTGGTGGTGCCTCAACGCTATATACTTTGTCGCCAATGTAATTGCCAGCACTTGTTACACCTATTGTGACCTCAGCAGAAGTAGGCACAACAGTCAATTGTCCTTTTTGGGAACCGTTAATGCTTCTTCCACCAGTAGTTTTAAAAGAGGGTTGATAAGCAGCTCCTAAGCTTGGCACATCAATACTCAAGTTATTTGCACAATCCAAAAGCAATGTTTCAATTGCTTCAGACCTCACTACGATCGTTGGTTTAGCAACATAATAATCGTAAGAAACATCTTCTGTAATTTCTTCATCTCCTTGATCAAATACTACTTGGCCTTTAAAGGTTTTTCTTGCCAAACCATCCGCATTGTACTCGTTCTCACGTGCACTCACTTTAAATTTGATCTGCCCTCTACCATTAGCATCAACAGTCACTGGTCTACCACCAGATGTCATAGTCGGTGTAATTGCCGTTGAAGCTGCAGTTAAAAACATTTCGGCTTGAAAATCAGTACCAGCTGTCACAATATTTGAAACAGGTAGTATTGTTGCAGAAATCTGATCAAACCCTTTAATGTTAGTAGCACCAATTGAACTCGCCAATCTATTTAGCGCTTCCGCTTCTCTTGATAAAATTTGATTTTGGAAAAACGTCATTTGCGCTAAAACAGAAGCCAATGGCGAATGGTCAAAATTCAAATGGGAAAAATCAAGCTTGGCGATCTTCTTGTCCTTTTTGTTATTAGCATAAAAAGGAATGTCCTTTCCTGCAAGGGCTAAAGTCTCCCAATTATTAATCACATTCCCACTTGTAACAGACAAAACATCATTTGTTTTAGTAAGAACACTAGCAGTATATTCATTCAATTTTGTTTCTAATACTTCTGCATTCTTCTTTTTAACAAGATATAAAGTAGGCTCCTCGTACTTTTTCAATTTAGCACGTGAATAGGTTCCGTCTTCTTCTTTCTCTCCAGAATAAAATCCAACAGAATCTTTCAATTGCTCGATATAAGCTAAGATCTCTTTTGTTTCTAATCTGATTTGTGTAGCAGCATCAACAGCTGGTTTATCTTTCTCAGCAGCACCAAGATCCTGATATGCCTTTTGTATACCAGTTATTGACGCTGAGTTAGCTTGTTCATATGTAATGTTTGAAGTTTTCAAACCTTCATCTATGAGAACAAACTTTTCTAGAACCGTATCTTTGATTTGCAGGGCAAGAAGTGCTGTTAGGACGAGGTACATCATCCCAATCATCTTCTGCCGTGGCGTTTCTTTTCCTCGAGCCATCAGACTATTTCTCGTTAGTTGATTTCATAGCCGTAAGCATAGCTCCGTAAACATTATTAAGTGAACTCACATTAGAGTTCAACTTATTCATCTGCGCTTTGAACTGCTCAGCTTCTTTAGTAGCATCTCCAAGACCCTCCATAGCACCAGAAATATTCGAATAGAACTTATTCAAAGCTTTCACATGGCTATTTGCATCTTGTAATTCCATTTCATAGACCTTGTTTAAGGCACCAAGGTTTTTAGTCACATTTTGAATTTGAGCTTGATATTCTCCGGCTCCTTTTACTGCATTTCCCATTTCTGATAGTGCAGTAGCAGTCTCAGCATATGACTTATTCATATTTCCTAAAGTCTCAGAAGCTTTTCTAGCGTTGTTAGCATAATCGCTTGAGGCAACTGCCGCATCAGAGATATTTGACATTTTTGAAGCATTCTCAGCCAAGTTTTTCATGCCTTTACCCAAATTATCAAATAATTCTGGGCCAACTTTTGCCTTTTCAAGCGCATTGTCTAATTGTTGAGAGGCTGGTAAGCCTGATTTCTTTGCTGGAGCAGGTGCTGCTCCTTCGGCTAATTCTGGATAAACCTTAGACCAATCCAATTCAGCATGTATTGGTTCAAAAGCACTAAATGCAAAGATTAAAGCTTCAGTAGACAAACCTATTACAAGCATTTCTGTTGCGAAAGGGTATCCATTAAGCTTAAACATAGCGCCGATAATAACTACAGCAGCACCAAGGCCATATATCTTCGGCATGATGTTGGTGTAAAAATTTGCTGAGAATTCTGATTGTTTTTTTGACATTTTACTATAAAGTTAGGTTGAAGTAATTTTTTCTATTTTAATAACTAAATCCTTGGCTGCCACTTCCTAGGTAATCCATGGCGCATCTAAATCCTATATAAGAAGATTTGACTTCTTTGTATTCGAAGGTTCTTGTACCTGTTTGCAGGTAATATGAAATATCTTTCCATGATCCACCTCTAACCACCTTTTTCTCATAATGAGGGCTATTCGGATCATTCTCTATAAAAACGGGGTTCAAATCCCATACTAAAGCATTGTATACTGGAGTAAAATCATCTTGACACCATTCGGCAACATTCCCAGACATATTATAAAGGTTGAATGGGTTTGGAAGAAAACTATTAACTGGTGCGGTATAAGGATAACCATCGTTAATATAGTTACCTCTACCAGGTTTAAAATTAGCTAATAAGCAACCCGATTTGTTAGTTACATATGGTCCACCCCATGGATATTTAACAATATCCCGACCTCCACGTGCTGAATATTCCCATTCTGCTTCTGTAGGCAATCTAAAATTTGGCATCAATGCCTCTGGAGGAAGAGAATCCCTTGCAGAGTTTTGAAGTCCTGTATTAAACCATTGGGTTCTCCAATTCGCAAATTCTTGAGTTGCATCCCAGCTCACACCAACGACAGGGTAGTTGTCAAAAGCTTGGTGGATAAAATAATACCTCATCATCTTATCACCCATGTGGTAGGCAAAATCTGTAGACCAAACTGTAGTGTCTGGCTGTACAAAATTTAAATAATTCTGACTTGCTGTATCTTGAATCGCTTGCAGAAACTGACGGTACTCATTGTTCGTAATTTCTTCTGCATCCATTAAGAATGCATCAATCGTTACTTGTCTATTAAAGTTAATCTGAGTAGCAGCTACATCTTCATCCGCTTGACCCATAAAAAATGTACCCCCTCTAATAGGAACCATTCCCATAGGAATATCTTGAATCCAGCCTTCACGATCAGGCACTCCCATCAATTGTCCTTGTTGGTTCAAACTTTCCGTCTTACTCGTTCCTCCACCCAGGAACCCCTGAATCATTGAGCATCCCGTGGTAAAGACAATCGTCAACCCTACTAAAGCAACAGCCGAAAATCTCCTCATTGACATATTTTTTTTCATAGTTAACTTGACCCAAATCACTCCCATAATCTAACATTCAAACGATTGGAGTGCAATAATAATATTTTTATTATGATAAACTCAACGAAGCGTCTATTCATATTTTTAGTTAATCTTTCACTAGTAACGGTAACGAGGCGTTCTTATGATACGACTCCCCGATTTTCTTGGAACTCTATTCTTTGTCTTGAAGTTGTAAATCAACATCAACTCATGTGAAGTTGGTTCCTTACCAGCACCATTTGTAACAACAAAATCAAAGGCATAAGCCAGTGTTAATGATTTGTCGCTCAACAATTTATACCCAAACATTGCTGATGCCGACTCTGATTGCCTATACGCAATGCCAGCCCACAACATGTCATTGTATTTCCCAATAACGCTTAAATCAAAATTGTAAGTATCTAAACTTACGCTTTTTAATAAAATGGTCGGAGTAATCGTCAACTGCGAGTTTATGTTGTAGTCATAACCCGCATTTAAATAATAATGTCGACTTAATTGATTGGATATTTGAGCTTCACCGAAGTCAAATGCACTGCCAATTAAGTGATTTGCGCTCAAACCACCAAAGAAATTTCCTTTTCTATAATAAATTCCAAAGCCCAGATCAGGCTTCATTTGGGTTTCTTTGCCTGTTAAACCAGCCACAACATCCGAAGGGTCAACGAAAACCAATTCATCAAAATCAAGGCTAGTTGAATATAAACCCACTTTTAATCCAAAATTCAGGGTTGCCCCACCTTTAAATTTATACTGATAAGAAAAGGATGTTTGTACCTCTAAGTTGCTAGTTGGACCTAATTTGTCATTTAGAATATATAGGCCTACACCCAGCGGTATAGTAGATAACTTGCTATTATAACTTATCAATTGAGTATTAGGAGCTCCGCTCTCATTCACGGTTCCTTGGTAACCTAGCCACTGTGACCTGTGGATAGCGGTAAGCTCTGTCCCATCGCTTAAACCCGCATAAGCCGGATTATAATACAATGAATTATATATGTACTGTGTGAATTGCGCGTCCTGTTGCGCAGATAGGCTTAAACAAAAAGCCGTGGTGACAAAAACTAGAAGTAATCTAGCGGGTTTAATCATAGTCTTGTAACGACAAAAATAACCTAATATTTAATTAGGCTCCAATATAGTACAAGATAAGTAGTCTTATCCCTTAAGTGCTTCTGGAATTTTTTATTCAATGCTGTTGACTCTTTTGATATAGAGCTCTAACGCCCCTGTCATCGAAGGGGCATTAGGTAAGGGTGCTTCAATATCTAAAATCAAACTAGCATCTTTTACCGCTTTAGCGGTAGTTGGTCCAAAAGCTGCAATTCTAGTGTTTTTCTGTTCGAATCCTTCAAAATTCACAAACAATGAATTTATCCCTGAAGGACTGTAAAAAGCAATAATGTCATAATAAACATTGTCTAAATCAGACAAATCACTTGCTACTGTCTCATAAATAACGGCCTCAGTATGTTGGTAGCCATTACTCTCCAAAAATTTAGGGATATCATTTTTCCTAATGCTAGAACAGGGGAACAGGTATTTTTCATTCTTATGTTTCTTAAGAATTTCTATCAAATCCTGAGCCGTTCGAGAACCAGTAAATATTTTACGCTTCCTTACAACAATATACTTTTGAAGGTAGTTTGCTGTTTGTTCAGAAATACAAAAGTATTTCATTTCTACAGGCATCTCAATTTTCAGGTCTTTGCAAATACTGAAAAAATGATCCACCGCATTTCTGCTTGTAAATATTACAGCCGAATGACTGAGAATATCAATTTTCTGCTTTCTAAATTCTTTAACATCAATTGGGTCCACTTGAATAAATGGCCTGAAATCAATCTTGATTCCGTATTTTCTAGCTAAAGTGTAGTAAGGTGATTTGTCATCTGATGGTCTTGGTTGTGATACAAGTATACTTTTCACTTCCGTCAACCGCTCCTCTATATTGTTCTGCGACATTGGTTTTCCCTGCTTTATCTCCTTGAATTTGAACTATTTCATCAAATAATTTATCCCAATGAAAAGGGGTATTAATTCGGTGGTGCAAATGTACGAAAATATATACAACTTACTATAACTAGCCGTTTGCAATAACTTGACATAAATAAGAACAGTTCTATATATAAAAAATAGAATTACAATTTTCGCCAATACTTCAGACAGGTTTGACCCAGAAATGACTTGGCCATAGAGCAAAATTGATAAAGCAATTGAAGCCATTAAAAAAAACACAGAAGAAGTGGTGAAAAAATCTGAAAACTGTCTCTTATAACCACTACTCAGGTTGAATAACCAGCTCATAAAAAGAAGAAATACCAGTTTTACCAAAATAGACAAATAGACAGCAAAAGAGATGAGTATCCAGACTAAAAGGCCATTCCAATAACTCTTAATTGAAATCAAATCGTACATGACTGATTCAACATCTAATAAATAGCTTCCGAGGTAGAGCAGCAAAAACGAAAGCGTTAGGGCATAAATGGCAGACATAAACATTTGCCCTTTACTCAGCAACTTAAGAGAAACACCAATTTCTTCCTTAACTCTAAACCCAAAGAGGTTTATTAAATGATAAGTCATACCAAATACCCTTGGAAAGGCATTCCTCATTACTGCATAAATAAGCAGTAATAAAATCGAAATTGTTATAAAAACATTTCGCTCAACAACAAGTAATTCGTGTGCTTCCAAAGTTAAAATCTACTTATATAGCCAAAATGAATTTTAGACTGACCAAAGTTTAGGCCTTTTTGATCTTGAGCACTGCCCAAGGCATATACAAAATTAAATATCCCAGCATCAGTAGAAAAACTAATTCCGGCTCCAATTCCAAAAGGTGTCCGCGAATCATCGACTCCTTCGTAATTACTTTTCAACCATGCTACATCTCCGAATAAAGATAAGTATGAAAACTCATCTAAAAACAATCTTGCCTCTGTTGTTAAAAAAGAATAAGTGGTAGCATAGAATTCATTCTCATTAAAACCCCTTATACTGTTGAATCCCCCTAAACGATAGGCATCGTTTTTAAATAATTGATCGTTTACAATTTGCCCTCCTTGAAACCTATTCATCAACACTAACTGTTTACCTATGTTCCAATATTTTTCTCCGAATAAATTAAAGGTATACTGAAAGGACTTTAGTTGTACGTCTTTATACAATTCATCTGTAATACCGTTGTTTTATATTATTTTTTTATTTCCAGCAGTACCCTCAAACCATAATTTCGCTCCTTTTTTAGGTACGTAAACATCATCCAAATTCTGCCATTCAAAACGCAAGCCATATGAATTGAAAGTAAAATCTATCAATTCGGGTAGTGACGTATTGTCTCCATAAATGGACGTCTCCAATAAGTTCGTCGTTTTAAAATCAGTTATAGAGCTAAACGCACTTTCAGCCCCTAGCCTATAATCCAATTTCAGTCTCATATTCCTATCGGTAAATAGCGTATCCTCTTTCAAGAAGGAAAAATCGAATTGGAAATCAATCGAACTACTTAGAATATTAGGCTGAGCATATTGCAGCCCTAAATTCTGTGAGTTTTCCTTGAGTTTTTGCCAATGTATTCCAATGTTCCGGCCTTTCCCAAAAGGGTTAAAAAGCTCCATGTCCAACTGACCTGTGACTATTAGATTATTGTCTTTAGAAGCGTTTGGTAAAAACCCAATAATTCCGTCAATCTGATTGATCCTTCGTTTTTCAAGATTTATAATTAGAGTTGCTTCACTATTTTGAAATGTCAACCTCGGGTTGGAAGTCAGTCGAACATACGGCAGGTTTTTTATGCTTCGGCTTATCTCATCAATACTTTTTTGATTGTATGGCTCACCCATTTCTATTCCCAAATATTTACCCAGGAACTTGGAATTAATTTGAGCGTCACCTTTCACGGTAATGGAGTCAAAAATTATGAGCGGCCCTTCATCAAAATTAAAGGCAGCAGAAAACTTATTGTCATTAATTTTTAGAGAATCCAATCTTAACTTGGCAAAAGGGAAGCCATTTTGCTCCGCATAGTCCAAAATTTCCTTTTGGACTTTTGCTACTTCAGAATACTTAAAGGGTTTTCCTTGATAAAGCTTATCCTGAAATCCAATTTTCCTAAAGAAAGAAGGAGCAATATTACCTCCGGAGAGGGTCAGCCATTCAAACCTAGAACCAATATAGATCCTGGCGGTAGCCTGATTTTCATCTATAAACAAGGAGTCGATATAAGAGAGTAGATAACCTTCGCTTTGTAAAATCTGAACAAGCTCAACTATGCTCGACTTCATCCGGATCGAATCTGAAAACGTTTTGTTGAATCTATATTTGGCAATTACTCCTTCAGAGCCAGGCTCAGAATTTATCGATAATTGATAATTCTGCTGTGCATTTGAAGCAAAGCAAATGAAAAGAAAAATAGAAAGCGAAAGGAACCTTGGAATCAACCCCGACATTCGTCTAATTTGATTTTAAAAATAACGATTCTTTGGCCGGAATATATATCCATATCCCCTTTTGCAAAAAAGCTTGTCATTATTGTGACTTTCATTTTGTTGTTTCTCAAAAAAACAAAGATGCTGTAATTGATGCTATCGTCAATGAGCTTGAATTTCAACCCGACTATTTAAAGGGAGATTTAGTTAACACAATTTACTTTGGCGGAGGTACGCCTTCGCTTCTAGAAGAGAAGCATGTTAAAGAAATCTTGAAGAGCATTAGGTTTGATTATAATCTCTCAAGTAACCCAGAGATTACTTTTGAGGCGAACCCTGATGACCTTGACTTTGACAAGTTACAGATGCTCTATGACCAAGGGGTTAACAGACTGAGTATTGGAATTCAAACTTTTCATGACCCTCATTTAAAATGGCTTAACAGGGCTCATTCTAGCCAGGAAGCAGAAGCATGCATACAGCAAGCAAGAAAAGTAGGTTTTGAAAACATCAGCATGGATTTGATTTATGCACTTCCTTCTAAAGACCATTCCATTTGGAAAGATGATTTAAAACGAATTGTTGAACTACAACCGGAACACTTATCCTCATATTGCCTTACTATTGAACCAAAAACGGCTTTTGGTAATTGGTTGTCAAAGGGTAAAATTGAAGAAATAGATGAAGATTACGCAGCCGAACAATTCGAAATTCTTTTAGAAGCCGCTGATAGATATGGCTATGAGCAATATGAAATTTCAAATTTTGCGCAGCCCGGTTATGAGTCATTGCACAACAGCAATTATTGGAGGCATGAAAAATTCTTAGGTGTTGGTCCTGCAGCACATTCTTATGATGGGAAAAACAGGCAAGCTAATGTTAGCAACAATACCAAATACCTTAAATCAATTGAGCGAGGAGAACTCCCTTTTGAACTGATTCCATTAACAAAAGAGGATCAGGTGAATGAATATATCTTAACAAGCTTAAGGACTAAATGGGGTTGTGACCTTGACCGTTTAAAGTCTAAGTACGATGTCGATTTGCTGGAAAGTAGGCAAATGTACCTCACCGATTTACTGAATCAAGGGATGATATTTATTGAAGATGGTTTTATCACGCTCACTAATAACGGAAAACTGTTAGCCGATAAGATTGCATCAGACCTCTTTATTCTTGATCCAAAAGGTTGAATTTTTTCAAGGTTAATTCTATTTGATCAGAATAACTCGGAAAAAGGTTGCTTAAAAATATGTTCATTTATAATGCTAACATCAAAGATTAAGTAACTTACCGATTCAATTCAAATCCGTAAAATATAGATTTGGATTGTGTTAATTAATAGCACCTTTTTGGACTACAAAAAACCATACAAAAATCGGAAAGCTGAGCCTGAAACAATTGGTAATGCTATCAACGGCATGCTCAAAGCATACCATATTGAGGAGCGTTTTGACGAGGCAAACCTTGTGGCATCTTGGGAAAAGGTAATGGGAATGGCAATTGCTAAGCGCACAAGTAATATTTACATCAGGAATAAAAAGCTATTTGTTTATTTGACTTCGGCCCCACTTAGACACGAACTCAATATGTCTAGGGATAAAATTTTGGTCCTGCTCACAAAAGAATTTGGTAAGCAAATTGTGAATGAAGTGATCATTAAATAAAAAAATACCTGCTCAACATCGACAGGTCTTTTTAATTCTACTCTACTATAAATACTATTTTTTCTTAATCTCTTGATTTAAGGATTTGTTCTTATAATCGGCAGGCAAATAACAACTTTAATGATGTTCTTATTTGTTAAGTATTTGTTCAAGGTAGCCACAATCTTATTTTTCGTTATACTTTCGGCCCTTTCTGCATTCTTAAGAATTAATTCAAAATCATTACCCGATTTTAAATAGTCAGGAATTGTTCCTTAATGAATAATTAAGTTGCAAACCATAAGGTTAAATAAAACATCAAAAAAATAGACCTAGAAAGATCCATAATAGTTCTAAAATGCGCTCTTCTAAAGCAAAAAGTATATTTCCACTATGGGGTTTGCAATTGGATCTTGGGGACAAATTGAATTTGAATATTACCTCGTGTTTGCCCGCATCAAAAAGTAAATACCTAGGAATTGTACAAAGACAAAGAATTTTTGGCGCTCAACTAGAGATTCAAAATCCATACATGAAGGTGATTTATGGATTAGATTTGCATATTAAATGACTTAATCAAACATCCATGCTAAATTTTAGAGGAGCTCGTTGTATCGCCTTCTTTTGGGAAAAACCTCTTTTGGAAGATGAGGATTATACCTACTCCAATAAAAATTGATGAATCAGCAATATTGAATATTGGCCAAAGGGCCATTTGTTTTCCACCCCAGAATGGTACCCAATCTGCCACGGTACCTTCCCAAATGTCTACATAAAACATGTCCACCACTTTACCATGGAACCAAGGTGTAATTACGTCTGGGTTAGCATTATCAAGAAAAACACCATAAAAAGTACTGTCTACTACATTACCCATTGCCCCGCCCAAAATTAAAGCGATACACCAGAGTAACCCATTAGGAAGTCCTTTTTTGGCCATCTTATATAGGTATACAGCAATCACCCCCATGGCAACTATTCTAAAAAGTGAGAGCCCCAGCTTACCGTACTCAGATCCAAATCTTATTCCAAATGCCATTCCTTCATTAAGGATGTAATGTAATTTGAACCAATCGCCAAAAACGGGTATTTCACCTGTTGATCCATAAGCCATATTCCCATGTACCCATAATTTGAGTGCCTGGTCAATTATTATGACAGCAATAGTCAGAAAAAAGTACTTATAGTATTTCATTAATTTCTATTTATTGGACTGATATGTTCATCAATAATTCCCAATCATCTATCTCTACAATGTTGGGAGCATCCAATTGTTCTACCATTTCCAAACTTAAGGCCTGGGTTTCTTGACAAATATATGCCTTATTTGAAATCAAGGCATTATTGATAAGCTCAGTATTATTAACAATACTAATATTGATCTTATCTTGAACATCCAAGCCTGATTCTTTTCTTAGGTTTTGCACTCTGTTAACAACGTCTCTTGCTATTCCTTCCGCTTTTAATTCATCGGAAATTGTGATGTCCAATGCAACAGTCACCTTTCCTTCAGAAGCCACCGACCAGCCTGGAATATCCTCACTGCTTAGTTCAACGTCTTCCAAAGCTAATGAAACCACTTCTCCTTCAATGTTGATGTCTATCTTTCCATTGGCTTCTATCTTGGCAATTTCTTCTTGGCCCCATTTTGATACTTGGCCCACTATCAGTTTTACTTTAGGTCCAAATTTCTGACCCAAACTTCTAAAATTAGGTTTGATTTTCTTTATTAACACACCTGATGCATCATCGATATATTCAATGGTTTTAATATTCACCTCGTGCTTTATCAAATCCTCTACTGCTTCGATATGGTTTCTAGTTAATGCATCTAAAACCGGCACCATTATTTTAGACAATGGCTGACGCACTTTAACCTTTTCTTTCTTTCTCAAAGAATGCGTTAAAGATGATACTGTCTGAGCCAATTTCATTTGAGTTTCTAAAGCTGAATTGATTCTTGCTTCATCTGCAATTGGAAATTCTGACAAGTGAATAGACTCAAAATTTTCTGAGCTACAAACATTATTCAAATCAGCATACAAACGCTCCATATAAAATGGTGCTATTGGTGCTCCCAGCTTAGCAATTGTCATCAGACAGGTATAAAGTGTTTGATAAGCCGCTTTTTTATCTTCGTTGTACTCGCCTTTCCAGAAACGTTTCCTGTTCAAACGCACATACCAATTACTTACCTCGTCAGTAACAAAGTCCATAATCAATCGTGCAGCACGTGTTGGCTCATATTCGTTATAAGCCGCATCAACCGCTTTAATTAAAGAGTTAAGTCTTGATAGTATCCATCGGTCGCCTACTGCTCTTTTGTCCAATGCTAATTCATCTTCTTCAAAAGAGAAGCCATCTAAATTGGCATAGAGTGCAAAGAATGCATAAGTGTTTTGAAGCGTACCAAAAAATCTTCTTTGCACTTCTCCAACACCATCAACATTAAATTTAAGGTTATCCCAAGGGTTCGCATTTGAAATCATATACCATCTTGTGGCATCCGGTCCAAACTTGGCCATTGTCTCAAAAGGATCCGCGGCATTACCCAATCGCTTGGACATTTTGTTTCCGTTTTTATCTAAAACAAGGCCATTGGCTATCACGTTTTTAAATGCCACACTATCGTGAAGCATAACTGACAACGCATGAAGTGTAAAAAACCATCCACGGGTTTGGTCTACTCCTTCAGCAATAAAATCTGCAGGAAAACTTTTATGGAATGTACCCTCGTTTTCGAAAGGATAATGCCATTGTGCATAAGGCATTGCGCCAGAATCAAACCAGACATCAATTAGGTCTTTTTCACGTGTCATTTTATCCCCCTTGCTATCCACAAGAAAAACATCATCAACATACGGGCGATGCAAATCAAAGTCTTCACCAAGCTGTTCGTTCATGAAACCAGCATCTATCGCTTTAGCCACTTCTGCTTTCAATTCAGCAATCGAACCAATGCACTTCTCTTCACTCCTATCTTCAGAAACCCAAATTGGTAAAGGAGTACCCCAAAATCTTGAACGACTCAAATTCCAATCCACTAAATTCTCCAGCCAGTTGCCAAATCGACCTTCACCAGTTGAATTTGGTTTCCAATTGATGGTCTTGTTTAATTCAAACATTCGATCTTTGTAATCCGTGGTTTTTACAAACCATGAATCCAAAGGATAATAAAGTATAGGTTTATCTGTTCTCCAGCAATGCGGATAACTGTGCTCGTATTTTTCGACCCTAAAGGCCCTATTTTCTTCTTTTAGCTTTATTGAGATGAGTACATCTAGTGATTTAGCCGGCCTTTCTTCATCCGAATAGTATTCGTTTTTGACGTACATACCAGCGAACTCAGCGATCTCTTTTACATAGCGTCCTTGCTTATCAACAATCGGCACATCATTACCTTCTTCATCTTTAACAAGTACTCCTGGTATTCCGTTTTGCACACAAACACGATAATCATCTGCACCAAATGTTTTAGATATGTGAACGATACCTGTACCATCTTCTGTGGTAACAAAATCACCTGCTACTACTGTAAATGCTGGTTTTTCAAGGGGCACATATGGCATCAACTGCTCGTAAGACATGCCCACTAAATCCTTGCCTTTAAATTCTTCTAAGACTTCAAAAGGAATCAATTTGTCTCCCGGTTGATAGTCTTCCACCTTCACCTCGGAAGCCTTAGCGCTGAAGTATGAGGCGACACGAACTTTCGCCAAGATTACATTGATTGGCTCAAAAGTGTACTGGTTAAAAGTCTTGACTTTGACATAATCAATACTAGCGCCTAATGCTAGTGCACTATTTGCAGGAAGTGTCCATGGCGTGGTAGTCCATGCTAAGAAATAATCATTTTCCGTACCCACAATTTTAAACTGGGCAGTCATCGATGTGTCCTTCACATTCTGATAAGTACCTGGTTGGTTTAATTCATGTGAACTAAGTCCTGTACCTGCAGCCGGAGAATAGGGTTGAATAGTGTAGCCCTTGTACAATAAATTTTTATCATAAAATTTCTTTAAAATCGACCAAACTGTTTCTATGTATTCCTTTTTGTAAGTAACATATGGATTATCGAGGTCAACCCAATAGCCCATCTGAACCGTCATGGCATCCCATTCGTCTTTGAAACGCATTACAGTTTCCTTACATTTTTTATTGTACGCTTCTACAGAAATATTTTTCCCAATATCTTCCTTAGTAATTCCAAGCTCTTTCTCCACTTGCAATTCAACAGGTAATCCATGCGTATCCCAGCCACCTTTTCTTTTTACTTGAAAACCTTTTTGGGTTTTGTAACGACAGAAAATATCCTTTACCGTTCGCGCCATTACATGGTGAATACCAGGGGTGCCATTTGCTGAAGGTGGCCCTTCAAAAAATGTAAAAGTCGGTTGCCCTTCTCGGCTGCTCATTGACTTCTCGAAAATATCATTAGCCTGCCAAAATTGTTCGACTTCTGCTCCTATTTTCGCGTAATCCGGATTTTTGTATTCGTTGTACTTTTTCACTTCTAGTCCTCTTTCAAAGGTGTATTATCATTATTATCTGTGCTGCCTACAAATGGATCTTTCTCCTTTATAAACAAGCTTTCAGTATCAATTTCTTCGTCTTCGTCTTCAATATAAAACTCATAATGCTCAATCAAAGGATGGACGTTTAAGTTCCTTTTACCACTGTCAAAAACCATTAACAAAGCAGGAAGCAATGTCAAGTTGGTCAACATGGCGAACATCAAGGTAATCGATGTCAAGATTCCTAATGCCACGGTTCCTCCAAAATCTGAGAAAACAAAAATAACAAACCCGAAGAAAAGTACGATTGACGTATAGGTCATACTGGCCCCTGTCTCTCTTATACTCTTACTTATAGCAATTGGAACAAAGAATTTATTGGCAAAAAGCTCTTGCCTGTATTTGGCTAAAAAATGAATAGAATCATCAACAGATATACCAAAGGCAATACTAAATATTAATGCTGTACTAGGCTTTAAAGGAATCCCAAAAAAACCCATAATCCCGGCTGTAATTAATAATGGAATAAAATTCGGAATCATTGAAATCAAAATCATTCTCAAATTGGCGAAAAGGATTCCCATGATAATTGCAATCACTATAAAGGCAAATAGTAATGACATCTGAAGATTCTCAACTAAAAATTTATTGCCTCTGATAAAGAGTAGCGTTGAACCAGTAATACTGGTCTCAATTTCTTCGTCTCCAAATACACCATCGATTTTTGGTTGAATCACATTATGAATTAGCGAATCCATTATAGTCGAACCCATGTCTGCCATTTTCAAAGACACCCGCATCTCCTGTCCCGTACTATCGACAAATGAATTTAAAATTTCACTGGACCCTTCTTGCCTGTTCGCCAGGTAACTCATAATTGCTCCCCGATCTCCTGGGCTTGGCAAACTATACCTATTTGGATCACCATCATGGTATGCTTGTCTGACGGCTTTAGCAAAACTCACCAATGATATTGATTGTGAGATGTATGGAACAGTAGATAATTCCTTTTCGAGGCGTTCTACTTTCCTTAAATTTCTCGTATTCTGCGCGGCCCTTCTTTCTCCAAAATCTATTATAATTTCCAAAGGCATTACACCACTGAAATTATCCTCGAAGAAATACAAGTCTTGTTTTAGGCTAGACTCTTCAGGAATATCATCAACCATATAAGAGACCGAATAAAGCTTTAGCATTCCTATGATTGAAACTCCTACGACCAAAGCAGTTACAATAAACACGCGGTACCTGTGCCGATGTACCAAAAGATCCAGAAGTGTTAAAAACTTGTCTATAAATTTAAATTCAAGGTGTTTTAATTGACTAGGTTTTGGCGCAGGTAAGTAGGAGAAGATACCTGGTATCAAGACAATTGAAACAATGAAGGTGGCTAAGACATTTATTCCAGCTACCAACCCAAACTGCTTTAATAAAGTAATATCTGTGGTGGCTAATACTAAAAACCCAACGGCTGTAGTAAAATTCGTGATAAAGGTTACTAGCCCAATCTTGCGGATCATCTGACTTAAAGCCCTTGCCTTGTTACCATGTTTAGCAAAGCCTTGATGGTATTTATTTAATAAGTAGATGGAGTTGGGTATACCGATAACAATGATAATGGATGGAATTAATCCGGTGAGTGCATTGATTTCATAGTTAAGCAATCCTACCGTTCCGACAACCCAAGTCACAACAACCGCAATGACGATCAATGGAAAAAACACAGCTGTCAGTGAGCGGAAGAACAAGAATAATATTAAAGCAGTAACTGCGATTGAAAGTTTTATAAACAGTGTTAACTCCTTACTTGTCTTATATTGCATTTGAGTCCGCACATAAGGCATGCCGGAATAATGCATCTCAATTCCTGTTTCGGTCTGAAAGGCATCTCCAAATTTTTTGATCTCATCTACGAGAGGGTTCCGCTTAGAGGAGTTTAAAACATCCCTGTCCATGTTAACAAGAATGAGGGTAGCACCATTTTCAACGTTTAAAAGTTGACCTTGAAAAAACTTTAAATCATTAATTTTTGAGAGTACTTTATCAAGCTCCTTTTGATTTTCAACCGGTTCGGTCAGAAGCGGTTCTAGCTTAAAAGACCTATTCTCAGTGTCTTTGACAATGTTCTGAAGATTACCTATAGAAAGGACATTTGTTGTCCCTTCAATTGTCCCCAAATCTTCACTTAACTTCCTGAAAGCATTGAAGTTTTCAATTTGATAAAGGCTGCTGTCCTTTACTCCTAGTACCAGAATGTTCCCGTCTTCTCCAAATTTGGATTTAAAATCCTGAAATTCTTTGTACAAAGGATCGGTAACAGGGACGGCCGTATTAAAATTATAAGCCATCTTTATGTCCCTAGCTTGATAACCCATAAAGGCCGTAAATAGCAATAAAATCGCCATTAGTAGGAGCCTGTATTTCAGGATGATATGGGGGAATTTAGACCACATTTTAGAACAAGATCACAAAGGTAATATTTTTAACCTGTTATGGGCATTGCAGAGGCAAATTACCTGCCACCTGGCAAGCTAATTCCTTTCACCTTTCTAAAAAGGCTGATTGCGGAAGAATCCGTCATGCTGGCAATATAATCTAGCATTGCTCGAAGGGCTTCATATACCGAGCTTGAAGCCTTGATTTCTTGCTGTGTCTCCCTTGGTAATAATCTGAAGAACGTTTTACTGCGATGTGTAGGTACACCATTATAGTTTTCCAAAACGGGTATAGTAAACACTTCCAAAAGACCATAAAGTACTTCATAACCTGTTGCTTCTTTTTCTAGAACAGTACGACAACGGTATATTTTGTCTATTGATACGGAAATAATATCTCCTAGCGCATTTTTTGCAGGAATAACATCAGCTAGGGATTGGTCAAAATCTCCAGACAAAATCTCCGCCTCTTTGTCCATGAACAAGGTTACACATTGATCGATCAATTCGGAAATTGACAATGCCCTCAATACCCCAACTTTTTCTTTGTCGGATTTAAGTTTGGCTAATTTTTCAGGGTTAAACTTTTCACCTAGAATGGCTGCATACAATTGCACTGTTTCTTCCAATGAAATTAATCCCAGATTACAACCATCTTCCAAATCAATGATATGATAACAGATATCATCTGCTGCCTCCACCAAAAATGCCAAAGGATGGCGACCCCATTGCGTTGGAGAAAACTGAAGCGTATGCAACGACTTTTCTAAGGAATTGAAAATCTCCTTTTCAGATTGGTAATAGCCAAATTTCTTCTGACTCCTCCGGGTCTTGTCTCGGCTATCAATTTTGGACGGACGAGGATATTTAGTAAATGCTGCCAGCGTAGGTGCACTTAATTTTAAGCCCTCATGACCTGTTTTATTCAACAGCCTAAACCCTTGAGCATTTCCCTCAAAACTGATCAAATCAGCCCATTCTCCTTCAGAAACCTTAGGCTTTATTGCCTCTTCATTTTCCTTGAAGTAGGCAGAAATAGCCTCTTCGCCTGAATGGCCAAAAGGTGGATTGCCAATGTCATGTGCCAAGGCTGCTGCGGCTACTATGGCGCCAAAATCATGTGCTGAGAACTGCTCTTTTAATATTGGATGCTTCTCAATTACTCTTGTTCCTACTTCCCTTCCAAGTGACCTTCCCACAGAGGAAACCTCCAAGCTATGCGTCAACCTTGTGTGTACAAAATCTTGTTCCGGCAACGGATGTACCTGCGTTTTATCTTGTAATCTGCGAAAAGGATCCGAAAAAATGATCCTGTCAAAGTCACGGTCAAAAACAGTTCTATTGACTTGATCCTGATTATGGGTTGCTCCTACGAGCAAATGCATCCAATCCATAGTGTATTAAAATTTTGGCTAAAATAAAGGGTAATCGCGAGACACCAGTTTCATTTTTATTTATTGTTCTTCAAAGTAGGCGAATTCACTTTCTCTAATTTCAACTCATCAAAAAAGATGTCACCATTGGGTACATCAATATGAATTCCCGAGATTTCACGCGCAGCATTAAAATTGAATTGTACTGTTCCAAAACCAAACCAGGCATGTTCATTATCCCATTCGATTTGAAAGGTATCATAATGCCAATGCGTAATTGTCGCACTTAATAAAGGAGCATGAGAAAATTCAAGTCTTAGCTTTCCATTCTCGTTTTTCACATAAATGTCGCCATACATGGGGGTGTAAAAAATACCTGCATATTTATCAGTTTCCATTGATGACTGTGTACCCGTTACTCGTTTTGACTTTAGCTCATCAATACCATCATACATCCTATAACTCACATTCTTTACTGCATTTCCAGAATAGTCAACTTCTGCTTGATCAGTGAACCTGTCCATGATATAGTCCGTTATGTGGTTTGATATTCCGCGCATTCCATTTGTAAGCACCACTACACCTAAATTCTCTTCGGGCATCATAGCTACTCGAGAATACATGCCATCATAACCTCCACCATGCGCAATTATTCTTCTGCCATTATTATCACTCACTCCCCATCCTAATGCATAACCATTAAAATTTCTTCCTGGTCTGTTATTTTTTGAGTTTTCGTTGACAACATAATTATTGTGTGGTGTCATGATTCTATGCTGTGTATTGGCATTCAGTATTTCATTGCCGCCTATTTTACCCTGGTTCAATTGAAATATCATCCATTCTGCCATGTCATTTGAACTTGAAATTATGCCGCCTGCTGCCCCCATATTATCCCAATTCGCCCATTCAATTGCTCGGTTCTCATCACGAATAGATTTGTGTGGCGTGGCTGCATTCCCTTTTGAACTGATGTCATTTGTTGAAGTGATTGTCCTATCCATATTCAAGGGTGCAAAAAACGTCTGCTTCACATAGTCACTCCAAGACATCCCTGTCACCGAACGAATTACTTCACCAGCAGTGATGAACATCAAATTGGAATAGCCATATCCATCTCTAAAACCATAGGCCTGCGGAACGTACTTGGCCCGTTTCACCACTTCTTCAGCCGTTAATTCTGATTTATACCAGATCACATCACCACTAAATGTTCCTAATCCTAATCGATGAGACATCAAATCTTCGATATTTGCATTGGCCGTTGCATAGCTATCATACAACTCAAAATAAGGAAGGTGATCCTTCACTTTATCCTTCCAATCTAGCTTGCCTTGATCAACCAGCGTTCCAATGGCTGAGGATATAAAAGCTTTAGAATTTGATGCAATGGCAAAGAGTGTATTCTCATCAACCTTGGTAGATTTTCCTTCCTCTAAAACACCATAGCCTTGACTGTGGATAATCTTGCCGTCTTTAACGATGGCCACAGACAAGCCGGGTACATTCCATTCGACCCTAGCCTTTTCAATGTACTTGTCAATCTTTTTTAGGTCAACTTGTGCAGTAATTATTGAAGTGAGAAAGATTAATAGAAACGAGGTTGTAAGCAGTCTTTTCATATTTGGCTAATATTTAAAAGCTGAATTTAAGCAATCATTCCATCAATCTTGATTCATGATAGTCAGCAACTATACAGACATAAAAAAACCTGCTCGAGATTCGAGCAGGTTTTGTTTGACCAATTTGTTGTTATTGAGTATTTGAATTTTACTTTACTTCACCGCCACCGAAAAGAACAAGACCATTAATTACTAATTCTTTTCCGTTGTTATCTTCATTTTCAGCAATCATCTTTCTATCATCACTGAAGCCTCCAAAAATTGCGGTAACATTTACTTTCACATTCATATCTGAAGGAACAACGATGTCTGTGCCTCCAAAAAGAACAAATACATCCAAAATATTTGTGCCCTGTGCTAAGTCCGAATTGACCAGATTCAAACTTGTTCCTCCAAAGATTGATGTCATTTTTCCACCTTTAAATTCTTTAGAAGTAATGATTTTTTCACTTCCTGAAAAAATACTGATTTCGTCTACATAATCACTTGATGATCCTTCATCAGTATTTTTTTTTGTTGGTAATCTTCACCACCTCTCCTATGCTTAAATATTAACGAAAGACCAATTGCTACAAATATTAAAGGCCAGAAGTTGGCGAAGTCTAAGAAATCAATGTCCCAACGATACTCCCATGACAATTCTCTTAATAAGAACAATGCGCCAACGATCATTAGGGTGAGACCAAGACCCACTTTTTCTTTAACAGTAGCGAAAAACACCCCTAAAAGGATTAGGAAAGTATACCAGCGAAAAAAGTAATCAGGAATATTGAACCTGAAAATGTCCAAATTGTCTAATAAAAGCAGTGACCCTACTGCTAAAAATATTCCTCCTGTTACTACTCGTTTGTTTGATGGTTGTGACATAATTATTTGTTTTTAAAATTGGGGTGAAGTTGCCTCCACCCATATGACCGATTATTTTGAGTTTTTGATTGTTTTGTTATTCAAATATACGGGGCCTCTCTGTGTTAAATTGAAAGAAATCGGTGAACGAACGCCAGCAATCGGTGAACTCGCGAAGCAGCTATGTCATAGCATTAGGACATCCATTGGCTTCCTTTTTGTTTACTCCTTGAAGTGTACAGGTTCTGATACTGCGTATCCAATACAGGATTACTAAGGTTTCTATTTTCATCTTAAGTCTGAATGGCTAATTTTGAGCTATCATATTAATAAATGATTTGAAGATGGATTTTAGAATCGAGAAGGATACAATGGGGGATGTGCAAGTTCCTGCTGACAAGTACTGGGGTGCACAGACACAAAGATCAAGGAATAATTTCAAAATAGGACCTGAAGCAAGTATGCCTTTGGAGGTGATTTACGGTTTTGCCTATTTAAAAAAGGCCGCTGCCCACACCAATTGTGAATTAGGAGTACTGACTGAAGAGAAAAGAGATTTAATAGGTCAGGTATGTGATGAAATTCTAGAAGGTAAACTTGACGATCAATTTCCATTAGTGATATGGCAAACTGGTTCTGGAACACAATCTAATATGAATGTCAATGAAGTGGTAGCGAATAGAGCACACGTCATTGCTGGTAATAAACTTGGAGTGGGTAGTACCTTGGTACATCCTAACGATGACGTAAACAAGTCTCAATCTTCCAATGATACTTATCCAACAGGCATGCACATTGCTGCTTATAAAATGGTGCTGGAAACAACCATTCCAGGTGTTGAAAAACTTAGGGATACATTAAAAGCCAAGTCAGAAGCCTATATGAATGTGGTTAAAATTGGCCGGACACATCTAATGGATGCTACTCCGCTTTCCTTAGGCCAAGAATTTTCAGGTTACGTTTCACAATTGAATCATGGCTTGAAAGCAATTAAAAACACATTGGGCCACCTTTCAGAGTTAGCATTAGGTGGAACTGCCGTTGGAACAGGAATCAACACCCCTGAAGGATATGCCGATTTAGTGGCTAAAAAAATAGCTGCATTTACTGGCCTTCCTTTTATCACTGCTGAAAATAAGTTTGAAGCCCTAGCAGCGCATGATGCCCTAGTAGAAACACATGGTGCCTTAAAGCAAATGGCTGTTTCTTTGAATAAGATAGCCAATGATGTTCGGATGTTGGCATCCGGACCTCGTTCAGGAATTGGAGAAATTATCATTCCATCGAACGAACCTGGTTCCTCAATTATGCCAGGCAAGGTGAATCCAACCCAATGTGAAGCCATGACAATGGTTTGTGCTCAGGTAATTGGCAATGACGTTGCGATTACTATTGGTGGAGCACAAGGACATTACGAATTGAACGTTTTTAAACCGGTAATGGCAAATAACTTACTTCAATCTGCAAGGTTAATAGGAGACGCTTGTGTTTCCTTTACTGAGAACTGTGCTGTTGGTATTGAGCCTAATCATGGAAGTATCAAGCAACATTTAAATAATTCTTTAATGTTAGTGACCGCTTTAAACACTAAGATTGGTTATGAAAATTCTGCCAAAATAGCCAAGACAGCGCATCAAAATGGTACAACGCTTAAAGAGGAGGCCGTAAACCTCGGATTCCTTACAGCTGATGAGTTTGATGAGTGGGTAAAACCCAAGGAGATGATTGGTAGCTTAAAGGGCTAGATTATTATTAATTTTTGTACTTTAGTGAAGACTATTTTAAAACTATGATAATGACAAAATCAAGAGTAGTGCTTACGTTTTTTGTTGGAATCCTAACAATGAGTCTTGCCTTTGGTCAAATGACTAAGGCAGAACAAAAAGCGCATAAGAAAGAAATGAAGGAATGGAAGAAGCGCAAGAAAAAAATGTCTAGCGAAGATTTCAAACAATTAATGGAAGAACAGGTTCAATTAAAAGGTACTGCGGCCGGGGCTGCAAGCGACATTGAATCTTTAGAAAACCAAGTAGCCACCAAGGATGGCCAAATTGGTGATTTGCAAAAACAAGTTACTAGAATGCAAGCTGCCTATCAATCGGCGCAACGCGAACTTGATAATTTGCAACAAAACATGCCAACGCAACCCGCTTATAATCCGGACCTAATTAACGGAGAAGATTTTAGCAAAGGAGTGGTATTCAAGGTTCAAGTCGGAGCATTTAGAAAGGTAGACTTGGAAAAGTATGCTGAAACATCCAAAGATTTTTCACAGGAAGAAGGTGAAGAACTTAGAAAGTATATCATTGGAAACTTTAGAAACTATGAAGATGCCAATGTATTGAAAAGATATTTAAGAGAGATGGGGGTAGATGACGCCTGGATTGTTCCTTATAGAGACGGACAAAGAGTTCCATTAAAGGAAGTCGTTGCAGAAATCGAAAACTAACTAACTATACTATATAAGTAGAAAAAGCAGCGCTCATAGAGTGCTGCTTTTTTGTTGGAATAGCCTTAGGCAATATTTCTTTACTAATTTTAGGTAATGCAAAAGACATGGCAAATAAAAGATCAACCTGATGCTGCCACAGTAGCATTGCTGCAAGATTCAGTTCAGGTAAGCGAAACCATTGCCTATCTTTTAGCTCAGCGTGGTGTGAAAACTTATAATGAGGCACACACATTTTTTAGACCTTCTTTAGATACACTTCATGATCCTTTCTTAATGAAAGACATGGACCAAGCTGTTAATAGGTTGATTGAAGCAATCTCTAAAGAACAGCGTATCATGGTTTATGGCGATTATGATGTTGACGGCACCACATCGGTCGCCACATTCTACGGTTTTTTAAACAATTTTTACGAAAATATTGAATTCTACATTCCGGACAGATACATTGAAGGATACGGTGTCTCACAGAAAGGAATTGAATATGCAGCCGAAAATAAGGTTGCACTAATTGTTACCCTTGATTGTGGTATCAAAGCAAATCAACGAGTAGCGCAAGCCAATGATTTTGGCATTGATATGATCATTTGTGATCACCACAATCCCGGTGAAGAATTACCCCCTGCACTGGCCGTTCTTGATCCCAAACGTTCAGATTGTGCGTATCCATTTAAGGAATTGTCAGGCTGTGGCGTGGGGTTTAAACTCCTTCAAGGCTATTGTCTAAGAAATGACATCTCCTTAGGGAAACTCTACGATTATTTGGATTTATTAGCCGTAAGCATTGCCTCAGACATTGTTCCAATAAATGGTGAAAACAGGGTCTTAACTCATTTTGGTCTCAAAAAGCTAAATCAGAATCCTCGGCCTGGATTACAAGCACTAATTAATTTTAACAAGTCCAAGAAAGTGCTTACTACTTCTGGGATCGTTTTTGGAATAGGGCCTCGGATCAATGCTGCTGGAAGAATGGCGCATGCAGGAGCAGCAGTCAATCTACTGCTTGCAAAAAATGAGGAAGAAGCTGTGGAGCTAGCCAATATAGTGGATACTAAAAATGACTCTAGAAGAGATTTAGATGGCGCCATTTCCGAAGAGGCCTATCAAATGATTGAAGCTAATGAAGGCAATTTAATATCAAAATCTACTGTACTCTTTAAGGCCGATTGGCACAAAGGTGTGATTGGGATTGTTGCCTCGAGATGCATCGATAAATACTATCGCCCAACGGTGATCTTAACTGAGTCAAACGGCAAAGTAACAGGTTCAGCCAGGTCTGTCCAAGGCTTCAATGTATATGATGCCATTTCCAGTTGTTCAGATCTGCTGGAACAATATGGCGGCCATATGTATGCAGCTGGTGTCACAATGGATGTAAAAAATGTCGAAGCATTTAAAGTGAGGTTTGAAGCTGAAGTTTCAAGAACCATAACAGCAGACCAGTTGATTCCAACTATAGAAATTGATACGGTTATCTTTTTGGATGATATTGATCAGAAATTTTATAGAATAGTCATGCAAATGGGACCTTTTGGGCCACAAAACATGCACCCTGTTTTCTTAAGCGAGAATGTCCATGCAGTTCATGCCAAAGTATTAAAAGGAGCGCATTTAAAATTCACGGTAAAGCAAGAAGGAACTGAAAGCTCGATTGATGCAATTGGCTTTGGTTTAGGCGAATATTACGATATGATAAATTCTGGCATGAAATTTAGCCTTGTTTATACCATTGAAGAAAATGAATTTAGAGGGTACAAATCACTTCAACTCTTTGTGAAGGACATTAAATTTGAGTGATTAAAGTATATTTTTGTAAAACATGATATTAAAGGCAGAAGAGCTCGTCAAAATTTATAAAAAACGAAAAGTCGTCAACCAGATTTCTGTTGAAGTAAATCAGGGAGAAATCGTTGGGTTGCTTGGCCCGAATGGCGCAGGCAAGACCACAAGTTTTTATATGATTGTCGGTTTGATTAAACCCAATGAAGGCAAAGTGTATTTAGATGGAGAAGACATTACACCTTTACCAATGTATCAAAGGGCTAAGCTTGGAATAGGTTATTTGGCTCAAGAAGCCAGTGTTTTTCGTAAACTTACTGTTGAGGAAAACATTATGGCTGTTCTTGAAATGACAAAAATCCCTAAAAAAGAACAAAAAGAAAAAGTAGAAGCGCTATTAGAAGAGTTTAGTCTTACACATGTGAGAAAAAATCAAGGCGGTGTGCTTTCTGGCGGTGAAAGAAGAAGAACTGAAATAGCTCGGGCGCTATCAGTAGATCCAAAATTTGTTTTACTTGACGAACCATTTGCTGGAGTCGACCCTATTGCTGTTGAAGAAATACAAAGCATTGTGGCAAAATTAAAGGATAGAAATATTGGTATCTTGATCACCGATCACAATGTAAACGAGACACTATCCATTACCGACAGGGCATACTTGATGTTTGGTGGTAAACTTCTGAAAGCAGGAACAGCGGAAGAACTAGCAGCGGATGAACAAGTGAGAAGGGTTTATTTAGGACAAAATTTTGAGTTAAAAAGAAAAGTATAGTTGGCATTCATCAATTCCATATTGACCTGGGTAATGAAAAAGCGCATGCATCAGATTGAGCTTTTTATGAAGTACCCTTTGGAAGTACAGGATGAGCTGTTCAAAAAATTAATAACCACCGGTAGAAATACTGAATTTGGAAGAACCCATGGTTTTGCTGATATCCATACGCAAGAGCAATACCGTAAATTAATTCCGACTTCTACTTACGAAGAAATATCTCCTTATATAGAAAGGAATATGAAAGGAGAACAAAACCTCCTTTGGCCATCAGATGTTAAATGGTTTGCCAAATCATCGGGCACTACAAATGCAAGAAGCAAGTTTATCCCTGTTTCTTATGAAGCACTAGAAGAATGTCATTTTAATGGCGGCAAGGACATGTTGTCCCTCTTTTGTAACAATCACCCAAATACCAAAATTTTTGATGGAAAAGGGCTGACAATTGTAGGCAGTCAGCAAGCCAACCAGTTTGATTTGTCTCAGGAATCATACTATGGCGATGTCTCTGCTGTGATTATGTCGAACCTCCCCTATTGGACCAAATTTGTTAGGACCCCATCCCTGGACATAGCCTTAATGGACGAATGGGAAGGGAAAATTGATCAAATCGCCAAAATGACTTGTGAAGAAAATGTAACAAGCATATCTGGAGTACCAACTTGGACCATTCTTTTGCTTCAGCGAATAATGGAATTAAAGAACGCGAAAGACATTTCTGAAGTATGGCCTAATCTGGAAGTGTTTTTTCATGGCGCGGTGGCCTTCGGACCTTATAAGGACATCTTCAAAAAATTAATCCCTTCCAAATCCATGAACTACATGGAAACCTACAATGCCTCTGAAGGCTTTTTTGGAATTCAAGACCAGAAAAATTCTGATGAGATGTTGTTAATGCTTGACTATGGTATATTCTATGAATTCATGCCCTATTCAGAAATTCAGAAGGATGCTCAGAAGGTCGTTGGTTTAGAAGATGTAAAAATCGGTGAAAATTATGCCATGTTGATTACAACTAATGCTGGGCTTTGGAGATACAAAATAGGTGACACCGTACAATTCACTTCTACTGCCCCTTACCGTATTAAGATCTCTGGAAGAACCAAGCACTTCATCAATGCCTTCGGTGAAGAACTGGTGGTTGAAAATGCTGAACGAGCCATAGCCAAGGCTGCAAATCGAACAGAAGCATTAATCTCCAATTTTACAGCGGCACCGCGCTATTTTGGAGAAAACGACAAAGGTGCACATGAGTGGATAGTAGAATTTGAACGTGAGCCAAATGATCTTGAGCGTTTCGAGAAAATATTAGATAAAACACTTCGTGAAATCAATTCTGATTATGATGCTAAGCGCTATCGTAATATGGCATTAACCGCACCGATCATCCATAAGGCCGATCCTGGTACTTTTTACAAGTGGATGAAAAGTCGGAATAAGTTAGGAGGACAATTCAAAGTACCTCGCCTTTCCAATAACCGTGAGTACCTCGAGGAGATTTTAAAAATGGTAGAGGTAACTGCCTAAATCAAAATATCAATCTGCCCATTTAATAGTACAACCAATTGCTTTTGTCTTTGTCGTAATTAATTCTTCTTTTAGAAAAAGCGCGTCTACAGCTATTTCCACATACCTTCTAGAGGCTGCCTTAGCATTACGACTATTATTGTCAATGGCTCCTATGTACTCAATCTTAAAGGAATCATCCGCCTGCCTGTTCAATATATAAACATGTGGGGTATTTGTCGCACCATAAGTTCTAGTCACCTGTTGTGTTATGTCTAATGTATAAGGAAAAGGAAAGTTTTGTGCCTTTGCACGTGCTTGCATTTCATCAAAAGCATCTCCTGGTGACTTTTCAGGGCTATTGGGCTGTACAGCGAAAACAGGATAGCCCTTATCAGCATACTTTTCATGTAAAGCAATAATCCTGTCTTCGTACATAACTGAATATGGACAGCTGTTAGAAGTAAAAACCATAATGTATCCTTTAGCCTCCTTGTTGGACTTCAACGATAACATCGTGCCATCAACATTCTTAAGGCTAAAATCCGTGGCCGTATCGCCAACGTCTAGTACTTGTTTTTCAGTAGAAATGCCAACCAAAAAAAGAAAGGCGGAAAAAATTATTGATCTCATATGCTTGGTCAATTAGTATTTGTTTAAAACTCTTTTATCAATGCAAGTTGCCCATTTTATAGTTCCTTTTAAAGCATCTTTTTTTGTCCGAAAGCAGCTTTCACAATCTTGGTAAACGCGAATCTTCCTTCCGAGGTTGGCGCTATTTAGCAGCCTATAAGATTACCTATTTATCCAATAACCATCAAAGTACAAAGAAGCACCTCATATCTCTTAATAGTAAAAACAAATTCAAGTGATGACATGATTTATCAAGATCGCCAATAACATTTTATACAATGCAAAGTGCAAGATTAGTAGAATTTACAAATTGTACTATTTTAAGAATTCAAAAAATACGAAATCAGAACAAGATGCTTGTGTTTGTACATGTATTTTTGTTTTAGAATTTTTTTCAAAACAGGCGAAATTTCGCCCTCATAAGGCTTGTTTTTTAAAACTAAATAACTCGTTAACTAGGATTGTCAAAAAGTCCTTCAAAAAATACAATTATAAGGCGCTTCAGTCATTGTACAAAGCCCCTCAATTTGCTCAAATAGGTGGTGCATTTTGATTCATTTTTAGACAAAATATAGATTTCAAAAATCCAAGAATATTTTTCCACAATTTTGAAAACTTATCCACAAGACTCAATATAATCACTATAAGCATCTGATTTACAGTGTTTTATAGACTATAAATAAATGATAGATTTTGTTGATAACTAAAACGAAATTGAAAAGATTGAAATAATGCCTAATAATCGACAAGTTTTTTCACTAATCTTTTGAAACACTGTCATTTAGCTTTTCAATTTTGAATTTAATCCTTGTGCTGTCTTTTAAGTCTAGTGCGGTATGCATTAAAAATGCGGGATTTAGAGACAAATCCAATGTATTTTCCATGCTGAATTACAGGCAAGTTCCAAGCACCTGTTTTTTCAAATTTAGACATCACTTCTTGCATCTTATCTTTAGGACTAACGGTATCTGGAGGGCGATGCATTAATGTTTGAACGATTACACTTTTCTGGTACTCCTGATTGAACATCATTTCACGAATATCATCCAAAGTTATAATCCCCATAAGTTCCTGATCTTCATTGACAACCGGAAATATATTTCGTTTTGACTTCTGAACAAGTGCTACCAAGTCACCCAAAGTTTCATCTGGTCCTATTTGCAGCAGGTCCTTCTCGATCATCTTGTCAATGCGGATTAGACTTAGTACTTGCCTGTCTTTATCGTTCTGGATTAGATCTCCAGTCTTAATTAATTTACCCGTATAGAATGAATGATTCTCAAATCGGGAATTCGTGCTAAGTGCTACTGCGGAGACAAGCATCAGTGGTAAGAATAACGTATAACCACTAGTTATCTCTGCAATCAAAAATATTGCTGTTAATGGAGCATGAAGCACGCCACTCATAACACCACACATCCCCACCAAAGTAAAATTACTAATGGAGAGTGTTTTTGTGAAATTGAGCATGTTGTACCCTTGCGCAAACAGAAAACCCGTGATTCCGCCTACAAATAAAGAGGGTGCAAAGATGCCTCCATTACCTCCAGAACCAATGGTAAGACCAGTGGCAATTGGTTTAATAAATAAAACGCCAAGACCAAAAAGAACCAAATAAGTCGTGTTGTCCATCCCTGAAAACAACAGGTTGTTCTTTAATAAATTTCCAGCATTGCCATTCAATATGTCTGTGATAGTCCCATAGCCTTCTCCATAAATTGGATGGAAAAGAAAAATGATCATGCCTAGCGCCAAGCCACCAACAATTGCTCGGGTCATTTTATTTCTAATCTTATGAGCGAGTGATTCTGCAAATAATGTAGCACGTGTAAAATAGACACTCGCTAAGCCACATATGATTCCAAGCACCAAGTAAAAAGGAAAGTCAGAGGCCAAAAAGGGATCTTTCAGATCGAAACTAAACAATACTGATTCTCCTAAAAAAAGCATGGAGATCAAAGACCCAAATACAGACGCTATCAATAAAGGAATGAATGCTGCTATTGTTACTTCAGTTAATATAACTTCTATTGAAAAAATCACCCCTGCCACGGGCGAATTAAAAATTCCTGATATCGCAGCTGCTGCACCACAACCAATTAATAGTGTGCGTTGCCTGTAATTCAAATGCATCAACTGGCCAATATTCGAACCAATTGCAGATCCGGTAACCACGATAGGTGCCTCCAGCCCTACTGAACCACCAAATCCCACAGTAATGGCCGAAGTGATCATCCTCGAGTAAGTTTTGGCGGTGGCTAGAATACTAGATTTTTTTGAAATGGCATACAAAATACCCGTAATACCATGACCTAAACGTGCTTTAAGGACTTTTCTGGCTATGATTGAGGTTAGAACAATGCCTAGTACAGGAAACAAAAGATACGCGTATTGTGTCCAAAGGCCTTCAAGGTTGCCTAATGTGGCTTGAATCCAGTGTACTGCTGTTTTTAGAGTAACAGCTGCCAAACCGCCGAATACACCGACTAGACCACTCAAAACCATCACAAAGTTTCTCGAACTTATGTGACGGATACGCCAGATTAGAAATTTAGAAAGCCAAACGGGTCGTTTCATTATTTACAGAGACTTTGCTTTTTCCCAATACACATCCATTTCAGCTAAAGACATTGTGGCAATGTCCTTGCCGTCCTTTCTAGATTCTGATTCAAGGTATTTAAACCTTTTGATAAATTTAAGATTCGTTCTCTCTAATGCTTCTTCAGGGTCTATATCAATGAATCGAGAATAATTTACTAATGAAAAAAGCATGTCCCCAAATTCTTCAGTTGCTTTTTCTTTATTTACCTCTTGGCCATTGTCCATGTTGATTTCAGCCTTGAATTCATTCATTTCCTCTTCAACCTTCTCCCAAACCTGCTCCTTTTTCTCCCAATCAAACCCAACGCCGCGCGCCTTGTCTTGTATTCTAATAGCTTTCACAAGGGCTGGTAAAGATTTAGGTACTCCACCTAAAACAGACTTATTGCCTTTTTCTTTCAGCTTAATTTTTTCCCAGTTTGCCTTGACAGCAGTCTCATCAGCGGCATCAACATCTCCATAGACATGTGGATGTCGGCGCACCAGTTTGTCGCAAATAGCATTTAAGGAATCGGTAATGTCAAAATCATTAGTCTCGGAACCAATCTTTGCATAAAAGACCATGTGCAGCATAATGTCACCAATCTCTTTTTTAACATCCTCAAGGTCATTATTTATAATAGCATCAGACAATTCATAGGTCTCTTCGATGGTGAGGTGCCTAATGCTTTCTAAAGTTTGCTTCTTATCCCATGGGCAATTTAGCCTCAGCTCGTCCATGATGGTTAACAACCTGTCAAAGGCCACTAATTTCTCTTTTCTTTTTTCGTCTTTTTGAGGACTGATCATTTTAAAATCAACGGTTTATCAAAACTTCTGCTGCAAATGTAGTGTTATGCTGCTAACTGTATTAAATTTGTGAAAAATTAGCCGGATATGACGACATTTTTTTTAACAATTGGACTGATAGCACTGTTTTTCGTGTTTATGTCAGTGCGTCTTATTTTCTTAAAAAAAGGAGAGTTTAAAGGCACTTGTGCATCTCAGAGCCCTTTTTTGAATAAAGATGGTGCGGCATGTGGGTTTTGTGGTAAAGTGGTTGCCGAAGGCGAGGACTGCGGAAACCCTGACAACGAAGTTGACAAATTACTGGCCAAGTTCAAATAATCTCACAAGTATAAGAATCACCATTTCTATAAAGTCGTTTTCACTACTTTTGCAACAGCAAAAACAAACATAAAAATTTGACACTAATTAAATCCATTTCTGGAATTCGTGGTACCATTGGCGGTACTGTTGGAGAGTCCCTTACACCTGTAGATGCAGTTAAATTTGCAGCAGCATTTGGTACATGGGTACTTCAAAAATCTGGAAAACCTAAAATTGTGATCGGGCGGGACGCACGTCCATCGGGAGAAATGATCTCTACTTTAGTTGCCTCAACATTGCAGGGCCTCGGTATTGAAGTGGTAGACTTAGGGCTTTCCACTACACCAACTGTTGAAATTGCAGTGCCTATTGAAAAAGCAGGAGGAGGTATAATCCTTACAGCAAGCCATAACCCAGTTCAATGGAATGCACTTAAATTATTGAATGAAAAAGGTGAGTTCATCAGTGGTCAGGATGGCGCGGATGTATTAGAAATTGCGGAAAAAGAAGCATTTAATTTTGCCGAAGTAAAGGCTCTAGGAAAATATCGAAAGGACGAATCCTATATTGACAAACATATTAAATCAGTATTGGCCTTGTCTCTAGTAGATGTTGAAGCCATTAGGGCTGCTAACTTTAAAGTGGTAATTGATTGTGTCAATTCAACTGGTGGAATTTCATTACCTCCATTACTTAAGGCCTTAGGAGTAGAAGAGGTTAAAGAGTTGTACTGCGAACCAAACGGCAATTTTCCACACAACCCTGAGCCATTACCAGAAAATTTAGGACAAATCTCCGGAGTATTAGAAAATGGCAACTATGATTTAGGAATTGTAGTAGACCCTGACGTAGATCGATTGGCTTTTCTTACAGAAGATGGCACCCCTTTTGGTGAAGAATATACTTTAGTTGCTGTTTCAGATTACATTCTTAGTCAACAAAAAGGAAATACTGTATCTAACTTATCCTCTACAAGAGCCTTAAGAGATGTCACCGAAAAACACGGTGGCAGTTATGCTGCTGCTGCTGTAGGCGAAGTAAATGTAGTTGAAAAAATGAAGGCCACTGAGGCTATTATTGGAGGCGAAGGCAATGGAGGAATTATATACCCAGAATCACATTACGGTCGTGATGCGCTTGTAGGAATAGCATTATTCTTAACACATTTGGCCAAGAAAGGTGAAATAATGTCTCTGCTTAGGGCTAGTTATCCAAGCTACCATATTTCAAAAAACAAGATCGATTTGTCCCCTGAAATTGACGTAGATAAAGTACTCGAAGGAATTAAAAAGAAATACAAAAAACAGCCAATCAATACAATTGATGGAGTAAAAATAGAATTTGATCAAGAATGGATACATTTACGTAAGTCTAATACCGAACCTATCATTCGGATTTATTCTGAGTCAAGTTCAGAGGTTACTGCTGAGCATTTGGCTAAAAAGATTATGTCAGACATTGTGGAAATAGTTTCCGCTAAAGAATAAGATTATGAAAATTTACTTTGACAACGCTGCTACAACACCATTAGATGAAGAGGTTTTTGAAACCATGAAACCTTTAATGTTGAACATGTATGGGAATCCATCTTCGACACATGCACATGGAAGAGAAGCACGAAGCAAAGTAGAATATGCAAGGAGGACTGTTGCAGATTTGTTAAACACTTCTCCATCAGAAATATTTTTCACATCAGGGGGTACTGAGGCAGATAATACCGCTATAATTGGTTGCATCAACGCCTATGATATCAAGCACATTATTACAACCAAAATTGAGCACAAAGCAGTAGGAATAACTGCTGAGAAGCTTGAAGCAGCTGGCAGAGTAAAAGTAAGTTATGTAGAGCTTGATGATCAGGGTCATCTTAATCATGATCACTTGGAACACTTGTTAAAAACTAACAGCCGTTCCCTGATTTCTGTTATGCATGCCAATAATGAGATCGGCACTTTAAACGATATCGGTCGTATAGGAGATTTAGGAGCTGCTTATGATGCTGTTTATCATACTGACACAGTCCAAACAATGGGGCATTTTGCACATGATACGCAATCATTAAACTGTCATTTTATGGTAGGTTCAGCCCATAAATTTCACGGTCCAAAAGGAGTCGGTTTTTTGAGAGTTTGTAAGAGCAAACAGATTGGCCGATTCATTGAAGGTGGTGGTCAAGAAAGAAATCATAGGGCCGGAACTGAAAATGTTCATGGTATTGTGGGTTTAGCCAAAGGATTGGAAATCGCTTATCGAGACATGGCTGACCATACACGTCACGTTCGAGGTATAAAGGACAGAATGATTGATGGCCTTAAGAATAGAATTCCAGGGATTGAATTCAACGGAGACATTAGAGATGGACATAGCCTGTATACTGTATTGAATGTTAGCTTCCCGCCATCAGAAGACAATGACATGCTGCTGTTCAACTTAGATATCAATGGTATCTCGGCATCTGGAGGAAGTGCTTGTAATAGTGGGGCCAATGCTGGTTCTCACGTTTTGAATGGTATTGGCGCCAACCCTGATCGTCAAGGTATTCGATTCTCATTTTGTAAATACAATACTCCTGAAGAAGTTGACTATGTATTGGACAAATTAGTCGAGATAACACAACCAGTAACTATATAAGAAACACTTATACGCTTAAATCTTTAAAAACTGTAATGAAAAAATTAAGCTTGATTTTCTCTTTATTGATTTTTGGATTAATTTCTTGTGCCCCTGAGGGTCCTGAAATTGTAGAAACACAAGCAATAGTATTAGACGGTGGCAGCTTAGCCGCTGATGGTTGTGGCTGGTTAATCAGAATAGATGGTGTTAATTATAGCCCTACTTACCTAAATTCTCAATATCAAATTGACGGATTGCCCATTCTCATAAATTTTGAATATTTGTCTTCAACTGTTACTTGTGGATTACTTCCATCAGAAATTCCTCAGATTCGCCTTGAACAAATTAGGCCTTTCTAACCAAGTCCTCTAAACATTCAACCCAAATTTCCGAGTCATTTAAACTTGGAACGAGGTCCCAAACGTCACCACCCGCTTCAATAAAGTTATCTCTGAATTCTTCTCCTACTTCAATTTTTGTTTCTAAGCAGTCTGCAATAAATGCAGGTGAAAAAGCAAGCACCTTTTTAATCCCTTTTTCTGGTAATGTTTCTAAAACCTCATCTGTATAAGGTTGAATCCAAGGCGTTTTACCTAGCCTAGACTGAAAAGTAGTCGTGTAGTCATCCTTCTTCAGACCAAATGCTTTGGCCAACATGCGAGAGGTATAATAGCACTGCGCCCTATAACAATATCGATTTTTCTCATTAAAAGTATTGCAACATGCCCCAAGCTTACATGAATTATCTACGGCACCTTTTAGAATTTGTCGTTCGGGAAGCCCATGATAACTGAAGATGATATGATCATAGTCCTGTTTATCCATTAGGGTTTTACCCCTTTGGGCTACTGCTTCTATGAACTTAGGGTGTTCAATAAATTGATTGATATGAGTAATGTTCGGAATGATTTGCCATTTGTTTACAATTTCATTCACCTTTTGCGCAACCGAACCTGTTGAGGCAGATGCATATTGAGGGAACAAAGGAATCACTATAATTTTTGAAACGTCTTTTGATTTTAAAGCTTCCAACCCAAACTCAATACTAGGGTTTTGATAACGCATAGCCAGTTCAACTATATAATCTTCTCCTAGCGCACTTTGAACCAAATCCTTTAAATCAAATCCATAATACTTTAGAGGTGACCCGCGTTCATCCCATAATTTCTGGTATTCTTTAGCCGATTTTGGGGACCTAAAATTGGCAATGATTAGGTTCACTAAAAGCCATCTATTGATATATGGAATATCAATGACGCGTTCATCCATCAAAAACTCCTTAAGGTATTTCCTTACATCACTAACAGCTGGACTGTCTGGTGTTCCTAGGTTGACTAATAATACTCCTGTTTTTTGTTCTTGCATAAAGAATTGGACTCCTGTTTTATCTCAAGCAAATATATTTGTTTGCATTGTAGGGACAAACTTTAAGTAGGCTATAAATAAAACACCGCCTAAAAGGCGGTGAGTAATCTATATAATCGTTCAGAATTTTAGTAGTCTAAGCGCCCCGGTAATTCCTCCTCTTCAACCGAGACAACCATTATTTTCTAAACGAATTGATTATAGGTAGATCGTATAAATGACACCTAGACATCATATAACCCTTATTCAAGCACATGTTAATACACTTGTTTAATTTTGAGCGCTGCTATTTCTGAATCATTCACATAAAGAATTTGTTGCCTGATACTAGGTGTTATTCAAATTCCAGAATGCCAAAATATTGTTCTTATGAAGACCGAAAAATTAAGTTTTAAAAATGAAAATGGTGAAATGCTTTCTGCAAAGCTAGAATTACCTGTAGATAAGCTTCCAAAAGCTTATGCACTATTTGCCCATTGTTTTACATGCTCGAAAAATCTAAATGCAGTTACCAATATTAGCAGGGCTTTAACTTCAAAAGGCATAGCGGTATTGCGCTTTGATTTTACAGGATTAGGCGAGAGTCAAGGGGATTTTTCAAACACCAATTTTTCTTCAAATGTAGAGGACCTAATTGTTACTTCAACTTTTTTAAAGGAAAACTACGCCTCACCAAAAATACTCATTGGCCATTCATTAGGAGGTGCAGCTATCTTAATGGCTGCTACTAAATTGCCAGACACTGAAGCGCTTGTGACTGTAGGTGCACCGGCAGATACGCCACACCTCAAAAAACTCTTTGCGCAGTCAATGGATGAAATTGAAACATCAGGTCAAGCGGAAGTCTCGTTGGGTGGGAGGCCGTTTACAATTAAAAAACAATTCATTGATGACTTAGAATCAAATGATTTGAATACGGTCATTAAGCAACTTAAAAAACCGCTATTGGTACTTCATTCACCACAAGATGATACGGTTGACATAAGTAATGCAGCAAAAATTTATTCCGCTGCCATGCATCCAAAAAGTTTTATTTCTTTAGATGGTGCAGATCATTTATTAGGCAAGCAGAAGGATTCTTTATATGTGGGAGAGGTAATTGCTTCTTGGGCTTCGCGATATGTGAATTTGGATAATAAAGTTAATCTTGACACTCACATGCAAGCTGTTGCGAGAAATGAAAAGGAAAAAGGCCTACTTACTGAAATAAAAGCTTCAGGCCATTATCTAATTGCTGATGAGCCAGAAGATGTTGGTGGCACTAATTTGGCTGGTACGCCTTACGATCTTTTAGTCGCTGCTTTAGGCGCTTGTACTGCCATGACAATAAGAATGTATGCAAAGCATAAAGACATTGACTTAGATGAGGTGAAGGTAAACCTTAGCATGGGAAGGAAATATGCCGAAGATGCGGACAACCCAGATGCTACTGGAAGAAAAATCGAATTCATAGACCGTGAAATAGAATTGACCGGTAACCTGACGCAGCAACAGCGCGAGCGAATAATTCAAATTGCTGATCGTTGCCCTGTTCACAAAACCTTGACACACGGGCTTACAGTGAATACAAAAGAGATCTAGGAAATGTTTTGCAGAAAAAATTGAGGTAGTAATGACTTTATTCCTTATTTTCATCGCTTGAACAATTTTGAGTTTGACACTTTTTCCTTGATCCAAGCCTAAATGAGTAATATTCAGGAGACCTTGTTATTACTTGGTGGATTTGCCATTGTTGCGGTTGCTGCCAATCAAATAGCAGGTTTTTTTCAAAAAATGAAACTCCCTTTTATTACCGGATTATTGGTGATCGGGCTTTTTTCTGGACCCTTTATTTTCAAATTACTACCTGTAGGGTCGGGCAACAACCTTCAGTTTATCAATGACATTTCACTTGCGTTTATAGCGTTTGCCGCAAGTGCAGAACTTTATCTAAAAGAACTTCGGAGCAGGATCAAGAGCATTAAATGGATGACTTTTGGACAATTGGTTGTGACCTTTATATTGAGTTCTGTAGTAATATTTTTTCTTGCGGATCACATCAGTTTTATGAGCAATATGAATAACGCGAGCAAAATTGGCGTTTCTATTCTCATGGCGACAATCTTTGTTGCGCGGTCTCCCGCTTCCGCAATTGCCGTAATTAATGAAATGAGGGCAAAAGGTCCTTTTGTTCAAACAGCGATTGGTGTTACAGTGATCATTGATTTTTTAGTTATAGTCCTATTTGCTGTGTGTTTCTCTGTTGCAAATGTGCTTTTAAGCGGAGAAGCTTTTGACCTCACTTTTCTCTTAATTCTCATTGCTGAATTAGCGGCTTCCTTTTTCATGGGATTATTGGTTGGTCAAGTCCTGACTTGGATATTGAAAATTAGGATGCATGCCTATCTAAAAACTGTACTGATTTTAGGAGCGGGTTACGGAGTCTATGCCTTTTATTATTTCGTCCAGGCGATGAGCTATGAACAGTTTGGTTTTAAATTTCATTTAGAACCCCTCTTAATTTGTATTATCGGGAGCTTTATAGTGACCAATTATACCAAGTTCCGATATGAGTTTATTAAAATCATTGAAGAAGTGGGGCCAATTATTTATATCGCCTTTTTTACTTTAACTGGTGCTAGTGTTTCGCTCGATGTATTACTCAAAGTACTCGGAATCGCATTGATACTTTTCAGCCTTCGTTTTGTCTCTTTAATCTTGGGCTCCTATGTAGGTGGTGCTTTAGCCAAAGAAGACCGCCTTTTCCTTAGAACAGGATGGATGCCTTATGTTACTCAAGCCGGGGTAGGTTTAGGTCTTGCCACCATCGTGGCGAATGCATTTCCGGGCTGGGGTAATGAATTTGCAACCGTGGTTATTGCGGTAATTGTTCTAAATCAATTTGTTGGTCCTCCACTTTTTAAATGGGCAATAAGCCTCGTAGGTGAAGGCCATACTAAAGCTAATATCCCTCATTTCGATGGAATCAGAGACGCATTAATCATAGGTTTTGAATCGCAATCAATTGCTTTGGCAAGACAACTAAAAGAAAATGGTTGGGAAGCAGAAGTATTAACGACTAAACAAGATGTTAATATTAAAGATTTTCCAGACGTTAAAATTCACTACGTTTCAAATCTAGATTTAGAGAGTTTAAATGAAGTGAATGCTGAAAAAGCCGAAGCCATTGTCTTAATGCTGACAGATGAGGAAAACTTAAAAGTTGCCGCAACCCTTTATGAGCACATTGGAACAAATGATGTCGTAGTAAGGCTAAACCATAGGTATAATTTCGAGAAATTTCATGAACTGGATTGCTTGATTGTAGACCCTTCAACAGCAATGGTAAGTTTAATGGATCATTTTGTGAGATCGCCACAAGCAGCCTCTCTGCTATTAGGCATGCAAAAAGGTCAAGATACTATGGATGTAGAAGTAAACAACAAAGATTTACGTGGACTACCATTACGTGATTTAAGGCTTCCTTCCGATATAATCATCCTGTCCGTTACGCGTCAAGATCAAATGCTAATCACACATGGCTATACTCGCCTAAGAATTGGCGATACCTTGGCAATGGTAGGCTCCAAAGACAGTCTGGAAGAAGTTTCGTTGAGATTTGAAGCTTCACCCCTTATATTGAGTAAAAATTGAAGCTCATGAAATTCTCACTATTAAAAATAACTGGCCTTTGCGCCTTCTTTTTCTACTGTATTTCTCTTCAATCTCAAGACTTATACATCACTGGTGGTCATTATTTTGATACTGAATCTGGGGAGATGATTGCCAATGAGGGCATCATTATCAAAAGTGGAAAAATTGTTGGTGTCAATTCAAACCAAGGAATCACACGAGGCTTCGAACGCATCCGCTTGAAAGATGACCAATATATTTTACCTGGAATCTTTGATGTCCATGCACACTACAGAGTGACCTTTGACGGGATCAGGAAGGATGAAGTTGAAGTCAACCCTATTATCTTTCTAGCCAATGGTGTCACCTCAACTTTCCCTAATGGAGAAATAGAGCCTGAAAAAATGATGGCTACCCGAAAAGCTATAAATAGTGGTGAAAAGATAGGAGCAAGAATCCATAATTCCGGTCCATATTTTGGTACTGCTTTTCCAGGGTGGAATCCTGAAACAACTGCTGAGGAAATAAATAAGAGGGTCGATAAATGGGCTGAATTAGGAGTAGCAGGATTTAAAGCAAAAGGAATAAACCCAACACAATTAGAGGCATTGATTAAACGTGCTCATAAGCATGGGCTTACCGTGACCGGCCATTTAGGCTCTGGCTATAAGACAACGGTAAATCCAAAAATGGCGATAGAAATGGGAATTGATCGCATCGAGCATTTTATTGGTGGTGAAGCATTGCCAGATTCACAAAGTGCCTACGCGACACTTCAAAATTTAGATCCAATGTCCCCTTTGCTAGACAAGCAAATAGACCGCTTTATTAACTACAATGTATATTTTGATGCTACTTTGACTGCCTACGGTTATTATGGACATCGTGAAGAATTATACGATTATTGGCACAATGAAAGGAAATATTTAACGACTTATGCTGAAGAATTGACCCAGAATACCAGACAAAAATTAGACATGTTTCAAAAGATCTTTGACGTAAAAAAAATCACTGTAAAAAGGTATTATGACAAAGGTGGAAAAATCACACTCGGAACTGACCATCCATCTGTTGGTGAATTTCTCGCTGGCTTTAGTTCTCATAGAGAAATGGAAGCACTAAGTTCAATTGGGATACCAAATGCAGCGGTAATCAGGATTGCCACAATAAATGGTGCCAATGCGCTTAGGCTTGGTAACAAATTTGGAAGTATCACTACCGGAAAATTGGCTGACCTATTTGTTGTTGAAGGAAACCCATTAGATGATATCACAAATACCCGAAATATCTTCCGAGTAGTTAAGGGTGGTGAAGTTTATGACCCAGTCAAACTACTCAAATCTGTCGAAGGAAAAATGGGGCCAAAAAATAAAGCAGACTGGAAATAAAAAAACCCTCAGCCGAGGCCAAGGGTTGCTCCAACTTCAATAACAAACCAATTTAATTTCCTCCTCCATTCTTTTCTTTCTGCTTTTCAAGCTCAAGGAATTCTTGGAATTTTTTACGCATCTCTGGATCTCTAGCCATTTCATTTCTATCACCTCGCTGTCTCATCTGTCTTTGTTGACCATTTTGTTTCCTTTGGCCTCTTTGACCTTTCTGCATTGCAGCGTCTTGTCGTCTCTGCCCCATTTGCTGAACACCACGGTTTCCTTTTATTCCTCTATGCTGACCTTTTCTTACCCTGTTTCTTTTACCGTTTTTACGTTGCTCTTGCACTTTAGCAAATTGTTCTTCTGTTAAGATAGATTTCAATGCTGCTTCCTTTTCTTGTCGTTTTACAAATTGGTCCCTTATAGCCTCTTCTCTTATGGCTTTCCTTTTAGATTGATTCGCTTCACGTTCAGATTTTGAATCTTTAAAATGTTTGTCCAAGGCTGCTTTTTGTTTGGCGTCTAAGTCCAACTGTTTTGCCATTACCTCAGTTTGTAACAACGTCTTTTGTTGTGCGTCCGCTGTAATGCTTACAACTGCGACTGCTATTCCTAAAATTATAATTCTTAATGACCTCATGTTCTTATATTTTGTTCCCCCTTTGGATGTGCTTGCCAATCAAAGGTTTAGTCAATACCCTAAAAAAATATTTAAAGGATAGAGTTCCCCCTTAAGGGGGAAGAAAAAGAAAATCGTCTAAAGAACTTTGAAAGGAAGCGTAACTTTCACCTGGTCCCAGGCAAAAATAATCGTAGGTAATCCATCCTCTTCTGAAAAATCGATAGTAAATGATTCGATTGGTTCTGGTAAATTTTCAATTTTTCCAATCACACGCAGCTCATCATCTTTTGGATAATAATAAGTGCCCCAATCAGGAATTCTATTATTAAAAATCACTGTCCAACTTTCCGCTTCTGGGATTGTAACGATTGAATATAACCCCGCTTTCAAAATTTTGCCAGAGAAGGAAATGTCCCGAGAAAGTTCAATTTGAGTGGGTTCATTCGCTCCTGTTCTCCACCATCTTCCGTAAGGCACCAATTCACCAAATACAGTTCTGCCTGCTCTTTTAGGCCTGCAATAATCAACTTCTATGTTAATTTGTGCCGTCTCATAAATGGCCTTTTCTGCTGGGCTAAATTGTTTGGTTTTATACAAGGAATATTGACTCCAGGCCAAAACAGCTCCACCAATCAGAAGCACTGAGAATATTATGAGTCTTATTTTTTTATTCATTGGAAAAGGAAATGCCAAAGATATGCAAACACCTTCCAAAAGGAGATGTTTTTATCAGTTATAAGCAAAAATCACACCAGAGGCCCCTACATTTTAGATATAAGATTTTAGGTGCTGAAAGTCTTTTACATATCTTTGCGCCATGGCACAGAATGACGATAATCAATTAAAGAAAATAGCAGGTCACGCAAAGGAATATGGATTCATTTTTCCTTCAAGTGAGATTTACGATGGTTTAGCAGCGGCTTATGATTATGGTCAGAACGGATCAGAGTTGAAAAACAACATCAAGCAGTACTGGTGGAAAGCCATGGTGCAGTTGAATGAGAATATTGTAGGTATCGATGCCTCGATATTCATGCACCCTAAAACATGGAAGGCTTCAGGCCATGTGGATGCATTTAATGATCCCATGATTGACAATAAGGACTCTAAAAAGAGGTACCGTGCCGATGTGCTTGTTGAAGATTACATCGCGAAGATTGAAGCCAAAATTAAAAAAGAAGTTACTAAAGCAACTAAGCGATTTGGTGACGACTTTGATAAAGTGCAGTTCTTAGCAACCAATCCTAACGTACTCAGAAATCAAACTAAAATTGATGAGATAAACACACGTCTTGGCAAAGGCTTAGAGACTGGTGACCTAGAAGATGTAAAGGCATTAATCGAGGAATTGGGTATTGCTGATCCTGTATCTGGGTCCAAAAACTGGACTGATGTACGTCAATTTAATTTGATGTTTTCAACTGAAATGGGCTCTACAGCAGACGGAGCAAGCACTATCTATTTAAGGCCAGAAACTGCCCAAGGAATTTTTGTCAATTTCTTAAATGTGCAGAAAACTGGGAGGATGAAAATTCCATTCGGAATCGCACAAATTGGTAAAGCTTTTAGGAACGAAATCATCGCCCGACAATTCATTTTCAGAATGCGTGAATTTGAGCAAATGGAAATGCAATTTTTTGTAAAGCCAGGAGAGGAAATGGAATGGTATGAGAACTGGAAAGCAAAAAGAATCGCTTGGCATAAAGCCCTTGGTTTAGGAGATGACAACTACCGTTTCCATGACCATATTAACCTGGCACATTATGCCAATGCCGCTACTGATGTGCAATTTAACTTCCCAATGGGGTTTAAAGAACTCGAAGGAATTCACTCTCGCACTGACTTTGACCTCAAAGCACACGAGGAGCATTCAGGTAAGAAATTACAGTTCTTCGACCCAGTTGAAAATAAGAATTACGTGCCTTATGTAGTAGAGACCTCTATTGGTTTGGACCGCATGTTCTTGGCCATTCTTTCATCTAGCTATACAGAAGAAACTTTGGCTGATGGCAGCGAAAGAACAGTATTGAAATTACCAGCTGCTCTAGCACCTTATAAAGTGGCCTTGTTACCCTTAATGAAAAAAGATGGTTTGCCAGAAAAAGCGAGAGAGATTCTAAAAGAGTTACAGTTAGATTTCAATTGCCAGTATGATGAAAAAGATGCCATTGGCAAGCGTTATAGACGACAGGATGCAATAGGTACTCCTTATTGTGTGACCATTGACCATCAAACTCTGGAAGATAACACCGTCACAATTAGGGACCGAGATGATTTATCACAAATCAGGGTGTCGATTGATGAAGTCAGAGGAAAGCTCTTAGAGACTACTTCAATGAATAATCTGTTAAAGAAGTTATAGCAAATAATAACCGTCATGCTGAACCTGCCTTTGCCGAAACGGCTACGTGCAGACAGGCTTGGTTCAGGGTCTTGAATAATTAAATATTAGATCCTGAACTTGTTTCAGGATCTATACCAATGGATTCAGATAAATCAATTAGGTCGGGATTCTCTGCTTTGATTAAATTCATTTCCCAATCTCGGTGCCAGTTTTTTAATTGTTTTTCTCTTTCAATGGCATGGACAATAGAATGATGATACTCATAGAAAAGCTAATCAAAGCATTTGTATTTTGAAGTAAATTTCGATCCTTCAATAGACCGGTGTTCAATTACTCTACTCACTAAATCAGAAGTAACGCCAATATAAATTGTAGTTCTTCTCTTGTTATACATAATATAGACACGACCCGAATTCACGATTATAAATTAAGAAGATCCTGAAACAAGTTCAGGATGACGAATACTAAAAAGTTTCAGGCAATAAAATATAAATCCTCATGATCATGAAAACAAATGTAGTTTAGCTTAAAAGAGATATCAATACCTATAAAGAAAGTCATCCTGAACTTGTTTCAGGATCTATTCCTAAAGTCTAATCTTCTTCCTTATTGGTAGGCGCATGAGGGTTGATATCTCTGAGCATTTCTTCAAATCCCCGGAGGTCTTTAAGCTTTAACCAACTCACTTTGACTTTATGCTTGACCAAGTTGTCTTCTTCATCCAAGACATTCAGACCCAAGTGCAAATGGTCCGTCTCGAAATAGCTATCGAAATTGAAATTATTGACCAATAAAGAATGTTTCTCTTTGCTAAAAAGTCTTCGTGTAATTATTAAAATACCGTTTTTGTCTGCAGGAACAACCTGAGTATAAACAGGCCAATTAACGATAGAGGACATGAATCCAAAAGCCGGAGCTATGGCTGCCAAGAGAATTATATTGCTCATTTCAGGGATGAATATGAATTTATACACGAATATAAAGACGATAAAAAGGCCATAGAAATACAGCAAATATTTATAACGATTTACCTTGCCCCTGTTGTCTATTTCTTTCATTCTAATATTTTATTTTTTTGACCAAGTCCCAAAGCACGATCCCAACACTCACGGAAACGTTTAAAGAATGCTTGGTTCCAAATTGAGGAATTTCTAAACAAAAATCGGCTTTTTCAACTACTTTATCTTCTACACCAAAAACTTCATTGCCAAACACAACTGCCAATTTATCATTTGGAGCCACTTGATATTCCTCTAAAGAAATGCTTTGATCAGCCTGCTCAACGGCAGCAATTTTATAGCCTTCATTTTGTAATTTTTCACAAAGTGCATGAGTGTCTTCCACATATTCCCAATCGACAGTATCCGTGGCGCCTAATGCTGTTTTATGAATTTCCCGGTGTGGTGGCTTTGCGGTAATCCCGCAGAGATAGATTTTTTCAATCGCAAAAGCATCTGCCGTTCGAAAAGTGGACCCAACATTGTGCATGCTTCTGATATTATCCAATATCACAACTAATGGAAGCTTTGAGGCTTCCATAAATGCAGCATTATCCAACCTGCCTAATTCTTCGTTTTTGAGTTTCCTCATGCTGCAAAGCTAAAAAAAATGCCCGCCTTTAAAGGCGGGCACATCAAAACAACACTGTCAATAAACTTACCTTACGGATACCACAAGGTATTTCGAAAGCTTCCAGAACTCCTCCGCATCCAGTATTTCTAAGTACTTTTTACCAGTCTGATCATCTTCTTCAACTACGTTAAATGAATTACTAGGGTGTTTAGAGACAATCTCAAATTTATCCCCTTCAAAAGGAAGTCCTCTAAATTGCCTTCCATCAATGTGCGAAAACTGTGAAGACTCAACTTCTTCCACCACTGCGTTTTTCTTACCAAACATCAAAAATCCACCTTCCTTTCTTAGCACTCCCTTTGTTGATAATTCATCATAGGTCCCAACTACAAAATGCACTTGGTTCAGGTCTTTATTCTCGTTCAATAATTGACCTAGCTCCTCGTCTTTTTTCGTAATCGCTAATGCTTGTTTAACTCCCTCTTGTTCTAGTAAAGTGTTTTTCGCTTCTAAAGCTTTAAAATCTTGCTCTTGCTCTTTAAGTGAAGTATTCAATGCTACAATTGAAGCAGTCCTCTCCTTTAAATCCTTAGTCAATCGACTTATCTTATTTTGAAGCACATTCGATTTTATCCCTGCAGATTTTAATTTTCCCGAAAGGGCTTCAATGTTATTATTCGACCTTTCAATAAGGCCATCAATCATTGCAATTTCCTTTGTCAGCTTTTCCTTGCTGTCCATGTACTCACCAGATTTGGTGTTTAGGACTAAATTCTCTTTCCTCACAATAGATTCAATTTGTGATTCCACCGCTTCTACCAGTCTCATTACTTCATTAAAATTAGATTCCTGACTGCTCAGAGATGTTGCCATCAACTCCTTTTCCGTTACCAATTTTTGGAGTTGTCCTTCGTTTTTTTTTGAATTGGTAATCATTGTGTATCCTAGTGATACTGTGAGTGCTATTAATAGCACCATTCCGATTTTGCTTGTTTGTCGCATTCTTCTTAGGGTTTATGTATAAAAAATAATTTTCCTATCTGGAATGTGGGAATTACCAAGAAGATTGATTTGTGGTTTGAGCCCTTGTGATGTTGCTCAATCTTATAACGATATTTTTAGTTGATATTGCCTCGAGATCCAAATTTTTCTTTCAAATCCACTGAATTACTATCGGATTACCTGTTCATATTTTCTATTTTTGAACCTGTTCAATTGGCAATCCTTCATTTTCAATGAGTAAGACAAAGGCGACAAAGCAAACCCCCTTAATGAAGCAGTACAATGCCATTAAGGCAAAACACCCCGGTGCGCTTTTGCTTTTTCGTGTGGGTGATTTTTATGAGACATTTGGTGAAGACGCTATCAAGGCCAGCAAGATCTTGGATATCGTGCTTACTAAACGCGCCAATGGCGCTGCAAGTCATATTGAATTGGCTGGTTTTCCCCATCATTCTCTAGATACTTACCTGCCCAAATTAGTCCGATCAGGAAACCGTGTGGCCATATGTGATCAGCTTGAAGATCCAAAAGGTGTTAAAGGAATTGTTAAAAGAGGGGTAACAGAATTGGTTACTCCCGGACTCTCGTTCAATGACAATGTCTTAGACAAAAAGCACAACAATTATTTAGCCTCTATTTACTATCAACAAAATGAAATTGGAATTGCTTTTCTTGACTTGTCCACTGGAGAATTCTTAACGGCACAAGGCAATTCAGGCTATATCGATAAACTTATTCAAAGCTTTAACCCTTCTGAAATCATTTTTTCTAGAGGAAATAGAGATCAATTTTATGGGCAGTTTAGCGAAGGTTATAATACTTATCAGTTAGATGATTGGGTCTATGCATTTGACTATGCGCAAGAAAGACTAACTACTCATTTTGCCACATCAAGCCTTAAGGGGTTTGGAATAGACACACTAGAATTGGGTATCGTTGCTTCAGGTGCTATTCTCTATTATTTAGAAGAGACCGAGCACAAAGAGACAGATCATATAGCCACTATCAGTCGATTAGAAGAAGACAAATACGTTTGGCTAGATAAATTCACAATCCGCAACCTTGAATTGGTTTATCCCCAGCATCAAGGTGGTGTTCCATTAATTGACATCCTTGATCACACGCTTACTCCAATGGGCTCCCGATTGATGAAGCGATGGATGGTCTTGCCACTCAAAGACATTAAGAAAATTAACGAGCGCCTCAATGTTGTTGAGGCTTTTACTGAAGATACTGACTTACGCGATCAGGTAGCAATTCATTTAAAAGGGATTAACGATTTAGAGCGGCTAATTTCTAAAGTTGCTGTGGGTAGAATAAACCCAAGAGAACTTCAGCAACTCCATAGTGCCTTAGAGAACATAGGTCCTATTAAAGCACTGCTGGCAAGCCATGCCAACAAGACTTTAAAAAAATTAGCTAAGGAGCTTGATCCTTGCCTTAAACTGCTCAAAGAAATCGCTAGGGTTTTGAAAGAAGACCCTCCAATGTTGGTGCACCAAGGGGGCATTATTAATGATGGCATCAATAAGGAATTGGATGAACTGAGAGCGATCTCATTTAGCGGCAAAGACTACCTTGTACAGATCAGGGAAAGAGAAGTAGAAGCTACTGGAATAACTTCTCTAAAAATTGCTTATAACCGTGTTTTTGGATACTACCTCGAGGTTAGCAACGCGCATAAAGATAAAGTACCTCAAGAATGGATTCGTAAACAGACTTTGGTCAATGCAGAGCGGTATATCACTGAGGAGCTAAAAACCTATGAGGAAAAAATTCTGAATGCTGAAGAAAGCATCCAGGCAATAGAGCAACAGATGTACCTCGATTTGATCAAGTTCTCTGCAGATTACACCTCCCAAGTGCAGCAAAACGCAAGGATTGTTGCACAAATAGATTGTTTACTCTCTTTTGCGACAGTCGCAGATTTAAACAATTATTGTCGACCGGAAATGAATAGTAAGATGCTTATTGAAATCCAGGACGGGCGCCATCCGGTGATTGAAAAGCAATTAGGGGTAGGAGAAGAATATGTGCCTAATGATGTGCATCTTAACGACCATACGCATCAGATTCTAGTAATCACCGGCCCTAATATGGCTGGAAAGTCTGCATTGCTAAGACAAACAGCATTGATTGTTCTAATGGCGCAGATGGGTTGCTATGTCCCAGCTTCAAAAGCCATATTAGGGATCACGGATAAAGTATTTACACGTGTTGGCGCCTCGGACAATCTTTCGAAGGGTGAATCTACCTTCATGGTAGAGATGACCGAAACGGCAAGCATTCTAAATAACCTCAGCGAACGCAGCTTAGTCTTAATGGATGAAATTGGAAGAGGTACTAGCACCTATGATGGTATCTCAATTGCTTGGTCCATTGTTGAATACCTCCACAATCATGAAAAATTTAAAGCGAAAACACTTTTTGCAACGCATTACCATGAGCTGAACCAATTGCAAGAGGACTTCCCTGCCATCAAAAACTTTAACGTCTCAGTTAAGGAGGTAGGCAACAAAGTGATCTTTATGCGCAAGCTCAAAGAAGGTGGCAGTGAGCATAGTTTTGGTATTCATGTAGCACAAATGGCGGGGATGCCCAACCCTGTCGTAATAAGAGCTGCAGAGATTATGCGCCATTTGGAAAAAGATAAAATTCGGAATCAGACGGATGATGCACTTAAAGAATTGCCAAAAAACAACTTTCAATTGAGTATGTTCGAGGCTGATCCGACTTTTAATGAAATTAAGGAGGTACTTGAAAACCTTGATATTAATACAATATCGCCTGTAGAAGCCCTTTTGAAGCTAAATGAGTTGAAAGGAAAACTGAAAGAATAAAATTTTTCAAATACACATTGCATATTTAAACCCCTTCACTAAATTTGCACTCCGTTTTACAGCAAGTGTAAGACAAATATGTATTGATAAGCGAGAGTAGCTCAGCTGGTAGAGCACGACCTTGCCAAGGTCGGGGTCGCGGGTTCGAATCCCGTCTCCCGCTCAATATTTAAAAGCGCGATCATGGTCACGCTTTTTTATTTTGACACAAACATCATCAAAAAATTAGGACTATCTGATAGTCTATGCTGGAGTGGTGGAATTGGTAGACACGCAAGACTTAAAATCTTGTGCTCTTCTGAGCGTGCGGGTTCAAGTCCCGCCTCTAGTACAGAAACCTCGTGGAAACACGAGGTTTTTTGTTTTAATTCCCTTTAAGTTTGGGCTTTACCTATTTAAATGGGCATTGCGCAAACTTGGATTAACCAGGGAATCATTTTATCCTCGGCCTCCTAAAGACTAAAAAAGCATGATGAAATATATCAAATCGCTCCTTTCCTTAATACTCCTTCTAATTACTATTTCCCTGACTGGCCAAACAAAACAATCCACAGTCAATCAGGCATGGCAGTCCTTTTCGGAAAACAAAAAACAATCCTCTTTTTCAGGTTTAAAATGGGATGTACTTGGCCCAGTGATTAATTCTGGTCGAATTGAGGCCATCGATGTTGTTCCTGAAACACCAGGGGTCATTTATGCAGGTTTTGGAACAGGTAACCTATGGAAAACCACCAATCACGGGCTTTCATGGGAGGCAATCTTTGATAATCATGCAGGCTATAGTATTGGTGATGTTAAAATTGCTCCAAGTAATAGTGATATCGTCTATGTAGCTACTGGAGAAAGCTTAAGGGCGAAAAGGGGTCACACAATACCTGGGGGTGGAGTTTACAGGTCTAATGATGCCGGTAAAACATGGAAAGCATTAGGCCTTGATAATACGCATCACATCAGTCGCATCACCGTACACCCTACTAATCCTGATATTGTCTTTGTTGCTGCTCTAGGAAATTTTTACTCCGCCAGTGAGGACAGGGGTATTTATAAAACCGAAAATGGTGGAGTGACTTGGACTAAAGTGCTTTATACTGATGATCGCACAGGTGGGAATGATGTTATCATCTCTCCAACAAACCCAAACATCATGTTCGCTTCAACTTGGGAATGTGCCGAAGTCAAAGCTGGTCCGGGAGGAAGCTTGTATAAAAGTACGGATGGTGGAAACACTTGGAATAAGTCAGCAAAAGGATTCCCCGCAGGTGAAGAAAACGGAAGAATTGGATTGGCCATTTCTCAACAAAATGATAACAAAGTCTATGCCTTTATAGACAACGTAAATGCAGGCTATGAAAATGGTTCTGGAGAGCTCTACCTTACCACAGATGGTGGAGAAAATTGGGCCAAAACCCACAATGAGAACCTTAAAATACTCAACACTTTTGGCGAAGTTTTTACTGATTGCTTTGTCAACCCAATTAATGATGACGAGGTATATCTACTTGGTGTAAATGTGTTGAGGTCTACCGATGCAGGAAAATCATTTACAACGGTAAGAGGAAATGTTCAAAATATTCATCCTTCTCCAGCTAAAGTTTTTCATTTGGATCATCATGAAATGTGGATCAACCCCGCAAATCCGAATCACCTCATTGTTGGGAATGATGGCGGTTTATACATCAGTTATGACCACGGTTCAAATTGGATGCAATACAATAATATCCCCGTTGGAGAATTTTATTTTGTACGAACGGACAATGATACGTCCTACAAAATCTACTCCGGAACCCAGGACGATTCTGCAGTAAGAGGGCCGGCTAAGACATTAAAAAATGGAGCCGTAGATGGTTGGGAATATGTTTGGATAGATGTCTGGGGAGGCGGGGATGGTATCGTGGTTACGCCTGACACTGAAACCTCTGACATTGTCTATTATGAGTCTCAGAATGGAGCTATAAGGCGTAAAATAATGTCTACTGGTGAAACCAAAAATATTAAACCAAGGCTGCCTAGTAATTTAAATGCCTCTTTATATAACGAATGGCTTACTCCGTTTTTTACTTCGATCCACAGTCAAAAAACACTTTACTATGGTGCAAATTTTATGTTCAAATCAACAGACCGCGGTGACAATTGGAAAGTAATAAGCCCAGACTTAAGTCTTTCTTCTGCGCCAGAGCGAACAGGGAATGGGGTCATTGCCACAGAAGAGTCTCCAACCAAGCAAGGCTTGCTTTATGCAGGCACTTCAAAAAGTGCAGCATGGGTTACAAAAAATGATGGTGAAACTTGGACAGAAATATCAAAGGGTTTAGCACCAAAATATATTAAAAGTTTCGCCCCTTCAAAATTCGTGGAATCAAGGGTTTATATTACTCAAAGTGGTATTACCGAAGATGATTTAAATGCCTATGTCTATAAATCAGAAGATTATGGTCAGACATGGATATCTATTAAATCCAACCTGCCCAATTCTCCTGTCAATGTAATCCTAGAAGACCCAAAATTCGAAAATGTGCTGTATTGTGGCACTTTCAATGGTGTCTTTATTTCAGAGGATCGAGGAGTATCATGGAAAGTGTTAGGGAATAATATGCCAAACGTATTTGTCTCAGACATGACCATTCAAACGAGAGAAAACGACCTCATCGCAGCAACACATGGCAGGGGCATATATAAAATTGATTTAAATCCACTGCACCTGAATTTCGGTAACAGTACTGAAACAGCTAAATTTCTTCATATTTCTGAGGCGGTTTTACCCTCAGCAGACGCTTCAGGACGTAAACCAGATTTATCAACTTATGAGGATGTCGCTTTTAGTTTTAAAATCCCAGTTAATGAGCAATTAACCTTAACAATTACTGATAAAGATGGTGTTATTGTATTCTCAGATTCGGTAGAAAGTACTACCGGTTTAAACACTTATAAATGGAATCTCACTGTTGATTTTACTCCAGAGGAAGGTCCATATTTGTCCAGCCTGATTAAAATGGCTTCCGAAGGAAAACACATTCTAAGCTTAAAAGGAGAAAAAACAAATATTACAAGCTCATTTACTATTCTTAAAAGGTGACTCTGCAATTACAATTCAAAATAGTCGTTTAATAAAAAACAGGCCATAAAGGTTTAATTTGTTCAAGAGTTCCTGTTTTTATAAAACTTATACTTCCTTTGTAGTACATAACATCTATGACTATTTATATGCGCTTATCTATACTTTTAGCACTCTCTCTTTTTGCTGGCAATTTATTAGCCCAATCGGACACCACGCACCTTGATTGGCCAAGGGAAATAGCCCAAGGAAAGTATACCATAACGCTTTATCAACCACAGCTAGAAACATTGGTTGAAAACAACCTAGAAGGTCGCATGGCCCTTTCTATCAAAGATGATAAGGCCGCGATGACATTCGGTGCCCTTTGGTTTAAAGTAAGGCTAGCGACAGACCTTGAAACGAGGATTGCGGTATTAGAAAAAATGGAAATCCCTGCTATAAAGTTTCCAGATCTTCAAGACAGTACAAATATTGAAAAGCTAAAGAAAGTAATCATTGATAATTTAGAAGAAGTCCAACTTCAGGTTTCTCTAGATCAGATTATTGCAAGTGTTGATTCTGTGGCAATGGACCATATAGTTGCTGAAAAATTAGACAATAGTCCTCCTGTTATTTATTTCCGAACCGAATCTACTGTTTTGGTGAGTATCGATGGTGAGCCTAAAATAAAGGAGATTGAAAAAACTAAATTGAGTGAAGTGGTCAATACGCCTTTCTTTATTGTTAAAAAGAAAGGCACTTATTATTTGCAAGGAGGAACAAACTGGTACAAATCAGATAGCCTGCAATCAAATGAATGGGAGTCCACCACTTTTATACCAAGTGACATAAGAAAATATGCCAAAAAGAAGATGGACGAAGTTGATACTTCACCCTCTAAAGATGAAGACATCCCAAAAATCATAGTCTCCATTGTACCTGCTGAATTAGTAATTACAGATGATGAGCCAGCCTACCAACCCATCACTGGAACTTCATTACTTTTCATCACTAATACAGAAAGTGATGTTATCATGGACATCAATTCTCAAAAGCATTATCTATTACTCAATGGCCGATGGTACAGTTCAAAATCATTACAAGATGGAGATTGGAGTTTCATAGAGCCTGAAACGCTTCCAAAAGAGTTTGTGGACATTCCAGAGGACATGACCATTGCTTCTGTGAGAGTAAGTGTTCCTGGTACTCCAGAAGCACAAGCCGCTCTGTATGAAAACTACCTGCCACAAACGGCTGTTGTTGATCGAAAAACTGCTACGGTCGAAGTGACATTTGATGGTGAACCACAATTTGAAGCAATCGAAGGAACAAATATTAGCTATGCGCTAAACTCGCCACAGACTGTGCTAAAAGTAAATGCTGATTATTATGTTGTAGACAATGGCATTTGGTTTATTTCTACGGCCGCCAAAGGGCCATATATTGTTTCAGACACTAGGCCTGAAGAAGTCGATAATATTCCGTCAACGTCACCCGTCAACAACGTTAAATACGTCTATATCTATGATTCAACACCAGAGGTTGTCTACGTTGGTTATACACCTGGTTATTACGGTTCCTATATATATGGCGGAGTGGTGGTTTATGGTACCGGATACTATTATTACCCATGGTATGGAGCTTATTATTATCCTAGACCAGTAACTTACGGTTTTGGAGTTCATTACAACCCTTATACTGGTTGGGGATTTTCAGTTGGTATGAGCGTGGGATGGATGACTGTGTCCGTCCATAGATCCTACTGGGGAGCTGCAGGCTATCATCATGGCTATCGACACGGATATCATAACGGATATCATAATGGATACCGTAGAGGTTATGCAGCGGGTTATGCAAGAGGGAATAACAACGGTTCTAATAATATTTATAAGAACCGGGCAAATGGAGTCAGAAACACAGGTGGAGTGAATCGTTCTCAGGTTCAAAACAGGCCATCAACTAGAGCGGCTACAGGTAAAGCCAATAATCTTTATGCTGATAAAAATGGGAACATTAGTCAAAGAGATAAAAATGGGAATTGGAGTCAAAAATCAAACCGGGCAAGCACGCAAAATCGCAACCTACAACAAAACCAACGATCAAGCATGGAGCGGCAATATAACAACAGAACTACAGGTAACGCAAATACAAGAAGCTTTCAGAATAATAGGTCTTCATCACAACGCATGAGAAGTGGTGGCGGAGGAAGGCGCAGGTAATTACATGTACTTCATTTTGATCACAATGGAACGTGATTCACCTTCCATTATTTCTATTTGGAAATCATCAAAATGAGGCCTTTTAAATCCCTTGTGTTCAAAATTAGAAAAACCAATTTTAATAAAAAAATTAATATGAATTTTAACAAAAAATTCCTTTTAAAAAAAACATACTCAGAGATAGATTAATACTACATATATTAATTACATTTATTTCACTTTCAGGAATTTATTGCCAGTCTGAGAACTTATTCATTGGAGAAAGTGCTCTTGAAGTAGTTGAACCCGATTATAATGATACACAGTATTATAAAGTAAGTTCTTTTGGTTGGTTAGGGACAATAATTTTTGAAAGTCATGATGAGTTCTATTATCCAACAATTAATGATTATCAACCGCCAGGATATTTCAGTATTAATGGAAACGGTACTGCTTTAGGTGACTTCAATTCAGATGGTAAACAAGATTTGGTTATTACATGGGAAGTTTAAAATTCCTATAATGAAAAGTAAACTAGAATTAACTTGTACAAAAAGAGTGAATAAATCTTTTTTAACACTATTGATGCTAATTGCTATTACTTTTAGCGCTTCTGGACAAATCATCAAAAGCGTTTCATTTACAAATGGAGCGATTGGAGTTCAAGGAAGTAATTCACAGCAATTGAACAACTTGCAAAGCTTTCAGGATCTTCAAATCTCAAATGCATTTTTTATTCAAAGTTCAAATAATAACCAGTTTATTAGTCAAGGGAATGATATCCCAGGTACACTGAGGTTAGTATCTGCTTCAAATCAATTTATAGATGTCCAAGGGGCAATCGTTTGGAGAGAAGGGAACAATCCAGACTATATTGGTTTTATTCCAGCAACAACACCTTCTTTTTCAACCAACCTGACTTCTATTGGTGGACCAAGTTACACCATAACTCAAAACTCAAACTTTGCGCTTGTTTTTAACAACAAGTCTTTTACGTTCATCAATGACGGTTCTTTATCAGGAAATGCAGCGACAAGTTCCGTTTTAGGTGACCTTAACAATTATTTAACTGCTTTCACCGCAGCTCGTCCTTCTGGTCCTGTAACAGTATCCAATCAAACTACTTCTTCCCCCAATCCGACCATCACTGGAAATGTTACTTTGGCTACTGGAGAAACCTTCAGTATTGAGTTTAATGGGGTAGTTTATACCTCAGGAATTAGTTTTCCCACAGCAACAACTTGGTCATGGACAGTACCTAATTCTGTTACGCTTGCTCCAGGAACATATAATATAGTGGCGACAATAACCAATGCTGGGGGATACACACTTTCTGACACAAGCACTGATGAATTGATTATTACTGCAGATACAGACATCACGGTTGCCACAGTAGCTTCGATAGCTGATTTAGTTTACAATGGCTTAGGACAAACACCAAGTCCAGTGGTTAAAGACGGCACAACGGATCTTGTAGCAGACACGGATTACACACTATCCTAT